>Ga0114939_10001556_pt1 | contig 17974 bp, 18 predicted proteins | sample AshMeaCrysSpring_FD_87196 | JGI IMG/M metagenome (GOLD analysis project Ga0114939, IMG submission 87196) | Groundwater microbial communities from Big Spring, Nevada to study Microbial Dark Matter (Phase II) - Ash Meadows Crystal Spring | ecosystem: Environmental > Aquatic > Deep subsurface >...
GAGCAGGAGTGGAATGCTCTCAAGCCCGAAGATCGTTGGGGGATGATGGGGACTGCCGGAGGCAACGTGTACGGCAACGCTACGGGCGGCGAGTGCATGATTGGGGAAGAATCCGACATCGCTCGCAGTTGGTATGCGGGGAATCAAAGACCAGACTATATGCGCTCCGATGGGGGAAACTGGTTTTTCGTGTCCCAGCATAAACCGCCTGAAGAGACGCTTCGTGGTGGAGCGTGGCAAGACCCGGAAACTGGAGCTTGGGTAGTCCCGCACGAAAACGTCAGACCGGACTACCTTCAACAGTTGAACGACGCGGAGAACAGGTCGGGACTTTTTCGTGGTAACACTTTGCAGAACATCCTCACAGGCGCAGGTATCGTCCTTGGCGGGGGGCTGGCCCACAGCGCCCTGGCCGGTGGTGGATCCTTGTTTGGTGGGAGTGGTGTGGTCAACGCTGGCCTCGACGCTTTCGAGGCGGGATCCTTTGCCGCTGGCGGTGCGCCGGAGACTGCCATGGCGGCGAATTGGGCGCCCGCGGCAGGGGGCGGAGCTTCGTCGCTGGCTGACTACATCCCCCAAGGCATTCGTGATGCTTACGGGACAGTAAGTGATGCCGCGTCAAGCCTGTTTACGCCCGGACCACAGCAACTTTCCGGGCCGGGATCTACAATGACTGGCGTCACGACAGGGGGAGGCCTTATGCCATCAGCCGGCGGCAACATCTTCGGAATTCCCGGTCTCACCAACGGGGATCTTCTCAACTATGGCTCGCGTCTGCTTGGGACATACCTGAACCGCGGCGATGCGCAGGACGCTCGAGAGGCCTCCGCCCGCGAGAACCAGCTCACCCGCGAGCAGCAGCTCCTTCTCGCGATGATCAACCAGGAGACCCCGTATGGCAGCGTCGAGTACTCGCGGGATCCCGCCACGGGCGCGATTCGGCGCGTTGCGACGATGAACCCTGCCGACCAGGCCAACCTGGACTTGCGCCGCAACATCCAGAATCAGGTTGGGAGCGGGACGTGGGCTCCCCCCGCCCGCCACGGGACTGCGATGAACATCCTCGGCTACGATCTCGGTGGCAACGCCTTGAAGGGATAGAGCATGGCAATCGACCCCACCACCCAGCAACCACCGAAGGCGGCACTCGGCGGGAACCAGATGAATCCCGGCTTGAACATCGGAGGCATGGACCAGCAGCACACGGCTTACACTCCGCCCCCGGTCAGCGGTCCCGCCCTCGGTGGCAACCAGGTCGCCCAGCCCGGAGTGAGCCAGAACCCGAACGACCCGACGCAGCCGGGATACACCTACGGCGCGGGTGTCACGAGCCAGCCCATCCAAGGGCAAATCGCCGGCGGCGTGCCGGAGTACTCGATTGACCGGATCACCCCCACCGGGATGCCCGTGCAGTCGGTGGGCTCCGGCGAGCAGTACATGAAGCAGATGCAGGACGCCTACATGGAACAGGCGCGGTCGAGGCTCGACCCCCAATGGCAGGAGTCGCAGATGCAGCTCGAAAGCCAGCTCCAGCAGCAGGGGCTCACCCGCGGCTCCTCGGCGTGGAACGCCGAGATGGATCGCCTGCAGCGCGGCAAGACCGACGCCTACAACCAGGCCATGAACCAAGCCATCCTGTCCTCGGGTGCGGAAGCCGAGCGGATGCAGCGCATGGGCATCGCCGGTGGCGAGTTCGCCAACAAGCAGGCCCAGCAGGACTTCCTCAACAAGATGGCGAGCCAGGACAACTACAATGCCGCCCTGAAGGAGAAGTTTGAGTCCAACATGAAGTCGGGGGCGTTCGCCAACGCTGCGCAAGCGCAGGAAGCCGCGCAGAAGGCTCTCGACGCGCAGATCCGCAATGCCGCGATGGGAACGCAGGAGGCAGGCGCCCTCGGCCGCGAGCAGCTCGGGCTGGAAAAAGAGAAGGTCGCTGCGCAGAAGGAGCAGTTCGCGCAGACTTTCCAGCAGAACGTCCAGCAGTTCAAGACGATGTCGGCGCAGGAACAGCAGAGGATCAACAACCAAGCCTCGCAGTTCGCGCAGACCTACGAGCTGCAGAGCGAGGCGCAGCGAATCCAGACCGACCAGTTTGCGCAGACGCTGGGAATGACCGGCAAGCAGCTCGATGCGCAGATCACGCAATGGGCCAGCCAGAACGGTCTCACCCGCGAGCAGATGGCCCAGCAGCTCGCCATCTCGACGGCGCAGATGACGCAGCAGGACAAGCAGTTCTACGCCACCCTTGCGGAAACGCAGGCCCAGCGTGCGCAGCTCGCCTCGCAGTTCGACAAGTCCTACGACCTGCAGACCAAGGCGCAGCAGGCGCAGATGGATCAGTTCGCCCAGACCCTCAACATGACGGGCAAGCAACTGGACGCGCAGATCAACCAATGGGCGGCGCAGAACGGGCTCTCCCGCGAGCAGATGGCGAACGCGCTGGCAATTGCCAGCACGCAGGCGCAGGCCTCGATGGCGGCGGCGCAGGCAAGCGCGGGGGCCACGCTGGGGGCCGCGGGCATCAGCGCCGAGGTCGCACGCGAGCGCATCGCGGCGGAGACGCGGAACCTGGCGGCGAACATCGCCTTCCAGTCGCGCTTCGACCCGCTTCTGGAGGCGCAGTTGAGCGTCAACATCCTCAATTCCGGCGGGACGCCTTCCTCATCCACCGGCAGCACGACCCCGCCGAAGGTATAGGTGATCCATGGCAAACTCATTTGACGAATTGCTCGCGGCGGATCAGCGGGGCTTCGACCAGGCCTACAAGATGGCCCTCGGCCGGGAGCTCCGGCGGGACGCCCCCGTCACGGCCCGCTGGGGGGATGCGATCTCCGAGATCGGCGGGGATATCGCCGACAAGATGCGGCTGCGGGATGCGGAACAGGCGCGATTGGAGCAAGTGCTCGTCACGCAGCAGAAGATCAAGGCCGCGGTCGCCACCTACGCCCCCGAGCTCGTCCCGCTGGTCGAGGCGGGGGATTACAAAAGCGCCGCTGCCGGCCTGAAGGACAAGATCGCCCAGCAGCAGGCCGACGCCGCGTATGAGCGCAGCCCGTTCGGCGGCGTGCCGGCGCAGCTCTCCGGCTCCGAGGCGAACTCCATCCTGCGGGAGACGCTGGGCAAGCAGGCCCGCGGGGCCGTCCCGTCGTTCGAGGAGGTCGCAGGCTACCTGAAGCACAAGGATCCCCGCATCGCCGGCGCCGCGAAGGCATACCTTGAACGGTACTACCCGAACTCGCGCAAGCTGGACGAGCTCGCCCCCGACCCCGAAACCGGCCTGTACACCCTGCCGGCGGGCGCCGTGGAGGCGACGGGGCAGCTCGCCGGAGCGACGGCCAAGGGAAAGGCCGGCTGGGAGACCGTCGAGGTCGAAATGCCCGACCCCGTCACGGGAAGGCTCGTGAAGGCCCGGATGACGGCGGAACAGGCAGCGGACAGGGGGCGCAGGCTTTACGGAGACCAGTCAGGAGCCACGCAGGCGCCATCGGCTACCCCAACCATGGGGCGGGCGCCCAGCGTGGCTCCTGCGCCCGCTGCGCAAGCCGGCGGGGCATCCGACCTGCCCTCGCAGCTCGAGGTCTTGGGCAACCTCGCCGCGGCCGAGAAGGATCCGGTCAAGCAGCAGGCCCTTTTCGCCAAGATGGAGGCTCTCTCCGGCGGGCAAGGCTTCGAGATGAAGGTTCCGCCGCCGGGGCAGGGCGCGGTGCTCACCAGCACGTTCACTGGGCGGGGCGGTGCGCCGGCCCCCTCCTCGATTCCCGGCGCCGTGCCGGTGGGCGCAGCCGAGGGGCAGAAGTCGGAGGCCACGGGCGCTGCAGCGACCCAGACGAGCTTCAACAAGCTCGACCAGGAGTACCTGCGCTCGTCGCAGGATCAGCTCATGCGCCTGGAAGCGCTCGACAAGATCGCCAAGAGGGCACCGGAGTCGATGGTCGAGGACTACGCTGGCAGGGCGTGGAACGAGGCCGTGCGACCGCTCGCGAAGACCCTGCGGATCCGCACGGACGCATCCCAGTCGGACACGGCCCGCCGGGAGTTCGAGCAGGAGGCGGGGGCGCTCGTCGCCGAGTCGCTCGCCACCTACGGCCGGCAACCCACCGACCTCGACTTGAAGGCCGCGCAGCAGCAAGTGGCGCAGGCCGGAGACTCCTACGAGGCGAAGAAGGCACTCATCGACAACGCTCGGGCCCGGATTGAGCAGAAGCGGCGCATCGCCGAGGAACGACTGGGGATCCGGCGAACCCCTACTGAACCCGGAGCGGGAGCGGCACCCGCTCCGGGGCCTCGCTCGAGCGCCGCAGATGCCCGTGGCCTGCCGGAGTCGTACTGGACGGCCACCGCTGGCGGGGCGGTGTCCGACGCCATGCCGGAGCAGTCGCCGATCAACATCAAGACGGCGCCCCGGCACCCCTCGATGGACCCAAACTACGAAGCCGAGATGCTGCGCAAGGAGAACTCGCTTGCGAGCCACCTTGGGGGCGCCGCTTCCGGCTTCTGGGACGCCCAGAAGAACGTCGGCCGGGGGCTCATCCAATTGATGCCAGACATCCTCAAGAACGAGTGGATGAAGGACTATGGTGGGCGGGAGGATACGCGGGCCGAGCGTGCCCGTCAGGCGACCGAGGCGGAAATGACCCCCGGCTACGAGATCGGCAGGACGCTGGGCGACATCGTCAACCCGACCTTGGTGCTGCCGATGAGCCTGGCCGCAAAGACGGCCCGTGCCGGCGCCCCCGTCGCGGAGAAGGCGGCGCGTGCCGCCGCGGGCTACGCAGGATCGGCCCCCGTCGTCGGGGGCCTCTCCGGTGCGGCAGTCATGGCCGAGACCCCCGAGGAGCGTGCGGGCAACACCGCTGCCGGCGCCATTCTCGGCCCCGCGGCAAAGAAGGTCACCGACATCATCGCGCCGGCCACCAGGCTCTCCGGCCCCGTGGCGAAGGAGTACGAGGAGCTTGCCCGCAAATGGGGCGTGCCGGTCGATGCCGTCCGGGCGGGCGACGACACGTTCATCACCGCAATGGCCCGCGGCATGGGGATGGGCAACGAGCGCAACCCCGAGCAGGCGGCGGGAGTGACCAAGACGTGGCTTGAGCGAGCCGGGTCGGATAGGGATCGCGTTACCCCGCAACTGATGACCGACATCGGCGACCGGCTGGGCCGCGAGTGGAAGGACATCTTCGGCGACGTGAACCCGAACCGGGGCCAGCGCGTCGTGCGCGGCACCGTGGACACCCTCACCGACTTCGACAAAGTCGTGCGCTCGAGCCCCGGTGTCGAGGAGTTGATGATGAAGGGCGGGGCACCGAACCTGCAGAAGGTGCGGGCGGCATTCGAGAGCGCGTTCCGACTGGACGAGCACTACAGGGCGCAGGGCGTCAACCCGAGGGAGTTCAGGGCCCCCGACATCACGCTCCCCGAGCTGCACGCCGCCTACCGCGAGGTGTCCGACGTCGCCGGTGGGGCGCCCAACTTCGACGCTGGGCAGGTGAAGAAGGTGCTCAAGAAGGTGATGCTCGACTCGTTCCGCCCCTTGGGTGTGCCGGAGGTCGAGGCCCAGCGTATCGCTCGTGAGACCATGGCGGAGTTCGAGAGAACGAACAGGCAATGGGGCGCTTACAAGGATCTCGAGACAGTGTGGGAGCATGGCTCCGGGCAGGGCCGCGGGAAGGCGCGGGGGACGATCAGCCCCTCGGATATCGAACAGCACGCCCGCGACTTCAGGAAGGGCGGCACGGGGGCAGAAGCGGTCAACGTCGTCTCCGGCCTCGGACTCGAGGACTACGCTCATCCGTCCATGGGCATCGGCGGACTGGCGAAGTACACCGTTGGCAAGCTCGCCTCCCCGTTCAACCAGTCGGAGATCGGCAGCTCCGCCGCACGCAGGGCCTACATCGACATCCTGCGCGACCAGGCCCCCGTATTCGGGCGAGAATGGGTCGAAGGTCGCCGTACCCGCAAGCCTCTGGAGGATTGAGTCATGCCGCGCAATAGCTCTGGCGTCTACACCCTGCCCGCAGGGAATCCGGTCGTCGCGTTCACTACGATCACGACCGCGTGGGCGAACCCCACGATGGCCGATATCGGCACCGAGCTGACCAACTCGCTCGACCGCAACGGGCGCGGCGGGATGCTCGCCCCGTTCCGCATCTTCGACGGCACGATTTCCCAACCTGGCCTCGGCTTCTTGAACGAGGTAGGGGTCGGTCTCTGGCGCGAGAGCGCGGGACTGATGCACCTTGTCAACTCAGGCGTAAATGCTATCAGCATTTATACTGACAGAGTTGTCTTCCCCACTACTGTTCAGATCAGGGATGACACTCAGTACAGGCAGACGGGCTTCAAGAACTGGCAGGTGTCGAATATTGACGGCTTCTTCTCCATCGCCCCCAGTACGGCGGTGGATGGGAGTACGTGGGACTACACCAAGGCCATGACCATCAACCCCGATACTGGGGTTGTGTCCTTCCCCGTCGTGCCGGGAGCAGGTTATGTCAGGATCACCGGCGACACGATGACGGGGGCGCTGAAGGTCTTCAGTACAGCGGACGCGATCCTTCTTCAGTCTCCTGCAGCGAATACCACAGAGATCAACTTCGGCGGCAGCTCCGCTGGGGTGACTGCCGGCGCGTGGACTTTCGACCGTGGAACTGGGGCGATTGCTTACAGGTCGGGGGCGTATGAGTCTAAAGCCACCCGCATGACCATCGACTTTTCCGGCAACGTCGGCATTGGCGTGACGCCGGGAAGTGTCCGCTTGTACGCCTCTCGCTCTGATGACACCGAAGCGTCCATTCGGGCAGAGAACACCGTCGCCAACCCCACCGTTGACATTTTTCAAGTCCTCGCGCCTAGCAACTCTGTCCCGAGTACTGGGGCATACCTCGCTCGGTTCTATTCAAACGGCTCTCCTGTCTGGGGAATTGATCAGACAGGCGGTGGATTCTTCAACGGAAACGTCGGCATCGGAGCGTCCGCTGTATCTAATGTACGCCTTGACGTTGCTTCAACCACCTTTAATCCAGCAACCGCAGGGACTACTACTGCCATTCGCGCCAAGGGGAACTATGGGGGCGGTATCAGTATGCTGGATGGCGCGGGTACTGCCGGGATATATGCTCAAACAGCAGCGGAAGAGTTGAACTTCTTTGTCGGGGCGACTGCCGCGCTCTCCCCCGCCTCTCAAGTAAGAATGACTATTCGGGATGCAAGCATTAGCCTTGCTCGGGACACCTATATCGGCGCGACAGGGGGCAGTTCTTCCAACATCTACTCCAGTATTGCCGACTCTCCTCGCGCCCTGATCTCGATCCGCGACATTACCACCGGCAACATGATCTTCCGGCCGGGAGGAACATTCGCTGCACGATTCGACAGCAAGGTCGGCATCGGGATCAACCCGAACGTCCCTCTCACCGTCTATAACAATATTCAGACGGATGCGTTCGCCGTTCGCGTGGCTGGCTTCGACGGGGCCACGTTCAAGAACGATTTCCTGATCTCGTTCGATCACAGTTCTGCTCGCACCAACCTCGGCAACTATCAGAACTACGCCCTCGCATTCTCCACAAACAATGCGGAGAGGGTGCGGATAAACGCTGATGGTCAAGTGGGTATCGGGATCGTCAACGACGGCGGGTCCACGCTCGACACCAACGGGATGATCCGCGTCAAGTCCAGTAGCACCGTTGGAGACTTGGTACTGGCTGGGACGGGAAACGCTGGGCTTACCTACGGTGGATGGGTTCGCGGCTACAGCGTAACGGGGCAGGGCGGCAGATGTGAGGTAGGGACGATGGAGAACAACTCGTTCTCCCCAGCCATCTACATCAACCATACTGCAAATGTCGGCATCGGCGGCGGTGCGAATGACCTGTTCCGCCTGCAGGTCGAAGGCGGCAACGCAACAAACTTTTCCTGCAGCGGGCTTGTGACGAGGACATACGGGTCTTTTGGTATGAACCTCTACTACGACGGTGATTGGAAGTTTGCGGAGCAGGCAGGAACCTACGGGTTCAACATCGGAATCAGGAGTGGGGGCGGGATGAAGTTCACCGTCAGCTCCAACGCATCGACGGGCAGCGGTTCAGCTCCGTCGCTGCTCGACTCGCTGGAGATTGATGCGGCAGGGCGTGTATTCCCGACTCGTATCCACAACAACGCTTCCGGCGCATCCGGCGCGACGCCGATGCTGGCGAGTGGAGTGCAAACTGGTATAAGCAGCGCCGCTGGCGATCCTGCGACGAACGTCTTTTACTCTTACAGCAGAACGGGAAACGTGGTGACGGTCGGCGGCGCAGGGGTTGTTACCCCTGCGGCTGGAGGGAACCGCTCAACGCAAATTCCACTCCCCATTCCCACCCAAAGCTCGCAGGGCGGCGGGGCTGCGGCTATCGACGCGGATACTGACACCGTTGCCGGGAGGATCAGTATTGAGCCGAATTTCGACAGGTTCATCATTAACTGGTTCGCCCCGAACACTAATCCAGCGACGTTCACGTTTAGCTTCACATACGAAATTTCAGCTTAACCAACGGAGACAACCATGGCCCCGAACGAAATGAGCATCGACCCCAACCACATCATCCAGACGCTTACCCACCAGCGCAACGCGGCGATGGACGAGATCGTCAAGATGAGCGCGATCATCGGTGCGCTGGAGGCGCAGATCAAGGAACTGACAAAGGAGGTAAAGGCAGATGACGAAGCCGACCAATGACGCGGTGGGGACGATCGTCGTCCCCGTCCAGGACTTCTACCTCTGGCTCCAGACCTACTACCTGAAGCCCACCCCCGGCACTTTTGTGACTTGGGGGAAGGTGAAAGTCAAGGGGGCAAACGCGGAGGAGCTGCAAGTGAACTACTCCACCTCCACGACTGACCAGCCCGAGCCCCCGCCGGAGGCGGCTACGCAGCCTGTGCTGCCCTAGCTTTGATCGCCTGGATGAACCCCTCCTGCGTCCCCTCCTTGCGCAGGAGCGTCTTCGCCACCGTGGCGTCCAGCGTGTCCTCCGCCATGATCCGGTGGACGATCACGCGGCCGTCGTCCTGCCCTTGCCGCCAGACTCGGGCGATCGCCTGCGTGTACAGCTCGTAGTCCCATGTGAGGCCGTAGAAGCAGACGTTGTGGCACCTCGTCTGCAGGTTGAGGCCGTGGCCGGCCGAGGCGGGGTGCGCGGTGAGCACCGGGATCTCTCCGCGGTTGAAGGCGTCGATGGTGGCGTCGAGCTTCTTCCCCGTCATGCCGGTCAGGCACGGGTACGGAGGTAGTTGCGCGAGGTCGTGCTGGAATTCGTAGAAGACCAGCAGTGGCTCGCCCTGAAGCTCGTCCACGAGATCCTGCAAGGCGTTGGCTTTCTCGGGGTGCACGACGTGCACGTCGCCTCTTGAGTCGTAGACCGCCCCGTTGATCACTTGCCGGCACTTGATCGCTTTCGCCGCCGCGCTGGGGGTGATGATGGTCACGTCCTCGAGCTCGGCCATGAAGTCCTCCTCAAGCTGGTCGTACACGCGCCGCGCGGGCTCCGGCAGCTGGATCGTGATGTCGTTGAGGACCAGGTCGGGCATATCGAGGTGGTCCTCCGCCTTGAGCGCCATTACCACCGGCCTGACCCGTTCCTCGATCTCTTTCGCCGCCCCGTGCCGCAGGACGTAGTTGTAGCCGGAGTTGCCAACCAGGAGGAAGTACTGGTTGCGGAAGTGGGTGATGTACTGGCCGAGCGCCGCGCCGCGGTCGAGCATATAGATCTGCCCGAAGAGGTCCATGTAGCCGTTGGGCGTCGGCGAGCCGGTGAGCCCCAGTCGCTTCTTGAAGCGAAAGAGGTTCCTGCGCATGATCTTGAACCGCTGCGTGCCAGAGGTCTTCAGCTTCGAGAGCTCGTCGGCCACCAGCATATCGGCCCCCGTGCGCCTGAAGCCGTCATTGTCCTCGAACCACTTCAGGCCTTCGTAGTTGAGGACGTAGATGTCGGAGACCTCCCCCAGCCGCGCGTCCTTCTGCGGGCCGTGCAGGATCGTCACCTTGAGGTGATTGAAGTCGGCCCACTTGCGGATCTCGTCGGGCCAGACCTTGTACATGGGTCGGATGGGGGCAAGGATCAGCACGCGGCTCACCGCGCCGGTGCGGCGCAACATCGAGATCAGGGCGAGCGTAATGGATGTCTTCCCGAGGCCGGGGGAGAGGAAAAGACCCGCGTGCGGGCGGCTCCACGCGAACTCAAGAGCGTCGAGCTGGTACTGGTGCGGTTGCCACTTCGTCATTCGATTTCCACTTCATTTGCGGAGAAAAGTTGGATACCCCCCGGAGTACTACTTGCCCTTTGCCATCTCTCCGCCTCGCGCAGCATCAACCCCGCCATGTTGTATTGGTGCTCATGGGCGGCGGTAAGCCGTTCGTTTTCGGCCTTGAGCGCAGCCACTTCGCGCTTCAGTTCCTCGATGCGGTCGGCGGCCGGAGCAAACCGGTCTTTCAACAAGGCAATTTCTGCCCGAAAGCGAGAGCTCTCCCGTTCGAGCATTCGTGCGAAGCCTTCAAGGGCATGCGGGCGATCGTCGAACAGCAGTTGCTTGTCGGTGCGGGGCGTGTCGCTCATTTCTTCTCCTTCGCCGCGTCGATGGCGGCGTCAAGGTCATCTTCCGTCAGCAGGATCAAGTTCCCCTCCCCGTCCTCGCAGTCGCACCAAACTCCCGCCTCGGGGCCGCTCATCGTCAGACATTGACGGCGCTCGATTGAACGAAGGTAGCGATACCGTTCCGCATCGGCCTTGAGCGCAGCGTTCTCGCGCTCAAGCTGACGAGCCAAATTCCATACCTCGTTCTCCAGCACAGGCGAGTCGGAGTGGAGCAAGGCATCCGTCCTCGGAGTCCACTTCACTTGACGGCCTCCATGCGCTTGCGGGCGCGGAGGATACGGTGGAGTTCTTCGGTCGAGTAGGTTCCCCGCACCACCTTGGGCGCAGGACACCGGACCTCGGCCTTGCCCCGTATCTTCCCGTAATGGTAGCCCCCCATTCCAAGAGCGACGCAGAACATCAGATATACAAAATGGTCGAAGATTTTCATGTGCACCACCCCAGCAGGTAGCGGCCGATCAGCCGCTTCGCCTGCTCGATGTCGTCGGTGACGGCGGCGTCGAACCCGTGCGCCCGCAGATTGTTGAGCTCCCACCGTTGAATGGGCGTCGGAACAGCACCGGGGCGCTTGAACTCGAGGAAGAGCACACGGCCATCGTACAGAAAAAGTCGATCGGGTACGCCCCGCTGCCCCCGCACGTTTAATTTGATCGTGAGCACGTTCAGCTCCTTCGCCCATTGGACGACGGTGCGCTCGATCTTGGCTTCAGTAAGCGCACGGGCCACCATGCCGGCGCGAGAAATCGCACCAGCGGCACGAATCGACACTGGGCCTGGCTGGGTATTCTTTGTCCTCTTCGGCATTCTTGATCCTTGCGTCGATGAGTTGCCTGATGGGGATGACCCGTTCGCGGTGCACGACGCGGGCCGGCGTGACGATGCCTTGATCGATGTAGATGAGACAGGTGTGGAAGCGCTCGGCATCGGGGTGATGCGCGGCAGCGACGGCGACGTAGTTCTCCATCTGCACGGCGTGCGCCGGGTATGCCTGCCCCGTCTTCCAGTCCTGGATGTGCACGACCTTGTCATCGGAGTAGAGCACGTCGATGATCGCCCGCATGAGCACGTCGGGGGACTCGTAGTCGCACGGCTCCCAGTTCGCGTTCACGGCGAGCTTCTGTTCCGAGCTCGCCTTCTTCGCCCTGAGCGTCATCGCGTGCTGCGCCACCTTCTGCAGCTCCGGCGGGTAGATGGCGAGCTCTCCCTTCAAATACTTCTCCGCCTTCTCGTGGATGGCGCTCCCCCGGTCGGCGGCGGGGCTCGGAGGCCTCGAAGAGGGTCGTTTTTCAACATAGTGGAAAAAGTACTTCCTCGGACACGAGTCGTAGGACGACAGGCGCGAATAGCTCCACGGTCTCATGCGGTCACATTCTCGAGTAGGTTCAGAGGCTCCATTTCAGCCCAGTTCTTCCCAGCCGCAGCCTCGATGCGAAAGGGAACATCCCAGCCTTCCTGATCCTCCATCGCAGCCCGGATCTCCTCCAGCGCATCCAGACGCCGCGAAGGATCAATCGAATTGACGTTCTCATCGTGGACGGTCCCCATGAAGCGACGGTAGCGGTTGCGATATCCGCCGCGGATGATCGACTCCTTAGTCTGATCCGCGGCGGAGCCTTGGATCAAGTGGTTCAGGAGCTTGTACTCGAACGACATCATGCGCCCCCCGACGAGCTTCGACGGCTCGGCGAAAATCCGCCGCCCACCCCACGTCTTCACGCCGATGCCGTTGCGGCCGCGCTGGCTGCAGGCGAGCATGAGATCCTTGAAGCCGGGGAATACGGTAAAGTAAGCCTCGCGGATCCGGCCAGCGGTGGAAGCGTCCACGCCCAGCTGGCCGGCGAGCTTGCCCACCCCGCCGCCGTAGATCATCAGGAAACCAACGGTCTTGACCATCTTGCGCTTGAGGGTGAGGCCCGTCTCCGCCTTGATGATCTCTGTGGCAGTGCCGTGGAAGTCGGCCCGAGGGTCGTCCCGGTAGACCTCCATCGCCCGCCCCTCGGCGAAGTGCGCGGCGATGCGCATTTCCTGCCCGTTGAAGTCGGCGGAGACGATCTCGTGGCCTTCATCCGGCAGGATGTACCGGCGCATGAGCGGCAGCGGCGGGCAGCCCGGCGGCAGCTCGACGGAAAACTCCTTCGGAATGTTCTGGAAGTTCGGATTCGAGCTCGAGAGCCGGCCCGTGCGGGTGCCGTACTCGTCGCCCCGTACCTGATTGAACTGGGGGTGCAGGCGTCCGCGGTTGGCGTTGCCCATCTCTAGCCACGGCCGCATGAACGTCGTGAGCACCGTGCGCAAGTGGCGCCGGTAGCCCAGCAGAGCCAGCAGCGCCGGATCCTTGACGGCCGACTCCATGGAATCTCGCGTCGTCGAGAACTGGCCGGTCGGGGTCTTCGCAAAGTCGGCCTCGAGGGCGTGGCCGGAGCGGATCAGAGCCTGCGCCAGCTCCTGCGCGGAGTCGATGTTGACCTCCCCTATGGCGGCGCGGATGCGACCCGTCACGCGGCCGTAGACGTCCTCGAACACCTCGGTATCCTCGGCAAGTCGCGAAAGATCCAGGCGCACCCCGTCACGCTCGGCGGCGTTCAGGATGGGGGCCAACTTCTGCTCCCGCCGGTAGGCGGCGAGCATTCCCGCCTTGTTAATGAGCGGCAGGAGGTGCTCGAAGAGCCGGCGCGTTCGAAGCGTATCGCCGTTGGCGTAGCGTCCGACGAGGTCGGCCGGCGCCTTGCTGATATGCGCCGCCCAGTCGTTGCCATTGAAACCCTTGCCGGCGAGGTGCAGGCGCAGGTCGGCCTGTTCCTCCGGGGCCATCCCGAGGTAGTGCTTCGCCGAGGGCTTCAGGGAGAGGCTCGAGGCGTGCGGGTTGTCGAGGAACAGCAGGAACATGGTGTCGTGCACCTCGAGCGGATCCTTGAGCCACGGCAGGCCCATCCACTTCTGCGCCACCGCCATGTCAAAGCGTGCGTTGTGCATGAGGAGCGGCTCGCCCCATATGTTAGCCAACGCCGTTCTCGCTTCCTCGAAAGTGCAATTGTTGCCGCTGGGATGGCCCCACGCGAGGTACTCCGGCTCGACCTTGTCGGCACGCCAGATGCTCACCCCCACCGGCTTCGGGGGAAAATCGGGGTAGGGACCGATGGCCTCGGTCTCCATGTCGATGGTGTGAATCACCAGGAAAACTCCTGCCCGCGGATGTCGCCCCGGCACCAGACCGTGAGGGCCTTGTCCGGGTGGCGGAAATACGAATAAATGCTGTTCTCGTCGGCCATGGTGACGACGACGACAACGGTCTCTCCGTTGATCTCGATCGTGCCGAGGTGCCCTTGCGTGCGCATGGGTTCGGTCGTGAAATGCAGGTTCAGCCTCACGGGAAAATCCCCAAGTTGACCAGGAAGGCCCGCCCCCGAAGGGGCGGGATGCTGCGCGGCGCTATTCGGCGGCTTCAGCTGCGGCCGGCTCTTCTCCCACCTCGACCACCTCCATCCCGTCCCTCACGCAGGCCATCAGCAGCTGCTGGCCTGCGACCTTGGCGGAGTACTTCCCGCGGATAACCACGCCCACCGCCTGCGCGGGGTGGACGGCGTTGACGAGGGCAACGACCTGCCCGTCGCCGTTGGTGACTGCGTAGATGCGCTTGGCTTGCGCCATGGTGTGCTCCTTTCGGGGGGTTAGAACTTCCTGGATTGCGCCGGCCCCGAAAGCATCGCTTGCGGGGCCGGCTTGTCGTAGGTCGAGTACAGCAGGGGTTTCACCGCCTCGTTGCGGTTCAGGAGCGACTGGATCGTTCCGTCGTCCTCGATCTTGCCGTTGAACGCGAATTCGACCTGGAACTGCGTCCTCGAATTCGGCACGACCGACATCACCGTCTTCACGCCCAGCGGGGGGCGCTTCAGGACGTTCGAGACCTCGGAAGCGTAGGTGCTCCAGTTCTTCACCGAGGTGATGGGGATCTTCGCGAGGTAGACAGGGGCGCCGTCCACGTTCCCGAGATCGTCGGCCGCAATGAGGGCGAGCCGGCGCACGTTCTTGCAGGCCTTGCCCTTCCCGCCGGCGGGATCCGAGCCCCACGCATTCTTCGGACACTCGGCGCACGACGGCGCCTGCGGCTCCGACGCTTCGGGATGAGGAGCGAGCTCGTTGGCGCTCTCCCCGAAGGCGTAGCAGACCGGCGGCTGCGGGGTGTTCGGGTCGAAGCGATCCTTGTAGTACTGGTTCTCGTGGATCGAGGCGACGACGACGACTTCTGCCTTGTTGCCCGAGAGGGGCTGGCCGTTGATGGCGAAGATGCCGCCGCGAAAGGAAACCCAGTCCCCCTTCGCTTTCTCGTGCTCGGACGTGGCCGCGGCCATTGCGGCCAGCCTGCTTTCCCAATTGGCGACAGCGGTACCCTTGGGGACTGCGACTTCGGTATTCTTGCTCACGCGATTTGCTCCTTTACAGGGGGGTTGGACTCGTACTTCGGGTAGTCGGCGAGCTCCCGCAGGAGGATCGCCTTCACGTCGTTGTAGACGGGCTTGCCATGCTGCCCGTCGTGGGTGAGAAGGGCCAGCACCTCATTGAGGGCGGCGATGCGGCCGTGCATCTTCCCGAGGGCGTAGACATCGTCGGACAACTTGCGGATGGAGGCGTCGATGTCCATATCAAACATGCCTCATTGCGTAAGTCACGCCAAGTTCAGATTGGCTCATTTGGCGCGGCTCACGGTCAGCTTGAAGACGGTCGTGGAGGTGACGCCGGGGATCTCCTCCCCGTTCTCCCAGCGGGCCTTGACGGCCAAATTGGCGAGACGCTTGTGCAGCAGGTCGAAGTGGCCGGTGGACTGGACGTGCGCCCAGACCTGCGTCCAGTCGGTGGCGACCGGCTCGATGAGCTCGCTCATCTTCACCAGCCCGTTCTCGGCGCCGATGGCGGTCATGCCGTTCTCGCGCATCTTCGAGACGATGGCGTCCTTGAGGGTCTCCTCTCGGGCCTTCATCTCCTCAACCAGCTTGTCGAGGCGCAAGCGCTCGGCGCGGGCGGCAATGTAGTTGTTGGCGAGATCGGGCAAGTGCGTGCTAATAGTGACTGCGGCCGGTTCGGTAAGTGCCATGGTGTTCCCTTTCAGAGTTTGGTGACTAGGTACTGGTATGACTAGGGGTGCGGGAAAAAGTTCAATCGCACCCGTAAATTTTGTGCAGGAGAGCGGCTGCGCTCTCGATCGCCTTCTCCACGAGCTGGTCGATGGGCGCCTCGGCGTGCGCCGGCGAAGCCATCATGGCGGCGAGGATGGTCAGGCTTGCCTGCCTGATCTGCCCGTCCGCATCCAGCGCTTCGCTTGAGAGACGCTGGCGAAGGTCTCGATCAGCTTTCCTGCGGAGTCCACGACGGCTTTCCCCGAGCGGGAGAGCCCCCGGCTCACCCCGTGATGCGGCTTTTGCGGGTGCTGCTTCCTCATTGTTCTCCTCCAGCTGGACAATGGTGCGGTGGCCCATGACGACGTCGGTCAGGGCGAGGTGGGTGAAGCCCTTCAGGGCGTCGTCGTCTCGCTTCGAGACCAGCAGAGGCGTGACGGGATGCGGCAGGGCGGTGAGACAGAACGACTCGCCCCCGTGCCATGCATCGTGCATGGCCGATTGGCTGGCGTACTGCTTGCGGAAGGCGTAGGCCTTCAGGACATTGCGTTGCATCGTAACTAGCTCCAAGTGATGGGTGAGTGTACCACTACAGACACGCAATGCAACAGGAAGTTCAATATTTTTTCAGCGTCTCGAACCAGGCGCGGGCCGCGTCGATCTGCGCGTGGACTTCCCCGGTCGTATGCTGCCGCTTGTCCAACCATTTCCCATGGTTTCGGACGACGCGCAGGCGGGAGGTCTCTTTCTGATACATCACCGGAATGCCGCCGTTGTATCGCGGGAAGACCTGCCCGAGCTTGACGAGGTCGGCGTGGATCTGGCTCTCGGGCATATTGCTGTACGGGGGGCAGGTCTTCAGCAGTGCATTCTCTATGAGCTCGACGCCTTCCGGCAGGTAGTCGAGGAACTCGTGCGCTCGACTCGTGACTGGGGAGGCATCCCGCATGAGCTCGGCGCGGACTTCGGTCTTGTTCACGCCCTCCTTCAGCTCCTGATAGAGCTCGAGCACGTTCTCCACCTCGAGCGCCATGGTGCGGACGGTGCCGGCGACCTTCCCGCGGTTTTCGTTGAAGTAGACGGCGAGGGCCTTCGCGGCCCTTGTGCACGGGTGCTCCCCGTCCCTGTTCGCGGTGTCCTGCGGGATGTCAGGTGTCCAGACGCGCCGGTTGTCGGGACCGGCAATCGAGGTGTCGCCCGGATTCTGGCAGATGAGCTTTCCGCTCGCGTTCATGTAGCGGATCTTGTTGGCGGCGTACTTCACCTCGACATCGATGTACGCCGCGGTCGTCACGTCGCGCAAATAGGCGTGGAACTTGGTGAGGTTCGACTGTTCGTAGTTCAGCTCGTCGGCGAACGTCAGCAGCGACTTCGCGAGCGAGTCATCGAACCGCGAGCCGGCCGTGCCCCACATTTTCACGTTGCGCCCCGTGATGGACAGGCTCGCCTGCATGATCTGCCCCCACAGGGTCTTGCCGCTTCCACCCGTGCCGTAGAAGTGAAGCAGCACGTCGTGGATCCTCATCGGGAACTGGTGCAAGTGCGCGAGCCACACCCAGAAGAACCGCTTGTGCTCGGCGTTGGCGGCGAAGAAGAGCTCGAGGTGCGCTTCGATCAGCTCGCGGGCCTGCGGGTCGTCCGCAAGCTCGGGGTAGTCGGGAACGAAGGAATTGAAGACCGTGCCGTCCTCGAGCGTCTCCTCCCCGCAGGGCGCCCAGTTGATGGCGCGGAACGAGTACCGGTGCTCGTTCTTCAAGTAGTCCTCGCGGAAACTGAAGCGGCGCTGCTTCGCGGTATGCTGGTCAACGACGAAGGCCGGTTGCTTCGGCCCGAGGGCCACCTCGACGTGGACGGGGTCGAGGAACTTGCCGGAGGCCACCGAGTAGAACTGCCCGATATCCACGATGTAGGGCCCGAAGTCGCGGGCGGCGGCGAAATACTCGGGGGCGACCACCTTGTCCTCGAGGATCTCGGCGCCGTCGAGGATGTCGGAATACGGCCGGCCGGTGGCGAGGTAATCATCGAGGCCGGTCTTCCCGTCCGCCCGCAGGTCGGGGACGAAGGCGTATTTGAGCACAATGGACTTGTTGCCGTTCAGCGCCGTGCGGCGCATGGCGGCGCAGAGGCGAATGATCGCCTGCATGGCCTGCTTCGACTTTTTCCTGTCCTTCGGGGTCTCGTGCCGGTTGGCGTCGGAGTCGAAGACGATCACGACCTCGTGCACCGCGGGGTGCA
>Ga0114939_10001557_pt1 | contig 17969 bp, 17 predicted proteins | sample AshMeaCrysSpring_FD_87196 | JGI IMG/M metagenome (GOLD analysis project Ga0114939, IMG submission 87196) | Groundwater microbial communities from Big Spring, Nevada to study Microbial Dark Matter (Phase II) - Ash Meadows Crystal Spring | ecosystem: Environmental > Aquatic > Deep subsurface >...
CGCCAGCGCGCGCGTCGGATCAGCCGGAGCAGACGGTCACCGAGGGTTGGGATCCACGGCGGTGAGGTCTCTCGAGAAGAACAACAAAACATTATTGCACCGCCGCATGCACTTGTGCGCCACGCGCCGCCTTCACCGCCCGAGGCAGGGCGGGGGCGCCGCAGCCGGCTTGCCAGCCCTGGCAAAGGGGGGCAAACTGGTTTCGTCGAGCCGGTTGGGCACGGGGTGGCGACCCTCGTGCCAAGGTGTACCGGCGCGGCAGATCTCCTCATGAAAGGATCCCTCATGAATCTGACGATCAGTGGCCACCATCTCGAAGTGACGCCGGCTTTACGTGAGTATGTGCTCACTAAGCTAGACCGGATCACGCGTCATTTCGACCAAGTGGTGGACATCAATGTCCTGCTGTCGGTGGAGAAGCTGAAGGAGAAGGATCGGCGCCAGAAGGCCGAGGTGACGCTGCACGTCAAGGGCAAGGACATCTTCGTCGAGCACGCGCATGAGGATCTGTACGCCGCCATCGACCAGTTGATGGACAAGCTCGATCGACAGGTCTGCCGCCACAAGGACCGGGTCCAGGACCACCATCACGCCAGCGCCAAGCGCATCGATCTGGGCATGAGCTGACCGGAAGACCGGCGCTCCCCACCCGAACAGCGGCCGCAAGGCCGCTTTTTTCGCGCTTTGTCCGCCTGCGGCGATGCGCTAGCGTTGCAGGAGTGCCGCATGGCCGCGGCATCCTGCATCCCAAGGGGCAAGCCCTATGTTGCACTGCACACGGATTTCTATAATGACTTCTTCCGTGATACACGAAGCGTCCGCGCGGGTTTGTACCGCCCGCCTCGGCGCTTGGACGCGATGAACCGTCTTGCCGCCATCCTTCCCGCCAGCAATGTGCTGGTGAACGTGGACGCCACCAGCAAGAAGCGGGTGTTCGAGCAGGCGGGCCTGCTGTTCGAGAACCAGCATGCGATTGCGCGCGCGACGGTGACGGACAACCTGTTCGCCCGCGAGCGGCTGGGCTCGACCGGACTGGGCCACGGCGTGGCCATTCCGCATGGCCGTATCAAGGGCCTGAAGAACCCGCTGGCCGCGGTGATCCGGGTGCAGCAGCCGATTGCCTTCGATGCGCCCGACGACGAAGCCGTCTCGCTGCTGATCTTCCTGCTCGTGCCCGAGGCGGCCACCCAGCGGCACCTGGAAATCCTCTCCGAGATCGCCGAGTTGCTGAGCGACCGCGAGTTGCGTGAACGCCTCAAGACCGAGACCGACGCCGCCAAGGTGCACGCGCTGATCGCCGGCTGGGAGCCGCTGAAGTCGGTCGCCTGACGGCGCCGGCGCTCACGCGGGCGATCGCTTGAAGCCGACGTTCATCAGCGCCGAGGCGCTGTTTGAGGACCTGCGGCCGGCCCTGCACTGGGAGTGGATCGCCGGGCACGCGCACCCGCAGCGCCACTTCACCGAGGCGGCGATCCGCGAGGCCCAGTCGGCCGCCGACCTGGTCGGCTACCTGAACTACATCCACCCCTACCGCGTGCAGATCGTCGGCACGCGCGAAGTGCGCTACCTGGTCGAAGTGGGGGGTGAGGACCAGGAGCGCCGCATCTCGCGCATCGTCGCGCTCGAGCCCCCCGTGCTGATCGTAGCCGACGCGCAGACACCGCCGGACCGATTGGTGGCGATGTGCGAGCGGGCCGACATCCCGATGTTCGTCACGCGCGAGTCGGCGGGTCATGTCATCGACGTGCTGCGTTCGCACCTGAGCCAGCACTTCGCCGAGCGCACCAGCCGCCACGGCGTGTTCATGGACATCCTGGGCCTGGGCGTGCTGCTGACCGGCGAATCGGGGCTGGGCAAGAGCGAACTCGGCCTGGAGCTGATCTCGCGCGGCCATGGCCTGGTGGCCGACGATGCGGTGGACCTGTACCGCGTGTCGCAGACGGCGCTCGAAGGGCGCTGCCCCGAACTGCTGCAGAACCTGCTCGAGGTGCGCGGCATCGGCCTGCTCGACATCAAGGCCATCTTCGGCGAGACCGCCGTGCGCCGCAAGATGCGCCTCAAGCTGATCGTGCACCTGGTGCGCAAGGACACGATGGAGCGCGAGTTCGAGCGGCTGCCCTACGAGCCGCTGTACGAGGACATCCTCGGCGTGCCGGTGCGCAAGGTGGTGATCGCGGTCGATGCCGGCCGCAACCTGGCCGTGCTGGTCGAGGCCGCGGTGCGCAACACCGTGCTGCAGCTGCGCGGCATCGACACCTACCGCGAATTCATCGAGCGCCACCAGCGCGCGATGGCCAAGGGCGAGGGCGCCGAGAATTGACCGGCCGCGCGGCTACGGGCCGCGCCGTCTAGAGGCACGGTAGCCGGCGCCTCACGCCCGCGGCTCGGCGGCTCGGCAGCCAACCGCTCAGCGTGGACGGTTCGGGCAGTCCTTGCGCGTGCAGTTGGCGTACAGCGACAGCGAGTGCTCCTGCAGCTTGAAGCCGCGCGTGGTCGCCACCGCGTTCTGCCGCTTTTCGATCTCGGCGTCGTAGAACTCCTCGACACGGCCGCAGTCCAGGCACACCAGGTGATCGTGGTGGCGCCCCTCGTTGAGCTCGAACACGGCCTTGCCGGACTCGAAATGGTTGCGCGTCAACAACCCGGCCTGCTCGAACTGCATCAGCACGCGGTAGACGGTCGCCAGCCCGATGTCGGCACCGTCGGCGAGCAACAGCTTGTAGACGTCCTCGGCCGTCAGATGGCGCTGCGACGCCTTCTGGAACACCTCGAGGATCTTCAGACGCGGCACGGTGGCCTTCAGTCCGCTGCTCTTGAGTTCTTCGGCGTGGGTCATGGCAGGTCCGCTGGGCGCAGGCTGCGCCGCTAGAATCGTTCCATCATAGCCAGACCCCGCTCGGGCGCGGCCCATCCATGACCCCCTCGACGATGCGCGTTCCGCCTGCTGCGCTGCTGCTCGGCCTGGCCTTGGCCTCGGCGTCATGCTCTTCGCTGCAGTCCAGCGACAACGTGCTGGGCTTCATCACGCCCTACCGCATCGAGGTGGTGCAGGGCAACGTCGTCACGCGCGAGCAGGCCGCGCGCGTGCAACCCGGCATGAGTCGCGAACGGGTGCGCGAGTTGCTGGGCTCGCCGTTGCTCACCGATGTGTTTCACGCCGACCGCTGGGACTACGTCTTCACCATCCGCCGCCAGGGCGCCGAACCGCAGCGACGCAGCGTCGTGGCCTGGTTCAAGGACGATCGGCTGACGCGGCTGGACGCTGGCGACCTGCCCGGCGAGCGCGATTTCGTCGATGCCATCAGCACGGCCAAACCGAAGGCCGTGCCGCCGCTGGCGCTCACCGAGGAACAGCGCCAGGCACTGCCCGAGCCGCGCGTGGCGCCGGCCACGCAGCGCAGCGAGCCGCAGGGGCCCGCGCGCGACTACCCCGCACTGGAGCCGCGCACGTGAGTGCCCGTCGGGCCGTCCTGCGCAGCGCCCGCGCACGGCGATCGGCCCGCGCGCGCCCGCGTGGTTGTGGCATGGGCCGTGCGTTCCGTCGGCCGGGGCGGTGGTCACGCTGCGACCGCTGGGGCGTGCGATGAGCGCTGCGCGGGACAACGACCGCTTGCGCGTGGCCATCGCCGGAGCGTCGGGCCGCATGGGGCGCATGCTGATCGAAGCCGTGCTGGCCGCGCCGGACCTGCGCCTGGCCGGGGCCCTGGACATGGCCGGCAGCGCAGCGCTGGGCCAGGACGCGGGGGCCTTCGCCGGCAAGACCACGGGTGTGGCCATCACCAGCGACCTGCGCGCCGGCCTGGCCGATGCGCAGGTGCTGATCGACTTCACGCGCCCCGAGGGCACGATGGCGCATGTGGCCGCCTGCCGCGACGCGGGCGTGAGGCTCGTCATCGGCACCACCGGGCTGACGGACGCGCAGAAGACCGCGGTGGCGGCCGCCGCCGAGCGCACCGCCATCGTGATGGCCCCCAACATGGGCGTGGGCGTGAACGTCCTGCTCAAGCTGCTGACGCTGGCCGGCACGGCGCTGGACGACAGCTGGGACGTGGAGGTGATCGAAGCGCATCACCGGCACAAGGTCGACGCGCCCAGCGGCACCGCGCTGGCGCTGGGCGAAGCCGTGGCCACCGCGCGCGGCACCACCCTCAAGGACAGCGCGGTCTACGCCCGCCAGGGGCACACCGGCGAGCGCAAGCGCGGCTCCATCGGCTTCGCCACCATCCGCGGCGGCGACATCTTCGGCGACCATACGGTGCTGTTTGCCGGCGACGGCGAGCGCGTGGAGATCACGCACAAGTCGTCGGGGCGCGCGGGATGGGCCCAGGGCGCGCTGCGCGCGGCGCGTTTCCTGGCCACGCGCGAGCGCGGCCTTTACGGCATGGACCAGGTGCTGGGGCTCGCCGCATGAGTGGCTTGGGTGCCTTCTGGGCCCAGGGCGACGCCGTCTCGCGTGCGGTGGCGTTCCTGCTGCTGGCCATGTCGGTGGCGGCGTGGGTGCTGATCTTCTGGAAATCGTGGGTCCTCAAGCGCACCGAGCACGACATTGCCCGCGCAGTGCCGGCGTTCTGGGCCGCCCCCACGGTCGACGCCGGGCGCGAGCGGCTCGCCGCGCTCGACCGTGAAGGCGTGCTGCAGCCCCTGCTCGAGGCCGCCACACGCAGTCCGGCTGCAGGCACGTTGGAGAGCGGCGGACGGCTCGAGGACCAGCTCACACGCCGGCTGCGCGACGCGCTGCATGCCGGGCTGCGGCACTTGCAGTTCGGTCAGGTGCTGCTGGCGTCGATCGGCAGCACGGCCCCGTTCGTGGGGCTGTTCGGCACCGTCTGGGGCATCTACCACGCGCTGGTGGGTATCGCCGCGTCGGGCCAGATGACGATCGAGAAGGTGTCGGGGCCTGTCGGCGAGGCGCTGATCATGACCGCGGCTGGTCTGGCGGTGGCCATCCCGGCGGTGCTGGCCTACAACCTGTTCGGCAAGTGGGTCGCCGGCAGCGAGGCGGAGCTGGAAGGCTTTGCCCACGACCTGCGCCAGTTCGCGCTGGACAGCCGGGGCGCCGGCTGAGCGGCGAGGCGCGGCATGGCTTTCGGCCGACTCGAACGCGCCGCCGGCAGTGCGCCGATGAGCGACATCAACATGACGCCGCTGATCGACGTCATGCTGGTGCTGCTGGTCATCTTCATCATCACCGCGCCGCTGATGACCACCGGCCTCAAGCTGGACCTGCCCAAGAGCGATGCGGCAGCGCCGGCGCAGGCGCCGAAGTCGATCGCCGTGTCGCTCGATGCCAGCGGGCAGCTGCACATCGGCACCGACAAGGTCAGCGCCGATCAGCTCGCCGAGCGTGCCAGGGCCGCCGCGGCCGCCAACCCCGAGACCGAAGTGCACCTGCGCGCCGACCGCGGCGTGCCGTATGGGCGCGTGGCCGAGCTGATCGGCCTGGTGCAAAAGAGCGGCCTGAACCGCATCGCCTTCGTCACCGAAACCCCTGCGCCGCAGTGACCGGCCGCGCCCTGGCGTCGCGAAGGCGGCTCCTACAATCGGGCGCATGAACGAGAAATTCCAGCCCGGCGAGGTCGAGGCCCGCGCCCAGGCCGCGTGGCGCGCCGCTGATGCCTATCGCGTCACCGAGAACCCGAACAAGCCCAAGTTCTACGCCTGCAGCATGCTGCCCTACCCCAGCGGCAAGCTGCACATGGGGCACGTGCGCAACTACACCATCAACGACATGCTCACGCGTCACCTGCGCATGAAGGGCATGAACGTGCTGATGCCCATGGGCTGGGACGCCTTCGGCCTGCCGGCCGAGAACGCGGCGATGAAGAACAAGGTGCCGCCGGCACAGTGGACCTACGACAACATCGCCCACATGAAGGGCCAGATGCAGGCCATGGGTCTGGCCATCGACTGGTCGCGCGAGATCGCCACCTGCAGCCCCGACTACTACAAGTGGAACCAGTGGCTGTTCCTGAAGATGCTCGAGGCCGGCATCGCCGAGCGGCGCACGCAGGTGGTCAACTGGGACCCGGTGGACCAGACCGTGCTCGCCAACGAGCAGGTCATCGACGGGCGCGGCTGGCGCTCGGGCGCGCTGGTGGAAAAACGCGAGATCCCCGGCTACTACCTGAACATCACACAGTACGCCGACGAACTGCTGCGCGAAGTGCAGCAGGGCTTGCCCGGCTGGCCCGAGCGGGTGCGGCTGATGCAGGAGAACTGGATCGGCAGGAGCGAGGGCCTGCGCTTTGCCTTCACGCACGACATCCGCGGTCACGACGGCGAGCTGATCCAGGGCGGGCGCCTGCACGTGTTCACCACGCGCGCCGACACGATCATGGGGGTGACGTTCTGCGCCGTGGCGCCGGAACACCCGCTGGCGGCACAGGCCGCCGCCACGCAGGCGGACGTGGCCGCGTTCATCGCGCAGTGCGCACACGGCAGCACGACCGAGGCCGATCTGGCCACGCAGGAGAAGCGGGGCGTGCCGACCGGCCTCGTGGTGACGCACCCGCTGACCGGCGAAGCGGTGCCGGTGTGGGTCGGCAACTACGTGCTGATGAGCTACGGCGACGGCGCCGTGATGGGCGTGCCGGCGCACGACGAGCGCGACTTCGAGTTCGCGAAGAAGTACGGCCTGCCGATCCGGCCGGTGATCGCGGTCGACGGCGAGACCTTCACCACCGACGCCTGGGCCGAGTGGTACGCCGACAAGCAGCGCGGGCGCTGCGTCAACTCCGGCATGCTCGACCGCTTGCCCTACAAGGCGGCGGTCGACAAAGTGGCCGAATGGCTGGCGGCCCGGGGTCTGGGCGAGAAGCGCACCACCTTCCGCCTGCGCGACTGGGGCATCAGCCGCCAGCGCTACTGGGGCACGCCGATCCCGATCATCCACTGCGACGATTGCGGCTCGGTGCCGGTGCCCTACCGCGACCTGCCGGTGGTGCTGCCCGAGGACTGCATTCCCGACGGCAGCGGCAACCCGCTGGCCAGGCGCGCCGATTTCCTGAACGTGTCGTGCCCGCAGTGCGGCAAGCCCGCGCGGCGCGAGACCGACACCATGGACACCTTCGTCGACTCGTCGTGGTACTTCATGCGCTACTGCGACCCGAAGAACGACGGGCACATGGTCGCCGGCGGCACCGCCTACTGGATGCCGATGGACCAGTACATCGGCGGCATCGAGCACGCCATCCTGCACCTGCTGTACGCGCGCTTCTGGACCAAGGTGATGCGTGACCTCGGGCTGGTGAAGGTCGGCGAGCCGTTCACGCGGCTGCTCACGCAGGGTATGGTGCTCAACCACATCTACTCGCGCCGCGGCGACAAGGGTGGCATCGAGTACTTCTGGCCCCAAGACGTGGACAACGTGTTCGGCGCCGACGGCCGCATCACCGGCGCGAAGCTCAAGAGCGACGGCTCGGCCGTGACCTACGAGGGCGTGGGCACGATGAGCAAGAGCAAGAACAACGGCGTCGACCCGCAACAGCTGATCGACCGCTACGGCGCGGACACCGCCCGGCTGTTCGTGATGTTCGCCTCGCCGCCGGAACAGACGCTCGAATGGAGCGACGCCGGCGTGGACGGCGCGCACCGCTTTCTGCGCCGGGTGTGGCAGTACGGTGCCGCGCAGGCCCAGGTGCTGCGCGCGGCGCGCGGCACGCTGCCGCAGGCCAGCGCCGATGCCCAGGCCCTGCGCCACGAGGTGCACGGCGTGCTCAGGCAGGTCAACTACGACTACGAGCGCATGCAGTACAACACCGTGGTGTCGGGCGCGATGAAGCTGCTCAACGCGCTGGAAGGCTTCAAGGCGCAGGCGCCGGCGGCGCAGCGCGAGGCGTTCGGCATCCTGCTGCGTGCGCTTTACCCCGCCTGCCCGCACACGACCTGGGTGCTGTGGCAGGACCTCGACTACGCCGCCGAGTTCGGCGACCTGCTCGACGCGCCGTGGCCTGCCGTCGACGAAACCGCGCTGGTGCGCGACACCGTCGAGCTGGTGCTGCAGATCAACGGCAAGCTGCGCGGCTCGGTCAGCGTGCCGGCCAGCGCCGACCGGGCGGCCATCGAATCGGCCGCGCTGCAAGCGCCCGAGGTGACCCGGTTCGCCGAGGGGCGCGCGCCGAAGAAGGTGGTCGTGGTGCCGGGGCGGCTGGTCAACGTCGTGGTCTGATCGCCATGGCGCCGCGCCGTGCCTTTCTCGCGGGCGCGGTCCTGCCCGCGACGGCCGTGTTCCTCGCGGGCTGTGGCTTCACCTTGCGTCGCCCGCCCCAGCTGCCGTTCTCGACGATGGCGCTGGCCGGCTTCGCGCCGCGCTCGGAGGTGGCTGCGGCGCTGAAACGCGAGCTGGCGCTCGTCCCGGTGCGCATCGTCGAGCCCGCCGACGCGCAGGTGGTGCTCGACGCGCTGGAGGACCGGCGCCAGCGCAGCGTCGTGGCGACCACGGCTGCGGCCCAGGTGCGCGAAGTGCAGCTGCGCCAGCGGCTGCGCTTTCGCTTGCGCACGCCCGCCGGCGCCGAGCTGCTGCCTGCGGCGTCGATCGCCCTGTCGCGTGACCTGAGCACCAGCGAGTCGCAGGTGCTGGCCAAGGAGCTGGAGGAGGCGCAATTGTTCGAGTCGATGACGGCCGACATCGTGCAGCAGGTGCTGCGCCGCCTGGCGGCCGTGCGCCTGCCCTGAACACCGCGCTCGTACGCGATGCAGATCAGACCCGACCGTCTCGATGCCCACCTCGCCCAGGCGCCGACCCAGGGCCTGCGTGCGGTCTACACCGTCTGGGGCGACGAGCCGCTGCTGGCGCAGGAGGCATGCGATGCCATCCGCAACGCGGCCCGTGCTGCCGGCTTCGGCGACAAGCGCGTCTTCACGGTGTCGGGCAGCCACTTCGACTGGAGCGCCGTGCTCGGCGCGGCGCAGGCCATGAGCCTGTTTGCCGACCGGCAGCTGATCGAGATCCGCCTGCCCTCGGGCAAGCCCGGCAAGGATGGTTCCGAGGCGCTGCAGCGCTATTGCGAGGTGCAGGCCGCCGCGACGGCGCAGGACGTGCTCACGCTGGTGCAGCTGCCGCGACTGGACCGCCAGCAGCAGGGCAGCGCATGGTTTGCCGCCCTGGACGCAAGCGGCGTGATGGTGCGCGTGGACCCCGTCGAGCGGCGCGCCCTGCCGCAATGGATCGCCCAGCGCCTGGCGCGCCAAGGCCAGCACGTGATGGCCGGCGACGAGGGTCAGCGCGCGCTGGAGTTCTTCGCCGACCGCGTCGAGGGCCATCTGCTGGCCGCCCACCAGGAGTTGCAGAAACTGGCGCTGCTGTATCCGGCCGGAGAGCTCGGCTTCGAGCAGATCCGCCGCGCCGTGCTCGACGTGGCGCGCTACGACACGTTCAAGCTCGGTGAAGCGGTGCTGGCCGGCCAGACCGCGCGCGTGATGCGCATGCTCGACGCGCTGCAGGCCGAAGGCGAGGCGCCGGTGCTCGTGCACTGGACGCTGGCCGAGGACATCCGCTCGATGCGGCGGGTGCAGGGCGCGCTCGCCGCCGGCCGCCCCTTGCCGATGGCGCTGCGCGAGGCGCGGGTGTGGGGCGCCAAGGAACGGCTGTTCGAGCGCATCGTGCCGCGGCTGGCCGAACGCGTGCTGCAAGGCTGGGTCGACGCTGCCCAGGTCGTCGACGGCATTGCCAAGGGCCTGCCCCATCCCGACTGGCCGGCCGACGCCTGGGAGGCGCTGCGGCGGCTGGCGCTGATGGTGCTCGAGCACACCGCCGTCCAGCCCGCGGCGCGCCCGCCGGGAAGTCCGCCGCCGCGGCTGGCGCTGGGCCGTCGCTGAGCGCCACCATGGCGCGGGCGGCGCCGTCGCGAAAGCTTCGTCAGTAACCGCGCTGGCGGTCGACGACGTGCTCGACCGGCCGGCCGGCCCGGAAGGCCTGCACCTGTCGCGCAACGACGGTCGCTGCACTGCGCACATCGGTCGCGGCCGCCACGTGCGGCAGCACGGTGACCTGCGGATGCGACCAGAACGGATGCTCGCGCGGCAGCGGTTCGCTGGCGAACACATCGAGCACGGCATGCGCGACGTGGCCGCGACCGAGCGCGGCCAGCAGGTCGGCCTCGACGAGGTGGCCGCCGCGGGCCAGGTTGACCACCGCCGCGCCGCGGGGCAGCTGCGCAAGCGTCCTGGCGTTGAGCAGACCCGCCGTGGCCGGCGTGAGCGGCAGCAGGTTGATCACGATCTGCGCCTGCGCAAGGACCTCCGCCAGCGCCGCGTCGCCGCTGAGACAGCGCACGCCCGCCACCTCACGGTGCCGTGCGCTCCAGCCGATGACCGGGTAGCCTGCCTGCGCCAGCCGTCGGGCCGCAGCGGCGCCCATCTGGCCCAGCCCGAGCACGGCCACCGTCACCTCGTCGGCCCGGCGTTGGGGATGCGGCACCCACAGCCGTTGCTGCTGCTGGCGCGCGTAGAGGAAGAAGTCGCGGTGCAGGCCGAGCACGGTCCACAGCGCCGTCTGCGCCATGGCCTCGTTCATGGCCGGGTCGACCATGCGCGCGAGCACCACGCCCTCGGGCACGCCACCGTCGCGCAGCAGGCGCTCGACGCCGGCCCACAGCGACTGCACGAAGCGCAGCCGCGGCAGCCCGAGCAGCGCCCGCGCCGAGGCGTCGGCCACCACGGCGATGTCGACGTCGCCATCGAACTCGGACTCACCCCTGACCACCAGCGTTTCGCCGGGCAGCTGTTCGCGCAGCGCGGCCAGCCAGCGGTCGCGCTCGTCGGCCTCGAAGCGGCCGCTCAACAGGATCGACATCGCGCGAGCGTAGCAGCCCGATGGCATCCACGCAGCGGGCACATCGCCCGGCGGCACAATCGCGGAATGCAGCCCATCACCCGGCCCTCGCGGCCTGCGGCATGACGCTATCGATCCGCAGTACCGTGCTGGGCGCCATCGTGCTGGGCGTGGTCGTGCCGGCGCTGCTGGTGCTCGCCGTCGACGCCTGGTTCGGCCGGCAAGCCAGCGAGCCGCTGGTGCAGCGCAACCGCGCGGCGGTGCAGGTGCTGGCTGCGGCCGTGCTGACGAAGCCGGCCTGGACGCTCGACGATGCCGCGCTCGACGCCGCCGTGCAGCGGCTGCTCGACGAACCGTCGGTGTGTTCGGTGCAGGTCCTGGGCCTGCAGCCCACCGGAGATCGCGCCGCGCTGCCGCAGCGCAGCAAGTGCGCCACCGGGGTCGCCACCGTGACCACCGAAACACCGGTGCTGCACGAGGGCCAGACCATCGCGCGTGTGCGCCTGGGTTTCGACGCCCGCGAGGCCGACCAACTGTGGTACGGCCGGCGCAGGTTGATGGCGACCTTGATCGCGGTGCAGGTGGTGGCAGGCGTGCTGGTGCTGGCGGGCGTGCTGTCGTGGCGGCTGCTGCGGCCGGTGGACCGGCTCAAGCGCCAGGCCAGCAGCCTGGTGTCGCGCGAGCCGACGGTGCCGGTCAAGTGGGAACGACGCGATGAACTCGGCCAATTGGGCCAGCACCTCAACGAGGTGCGCGAGCGCCTCGTCGACCTGATCGGCGAACTGGAAGGCAAGAACGCGCAGCTGCGCAAGATGGCGATGTACGACCACCTCACCGGCCTGCCCAACCGCACGCTGTTTCGCGAGCTGTTCCAGCACGAGGCGGCGCAGGCGCGGCGCGCGCGGCGGTCGATGGCGCTGCTGTTCATCGACCTGGACCGCTTCAAGGCCATCAACGACACGCTGGGCCACACCGCGGGCGACCACCTGCTGCTGGGCACCAGCCAGCGCATGCTGCACACGCTGCGCGAGAGCGACCTGGTGTGCCGCGTCAGCGGCGACGAGTTCCTCGCGCTGCTCACGCATGCCGGGCCGTGGGAATCGGTAGCCGCCACGGCCGAACGCCTGCTTCGCGCCATCGAGGTGCCGCTTCCTCTGACGCCATCGTCGGCGCGCAGCGCCGGCGCGGTGCACGAGGCGCAGGTGTCGGCCAGTGTCGGCGTGGCGCTGTACCCGCGCGACGGCGAGGACTTCGATGCGCTGGTCAAGCACGCCGACCTGGCGATGTACCAGAGCAAGCAGCAGGGTCGCGGCGCGGTCACGTTCTTCGAGCCCGAGCTCAACGCCCGGCTGCTCACGCGCCTGGAGCTGGAGCGCGAACTGGCCCAGGCCGTGCCGCAGGGCGAGCTGGTGCTGCACTACCAGCCGGTCGTCGACGCAGCGAGCGGCCAGCTGGTCAGCTGCGAGGCGCTGCTGCGCTGGCAGCATCCGACGCGCGGCCTGCTGGGGCCGGACACGTTCATCGCCGTGGCCGAGGAATCCGGGCTGATCCGCGAGATCGGCGCCTGGGTGATCAGCGAGGCCTGTGCGCAGCTCGCGCGGTGGCACGCGCGCGGTGCGTCGGCGTTGCGCGTGGCGGTCAACGTGTCGGCGCTGCAGTTTCGCGACCAGCGGCTCGTGCCCACCGTGCAATCGGCCCTGCAGCAGCAGGGTCTGGATGCTTCCACTCTCGAGATCGAGCTGACCGAGAGCACGCTGATGACCGACACCGAGGCCTCCCAGCGCACGGTGGCCCAACTGCGCGGGCTGGGCGTCCTGCTCGTGCTCGACGACTTCGGCACCGGCTACTCGTCGCTGAGCTATCTCAAGCGCCTGCGCCCCGACAAGCTGAAGATCGACCGCTCCTTCGTCAGCGATCTGCCCGACGACGCCGACGACCGCACCCTGACCCAGGCCATCCTGCGCATGGCACAGGCGCTGGGCGTGCAGGTGGTGGCCGAGGGCGTGCAGACGACGGCGCAGCGCGATTTCCTGGTTGCGCATGGCTGCCGCCTGCTGCAGGGTTACCTCATCGGCCCGCCGGTGGCGGCCGCCAGCATCGATCCGGACAGGTTGCACTGACGCCGTGGGCGCGGCCGCACCTCAGGCCGTCGTCGACGGCCGCGCGGCCTCGGCCAGCCGCTGCGCCTGCGCCAAGGCAGCGCGTACCGTGGCCTCGCGCACGGCCGCGCGATCGCCGGGCAAGCAGAGCCGCTGCGCGCCACACTCGCCGCCACGCACGGCCCAGGCCAGCCAGACGGTGCCCACCGGCTTGCCCGGCACGCCGCCGCCGGGCCCGGCGATGCCGGTGGTGGCCACGGCCAGCGTGGCGCGTGAGTGCGCCAACGCCCCTTGCGCCATGGCCAGCGCCACCGCCTCGCTGACGGCGCCGTGCGCCTCGAGCAGCGCGGCGTCGACGTCCAGCAGTTCGACCTTCGAAGCGTTCGAGTAGGTGACGAAGCCGCGTTCGTACCACTCGCTCGAGCCCGCCACGCTGGTGCACGCCGCGGCGACCAGACCGCCGGTACACGATTCAGCCGTGGCCAGCCAGTGTCTGCCGCGCCGACAGGCGTCGGCCAGCGGTTCCACCTCGCCGACCCACGCCGTGCCCGCGTCTGCGACCCTGCGGCGCTGCGTGTTCATGCGCCCCACGCCCCCAGCACACGCGCGGCCACCGCCATCACGACCAGCGTGACCACCGCGGCGACGAGATCGTCGAACACGATGCCCGCACCATGCCGCCAGCCCAGCGCCTCGCCGGAGCGCCAGTTCACCATTCGGTCCGCCCAACCCACGGGCCCGCGCTTGACCGCGTCGAAGGTGCGAAACAGCACGAAGGCCGCGAACTGGCTCCAGAAACCCACCGGCATCAGCACCCACAGCACGAACCAGAAGGCGACGACCTCGTCCCACACGATGGCCCCTGGGTCGGCCGTGCCCAGGTGGCGCGCGGTCACGGTGCACGCCCACACGCCGCCGAGCAGCGATGCGCCCAGGAGCAGCGCCCAGGCGATGCCGCTCATCCAGGGCCACAGCACGACGAAGGCCAGCCACGCCCACAAGGTGCCGACCGTGCCCGGCGCCACGGGCGACAGGCCGCTGCCGAAACCGAGCGCGACCCAATGCGCCGGGTGCGACAGCAGAAAGCGAACCCCCGGCCGGCGCACCGCAGCCGCTGCACCACCCGCAGCCGGCGCCGTGGACAGGACCGGATCGCCGTTCATCGATGTCCGCCGTCCGGCAACCGCAGCGATACGGCCGGCTTCACGACAGGAAATGGTCGAAGCCACCGAACTCGCGCTCGATGCGGCGGCCGTCGGCTTGCAGCACCTGCACCCCACCCCCGGCCTCGATGCGCCCGATGCGGGTCACCGGCACGCCGGCGGTGCCGGCGGCGGCCTCGACCGCGGTGGCGAGTCGAGCCGGCGCGGTGAAGCACAGCTCGTAGTCGTCACCGCCGGCCAGCGCGCAGTCGAGCTGCCAGGTCGGCGCCAGGGCGGCGACGCCCTCGCTCAGCGGCAGGGCACCGGCGTCGATGCGGGCCCCCAGGCGCAAGCCCGCGGCACGGGACGAGGCCTCGACGACGTGCCCGAGGTCGGCCAGCAGGCCGTCGGACACATCCACCGCCGCGCTCGCCACGCCGCGCAGCGCCTGGCCGAGTGCGACGCGCGGTGACGGCCAATCGAGGCGCGCGCGCGCAGCGTCGAGCAGGGCCGGCGTGGCCGCGCTCAAGCGACTGCGCTGCACCTCGAGCGCCAGTCGGGCGTCGCCCAGCGTGCCGCTGACCCACACGTCGTCGCCGGCGCGCGCGCCGCTGCGCAGCAGCGCCTGCCCACGCGGCACGTGGCCGAACACGGTGATCGTCAGCGCCAAGGGGCCCGACGTGGTGTCGCCGCCGACGAGGTCCATCGCGTACCGGTCGGCCAGCGTCCACAGGCCCTCGGAAAAGGCGGCCAGGAAGGCCTCGTCGATGCGCGGCAGCGTCAGCGCGAGCAGGAACGCCGACGGGTCGGCCCCGCAGGCGGCCAGGTCGGACAGGTTCACGGCCAAGGCCTTGTGTCCCAGCGAACGGGGGTCGACATCGGCGCGGAAATGCCGTCCCGCGACCAGCGTGTCGCACGAGACGGCCAGCTGCAGGCCCGCTGGCGTCTCCAGCAACGCACAGTCGTCGCCCACCCCCAGGGCTGCCTTGCGCGGCGGCCGGCGGAAGTAGGTGTCGATCAGATCGAACTCGCCCAGGCTCACGTTGGTCTCGGGGCCGGCACAGGCGCTATCCGGCCGCAGCCTGCGGCGGCGCCTCGCGCAGCAGATTGGCCAGCTCGACGGCCGACTTGACGTGCATCTTGTCGAACACGCGCGCGCGGTGCACTTCGACCGTGCGCACGCTGATGTTCAGCGCGTCGGCGATCAGCTTGTTGGGCCGGCCCTCGACCACCAGTCGCATCACCTCGCGTTCGCGCTCGGTCAACTCGGCCAGGTGGCGCGCCACGGTGCCCGCCGCATCGCGCTGCGACAGTGCGCTGCGGCTGCGCTCGAGCGCGCGTTCGATACGGTCGACCAGGGCGTTGTCGGAAAACGGCTTCTCGACGAAATCGAAGGCCCCGCGCTTGACCGCGGCCACTGCGGTGGGCACGTCGCCATGTCCGGTCAGGAAGATCACGGGCAGCCACTCGACCAGGCCGCGCTCCAGCAGGCGGTCGAACAGCGCCAGCCCGCTCATGCCGGGCATGCGCACGTCCAGCAGGACGCAACTGGGCGCCGAAGGCCAGGCCGGCCGGCCTGCGGCACACGAGCCATCGATCATGGCCTCGAACGCCTCGGCGCTGGCGTAGCCCTCGGACAGCAACCGTCGGGAACGCAGCAACCAGGCCAGCGCGTCGCGCACGACGTCCTCGTCATCGACGAGGTACACCATCGGCAGACTGGTCGAAGGATTCATCGGCGGTCGATCCGGCGCGGGCGGGCGCAGCATGCGCCGTGGGCGGCGGCTGCGTGGCCGCGGCCTCGCGCACACCGCTGTCGGACGGCAGCGTAAACCGGAACTGGGTGCCCGTGCCATCGGGTCCGACCTGAGCCGACTCGTCGCGCGTGCGGCTGCTGAACTCGAGCACGCCGCCGTGCTGCTCGACCACGGTGCGGCACAGGCTCAGGCCCAGTCCCATGCCCTCGCCACGCGTCGTGAAGAAGGGGGTGAAGAGCTGCGCGGCAACGTCGGGCGCGATGCCGCTGCCACGGTCGACGACGCTGAATTCGACACGTTGGCCGCCGTCCACCGAGCGGGCGCGCAAGGTCAGCACGCGCTCGGCCAGCGGCGTGCCGCTCTCCATGGCCTGGATGGCGTTGCGCGCGAGGTTGAGCAGCACCTGCTCGACCATCGTGCGGTCGCAGCGAGCGCGCGGTGACGGCTGCGGTACGTCGAGCTCGATGCGGGTGCCGCTCTTGCGCGCCTGCAGCCGGATCAGCGGCATGACGGCCTCGAACAGGTCCGATGCACGCACGCCCTGTCGCGCCGCGTCGCGCCGGCGCACGAAGCCATGCACGCTCTTGATGACGCGGCCGGCACGCTCGGCCTGCTCGGCGATGCGCGACAAGGCCTGGCGCAGCAGGTCGACCAGCGGCTCGCTGGCCGGCGCCGGTGGGCGCGCCGTGGCTTGCGCCTGGGCATCGATCAGGTTGAGGGAGCCGGTGGCGTAGCTGGCGATGGCCGACAGCGGCTGGTTCAGCTCGTGGCTGAGCAAGGACGCCATCTCGCCCACCGTGGCCAGCCGCGCGCTGGCCTGCAGGCGTTCCTGCTGGGCCCGCGCCAGCTCTTCGGCGCGCCGCTGCGCGCTCAGGTCCAGCACGCTGCTCATCCAGCCCGTGTGGCGGCCCTGGGTGTCGACCAGCGGCGCTTCGTACACACGCACCGGCAGGCGCGTGCCGTCGCGCCGCTGGTAGACGGTCTCGATGCCCTCGCGGGCCTCGTCGCTGGGCAGCAGGCGACGGCGGCGCAGGTGCAACCGCTGTCGATAGATGTCGACCATCTCGGGCGGCCAGTACGGCGGCGTGGCACTGGCGCGCAGCTCGTCGAGCGACCATCCGACCATGGCGCAGAACGCCGGGTTGGCATGGGTGAGGCGACCGTCGAGGTCGCGCGCGCGCAGCCCGGTGACCAACGAATCCTCCATGGCGCGGCGAAAGGCCAGCGACTCGGCGAGCGCCGCCTCGGCGCGCGCGCGGCGGCGCACGTCGCGCGCCAGCAGCAGCACCACCGCGAACAGTGCCACCGACAACCCCAGCACGAGCGCCGTCGCGAGGTTGGGCACCAGGCTCGGCCGCCCGGCCACGCTGTCGGCGCGCAGCTGCAGGCGCTGGCCGGCCAGATCGACGACCCGCTCGGCCACGTAGACCCGGCTGCCACGCTGGGCGCCGAAGGTCGCCAGGCGAGATCCGTCGGCCTCGACCAGCTCCAACTCATGTCCGCCGGCAGGTTCGGCGCGCGCCGCCTCCTCGAGCAGCGAGACCAGCGCGAAGGTGACGGTCATGAAGCCGCTGAGTTCGCCATCGCGCGCCACCGGCACGCACACGTCCAGCACCTCGACGCCGCGCCCGTCGCCTTGCGGGACGAAGTAGCTGCGCGAGAAGGTCGGCTCCATGCGCCGCGCCGCGGCGGTGCAGGCGATCAGCGTGTCGAGCTCGAGCTGCGCGCGCCCGAGCACGCGAAACAGCGGCGGCTGCAGCGGCGAATCGACGGCCTCGACCAGGGCCATGGTCGCATCCCGCCATTCGGCGCGCGACGGCAAGCGTCGCTGGCGCAGCCAGTCGCCGGCGGCCTGGCGCCACGACGTCAGCACGCCGTCCTGCCACAACAAGGCCTGCAGCCCCTGCACCTCGCGCGCCAGCGAAAGCCGCAACTGGGAGGCGGCCGCGGCCGCGGCGGCCTCGGCGCGCTCCTCCTGCCGGCTGCCCTCGTACTGCATCGTCAGCACGACCAGCAGCGTCTGAGCGACCGTCAGCAGCGCCAGCAGCGCGACCCAGGGCAGCCAGCGTCGCACCGGGCGGATCGCCGATGGGGCGGGCGGCGGCGCCGCGCTGGCGGGCGCCGCCTGCGCAGCTGCAGGCGGTTCGGGCAGGGAGGCCATGTCGCAGCGAGCGCGCTCGATCATGCGCCGCGCCCGCCG
>Ga0114939_10001559_pt1 | contig 17965 bp, 13 predicted proteins | sample AshMeaCrysSpring_FD_87196 | JGI IMG/M metagenome (GOLD analysis project Ga0114939, IMG submission 87196) | Groundwater microbial communities from Big Spring, Nevada to study Microbial Dark Matter (Phase II) - Ash Meadows Crystal Spring | ecosystem: Environmental > Aquatic > Deep subsurface >...
CGGAGTTCCGCCAGCTGCTTGGTCATGACACGGCCTCCCCTGATGCGGCCGAACTCGTCGAAGACCCCGATCGACTGCTCCTCGTACCCCCGCAGGGGTGTGGTGGCGATGTAGCCCAGAGCGACGCCCCCCATCCAGAACTGCTCCATGGGCGGAATGAGCGAAGGGTCGTCGAACGGCTCGAGGTACCCCCACTGGGTGGAGAGGGTGAGCGCCAGCCGGTCGTAACCAAAGAGGCGGATGTACCAGTCGAACCCGACGTTGACCTTGAAGAAGTCGATGTCCCCCGGCAGCACCCAGCCGGACAGCTCGGTGGAAAGCGAGAAGCTGGTGCCGGTCGTCGGGAAGACGGGGTTGTCCACCGAGTTCCTCGACAGGATCTGGGTGATGCTGACCTGCGTGGTCTTCCCTTCCACGTACAGCCCCCGGCCGTCGAGGACGTCGTTGTACTGTCCGTTGAGGATCCAGTCGCCGCGCCAGTAGATGTCCGGCCAGCGGAAGCGCCGGCCGACCCGCAGCGAACCGCCCGTCTGCCGCAGATCGTAGTTGAAGCGCTGGCGCGTGTCGAAGAGGCTCACCCCCATCGACGTGGGCGTGTCGAAGAGCCAGGGTTCGGTGAACCCGACGGAGAAGGTGCGGTAGCTCGCCCCCTCGCCGAACTGCCACTCGAAGTTGAGGATCTGGCCCGCGCCGCCGGTGAAGGGCTCGGCGATGGAGAAGTTGTTGATCGTAAAACCGAGGGCGCCCGTGAATCCGAAGGCGCCGCTGTACCCGATCGAGGCGTTCACGTTGTCGGAGGACTTCTCCTCCACCGAGTAGACCAGGTCCACCGTCTGCCCGTCGTCGCGCAGCTGGTAGTCGGGGACGATCTTCTCGGGGTTGAAGTAGTTCAGCACCGAGAGCTGCCGCACGCTGCGGATGATCGACCCGCGGCTGAAGTAGTCGCCCGGCACCGTCTGGAGCTCGCGGCGGATCACCTTCTCCTGCGTCTTGGTGTTCCCTTTCACCGAAACCTGTCCGATGCGGAACTTGTTCCGCTCGAACACGCGCACCACGATATCCACGCTGTCCGGCGCGACGCGCATCTCCACCGGCTCGAGATTGAAGGTCAGGTAGCCGTTGTCCAGGTAGAGCGAGGCGACGTCGGTCTGCGACTCGTTCCCCCGGAGGTTCTGCTCGAACATCTCCTTGTTATAGATCTCCCCGGGCCCGAGCCCGAGCCGGGCGTTCAGCACGGCGTCGGAGTACACCGTGTTGCCGTCCCACGACACGGACCGTATGAAGATGAGGTTCCCCTCGCTCACGGTGATCCGCAGGTGGAGGCCGGTGCGGTCCTCCGTGATCCAGATCGAGTCCCCCGTCACCTCGGCGTCCCGGTAGCCGTTCCGCTGGTAGAATCGGACGAGCTTCCGCTTGTCCTCCTCGAACTTCTTCCGGTCGTAGTTGGGGGAGGAGAAGACGTTCCACCAGGGTGCGGGCTTCGTTTCTTCCAGCTCCCCCTCCAGGGTGCCGTCGTCGAATGCGACGTTCCCCTCGAACGCGACGCTCCGGATCACGACCTCGGTCCCCTCCTGGACATCGACGGTGACGGTCACCCGCCGGTCGCTGGTGTCCGAAGCGACCGATTGCACGTCCACCGCGGCGAGCTTGAATCCCTTCTCCTCGTAGAGCCTGAGCAGCTGCTTCTGCAGACGCCGGAGGTCGTTGGGAGACACCACCTGGCCGCGCACGAACGGGACCTTCTTCATCAGGTCGTCGGTGGAGATCTCGTCGTTCCCCCGGATCTCGATCCCTTCGTAGCGCGGGAGCTCGCGGACGGTGATGAGGATGAAGATGCCGTTCTCCACGCGCCGGTCGACCGCGATCTGGACGTCGTCGAAGATCTTCAGGGACCAGAGGCGGTGGATCGCCTGGTTCACCTGGTCGCCGGGAATGCGTATCTCGTCCCCCACTTTCAGGCCGCTGCCGGCGATGACCGCAGCCGCGTCGGAGAGGACGTTCCCTTCCACCGAGATTCCGATGATCTTCAGCGCTTCGGGCACGGCCGGCTGCTGGGCGGAAGCCCGGGGAACGGCCAGGGTGGCGCCCAGGAGGAGGAGGATGGGGAGGGAGAGCGGCGGACGCACGTTATTGTCCCGTCAGGCTGCGGAGCGCGCGGCCGATCTGCCCGGCAGCCCCTCCCGAAGCGCCCGGCAGCTGCTCGCTCACCATGCCGAACCGGCGTTCGCGCTTCTGATAGTCGGCGACCGCCTCGTAGAAGTCGTCCCGGCGGAAGGAAGGCCAGTATTTCCGGGTGATGTACATCTCCGCATACGCGAGTTGCCAGAGGAGGAAATTGCTGAGCCGGTACTCGCCGCTCGTGCGGATGAGAAGGTCGGGGTCGGGAATGCCGGCCGTGGAGAGGTGGGCGGCGATCTCCCCCTCGGTGACCGTCGCGGGATCGTCGCCGCGGGCCTGTCGGTCCCGCACCGCGGACCGGACCGCCTGCAGCAAGTCCCACCGGCCGCTGTAGCTGAGGGCCAGCACCAGCGTCAGGCCCGAGTTCTCTGAGGTCTTGCGGATGGCGTCGTGCACCTCCCGGGCGACCTCCTCGGGCAGCTTCGAGAAGTCCCCGATGGCGCTGATGCGCACGTTGTTGTCGTGGAGGCGGTCGGCCTCGTCCCGGAGCGCCTTGACGATGAGCCGCATGATCAGCGACACCTCGTCCTTCGGACGCTTCCAGTTCTCCGTCGAAAAGGCGTAAATCGTGAGGAACGCGACGCCGAGCTGTCCGCACACTTCGACGATGTCGCGGACGGAATCGACCCCCTCGCTGTGTCCGGCGGCGCGGGGCATCCCCCGCTCCTTGGCCCAGCGGCCGTTGCCGTCCATGATCACTGCGACGTGACGGGGAACCTCGCCGGCGGCTTTCAGCGCCAGCTGTTTCCCCAGATCAGCGCCGGTGGCCTGTTTCGGACCTCTCGCCAACGGTTGTTTCTCCCAAATCCGGATCGAGCGCGATCGCCCTGGCGGGCGGATGATGGTAGAGTGCAATCAGAAAGGTAATCGTTTGTCATTCTAAAGTCAAACAACTCGCGAGGTTGCGGCGATCGCGCGAGGGGCTCCGCGAACTCCGTACCTCCGGGGGGGCCGGGGTCTCGCCGTACCGCGCGGATGACGGTTCGTTGACTCTCCCCCGCACTCCCGGTATATTGAAGCCGTCAGGACTCCCCGCGCCCCTCATTTCATTCAGAAAAGGACCCCGATGCCCGGCCTCCCGAACATGTCAGGGATGATGAAGCAGATCCAGAAGATGCAGGAGGAAATGGCCCGCGTGCAGGAGGAACTGGAGCGAAAGGAGGTGACCGGGGAGGCCGGGGGCGGCATGGTGCGCGTGACCGCCAACGGCCGCCAGCAGATCCGGAAGGTCGCGATCGACCGGGAGGTGGTGAACCCGCAGGACGTGGAGATGCTCGAGGACCTCGTGGCCGCGGCCGTCAACAAAGCGCTCGAGGAATCCGCGAAGATGGCCCAGGCGGAGATGGGCAAGGTGGCCGGGGGGATGCTGCCCAACATCCCCGGGCTGAACCTCCCGGGGATGTGAGGCGGCGGCATGGTCCACACCTCGGAGGCGCTCCAGCAGCTGATCGATGAGTTCGCCCGTCTCCCCGGCATCGGGCGGAAGACGGCGCAGCGGCTCGCCCTGTTCCTTCTGAAGCAGCCCCGGGAGCGGGTCGAAGCGATGGCACGGTCCCTCCTGGACGTCAAGGACCGCATCCGGCACTGCCCCGTCTGCTGGAACATCACCGAGACCGAACCGTGCGCCATCTGTTCGTCCGCCCGGCGGGACCGTGAGACGATCTGCGTGGTCGAGGAGCCGAACGACGTCATGGCGCTCGAGAAGACCAACGAGTTCCGGGGGCTCTACCACGTGCTGGGAGGTTCCCTCTCCCCCCTGGACGGCGTGGGACCCGAGGAGCTGAAGATCCGGGAGCTGCTCTCCCGCGTGGATGGAAGCGTGACGGAGGTGATTCTCGCCCTGAACCCGAACGTCGAGGGAGAGGCGACGACGATTTACCTCACCCGGCTGCTGAAGCCGTTGGGCGTGCGCGTGAGCCGGATCGCGCGCGGCATCCCGGTGGGGGGAGACCTGGAGTTCGCCGACGAGGAAACGCTCGGCCGGGCTCTCGAGGGGCGGGTGCCGCTGTGAAGAGTGCGCGGGCGCTCAGGGGCGGGACGGTGGTGTGCGGCTGGTTGCCGGCGGTCCTCTGCGCGGCGATGGTGTCTGCCGCCGCCGGCGGGTGCGGACTCTTCGAGCCGCGCGATCCGGAGCCCCCTTCCGAGGGGCGCCTGGGGTTCGAGCCGCCGCTCACGCGGGAGATCGTGATCGCCAATCTCCAGACGGCGGTGTCGCAGAAGGACCTCGCCAACTACATGCGCTGCCTCAACAACCCCTCCGCAAGCCCCCTCGGCTTCACCTTCATCCCCTCGGTCAACGTGCGCAACGAGTTCCTCACGTGGGGATGGGCGGACGAAGAGGCGTATTTCCGCAATCTGGTCGGGAGCGCGCAGGCCGGAGAGCTCCCCGCCCTTTCCCTGCCGAACCCCCGCTGGCAGCAGAGCGGCAGTGACAGCGCGGAGTTCTTCGCCGATTACGTCCTCACCTTCCGCCACACCCGTCCCGGCCTGCCGCAGGTGGTACGCGGCACCATGCAGCTCTACCTGTTCAACGATCAGAGTTCCTGGCGCATCATCCGGTGGGTGGACGACCGTACGGACTCGGACAGCACGTGGAGTCTCCTGAAACGGAACTTCTGATGCGTCTCCTCCGCCCGGCCCTGATCGTGCTCCTGACGTTCGTCCTCGTGTCCTGCGTGAACCCTTTCGCCCCCGGGCTCGACACCTCGCCCGCGGCGAGTTCGTGCGACCCGACGACCATCGAGGGGGTGTTCCGCTGCTTCCAGACGGCCTACACGTTCCGGGACACCTCGGTGTACGGCCGGCTCCTGGACCAGAACTTCATCTTCGTGTACCGCGACTATGAGCTCGGGGTGGATGTGACGTGGGGGCGGGACGACGAGATGCGCTCCACGTACGGACTGTTCCGGAACGCGCAGAAGCTGGACCTGATATGGAACACGGTGGTTTCCACCGCGGCGGATTCGACGACGGTGAACGTGGTGCGCGGGTTCAACCTCACCCTTACGTTCAACGCCGCGGACATCGAGCGGGTGGACGGGTACGCGAACATCACGATGCGCCGGGAGCGCATCGTGGACCCCTGGCGGATCGTCCGCTGGCGGGACGAGTCGAACTTCTGACCGCCGCATGAGCATCGCCTATACGCTCAGGGAGAGCATCTCCGGCTTCCGCCGGGCCAAGCTCTCGGCCCTCATCAGCATCGTCACCGTCTGCATCGCCCTGCTCCTCCTGGGGATCTTCGTGGTGGTCGCGCAGCACACGGCGAAGTTCGTGGACGCACTCCGGAGCAAAGTGGAGATGGAGGCGTTCCTCGAGCAGCCGGTGGCCGCGGCGGAGGTCGAATCGATCAGGAAGCAGGTGGCGGCCATCGAGGGGGTGGACAGCGTTCAGTTCGTCTCGAAGGAGGAGGCCGCGCGGATCTTCAAGCGCGAGTTCGGCGAGGACGTTTCCACCATCCTCGACTTCAATCCTTTCCCCCCCTCGTTCAAGATCACCCTGGTGGACGAGCACCGCACGGCGGAGCGGGCCGCCGAAGTGGAACGCCGCTTGGCGGCGACCCGCGGCGTGGAGAGTGTGAAGTACTGGCGCGAGCTTCTGGAGATCCTGGACCGCCGCACCCGGACGTTTCATTCCCTCACGCTCGGGCTTGGCATCCTCATCGGGCTCTCGGCGATCTTCCTGGTGTCCAACACCATCCGCCTCGCCATTTACGCCAAGAGGCGGCTGATCCGCACGATGGAGCTCGTGGGAGCGACGTCGCTCTTCATCCGCGCCCCCTTCTTCCTCGAGGGGATGCTGCAGGGACTGCTGGGCGGCCTGCTGGCGGCGGGCATCTTTTGGGTTCTCCTCGAACAGGGGACGCGGCTGCTCTCCCCAGAGCTGTGGGAGTTCGTGCGCATTCCTCCCGAGTTCTACCTTGCGGTCACGACCGCGGGGGTGTTCCTGGGGATCGTCGGCAGCGTCATCGCGGTGGTCCGCTTCATCGGCCCCGCCGGGGGGCGGTGAGCGCCGTCCCCCGGTTGCATGCCGCCGGGGCCTTTCGTACATTTCCGATGCGTTCTCCTTCCGGTGTTCCGTTCTTCGCTTCGCCTGCCATTCCACCAATCGATCGGACCGATCCCATGAACACGTTCCGCGGCGTCCTGACCTCCTCCCTCGGCAGGAAGCTCATGATGGCCCTCAGCGGTCTGTTCCTGTGCAGCTTCCTCGTGGTCCACCTGACCATCAACCTGTTCGTCCTCAAGGACGACGGCGGCCGTGAGTTCGACGCGTACGCCGAGTTCATGGCGACCTATCCCCTGATCCGTCCGCTGGAGATCGTGCTCTTCGCGGGGTTCGTGCTCCACATGGCGCTGGGGATCGCGCTCTGGCTCGCCAATCGCCGCGTGCGCCCCACGGGCTATGCGGTGAGCCCCGGCACCGCCACCAGCACGGTCTCCTCCCGCATCATGTGGATCACCGGCGGTGTGGTGCTGGTCTTCCTCGTCGTGCATGTCAACGCATTCTTCGTCCGCTCGCGATTCTTCCCCGACGGCCGGCCGATGTACGAACTCGTCCGGGAGGCGTTCGCGGACCCCGTCCGGGTCGCGTTCTACCTGGTGGCGCTCCTCGTGCTGGGGTACCACCTGCGGCACGGATTCCAGTCCGCATTCCAGACCTTCGGCCTGCACCACGGGCGCTACGCAAAGCTCATCGAGGCGGCGGGGGTCGTCTTCTGGCTCTTCGTCCCCCTCGGGTTCGCGCTGATCCCGCTCGCCGTTCTCTGGTCCCACTAAGGCGGAGGCCCCGACCATGACCCTCGACTCCAAGATTCCCGCCGGTCCCATCGAGAAGAAGTGGGACAACCACCGCTTCGCCCTGAAGCTGGTGAACGCCGCCAACAAGCGGAAGTACACCGTTATCGTCGTCGGGACCGGCCTTGCGGGCGCGTCCGCCGCCGCCTCCCTCGCCGAGCTCGGCTACGAAGAGATCGCGCTCTCGTACCATGAATCGCCGCGCAGCGCGCACAGTCTCGCCGCCCAGGGGGGCATCAACGCCCCGAAGAACTACGCCAACGACGGGGACAGCGTCTACCGGCTCTTCTACGACACCGTGAAGGGGGGCGACTACCGCGCGCGCGAAGCAAACGTCTACCGGCTGGCCCAGGTCAGCGGCTCGATCATCGACCAGTGTGTGGCGCAGGGGGTTCCGTTCGCACGAGAGTACGGCGGCCTGCTGGACAACCGCTCCTTCGGCGGCGCGCAGGTCTCCCGCACGTTCTATGCGCGCGGACAGACCGGACAGCAGCTCCTCCTCGGCGCCTACTCTGCGCTGATGCGCATGGTCAACACGGGCAAGGTGAAGTTCTTCCCGCGGCGCGAGATGCTCGACCTCGTCGTGGCGGACGGGCAGGCGCGGGGGATCGTGGCGCGGAACATGGTCGACGGGTCGATCGAGTGCTACACCGGACACGCGGTGGTGCTCGCCACCGGCGGGTACGGCAACACCTGGTACCTCTCCACCATGGCCAAGGCCAGCAACGCCACAGCCGTATGGCGCGCGCACAAGCGGGGGGCGCTCTTCGGGAACCCCTGCTTTGCGCAGATCCACCCCACCTGCATCCCGCGCGGCGGCGAATACCAGTCCAAACTCACGCTGATGAGCGAGAGCCTCCGCAACGACGGACGCATCTGGGTGCCGAAGGCGAAAGGGGACGCGCGCAGGCCGGATCAGATCCCCGAAGCGGAACGCGACTACTACCTCGAACGCCTGTACCCCTCGTTCGGAAACCTGGTGCCCCGCGACGTCGCTTCGCGGCGCGCCAAGGAGGTCTGCGATAACGGCTACGGCGTCGGACCCAGCCGCCAGGCGGTCTACCTGGATTTCGCCGAATCGATCAAACGAAGCGGGAAGTCCGTGATCGAGGAGAAGTACGGCAATCTCTTCGACATGTACCACGAGATCACCGCAGAGGACCCGTACAGCACGCCGATGCGCATCTACCCCGCCGTCCACTACACCATGGGGGGGCTGTGGGTTGACTACAACCTCATGAGCACCGTGCCGGGACTCTATGTGGCGGGCGAGGCCAATTTCTCGGACCACGGCGCCAACCGACTCGGGGCCAGCGCGCTGATGCAGGGGCTCGCGGACGGCTACTTCATCCTGCCGTACACCATCGGAGACTACCTCGCCACGGCGACACTGCCCGCGGTCGGCACCGACCACGCCGCCTTCCGGAGCGTGCAGAAGGAGACCGAGGAGCGGGTGGCCCGGCTGATGGCGGTGAAGGGGAAACGTACGGTGGACGATTTCCATCGGCGGCTGGGCACCATCATGTGGGATCACGTCGGGATGGGCAGGAGCGCAAGCGGCCTGCAGAAGGCCGTGGGCGATATCCGGGGGCTGCGCGAGGAGTTCTGGAAGGACGTGCACGTCGTCGGCAGCGCACAGGACGTGAACAACGACTTGGAACGCGCGGGCAGGGTGGCCGATTTCCTGGAGCTCGGCGAGCTCATCGCGCGCGACGCCCTCCACAGAAACGAGTCCTGCGGCGGTCATTTCCGCGAGGAGTTCCAGAGCGACGACGGCGAGGCGAAGCGCAACGACGAGGAGTACAGCTATGTCGCCGCGTGGGAATACGCCGGCGGCGGAGCGGACCCGAAGCTCCGTAAGGAGCCGCTGACGTTCGAGTACGTGAAACCCAGCACCCGCAGCTACAAGTAAGGAGCGCCCTCCATGAATTTCACGCTGAAGATCTGGCGGCAGAAGAACCGGACGGCCCGGGGAGGATTCGTCTCCTACCCGGTCGCAGACATCCCCGCCGAGGCCTCGATCCTGGAAACGCTGGACATCCTGAACAACCAGCTGGTGCAGAAGGGCGAGGACCCGGTGGCGTTCGACCACGATTGCCGGGAGGGCATCTGCGGCAGTTGCGGACTCATGATCAACGGGAGGGCGCACGGCCCCGGCACGGGATGCGCCACATGCGAGCTGCGCATGCGCAGCTTCGCGGACGGCGCCACCGTCACCATCGAACCGTGGCGCGCGCGCCCCTTCCCGGTCCTCAAAGACCTGATGGTGGACCGCACGGCGTTCGACCGGATCATGCAGGCCGGCGGCTATGTCTCCGTGAAGACCGGCCAGGCACCGGACGCGAACGCGATCCTCGTGCCCAAGGTGGTCGCGGACGAAGCGTTCGACGCCGCTGCCTGCATCGGCTGCGGCGCATGCGTCGCCGCCTGCAAGAACGGCTCGGCCATGCTCTTCGTCGCAGCCAAGGTCTCGCACCTCGCCCTGCTGCCGCAGGGACAGGCGGAACGCACCCAACGGGTGCGCGCCATGGTGGCGCAAATGGACGCGGAAGGGTTCGGCGCCTGCTCGAACACGCTCGCGTGCGAAGCGGAATGCCCGAAGGAGATCTCGGTCTCGCACATCGCGCGGCTCAACCGCGAGTACCTGCGCGCTTCCCTCACCTGAACCGGACCCGCACGTGAACGCACCCCAGGGGTGGCGGACGCTCCGCCACCCCTGCGCGTTCCCGGGGCACACCGGATGACCGCCGCCAACCTCCCAGCCGCCCCCGGACCGGCGCGACCTTCCCCCGACGGCGCCTTCCTGGGCGTCGTCCTGCTCGCAACCGCGCTCAGCAGACTGCCCTTCATCGCCGGGAGTTATGGCTCGGATCCCGATGCGTGGCGCGTGGCCTTCGTCGCCCGCCGGTTGTGGGAACAGGGGGCATACGATGTCTCCCGATTTCCGGGGTACCCGCTCCACGAAATCGCCGCGGCCCCGTTCGTCGGCCTCGGCGGCGCCACGCTGTCGAACATCTTCTCGCTTCTTCTCTTCCTTGCGGCGCTCACGGTGTGGCACTCGCTCGTCCGCACCCATGCCCGCTCGCCGCGGCTGCTCACCGCAGCCTTCGCCCTCACGCCGCTCCTTTGGCTCGCCTCGTCGACGACCCTCGACTACGCCGGCTCCCTCTTCTTCCTTCTCGTCTCGATGCATCGTTCCCTCGCGGACCGGCCGGTGCAGGCCGGAGTCGCCGCGGGGGCGATGGCGGGATTCCGGCCCTCCAACGTCCTGCTGGCGGTCGTCCCCCTTCTGCTCCTCCCCCGAACCGCGGCGACGCCGCAGCGGCGCGCTCTCGTTCTCGGGACGGCGGCGGCATCCGCCGTGGCCTCGTTCCTGCCGGTTCTCCTTCGCTACGGTGCCACGGAGTGGGTGACCGCGTGCCTCCGCCAGGTGGGCGGCGTCGCGGAGCCCGCGTCGCGGCACGCGCTCATGGCAGCGTACCGCGGCGTCGATTCGATCGGCCCGGCGGCCGCCCTTCTCCTCATCGCGGCTCTGGCCTCCGGATGGTCCGGACTCCGACGGCAGCATGCCGAAGGCGACCGGATGGTCGCCGCCGCGGGCGCGGGGCTGGCGCTGCTCCTCATAGGGTTCTTCGCCCTCCCCGCCGAACGGGGGTACCTCGTGCCGGGCGCCCCGCTTCTCCTTCTTCTTGTGGACCGGAGCCGCTCACGCGTATGGCCGGCCACGTTCGCCGCCGCACTGTTGTTGCACGGGTTCGTCAACTTCGACATGGTCCGACACTCCCCCGAGGGGGGCGTCCCGGGGCTGAACATCCGCCGCGGCATGCTGCTCGACGAGCTCGCAAAGCGCGAGGCCGCTGCACGGAAACGCGCCTACCTGAGCGTCGCGGATCTCCCCGATTCGACCGTGGTCCTGGTCGGGTCCGGCCCCCCCCTCTGGGTGGAGAACCCGGCGATGCAGTTCGAGCCCGATCCGTTCTGGCTCGGCTTCGGCGATCCTCTGGTGGAGGACTTCGGCGACCGCGCGGTGCGCCGGATCGACCGCGCAGGACTCCGTTTCCTCCCCGTCCTCTCGCGAGACGAAGCCGTGCTCCTCCGGAGGCGGGGGTTCACCCTCGCTTGCACGGAGGACGTCACCGGGTATGTCCGCCGGGCCGGCGGGATCGACCTCGACTCCCTGCACGTCGCGGTCCTCCCGCTGCCGGGCCGCTGATCCGGCCACCGCTCTCCCGGGTCCGGGCCGGCCCCTCGCCTTGCGGCCCAGACGTTTTCGTCGTACTTTGGGGGTGTCATGCTCCCCCGCCTCCCCCGATCCCCCTCTCTCCGTTCCTGCGTCACCATCCTCCTTGTTGCGGCAGTGGGCTTCCCCCCCGGCCCCGCACACGCACAGAGCTCCCGCGAGAACGCGGACTTCAAACTTGCCCTGGGACTCTACAACGACGGCTATTTCGACCTCGCCGCGGAGCAATTCCGGCAGTTCGTCCAGACCTATCCCGCCGCGTCCCAGGGAGTGGAGGGGCGTTACTACCTCGGGCTCTGCCAGTTGAAGCTCGGCCGTACAGGCGAGGCGCGCGTCACCTTCCAAACCCTTGCGCTGACGTACCCGGAGCATCCCCGCGCAGCAGAGTCGTGGTGGAGGACGGGCGAGGCCCTCGCGGCCGAGGGGAACGACCGGGAGGCGGCACTGGCATTCGAGCGGGTGAAGGTGTTCCATCCGAAAAGCCCCCAGGCACCCGACGCACTGGTCCGGTCCGCCGGGCACTTCTTGCGCGCCGGCGACCCGGGGTCCGCACGCAGGGTGCTCCGTACCGTCCTGCACGAGTACCCGTCGAGCCGCGCGGTCCCGGCCGCCCGTACGCAGCTGGGCCGCATGCTCTTCCAGGAGGGGAACCTCGCCCAGGCGCAGGCCGAGCTCGCACGTGTCGTCGAAGGGGATCCGTCGCCGGAGGCCAGGTCGGAGGCGCTTCTGCTGATGGGGGACATCGCCCTAGCCACCGCACGCCCTGCGGTGGCCAGGGAGCAGTACGAGGAGGTCGTCAGGAAGTACGCCGGAACTCCGGCGGGCGCAACCGCCGTGGTGAATCTCGGCAAGGCGCTCGCCGCAACGGGCAACCCGAAGGCGGCCGCGGAGCGGTTCGAAGAGGCGCTGCCGTCCGACCCGGCCGACGACCGGAGCCGTCCGGACACTCTTCTCGTTCAGGAGGCGCTGAAGGGCCTCGCCGCATCCCGCACCGCGTCCGGCGCGTACAGGGAAGCGGTGAAGACGTATGATCGGTTCCTTCGCTCGTTTCCCGGGAACTCCGAGGCCCCCGGGGTTCTCTGGCGCATGGCGAAGGCATCCGCACAAGCCGGGGAATGGAACCGATCCACCGAGGCCTGCCAGAGGCTGCTGCAGTTGCCCCCGGGTTCGCTCCTGCGCCGGAAGGCGCAGCTCCGAATCGCGGCAAACGCCGTGCGTCAGAAGCAGTATCAGCAGGCCGTGGCGGCCTCCATGCAGTTCCTCGACGAGGCGGCGGACGATCCCGCCGCGGGCAGGGTCGTGATGACGATGGCGGGGATCCAGGAGCGCGATCTCGGTGACCACCGCCGGGCGGCCGCCACGTATGACCTGCTTGCCACACGCGCACCGTCGTCCCCGACGGTGGACGACGCACTCGCGGGGGCAGCCCGGTGCGCCGAATCGGGGAAGGACCCGTCGGAGGCGCTGGAACGCCATGCCGAGCTGATCCGCCGATATCCCCTCTCGCCGCATCGTCCCGCCGCCGAAGAGCGCATCCGGACGATTCGCCTGTTCGAAGCGCGCGACAAGGAGGCCGGGATGGAGAAGCTGGCCGCACTGCTCGGGGACGTGGTGACCGACTCCGCACGAACCGGGCTCGCCTTCCGGCTGGGGGAGATCTACTTCCGGGAGATGAAGAACTACTCCGCCGCCGCGGCGCAGTTCTCCACCGTGGTCAACAGCGGCATCAAAGACCCCCGCTTCGTGGACGCATTCTATCTGCGGGCGAAGTGCTACGAGTACCTTGCGTGGGGGGATGAGGGATACCGGACGCAGGCGGTCGACGCCGCACGGAGTTTCATGAACATCTACCGGAACGACCCTCGCGGTCAGGACGCGGCCCTTTCGCTGTTTCTCCTGAGCGCGCGCGACCCGGCCACCGCCGAGCAGGCGGCTGGCGAAGTGCGGGCCGCCTACCCCGCGTTCGCCCGCCAGGACACCCTCCTTCTCCGCTCGGGGGCCCTCCAGGAGGCCGCCGGAAACACCGCAGGCGCGGCCGAGTCCTACGCCGCAATCCTCGCACGGCACGCGACTTCGCCCTCGGCCGACGAAGCCATGGCCCGGGCGGCGCTGATGCGCGCCGGCGGTGCGCCGGCCGATTCCTTCTCGGCCTGGTGCGACGCGTACCTCGCCCGGTTCCCCACCGGCCGGTTTGCGGAGCAGGTCTCCCGCCTGTCGGCTTCGGGCGCCATGGCCACGGGTCGGGCGCCGCTTGCGGCCGAACGGCTCCGCCGGCTCCTGCAGTCCGCTCCCTATCTCGACGACGACGATTCTCTCAGCCTTGCGCTCGCCGAAGCGCTCGTGGCCTCGGGAGAGCCGGAGCAGGCGATCGGAATCCTCTCGGGCTTGCTGGCGGCGCACAGCCGCAGCGCACTCGAAGACGAGAAGCGGGAGGCGGCGATCCTCTTCGCCCTGGGTGAGGCGCACGCCCGCACCGGCAACGCGGCGCAGGCGAGGAGCCACTTCTTCCGCGCACTGGAGCTGGAACGCACCGGGCAGCGCGCGGGCGAGGCCTACGTCCGCCTCGGCTCGCTGGCACGAAAAGAGGGGAACGCCGTTCTCGCCTCTTCCTACTTCGCGCTGGCGGGGACCGCAGCGCCCGGAGGGCGCATCGCGGCGCCCGATGTGGCCGAGACCCTGTTCGAAACGGGAGAGGAACGGGAGGCCATCCGGCAGTACACAATTCTCGCGAGCGGGAACATCCCCGCGGAGGACCGGCGCCTCTACGAATCGAAGATCATCGTCGCCCACATCCGCCTCGGCGAGCTGCAGACCGCCGAGAAACTGGCCACGGCGTTCGACCGGAAATACAGGAGCACCGGGAACGAGAGTGCCCTGTTCGAACTCGAGCGCGGAAACCTGGCGTACCGGAACAACGATGTCGCGAAGGCCCGGAAGTCCTTCGAGCGGGTCGCCGGAAAGTACGACGACACCCCGTCGGCCCCCACCGCACGCTACTGGCTGGGGAAGATCCTCGAAGGCGAAGGAAAGCCCGCCGAAGCCCTCGTGCTCTACAACCGGATCATCGCGGAGACTCCCGAAGCCCCCATTGTCCCGCGTGCGTACCTCGGACGGGGCAACATCCACTACCAGGCCGGTCGCTGGGACGAGGCGGCGCGGAACTACCGGCGCGTCGTGGACGATCCGAACACCGACCCGGCCACCATGCCGCTGGCGATCGGGAACCTGATCGAAACCTACCAGGCCGCAGGTCTCCACGATGCCGCTCTCTCCCTCACCCGGCGGTATCTCGAGGAATACCCCGACGCCCCCGACGCGCTCGACAAGAGGATCACCATCGGCGTCCTCTACCAGCGCCTGGGTGACTACGACCGGTCCGTGGAGCACCTGGAGGATCTGCTGGAGCGCGCAGGGGGTGACCTCGAGGGGGAGCTTCGATACTACATCGCCGAGGCGAATTACGGCAAGGGTGATTACCAGCAGGCCATACTGGATTTCCTCAAAGTTCCCTACCTTGTCACGAAGAAGGGGAAGCTCGACTGGACCGCCAACTCGCTCTACATGGCGGGCAAGTCGTACGAGAAGCTGGGGAATCCGGACCGGGCCGTCGCGATGTACCAGCAGATCGTGGACCGGCCCGGCATCGATCCGACATTCAAAGAAGCAGCCCGCAAGGAGATCGCCCGGGTGAAGAGCGCGGGAGCAAAGCCCGCCACGAAACCGTGACGGAGACCGCTGCGTCGCCGCTGTTCGGCCAGGTCGTCGCGCGCACCATCGGCGAGCGGGAGCAGATCGCCATGCGCGAGGTGCTCGCGGCCGACGTCCCCGACGGGATTCGGGCGCACCTTCGCGCTTCGATGCTTCGTTCCCTGCAGGGAGAACTCGACGCCTCCGCGCATATCGGTCCGCTCCTCCGCGCCCCGGGGCCGGCGGGCCGCATCCTCCGGCATACGCTCGGCGTCGTACTGCCGGACGTCGTCCTGCGCCGGAGCCAGTACCTGTCGCTCCTCGTCGAGGCGGTGCGGTTCCACGAGTCGATGGTCGTGCGCCCCCGCGCCACGCTCGTGACCCATCTCGCGCACGCCGGCGGTGCTCCCCCGGCAGGGGCCGACTTCGAAGCAAAGCTCGACGCTGTCGGTGAGTATCCGTACCTCACCCACCTCCTCCGCCGGACCCTCGCGCGGCACCCGTCCGCCGCGCGGAGCGCGGAGGGGATCCGCGCGCTGATCGACCGCCTGGACGACGAAGTCGTGCGTCGCCACACACCCCTGGAGCTCGCCCGCCTCGCCGGAAGTGTTTTCGCACTGTACGAGCGCGGCGTGGCCGGCGAGCCGCGATGCCCGGTGGAGCCGATCGCGGCCTTCTTCGACGACAAGCGCATGGGGCTCCTCGCGCGGTCCATCGAGCAGATCTGTTCCATGCGCGGACAGCGGACCCTCTCGCGGGAGGAACTGGCCGGCATTCTGGTGGACCTTCATCGCGCAGCATCTGCGACCGACGGGCCGGCCGGCGCGCAGCCTGAGGCGGAGGGGACTGCGGAGCCGGAGGCCGAGGCGAGCAGGCAGGAACCCGCACCCCCCGCACGCAAGGCTGACGAACCGCCGCCCGGGGCTGGACGGCCGGCTCCGGCGGAATCAGCGGCGCCGCCCGAGCCATCACCCGACGCGGACGAACCCCCCCTCGAGCCAGCCGCAACCCCGCCGCACACGGTCCCCGGCGTCGAGACCCTCGTCGACCCGGAGCTTCGCCGGGAGGTTGTCCGGAAGCTCTTCCAGCGCGACGAGGCCTACTACGAGTCGATCGTCCTCGCACTCAACCGCCTCCGCACCTGGGAGGAAACCACCGGATACCTCGCCAGCATCTTCGAGATCAACCATCTCGATCCCCGCTCCCCCGTCGTGGCCGCATTCATCGACGCCATTCAAGGGAGGTTCGGCGCCGGGCCGGCGCCCGAACCGGAAGGAGGGCGGCGATGAAGTTCGTGGATAGTGCCCGCGTGGAAGTCAGGGCGGGCGACGGCGGGGTCGGGTGTGTCAGCTTCCGGCGCGAGAAGTTCGTGCCGAAAGGCGGGCCGGACGGGGGGGATGGCGGGAGGGGCGGGAGCGTGATCGTGCGGGTGAACCGGCACCTGAACACCCTCCTCGACTTCCAGTACAAACGCCGCTACGCGGCCCCGCGCGGCGAGCACGGCATGGGGTCCCTGAAGACCGGCAGGAGCGGCGGCGACGTGGTGCTCGAGGTGCCGGTCGGCACCCTGGTGCGCGACGCGGCAACGGGAGAGATCGTCGCGGATCTGGTCGCCGAGGGGGACGAGGTGGTCCTGGCCCGCGGCGGGCGGGGCGGGAGGGGCAACGCCGCCTTCGCCACGTCGGTGAACCAGGCGCCGCGGGAATACGAGCTCGGCACCCCGGGCGAGGAGCGCGAGGTCGACCTCGAGCTGAAGCTGCTCGCGGACGTGGGCCTGGTGGGATTCCCCAACGCCGGAAAGTCCACTCTGATTTCCGTCATCTCCGCCGCGCGCCCGAAGATCGCCGAATACCCGTTCACCACTCTCGTTCCCAACCTGGGCATCGTATCCGCCGGCGAATCGCGCAGCTTCGTGGTGGCGGACATCCCGGGGCTCATCGAGGGCGCGCACGAGGGCAAGGGGCTGGGGACCCAGTTCCTCCGCCATGTGGAGAGAACCAGGGTGCTGGTGTTTCTCCTGGATTCCACCAGCCCTCGTCCGAAGACCGATTACCGGGTCCTCCTGAACGAGTTGAAGCAGTTCAATGCCGAACTGCTGGAAAAGCCGCGAATCGTTGTCTTCACCAAGGCCGACATCACCGAGCCGGCGCGCGTGAAGAGACTCGCCGCCATGGAGTTCGCGGGGGCGTCGGTCCATGCCATCTCGGCCGTCACCGGCGTGGGGGTGAAGAAACTGGTCGAGTCGATGTGGCGCGCGCTGTCACGGCTCGACCGCGGGACGCATGAGGAAGGGTCCCGGTGAACCGGCTTCCCCTCACCGCCGCACGCGTCCTGCTGGTCTGCGGGATCCTCGCCGCCATCCTCGCAGCCGTCGTGCTGCTCGCCCTCTCCATCGGCACCACGTCCATCCCCTTTTCGCGCGTCCTTGCGGCCCTCGCCGGGTCCCCCGTGGCGGAGTCGGACGGTGTGATCATCGTCGGCATCCGTCTCCCCCGGGTTCTCCTGGCGGCCGCCGTCGGGGCGGGGCTTTCCGTGGCCGGGGTGGTCTTCCAGGCCCTGTTGCGCAATCCGCTCGCGGAGCCGTACATCCTGGGTGTATCCAGCGGAGGGACACTCGGCACGCTGGCCGGAATCGCGCTGGCGCTCGGTCCGGTGGGCACCCCCCTTGCGTCGTTCGGCGGCGCGCTGGCGGTGATGTCGGTGGTGTACGGGTCCGCGCACCGTCACGGGCGGCTGGACAGCAACATGCTCCTCCTCTCCGGCGTCATGGTGGGTGCCTTCGTCAATGCCGCCATCCTCGTCCTGGTCGCCCTGCTGCACCAGGAGCTTCGCACGGCGTTTGTCTGGCTGATGGGGAACCTGGGGAATGCGACGCTCGCCTCCGCCGCCTGGCTCGCCCCGTCGCTCCTTGCGCTGAGCGGGGTGCTTCTGTATCTTGCCCGCGGATACAACCTGGTGGCCACGGGCGAGGAATCGGCGCTCCAGCTGGGCCTGGACGTCGCCCGGGTGAAAACGATCTCCTACCTGCTCGCCTCCCTGATCACCGGGCTCGTGGTCTCGGTGA
>Ga0114939_10001560_pt1 | contig 17965 bp, 18 predicted proteins | sample AshMeaCrysSpring_FD_87196 | JGI IMG/M metagenome (GOLD analysis project Ga0114939, IMG submission 87196) | Groundwater microbial communities from Big Spring, Nevada to study Microbial Dark Matter (Phase II) - Ash Meadows Crystal Spring | ecosystem: Environmental > Aquatic > Deep subsurface >...
ACCTCGACGCGGTCGAGGTAGCTCGCGCGGCCGGCGAGCGCGCCGGGGTCGATGACCAGGAAGGCCTGGCCGATGCGTGGCCGGTTGCCCTCGTCGACGAAGAACGACGACGCCTCGAAGCCGAAATGCGCGCCGATCACGGCCGTCACCAGCAGCTCCACCACGAGGGCCAGCATCGCGCCCTTGGGGCTCGAGACGGCGCCGATTGGCAGCATCGACCCCTCGAGCGCGGCGCGCGCGTCGGTGGTCGGCTGGCCGGCCGCGTCGAGCGCCCAGCCCGGCGGGATGGGCCGGCCTTCCTTGGCCGCGACCATGACCTTGCCGCGTGCGACTTCCGACAGGCTCAGGTCGATCAACAACGCATCGGCGTCGCGACGCGGGAACGCGGCGGCGACCGGGTTGGTGCCGAAGATGGGGTGCTTGCCGCCCGCTGCCGGCATCGCCGCCGGAGAGTTGGCGAAGCCCAGGCCGACCATGCCGGCCGTCGTGGCCGCACGCAGGTGGTCGACGATGACGCCGCCGTGATGGCTGCGCACCACGCCGACAAACGCGACGCCATGGCGGCGCGCACGGTCGACGGCTTCGCGCACGGCCAGATCGCAGGCCGGAAAGGCCAGACCGTCATCGGCATCGACGACGCAGGCGCCGTCATGCCCGGCGATGACGCGCGGCCGTGCGCTGCCGTTGACGCGTCCGTTGCGCAGATGCGTCGCGTACTGCGCCACGCGCGACAGGCCGTGCGAGCCCAGCCCCTGCGCTTCGGCCAGCACCAGCGCGCGGGCCGTGGCAGTGGCCATGGCGGCCCCCGCGCCGGCCCGCTCCAGGGCTCGGGTGACCAGCCCTTCGACCTCGGCCAGCGGCCGCTTCACGTTGCCGCCCCCAGCGCCTCGAGCACCTTGCGGGCAATGAGAAAGCTGACCCGCTCGTTCGACTCGGCCGACACGCCGGCGATGTGCGGCGTGAGGATCAGGTTGGGACAACCGTCGAAGTGCGGTGCGGACTTCATCGGCTCCTCGGCGAAGACGTCGATGGCGGCCCCGCCGAGGTGTCCGCTCTTCAGCGCGGCGGCCAGCGCGGCCTCGTCGACGATGCCGCCGCGCGCCGTGTTGACGAGCACCGCGCCCCTCTTCATCGAGGCGATGCGCGCCGCGCTGAGCAGCCCGCGCGTGGAATCGACCAGCGGCACGTGCAGGCTGACCACGTCGCTCATCGTGATCACCTCGTCCAGCCCGGCGCAGCGGGTGCCGGCTTGCGCATAGGCGGGATGATCACTGTCCATCATCGCGTCGAAGGCGCACACGTCCATGCCGACCGCTCGGGCCAGTCGCGCGGTGCTCTGGCCGATGGAGCCGAAGCCGACGAGGCCCAGCGTCTTGCCGCCGATCTCGCGGCCGTTCGACAGCGCCGCCCGCGGCCAGCGGCCGGCGGCCACCTCGGCCGTCGACGCATAGGCACCGCGCAGCAACAGCATCGCGGTGGCGATCACGTACTCGGCCACCGATTGCGCATTCGCCCCCGTGGCCGGGATCACCTGCAGGCCGCGCGCCTCGCAGCCCGCCACGTCGATGTTGTCCAGACCCACGCCCAGGCGGCCGACGACCTTGCAGCGCGTCAGCGCCGCGAGCAAGGCGCCGCGCACCTGGGTGCGGTTGCGCACCACCAGCGCGTCGCAGCGCGCCGCCTCGGCCGCCAGCCGGGCCGCGTCGTCGACCAGCTGGGGGTCGTACAGCACGTCGTGACGCGCGGCCAGCTGCGCCACCGCGCGCTCGTCCATGAACTCGGCGATGACCACGCGGGCCATGATCAGGCGCTCTCGTACAGCCGGGTCAGCACGAACTCGCGGTGCCCCAGCGCCTCGGCGGCCGTGAAGCGGCCGTTGGCGGTGCGCAGCATGCATTCGAGCAGCTTGTCGCCGGCCTGGTCGAGCGTGATTTCGCGCTGCAGCAGGCCCGAGCTGTCGACGTCGATGTGCTCGCTCATCAGCCGCACGGTGCGCGGATTGGCGCAGATCTTGATCACCGGCAGGATGGGGTTGCCGATCACGTTGCCCTGGCCGGTGGGGAAGAAGTGCACCACGTAGCCGCTGGCGGCGCACAGCGTCACCATCTCGGCGGCGGCGCTGGATGAATCCATGAACCACAGGCCCGGATGCGTGGGCACTTCGGCCTTGTCGATCACGCCATCGACGGTGCACTTCTTGCCGATCTTCTGGATGTTGCCCAGCGCCTTCTCCTCGATGGTGGTAAGCCCCCCGGCGATGTTGCCCTTGGTCGGCTGCGACTCGCTCAGGTCGGTGGTCTTGTGGCGGTTGATCATGTCCTGGTAGCGGTTGAACATGAACATGAAGCGCTCGGCCACCTCGGGCGTCTTGCAGCGCGCGGCGACGATCTTCTCGCCGCCGGTGATCTCGCTCGTCTCGCCGAAGCACAGGTAGTTGCCCAGCGGGTGCAGCTTGTCGAAGGCGTTGCCCACCGTGGGGTTGGCGCCGCAGCCGCTGGTGGTGTCGCTCTCGCCGCACTTGGTGCTCACCCACAGCTCGTGGATCGGGCACACCTCGCGCTGCTTCTCGCTGGCCCACTGCACGTACTCGCGCGCGGCCCTGCTGGCCTTCATGATGGTTTCGTGGTCGCCGTGGCCTTCGATGCCGAAACCCACCACCGGCTTGCCGGTGGCGGCAATGCCGTCGACGACCTTCTTCGTCCAGCCGTCCTCGATGCCGATGACCACCACCGCTGCGACGTTCGGGTTGCAGCCGGCTCCGATCAAGGTGCGGAAGTGCAATTCCAGGTCGGCGCCGAACTGCAGGCGGCCGTAAGGGTGCGGGATGGCCAGCGCGCCCTTGATGTTGTGGGCGACGGCCTCGGCCGCGGCGTTGGACAGGTCGTCCAGCGGCAGGATGATGACGTGGTTGCGCACGCCCACGCGGCCGTTCTCGCGCCGGTAGCCAAGGAAGGTCGTGTCCTTGCTGATGATGCTCATGGGATAGATCTCGGTTGCGTCAAGGTTGCGGTGATCCCAGCGGCCGCCGCGGATCGGGCTTTGCCGGTCCGCCGGCGGCGCCCCCTTTCGAGGGGAGAGCGGCGTCAGCCGCTCGGGGGGTCACCATCTCTTGGTCTTGATGTTGTGGACGTGGGCGTGCTGGCCAGCCTGGATCGGCGCCACCACCTTGCCCATGTCGATGCCGTACTTGACGACGGTGTCGCCCACGGCCATGTCCTTCAGGGCCACCTTGTGGCCGATCGGGATGTCCTGCCGGGCGATGACGCTGGTGGATTTGTCTTCGTCCATGATCCAGCCCTCGAGCGCCATGCCGGTCTTGACGCCCTCGACCACGACCACGGCCACCGTGTCCCGGGCGTCGTGCAACACGAAATGAATCATCGAATCGTCTCCTGGGGTTTGAGGTTGCGCATGTTTCCCGCACAGCCACGGCCTGTCAACCAAGTCATATAGATGACTTGAAGGACTGCAGTGCGGCCATTACGCTCGCCGCCATGTCGGGAACAGCATCCCCGTTCGCGGCCCTGGCGCCGGAAGCCGGCGGCCTGGCGCTGTACCGTGCCGCCAAGCGCGCGCTGCTGCGCGCCATCGAGGCCGGTGCCGTGGCGCCGGGCAGCGCGCTGCCCAGCGAGGCGGCCCTGTCGCGCTCGCTGGGGGTGTCGATCGGCACGTTGCGCCGTGCGGTCGACGAGCTGGTGGCCGAGCACATCCTGGTGCGCCGCCAGGGCCGCGGCACCTTCGTGGCCACCCACACGGCGGACCGCTTCCTGTTCCAGTTCTTCCACGTCGAGCGCAGCGACGGCCTGCGCGAGGTGCCGCACGTGGACATGCTCGGCTTCGAGCGCATCCGCCTCGACGACGAGGCGGCGGCTGCGCTGGGCGTGCGCGTCGGTGATCCGGGCATCCAGATCGACAACCGGCTGAGCTTGCAGGGCCGCGCGGTGATGCACGACCGCCTTGCCGTGCCGGCGGCGCTCTTCCGGGGCCTGACCCAGGCGCGGCTGGAGCGGCGGCCGAGCACCCTCTACCACCTCTACCAGGCCGAATTCGGCATCACCGTGGTGCGGGCGCTGGAGCGCGCACGCGCCGTCGCAGCCGACCGCCTGGCTGCGCGCGTGCTGGGCGTGGCGCCGGGCTCGCCGCTGCTGCAGATCCGCCGCACGGCGCTGACCTTCGGCGACAAGCCGGTCGAGTACCGCGTGTCGGTGCTGAACAGCGCCCAGCACGACTACGTCCACCTGTTGTCGCGGCCGCCCTGAGCCCCGGGTGCCGGGCGCGAGCGGCCCGGCCCCGGTCGGGGGGCAAGGCAGCCTGGAACGGTCCGGCCGACCCTCGAGCGGCGGCGGCGTGTCGGGTCGCTGCGCAGCCCCTTTGCGCGCCGGATGCGAGACAATGCGGCCGATCATGACCCCGACCGACATTGCCGCTTACATGGAGCACACCGGCGTGGCCGCGCGCGCCGCCGCGACGGCGATGGCGCGGGCCTCCACCGCGGCCAAGAACGCTGCGCTGCTCGGCCTGGCGCAACGGCTGCGTGCATCGGTGGCGGCGCTGCAGGAGGCCAACGCGCGCGACCTGGCCGCCGCCGTCGCCGCCGGGCTGGCCGAGCCGATGGTGGACCGGCTGCGCCTGGCGCCCAAGGTCGTCGAGACGGTGGCCGAAGGCTGCGAGCAGCTGGCCGCCATGCCCGATCCCATCGGCGAGATCACCCACGTGCGCCGACGGCCCAGCGGCATCAGCGTGGGCCAGATGCGCGTGCCGCTGGGCGTGTTCGGCATGATCTTCGAGAGCCGACCCAACGTGACCATCGAGGCCGCCTCGCTGGCGATCAAGAGCGGCAACGCCTGCATCCTGCGCGGCGGCTCGGAGGCCTTTCATTCCAACCTCGCGCTCGCCCGACTGGTGCGGCAGGCTTTGCACGAGGCCGCGTTGCCGCAGGACGCGGTGCAGCTGGTCGAGACGACCGACCGCGCCGCCGTCGGCCGGCTGATTGCGATGCCCGAGTACGTCGACGTCATCATCCCGCGCGGCGGCAAGAGCCTGATCGAGCGCATCAGCGCCGAGGCCCGTGTGCCCGTCATCATGCACCTGGACGGCAACTGCCATGTCTACGTCGATGCCGAGGTCGACCTCGAGCTGGCGCTGGCCGTCACCGACAACGCCAAGACGCAGAAGTACAGCCCCTGCAATGCCGCCGAGTCGCTGCTGGTGCACCGCGACGCCGCGGCGCGCTTCCTGCCGCGCATCGGTGCCGTGTTCGCCGCCAAGGGCGTGGAGATGCGCTGCGACCGCGCCGCCGGCGCGCTGCTGGCGGCGGTGCCGCAGGCGAAGGTCGTCGGCGCCAGCGAAGAGGACTGGTCTACCGAGTACCTGGCGCCCATCATCAGCGTCAAGGTGGTCGACTCGCTCGACGACGCCATCGCCCACATCAACCGCTACGGCTCGCACCACACCGACGCGATCCTGACCGCCAACCACCCCCACGCGATGCGCTTCCTGCGCGAGGTCGATTCGGCCAGCGTGATGGTCAACGCCAGCACGCGCTTCGCCGACGGCTTCGAGTACGGACTGGGGGCCGAGATCGGCATCTCCACCGACAAGTTCCACGCCCGCGGCCCGGTCGGCCTGGAGGGGCTGACGTCGTTGAAGTGGATCGTCCTGGGCAGCGGCGAGGTGCGCACGTGAACGGGCCGGATCGCGTTCTTGGCCGATGACCGATCCCCGCAGCGCCGTCGTGCTGTTCAGCGGCGGACAGGACTCCACCGTCTGCCTGGCCTGGGCGCTCGAGCGCTTTGCGCACGTGCACACGCTGGGTTTCGACTATGGCCAGCGCCACCGGGTCGAGCTCGACTGCCGGCTCGACGTGCTGCGGCACCTGCGCGCGTCGTTTCCGGCCTGGGCCGCTCGCCTCGGCGAGGACCATGTGCTCGACCTCGCGCTGCTGGGCCAGTTGTCGGACACGGCGCTGACGTCCGAGCGCGCCATCGAGCTGCAGGCGGGCGGCCTGCCCAACACCTTCGTGCCGGCTCGCAACCTGCTGTTCCTGACCTTCGCGGCTGCGCTGGCCTGGCGCGGCGGCGCCAGCGTGCTGGTGGGCGGCATGTGCGAGACCGATTATTCGGGCTACCCGGACTGCCGCGACAACACGCTCAAGGCGCTGCAGGTGGCGCTCAGCCTCGGCCTCGATGCGCCGATGACGGTCGAGACGCCGCTGATGTTCCTGACCAAGGCGCAGACCTGGGCCTTGGCGGAGGCGCTGGGCGGCGCAGCGCTGGTGTCGCTGATCGTCGAGCACACGCACACCTGCTACCTGGCCGACCGCACGCATCGCCACGACTGGGGCTGGGGCTGCGGGCAGTGCCCGGCGTGCGTGCTGCGGCGCCGGGGGTACGAAGCCTGGGTCGCGCAGCGCGCAGCGACGTCATGACGCGTCGATCACCGCCCCATGAGCGCGGCCTTCCGCGTCGGCTGTCGAGGTCCGAGTAAGTCAGGGTACGGCGATGCTGGGGTCGTGGTGGTGGTTGCTGTTCGTGGTGGGTCTGGTGCTGGTGTGCTGGGCGGTGGGCGGCTGTCGGCGGCTGGCGGCACTGCGCCGTGCCGTCGCGACGGCTTGGGGCCCGGTGGACGGCGCCCTGGCCCGTCGTCACGCGCTGGCCGTGAACCTGTTCGACGCGCTGCGCGCGAACCCACGCGTCGATCCGCGCTTGCTCGATGCTGCCGAAAGCGCCGCCGCGCAGCTGGCCGCCACGCGCCTCGGCCCCGACGGGATACGCACGCCGCCCCGGGCGATGACGGCTCTCGACGGCGCTGCACACGTCTTCGAGCGGACCGTGTTCCGGCTGTTTGCCGTGCTGGACCGGGGCAGCGGCGCCGGCGACGGCGAGGCGCAGGCGCCGCAGACGCCCGAGGCCGACGCAAGCCCTGAGGGGGCGCGCGATGTGGCCACCGCCGCGATGCAAGGCTGGCGCGACAGCGAACCGGTGCTGGTCGAAGCGCGCGGCGCCTTCAATGCGGCGGTCGACCGCTACAACCAGGCGGCGGCCGAGGCGCCGACCTGGATACTGTCGCGGCTGTTCGGTTTCGTGCCGGCCGCTCGCTGGTGAGGTGACGCACGTGATCGCCATCGACGCCGATACCCGCCCGGGCGACACGCCGGCGCCGCCGCCGCGCCTGCCGGTGCCCGCGCGCCGCGATCCCGACGAGCGCGCGCGCAACCAGCGCCTGATGCGCTTGCATGGGCCCGGCGAGCTCGGTGCCGCCCTGCTGGCGCTGGTGCTCACGCCGGGCAGCCAGCGCGAACTGGCGGCGTGGCGTCACGAGGTCGCTCAAGTGCCCGCGGCCGACGCCATTCGCCGCGACATCGCCGAACTCGATGCGTTCGCGCGCCTGCCCTGGTTCGAGCTGCTGAGCCTTCGGTTGGCGCGCGCGCCGGCTGCGCAACGCGTTCACCTGGCGCAGGCGGTGCGGCGCGTAATGCGTGCCGACGGACGCGTCGGCCCCCTCGACTGGTTGTTGTGGCTGACGCTGCGGCGCCAGCTCGGCGAACGACCGGTACGCGCCACGCTACCGTCGGCGGGCGCCGAAAACGACCTCACGGCTCTCGACGCACCCGAGGTTGCTGCCGTGGCGCAAGTCACCGCGTTCCTGTCGCGTGTGGTGCCGCACCGCGAGCCCGACGTGCTGCTCGGCGGCGACGGCGACGTGCCCGTCGGGCAGCTCTGGTACGAGGCCGTCGTGGCACGCTGGCCAGAGCCGCCGGCGCGAGGCCGCGTCGACGGCGATACCCTGTCGCGTGCCATGCGCTGTGTGCAGGCGCTGCCCTGGATGCTGCGGCCGGTGCTGGTGCGCGTGTGGTTCGAGGAGACGTCTGCGCTGGTTCATGGTCGCGCACTGACGGTCGCCGCCGCCGATGCCCTGCGCATGACCGCGCTGCTGCTCGACTCGCCGCTGCCTGCGGGGCTGGCAGCCCAGTTCAAGGAGCCGCCGTGTCGCTGACGTGGCCGGCGACCCCCAGGGAATCCCTGATTCGTCGTCCCCTTCGGAACATTAGCATATATTGATTCTTGTCTGGAGAACACCCATGACCGACCGTCGTCAAGTCCTCAAGCACAGCGCCACGGTAGCCACCTTGATGGCCGCTCATGGATGGCTGCCTCCACTCGCCCACGCCGCCGGTCCGGCGGCCTCAAAGGGCGCCTTCGAAGCCAAGTCGATGGCCGACGTCTTGAAGGCCCTGGGCGCCGGCGCGCCGCAGGAAAGCAAAGAGGTCACCATCACAGGCCCCGACATCGCAGAAAACGGCGCCGTCGTGCCCCTGGGCGTCTCCACCGGCGCGGCCGGCGTGAAGCAGATGCTGCTGATGGTCGAGAAGAATCCGAACGCACTCGCGGCGTTGTTCAATGTCACGCCCGACGTCGATGCCAACTTCTCGACCCGCGTCAAGATGGGGCAGTCGTCCAACGTGTTCGGCGTGGCCGTCATGAACGACGGCAAGGTGCTGTTCGCGCAGAAGGAAGTCAAGGTCACGCTCGGCGGCTGCGGCGGCTGACGCCCGCAGGGCATCCGACTCGACCGACCCCACGCAGCCTATTCACTGGAGAACCGACATGGCAGACCCGATGCGCATCCGCGCCCAAGTCGCTGGCGACAAAGCCACCGTCCGCGTCCTGATGTCCCACGAAATGGAAACCGGCCAGCGCAAGGACTCTGCCGGAAAGACGATTCCCGCCTGGTACATCAGCGAAGTCAGCGCCACCCACAATGGCAAGACGGTGATGACCTCCGAATGGGGCCCCGCGGTCTCGAAGAACCCCTTCATGCAGTTCAACATCAAGGGGGCCAAGGCGGGCGACAAGGTGGCCGTGACCTGGGTCGACAACAAGGGTGACAAGCGCACCGACGAAGCGACGGTCTCCTGAACCGCCGCGGCGCTTCACCTAGGGATCACCCCGCAGCGGGCGCGCGCGCCGGGTGGTAATTTTGCTGCGTCCCCATCAAGGGTTCAGGAGACACCGTGAAGCATGTTTCGATCGTCGGGGCCGCTGCGCTGGCGCTGTGCGCCGGCGCTCAGGCCCAGAAGTCCGCCGCGGACGGCATTGCCGAATACCGCAAGATGCTCGAGGACGGCAATCCCGCCGAGCTCTTCGAGGCCAAGGGCGAGGCGCTGTGGAAGCAAAAGCGTGGCCCCAAGAATGCGTCGCTCGAGCAATGCGACCTGGGCAAGGGTCCCGGCATCGTGAAGGGTGCGTTCGTCGAGTTGCCGCGCTACTTCGCCGACACGAAGAAGGTGCAGGACCTGGAATCGCGCCTGGTCACCTGCATGGAGGCCCTTCAGGGCTTCAACGGGGTCGAGATCGCCAAGACGGCGTTCGGTCGCGGCGAGATGGCCAATGTCACCGCCCTGGCCACCTGGATCGCTGGCGAGTCGCGCGGCATGCGCTTCAACCTGCCGCAGAACCACCCGGAAGAGCAGAAGAGCTACGAGATCGGCAAGCGGACGTTTTTCTACCGCGCCGGCCCCTACGACTTTTCGTGTGCCGGCTGTCACGGTGAAGACGGCAAGCGCATCCGCATGCAGGACCTGCCCAACCTGACCAAGAACCCGGGCGACGGCATCGGCTTCGCGGCGTGGCCGGCCTATCGCGTCAGCAACGGACAGATGTGGAGCATGCAACTGCGCCTGAACGACTGCTACCGGCAACAGCGCTTCCCGTATCCGGGCTTCGGTTCGGAAGTGACGATCGCGCTGGGCACGTACATGGGCGTCAACGCCAAGGGCGCCGAGTCGATCGCTCCGGCGATCAAGCGCTGAGGCGAGGGGGACGACCATGAATCGATCATCGTGGATGGCCGTTGCGGCCGCGGGATTCTTCGCGGCCGGATGCGCGACGCTGCCGTCATCGACCGAGCTGGACCGCCTGGCGCTGGAGGCGCACAAGGCCTCGTTCTCCGATCGCGGCATCGCCAAGGCCGACCGCATCAACCAGGACCTGGCGCAGGCCGCCTGTTCGTCGGACAAGCCGCCGTCCGAGTCGGTGGCCAAGCGCCTCGAGGCCGAAGCCTTGAAGACGGTGAAGATGCCTGCCGACGGCAAGTTCATCGGCGACTGGAAGGAAGGCGAGAAGCTCGCGCAGAGCGGCCGCGGCATGACCTGGACCGACGAGTCGGCCGACCCCAAGGCCAACGGCGCCAACTGCTACAACTGCCATCAGATCAGCAAGCAGGAGATCTCCTACGGCACCATCGGTCCGAGCCTGTACAACTACGGCAAGCTGCGCGGCGTGAAGGACCCGGCCGACCCGGCGGCGAAGGCCATGGTCGAGTACACCTGGGGCAAGCTGTGGAACAGCAAGGCCTATTCGGCCTGCTCGAACATGCCACGCTTCGGCCACATGGGCATTCTCAACGAAGCGCAGCTCAAGCACCTGATGGCGCTGTTGCTCGACCCCAACTCTCCCGTCAACCAATAGGCCCGACCCGCCACGCCTTTGACCCTCATGCATGCCCGCCTCGCGCGGGCATGTTCGTTTTCACGCGCAACCATCAAGACCGTTTCGAATCATGAGTTTGAGCAAACGCGAGTTCCTCCAGGTGCTGGGCGCGGCGTCGGTGGCGGGCATGGGCCTCGCGCGCTACGCCGAGGCCGACGCCGCCACTGCCGAGAAGGGGCTGTACGACCTGCCGCGGTTCGGTCAGGTCTCGTTCCTGCACATGACCGATTGCCATGCGCAGCTGCGGCCCATCTACTTTCGTGAGCCCAACGTCAACGTCGGGATCGGCTCGATGCAGGGGCAATGGCCGCACCTGGTCGGGGAACACCTGCTCAAGGCGGCCGGCGTGCGCCCGGGCACGGCGCTCGCGCATGCCTACACCTATCTCGACTTCGCCAAGGCCGCGCGGCGCTACGGCAAGGTGGGCGGCTTCGCGCACCTGTCCACGCTGGTCAAGCGCATGAAGGCCAGCCGCCCCGGCGCGCTGCTGCTCGACGGCGGCGACACGTGGCAGGGCTCGGCCACGTCGCTGTGGACCGATGCGCAGGACATGGTCGACGCCTGCAAGCTGCTCGGTGTCGACGTGATGACCGGCCATTGGGAGTTCACCTTCGGCCAGGACCGCGTGAAGGAGATCGTCGACAAGGACTTCAAGGACAAGGTCGCCTTCGTCGCCCAGAACGTGAAGACGGCCGACTTCGGCGACGCGGTGTTCGAGCCCTACGTGCTGCGCGAGATCAATGGCGTGTCCTGTGCCATCGTCGGTCAGGCCTTCCCGTACACGCCCATCGCCAATCCGCGCTACATGGTGGCGGACTGGAGTTTCGGCATCCAGGACGACCACATGCAGAAGGTCGTCGACGAGGCGCGCGGCAAGGGCGCCCAAGTGGTGGTGGTGCTGTCGCACAACGGCATGGACGTCGACCTCAAGATGGCCAGCCGGGTGACCGGCATCGACGCCATCCTCGGCGGCCACACGCACGACGGCGTGCCGGTGCCGGTGCCGGTGAGGAATGCCAAGGGCACGACGCTGGTGACTAACGCCGGCAGCAACGGCAAGTTCCTCGGGGTGCTCGACTTCGACGTGAACAACGGCAAGGTCGCCGAGTGGCGCTACAAGCTGCTGCCCGTGTTCTCGAACATGCTGCCGGCCGATCCCGAGATGGACGCGCTGATCACCAAGATCCGCGCGCCGTACGCCGCCAAACTGGCCGAAACGCTGGCCGTCACCGAGGGCCTGCTGTACCGCCGCGGCAACTTCAACGGCAGCTGGGACCAGTTGCTGTGCGACGCGCTGATCGAGGCGCAGGGCGCGCAGATCGCCTTCTCGCCCGGCTTCCGCTGGGGCACCTCGCTCCTTCCGGGCGATGCCATCACGCGCGAGCTGATGATGGACCAGGTGGCCATCACCTATCCGTACACCACGGTCACCGACATGTCCGGCGAGATGATCAAGACGGTGCTCGAGGACGTGGCCGACAACCTGTTCAACCCCGACCCCTACTACCAGCAGGGCGGCGACATGGTGCGCGTGGGTGGGCTGACCTACGCCTGCGAACCCGGCGCCGCCATGGGGCGGCGCATCCAGGACATGCGCCTGGACGGCCGTCCGATCGAGCCGGGCAAGACCTACAAGGTGGCCGGCTGGGCGCCGGTGAGCGAAGAAGCCAAGTCCGCCGGCAACAAGCCGGTGTGGGAGGTCGTCGAGCAGTGGCTCAAGGCCAGGGGCCGCGTGTCGCCGCGCAAGCTCAACACGCCGAATCTCATCGGCATGGCGGGCAACAGGGGCATGGCGGGTTGAATTCGCGGGCCTTCGTGTCGCCCGAACAGGACTTGGCGGACGCGGCCTTTCGCAGCGTGTCACAGCGCTTGCACGGCGAGCAGCCACACCGGCCGCTTCAAGGACGCGCGTAGCCGGCCGTCAGGTCGGGATCGCTGCCGGCCGGCAGCGCTGCGGGCTGGGTGGACACCTCCGTCGGCCGATCGACCAGCCAGTCCACGGTCGCGCCCGCAGCCCACATCGAAGCGAGGGTGACGAAAGATGTCAGCGTGAACACCGCGGCACCCGACACGCCGGCACCCACCGCGCAGCCTCCGGCGAGCATGCCGCCGAAGCCCATCAGCAAGGCACCGGCGATGTAGCGCCGCATGGCCTGACCGCCTTGGAAGCCTTCGAGCTTCAGCTCGCTCCACGCCAGCGCCGAAACAAAGGCGCCCACGGCCACGCCGGGCACGAGTCCGAGGTCGAACTTCAGCGGCTGGCCGGGGGGCGACAACACCAGCATCAGCGTATCGGCCGCCGGCCCGGTGAACGACAGGCTTTGCACCGGCACCACCAGGTCGAATGCGGCTCGGCCCAGCTGGTAGGTGGCCAGCCAGCCGCAGGCCACCATCACGCCCACGCCGATGGCGCCGAACCAGCCCCAGAACCGCACGCGCTGGCGATGCGCCCAGACCAGGGCGCCACCCAGCCAGACCAGCCCGAAGACCAGACCGCCGACGTGCCCCAGGCCGGTGGCGGCCAGCATATCGCGCTGGCTGCCGTCGATGGTCCACCACTGCGCGATCGCCAGCCGCGCCGGCGACAGCACGCCGCCGAGCGCTGCCTGCGCCGTGACGGCGAACACCAGGCCCGACAACAGCGCGCGAAGATTTCCCTGGGCGGCCAGCACCAGCAGCCGGCTGGAGCAGCCACGTGCCAGGATCATGCCGGCGCCGAACATCGCGCCGCCCACCGCCGCGCCCGACAGGCTGCCGCGGGCCGAGAGCTGACGCGCCTGACCGACGTCGAGCACGCCCAGCAGGATGAACGCCTGGGTGAGGATGACCGCTGTCGAGAACGTGAACAGCCAGACCGTCAGCTTGCCCTCGCGCGTGCCTCGGGCGAACTCGATCACCGCCGAACGCAGGCAGAAGCGCGAGCGGTGCGCGAAGAAGCCGAACGCCACACCGATGACCGCGCCCAGGAACGCCGTCGAGCTGGCCTCGCCGAAGCGGGCTATCAAGGATTCGAGCATCGGGTCTACCCTATCTATTGCCGAATGCGAATACTCGAATAATTGTTGGCCTCACCGGACTCAGTGGGTTGATCTGGATCACGGCCATGCCATCCGCCGCGCGCGCAATGCCCTGCATCCGTGCCTTACTTTCAGGGGGAGATCATCATGCGTTTTTCGTTGCTGACGATGGCTGGCGTGCTGGCTGGCTGGGTGGCCGCAGCCGGTCAGGCCCAGGCGGCCGACCTGAGCCGCGCCAAGGAAATCGTCGAGGGCAAGTGCTTCATCTGCCACGGCGCCGACGGTGAGAGTTCCAGCGCCGTGTTCCCGCGACTGTCGGGTCAGCATGCGGCCTATACGGCGCGCCAGCTGGCCGACTACAAGTCGGGCAAGCGCAAGAGCGACGCCATGCGGCCGATGGTCGACGACCTGAGTGCGGAAGACATGAAGCTGCTTGGCCAGTACTTCGAGTCGAAGGCGCCGCGCAAGCATGCCGTGGAGGACAAGTCGCTGGCCGGCGTGGGCGAGTTCATCTACAGCCGCGGCAACCCGTATTCGGGCGTGCCGTCGTGTGCGAGCTGCCATGGCGCAGCCGGCCACGGCACCGAGACCTTGCCGCGTCTGGCCGGCCAGCATGCGCAGTACACCGAGAAGCAGCTCAAGGAATTCGTCAAGCGCGAGCGCACCAACGACAACGCGGTGATGCACACGGTGGCCGCCAGGCTCACCGAGCTGGAGCTGAAGGCCGTGGCGTCCTTCATCAGCGGGCTGTAGCCGCGTACACACCGCCCTGCGTCGACGCGCACCACGAAAAGACGAGGGCCTGCTTGCGCAGGCCCTCTTCACGGGGTGCGGCGGCGCGCACCAGGGTACCGCAGAGGCTGCGGTACGACGCCTCTCACGCCAGCATGTCGGCCCAGATGTTCTGCGCCCAGGCCAGCGCATAGCGCCCTTCGACCTGGTTGGCCGCAGCCGACACGCCCCCCGAGCCCGGCACGGCCTTGAACGTCTTGTCGGCCGCGTCGTACTGGTGCACCGAAGCCACGTGCACCACGTCGCGCGCGGTGACGAAGCTGTAGCAGGTGTTCATCACCACCGGTGCCGTGTTGACGGCTTCGCCCTTGAGCAGCTGGATGATCGCCGCCGCCGCCACCTTGGCGTGCTGGTTAGCCATGTGGCCCGACTTGGGCATTGCCGGGGCGGGGAAAGTCGCGTCGCCCAGCACGTGCACGCCGGGTACGGCGGTGGATTCCATGGTCAGCCAGTTCACGCCGGCCCAGCGGTTGTTGATGTTCACCAGCCCGGCGGTGCGCGCCAGGTCGCCGGCGCGCTGCGGCGGAATCACGTTGAGCACGTCGGCGCGCACGTCCTCGAACTCGAGCTTGGCCACCTTGCCGCCGCCGGCGACTTCCTTCAGCTCGGCATTCGGCCGGTATTCGAGGATGCCCTTGTAGTGGTCGGCGAAGGCCTTCTCGAACAGCGCCTTCTTGGACTGGATCTCGGGGTTGGCATCGAGCACCAGCAGCTTGCTCTTGGGCTTGGCAGTCTTCAGGTAGCCGGCGATCATGCAGGCACGCTCGTACGGACCGGGCGGGCAGCGGTAGGGAACCTTGGGGATCGAGACGGCCACCACGCCGCCGTCGGCCATGTCGGTGAGCTGCTTGCGCAGCGCCACGGTCTGCGGGCCGGCCTTCCAGCTGTGCAGCACCTGCCCGCTGTCGAGTGCCGCCTGCAGGCCGCCGATCTGCTCGGGCATGAAATCGATGCCGGGCGCGACGACCACGCGGTCGTAGGGCAGCTGCGTGCCATCGGCCAGGCGCACGCGCTTGGCCTGCGCGTCGATCGCGGTCACCTCGCCCTTGACGCGCTTGACGCCATGCTTGTCGAGGCCGCTGTACGGCACGGTGATGTCGGTCATCTGCTTGTGGCCGCCCAGCACCAGGTTGGAGATGGGGCAGGAGACGAAGGCGTCGCCGCGCTCGACCAGCGTCACGTCGACGTTGCCGCCCCACATGCGCAGGTACTTGGCCGCCGTCGTGCCGGCAAAGCCGCCGCCCACCACGACCACCTTGCCGATCGACGGGCCGCCGCCGCCCATGCCCGCGCAACCCGCCAGGCCGGTGGCCGCCAGCGCCGCGCCGGCGCCCAGAATGTGCCGCCGGGACAGTTCGATGTGCTTCATGTCGGTGATCTCCTCGTTCACTTGGCAGGTTGGGCGGCAAAGTAGTCGGCGATGGCCTTCAACTGCGCATCGGTGTAGCCCTTGACGATCTGGTGCATGATCGACGCAGGTTGCGCGCCGCTCTTGAAGTCCGCCAGCATGGCCAGCGACTTCTCGGCGGCCATGCCCGCCAGGGGTTTCATGTCGCCTTGTGCGCGACCCGCGGTGCCGTGGCAGTTGGCGCACGTCGCCGCGAGGTTGCGGCCGAGGTTGGCGTCTTGTGCCAGCGCCAGCGGCGCCGCGGCCGCGAGCAGGACCGCCGCCAGGCGGGATACATGCAGCATCGTCTTCTCCTTGTTTACACGGTGGGGTACTCGTGCATCGAGCAATCAGTGGCGGCTGATATCAGCCGTCACCAATTTGACAACAGACCCTGGCTGCGGGGGTGTCTTTCCTGGGTCACCGTCGCTAGGGCTTTCCCGCTCTCCAATGGGGTAGTTCAATGGGGTAGGGGGCAGAGCCCGATTGGTTGGGCACGCGACAATGCCCCGCAGCGGCATCAACCAAGAAGCATCGGCATGCACATCACCCGACGTCGCTGGATGGCCCGGACAGCCGCATGGCCGGCCTTGGCGTGCGCACATGGCCTCGTGCGCGCGGCGCCGGCCGCCCCTGGAGAGATCGTGCAGTGGCCGGTCGTGCGATTGCTCGATGGTGAACCTTGGCGCCCGCCGGCCGGGCACGCCGTGGTGGCCGTGTTCTGGTCGGCGCACTGCGAATACTGCGCGCGACACAACGTGCACATCGAGAAACTGCACCGCACGTCGGCCGGGCGGCCGTTGTCGGTGCTGGGCGTTTCGCGCGACGGCTCGCAGCGCATCGCGCAGCACCACGTCCGCGAGCGCGGCTACAGCTTTCCTGTGACGCTCGACGTGGCCGAACTCTCGCAGGCGCTCTCGCAGCGGCGCATCATGCCGCTGACGGTGACGGTCGATCGCCGGGGGCGGCTGCGGCAGGTGATTCCGGGCGAGATGTTCGAGGCCGATGTGATGGAGCTGTTGCCGCGTCTCACCGAGTGAGCGCCTGCGACAGAACGGTGGGTATCGCGGGCCCGTTGGTGTGGCCTTGATTAAGCCTTCTATTAGTTCAAGGTTGATGAAAATTAAATTCCCCTAAAGCATCGGCGTTCTTACAGTGCCGCGGTCACGAAACTCAACCCAGCCCGAAGCCCCGACGGCGCTGGCGCCCACCGACCCACCACACTGGAGACCGCCATGTCAGGCAAGACGGGGAAGAAGTACGAAGCCGGCGTCAAGGAATACCGCGAGGCCTATTGGGAGCCCACCTACACGCCCAAGGAAAGCGACGTCCTTGCGGTGTTCAAGATCGTGCCGCAGGCCGGCGTGCCGCGCGAGGAAGCCGCCGCCGCGGTCGCCGCCGAATCGTCCACCGCGACCTGGACCACGGTGTGGACCGACCTGCTGACCGATCTGCACTACTACAAGGGCCGCGCCTATGCGATCGAGGACGTGCCCGGCGACGACGAGGCCTTCTACGCCTTCATCGCCTATCCGATGGGCCTGTTCGAGGAAGGCTCGGTGGTCAACGTCTTCACCTCGCTGGTGGGCAACGTGTTCGGCTTCAAGGCCGTGCGCAGCCTGCGGTTGGAGGACGTGCGCTTTCCGCTGTGGTTCGTCACCACGTGCCCTGGGCCGCCGCACGGCATTCAGGTCGAGCGCGACAAGATGAACAAGTACGGCCGGCCCCTGCTGGGCTGCACGATCAAGCCCAAGCTGGGCCTGTCGGCCAAGAACTACGGCCGCGCGGTCTACGAATGCCTGCGCGGCGGCCTGGACTTCACCAAGGACGACGAGAACGTCAACTCGCAGCCCTTCATGCGCTGGCGCGACCGCTTCCAGTTCTGCCACGAGGCCATCCAGAAGGCCGAGGCCGAGACCGGCGAGCGCAAGGGCCACTACATGAACGTCACGGCCCCGACGATGGAGGAGATCTACAAGCGCGCCGAATTCGCCAAGGAACTCGGTACGCCCATCATCATGAGCGATTACCTCACGGTGGGCTGGGCCGCGCACACCAGCCTGTCGAAGTGGTGTCGCGACAACGGCATGCTGCTGCACGTGCACCGCGCGATGCACGCCGTGCTCGACCGCAACCCGCACCACGGTATTCACTTCCGCGTACTGACCAAAGCCCTGCGTTTGTCCGGTGGCGACCACCTGCACACGGGTACTGTCGTGGGCAAGCTGGAAGGCGACCGCGCTTCGACACTGGGCTGGATCGACCTGTTACGTGAATCT
>Ga0114939_10001561_pt1 | contig 17965 bp, 15 predicted proteins | sample AshMeaCrysSpring_FD_87196 | JGI IMG/M metagenome (GOLD analysis project Ga0114939, IMG submission 87196) | Groundwater microbial communities from Big Spring, Nevada to study Microbial Dark Matter (Phase II) - Ash Meadows Crystal Spring | ecosystem: Environmental > Aquatic > Deep subsurface >...
AGTTTGGGTTCCATCTTCTCGATTCGCAGACAGGAAGGCGACGATATCGACGGTGAGGCAGGGGATTTACTAGCGGCGGGACGCAATCAAATTGCGGCTGGCTATATTTTGTATGGTCCCAGCACCATGTTGGTATATAGCATTGGTAAGGGTGTGCATTCCTTTACCCTTGACCCCAGCTTGGGAGAGTTTATCCTCACTCAAGAAAACATCCAAACTCCTCACCACGGCGGAATTTACAGCCTTAACGAAGGTAACTTCTGGCAATGGGAAGAACCTATGCGGGAATATATCCGCTATCTCCACCGTACAGAAGGTTATACCGCTCGTTACAGTGGAGCAATGGTGAGCGATATCCATCGAATTCTGGTTCAAGGTGGGGTATTCCTCTACCCAGGCACTGCCAAGAAACCGGAAGGGAAATTGCGCTTGCTTTATGAAGCAGCCCCGATGGCATTTTTAATCGAACAAGCCGGTGGTCGTGCCAGCACGGGAGTGCAAGATATCTTAGATGTAGTACCCGAAAGACTGCACCAGCGCGTCCCTTTGATTATTGGTAGTAAAGACGACGTGGCATTGGTCGAGTCTTTCATTCAAGAGTGGGAGAAACAAGAACGCGACAGGCTGATGATAGCTCGTTCGCGGGTTCCCCAGTAGGGAAAAACAGAGAATTGGGATTTTGGATTAAGAATTACTAGGAAACACTGAGAGATTATCTAAGCTTGACAGAGTGGGGGCAAAACCAAAATGCCAAGCGCAAAATCTATTAACGCTGACTTACAGTCCACAAAAGTCCGGAATTCAACAAGGAAATCTATGGCGACGAATCATTTATTGGAAATTAAACAGTACGGTCAAAGTATCTGGATGGATAACTTGAGCCGTGACATAGTTCAATCAGGCGAACTGAAAGAATTAGTTGAAACTAAAGGCATCTGCGGTATTACCTCCAACCCAGCTATATTTGAAAAAGCTATTAAGGGTAACGCGATTTACGACAATGATATTGAAGCCGGAATTCGCGCTGGGTTAACAACTGACCAAATTTACGAAAACCTGGTGTTTGATGATATCCGCAATGCTTGCGATGTCTTGCTTCCTGTGTACCAAGCTACAAATGGCTTAGATGGTTACGTTAGTATAGAAGTACCGCCAACTATCGCCAAAGACACAGAAGCAACAATTGCCGAAGCTCGACGCTATTTTCAAACAATTGGTCGCGAAAATTTGATGATTAAAATTCCCGGCACCCCGGAAGGTTTACCTGCCGTGGAACAAGTCATCAGTGAAGGTATCAACGTTAATGTCACCCTGCTGTTCTCCGTGCAAAGCTATGTAGATACAGCTTGGGCTTACATTCGTGGTTTGGAAAAACGCGCAGCAGCAGGCAAAGATATCAGTAAAATTGCCTCAGTGGCTTCTTTCTTCCTCAGCCGCATTGATAGCAATATCGATGCTCGCATTGATGAATTGCTCAAAGGCGAAACAGACGAAGCCAAAAAAGCCAAGTTGCAGGCAATTAAAGGTAAAGTAGCGATCGCTAACGCCAAAATCGCTTATCAAGAGTACAAAAAGATTATTGAAAGCGACAGATGGCAAGCATTAGCTGCAAAAGGTGCCCAAGTGCAGCGGTTATTGTGGGCTTCCACCAGCACTAAAGACCCCAGCTACAGCGATGTTATGTATGTTGACGAGTTAATTGGTGCGGAAACTGTCAACACTCTGCCACCAGTTACCATTGATGCTTGTGCTGACCACTGTGATGTGCAATCTCGCGTGGAAACCGGCGTACCCGAAGCTTACCAACTCATGGAAAGCCTCAAAGATTCAGACGTGAACATCAACATTGATGAAGTCATGGATGAATTACTGGTTGACGGTATCGACAAGTTTATCAAGCCCTTTGAATCCTTGATGAACTCCCTACAAACCAAGGTCAAACAATTATCGCCCGTCTAGGTAATAGGTAATAGGTAATAGGTAATAGGTATTTTGTACCCATTACCCATTACCCATTACCCATTACCCAATCCCAAATCCCAAAATCCCAAAATCCCAAAATCCCAAATTGATATGGTTGCGCTGCTAGAGAATCCGCTGCGTGTAGGACTGCAACAGGAGAGATTACCTGAACCCCAGATTTTGGTTATCTTCGGTGCATCTGGGGACTTAACTCAACGTAAGCTAGTACCAGCACTTTACAAGTTACGTAAAGAAAGACGCATTGCTCCTGAAACAACGATTGTCGGAGTAGCGCGTCGAGACTGGAGTCATGATTACTTCCGCGAACAGATGCGGGAAGGTATCGAACAGTTTTCCGACGGTATCGGAATCGAGGAGCTTTGGCAAGACTTCTCCCAAGGATTATATTACTGTTCCGGAGACATCGATAATCCCGAAGGATATCAGAAACTCAAACACTTTTTGGCGGAATTAGACGAAAAACGCGGGACTAGGGGCAACCGTGTATTTTACCTGTCTGTCGCACCAAAATTCTTTCCCGAAGCAATTCAACAGCTAGGTGCAGCCGGGATGCTCGACGATCCAATTAAGCATCGGCTGATGATTGAAAAACCCTTCGGACGGGATTTAGCTTCCGCCAAAACTCTCAACCGAGTCGTACAAAAGGTTTGCAAGGAAGAACAAGTCTACCGCATCGACCACTACCTAGGTAAAGAGACGGTTCAGAATATCTTGGTGTTCCGCTTTGGGAATGCGATTTTTGAACCGCTGTGGAACCGCCAATTTGTTGACCATGTACAAATAACCGTAGCCGAAACCGTGGGAGTGGAAGACCGCGCTGGTTACTATGAAAGTTCCGGCGCTCTGCGGGATATGTTGCAAAATCACCTAATGCAACTGTTCTGCATTACGGCGATGGAAGCACCCAACTCCCTCGATGCTGACAGCATTCGCACAGAGAAGGTTAAGTTACTCCAAGCGACCCACCTTGCGGATGTCCATAACCTCGACCTTTCGGCTATCCGTGGACAATACAGCGCTGGTTGGATGAAAGGTAAGCGCGTAACTGGGTATCGAGAAGAACCAAATGTTAACCCAGAATCTACCACCCCTACCTACGTAGCAATGAAGTTTATGGTGGATAACTGGCGGTGGCATGGTGTTCCTTTTTACTTGCGAACAGGGAAGCGGATGCCGAAAAAAGTCAGTGAAATTTCCATCCACTTCCGCCAAGTACCGCATTTAATGTTCCAATCAGCAGCCCAACAAATGAATAACAACGTGTTGGCGATGCGAATTCAGCCAAATGAAGGAATTTCTTTGCGGTTTGATGTGAAAATGCCCAGGTCTTTCCGCACTCGGTCTGTAGATATGGACTTTAGTTATGGTTCCTTTGGTATCGAAGCCGCATCCGATGCCTACGATCGCCTGTTATTTGATTGTATGGTAGGCGACCAAACTTTGTTCACGCGAGCGGACGAAGTGGAAGCAGCTTGGCAGGTAGTAACTCCCGCTTTGACTGCTTGGGACGCACCCAGCGACCCTGCAAGCATTCCCCAATATGAAGCAGGCACCTGGGAACCCGTGGAAGCGGAATTACTCATCAACCGCGATGGTCGTCGCTGGCGAAGACTTTAAATTTAGGGAATAGGTCATGGGTAATAGGTAATAGGTAATAGTTTTTATTACCCATTACCCATTACCCATTACCCATTCCTCATTACCCATTACCCCATTCCCAAATTATTATGAGTGTTGGATCACCTATTTATTCCCTTCAGGCTCCGAAGGATATTTCGATTACAGAAATTGACACGGAACTGAGTAAAATTTGGCAAAGTTACGGTATTTCTGGTGAGGAAGGTGGAGTTCCATCTGCCACGCGTGCCACTACTTTTACTTTAATCGTCTACGAACCGGAAGAAACCCAGTACTTATTGGGTGCGCTGGGTTTTTACAGTGGTCCAATTGATGGTATTGTCGGACCGCAAATGTTAGACGCAATGCGGAAAGCTCAAAAAGCTTTTGGACTAGAACGCACTGGTAAAGCAACTCCGGAATTACTAACCAGAATGCGGGAAGAACTTGCAAAGCGTCATGGCAGCTCTGAAAATAGCTCTAGCGGTAAGTCCTATAGTTATGATGGACAAACCCCAAAAATTGCTGATGAAATTGCTCTGCGTAACCCTTGCCGGATTATTGCCCTAGTACCTGTAAACACAGAAGATGAAGGCGTTAAAGCACAAGTTTCTGCCTATTGTCCCATTCAAAAGCAATCCACCAGTACCTTGATTTGCTGCGAATACATTACCCTGACAGGTACTGTTGCTGCTTTTGAACGCATAGGTGGGATGTTACCAGCCTTGTTAATTGGAGGATTACCCAAGTTTCTCTGGTGGAAAGCAACACCAGACCCGGAAAACCCCGTGTTTAAGCGCTTAGCAGCAGTGTGCAATTCTGTAATTGTAGACTCCAACGGCTTTAATGAAGTCGAGTCAGACTTGCTGGGCGTACAAAAGCTATTGGAGGTAGGAATTCCAATTGCAGACCTGAATTGGCGGCGGTTGTCTGCTTGGCAAGAGTTAACAGCGGAAGCTTACGACCCACCCCAACGCCGCGCAGCACTACCAGACATTGACAAGATAGCAATTGATTACGAAAAAGGCAACCCCGCTCAAGCATTGATGTTTTTGGGTTGGTTGGGGAGTCGTCTCAATTGGCGTCCGACGGAATGCCAAACAGAAAAAGGCGACTACGACATCATGCGGATTAAGCTTACTACCCAAGAGAACCGGGAAATACAAGCTGAATTAGCCGGGGTTCCCGTCGCTGATACAGGTGATATAGCTGGCGACTTAATCGCTTTGCGTCTCAGTTCTACTAACTCCCAAGCAAACTGCGGTACCGTTATCTGTACAGAAACAGGCGGTTGTATGCGAATGGAAACAGCAGGAGGTGCCCAGTCTGGACTTTTCCAACAAGTGACTTCCCTGTCTGACCAAAAAGCAGAAGCTTTGCTCAGCCAGCAGCTACAGCGCTGGGGTCGGGAGGTACTGTTTGAAGAAAGTCTGGCGGTAGCAGCGGCAATTGTCAAATTAGGGACTGGGGAATAGGTAATGGGTAATGGGTAATGGGTAATAGGTAATAGTTTTGATGACCATTACCCATTACCTCCAACTCAAAACTCAGTCTCCTTTGCTAAAGCATTAACTGCAGCAGCGGCGATCGCACTCCCTCCCCTGCGTCCATGTAATGTGATGAATGGAACACCACGACTATCTACAGCTAGTGCAGCTTTTGATTGTTCTGCTCCCACAAATCCGACGGGAAAACCCAGAATTAAAGCTGGTTTCGGCGCTCCCTCATCCAGCATTTCCAACAAGTGGAATAATGCCGTAGGAGCATTACCAATTGCTACCACCGCACCGGCTAAATACGGTGTCCATAATTCCAAAGCTGCTGCGGAGCGAGTATTAACTATTCTTTCTGCTATTCCAGATACTTGAGGCTCGTTCAAAGTGCAAATAATCAAGTTATTTGCTGGTAGTCGGTGACGAATGATACCATTTGCTACCATCTGAGAATCACATAAAATTGCAGCCCCATTGCATAGTGCTGTCCGTCCTGATACCACAGATGTCGGTGAAGCTGCGAGGTCATCCACAATATCAGTCATCCCACAAGCATGAATCAAACGCACCGCTAAGGGTGCTAAATCCGTAGGAAGTAAAGACAGATTTGCCTCTGCACGAATAGTAGCGAAGGATTGACGATATATTTCATTACCGTCTCGAATGTAGTCAAGAGTCATTAGTCATGAGACTTCTTGCAGAAGTCGGAAGGATCAGGGAACAGAGAGTGCTAATATCGAAATGCGTGCAAGAGGCTTATTAGTGATTAGTCGTTAGTCGTTAGTCATTAGTCATTCCCAAAAATGGGCTGCAAATCTGCAATGGTGTGTTGGTCAGCAAATTTTTCCAATGACTCGTCAGGGGTAAATTTCTGATTGACTGTCTGTTTTGATGGGGTTAGAGAATTTCTGCGGACAGCGCGGAACATCCCGAAGCGGCAAAGACCTGTACCGAATGCTAACCGCATCAGTAGCAGGGTAGGGACTTCTCGCAGTGATTTAATCAAACCAGAGAAACCAAAACGTACCAATCCCTCTGGTCGAGCTACTCCTTGCCAGATAGAATCTAACCAAGACCGAAGTGTTGCTTCCGTCCAGTCTGCCGTTATCACTTCTCCCTCAACAAATCCCGTCGCTGCCAAAAGTTCAGAAAAGCCTTCAATGCTAGCGAACGCAGGATGTGACCACTGATCCAGTAATTGTCGCATTACGGGTTTTTCCCAAAAATTGAGCGGAACTTGGCGGTCATCTCTTTGATTCCAGTCAGCCACAACCAGCACTCCCCCCGGCTTTAGCACCCGGAGCAATTCTTTAGCAAAAACTGCTTTATCTGGCATGTGGGGTCCTGCTTCAATCGACCACACAACATCAAAACTTCCGTCGCTTAAAGAAAGTGCCATTGCATCATCTACCCGAAACTGGGCATTCAACCCATCAGGAGTTAACTCCTGAGCGCGTTTGACTTGTTGGGGACTGATAGTAATTCCTGTGACCGCAAACCCGTAATCCCGCGCTAAAACCCGACTACTACCGCCAATTCCACAACCCACATCTAAAACCGTCGTTCCTGGGGGTAATTTATCTAAGCCACCCCAACGTACCATTTCATGCACAAAGTCTGATTTAGCAACGAGAAAATCTTTCTTCTGCGGTGGCGAGCCATAGTGACCTAAGTGGATGTGTTCTCCCCAGTAAAACTCCAAAATCCCGTCTTCAGTCCATTGGTCATAGGAATCGGATACGGAGCTAGAGGATTGATAACGGCGAGGAGTCAGCAAATATAATACAATCAACAGCGTCAATAAGGCAATGATAAGTCCCAGGGCAGAAGAAAACCAACTCATTGAAATCCAGCCTTAATATTTTTTAATAATTTTAGCTCATTACTATATAAATCTTGACAATAACCGATGAGCGCATCTACTCATGAGGGAACCCTAAAGGTTAGTTATCTGTATACCTAATGTAGGTGAATAGCTTGATTCAAAAAATTTTCATCTACCGATGGACTGGATTAATCCTCAGCCTGATAGTACTGGGTATGGGACTGGTTATATCTTTTGTCTACTATCCCAGGGAAATGCGCTCGCAGCCATTAGTCATCAGTTTAAATGAAAATCGACAGCTAATTGGCAAGCTTTATACACCTAAAAATAGCAAACCCCCATATCCGGTAATGTTGCTGATTCACGGTGTCCACTCGACAAAAGAAATGATGGCACCTTTAGGTATGGAACTAGCTCGGCATGGAATAGCTGCGTTAGCATTTGACTTTGGCGGTTTTGGCGAATCCTATTCCCGTCCGGAAAACGAAGAAGATAACCTAACAGATGCTAAAGAAATTATTGCTTTTGTGCGAAATCACCCCCAGCAGTTCGATGTACATAAAATTGGCATTGCAGGTCATTCTCTAGGGGGAGCAACAGCATTAACTCTTGCAGGAGAAGACCCCACCAGCTACCAAGCAACCCTCGTGTGGAGTATGAGTGGAATCGCTAACCGAATTACACCACCGAATTTATTGCTCGTCATTGGTCTTTACGAGCAGTTTCATCATCCAGGGATTATGCGAGAAATGTTACGAGAAGCGATAGGTAAAAACATCCAAGAATGGCAACAGATGGGAGACTTTAATCAGGGAACTGCTCGGATGTTAGTTATCTCTCCCAGTACTGACCACCCAACCGCACCCTATGACCCCTTGGTAATTGAGACATCTGTTGCTTGGGTAGAACAAGCTTTTGGTATACCTGTAAAGAATATACCCCTCGTGGCTCCTTGGTATATTTTGGGTATGTTTACCACATTTATAGGTAGCTGGTTGACAGGTAGTTATGTGGTGCGAGAAGTTGCGTGTAAAAAGAAATGGGGTCGTTGGATACCTGCGTTGATTGTGGCGATCGCACTCACCTGTTTCGGTTTAAGTACCATCGGATTAATTAACAGCCTTTGGGCTTGTAATTTTATCCTGTTGTGTCTGGCTCTATTATTTACGAGCAATTATATCCTCTCCTCCCCAAGAAAATTCACTCCTGCTGTGCGCGTGGTTGGACTATACTATGCTTTATTCGCATTTTCCTATACTGTCGTTACCTTGCTGTCCCGATGGAGTGAACTCCTCACCCATCCCCAATATTGGCTCGGTATTCCCCAATTCCTACTCCAAACACCCATTTTTTTGACATACAACTTTTATCTAGGATTGAGAGCCATCTTGTTTCCCGTTTACAGCCTCGGATTACAACCGAGCTATCTACTGTTAATTCTATTCCTAGTGGATTTGATTAAACCAGGCATTATATTAACCAGTGTAGAGCGAGTTGCTGTTGGGGTTGTTGCTTGGGTACGACAACCTTTAACATTCAATTCCACCGAAATTTCCCCCCGTTCAATTGCTTTACTATCGGGGGGACTGTTAATTTTGATAGCCGTTATCGTTTGGCGGGTGCAAACGGGTGTACTGACTCAATCAACAATTATCATCGTAGTCCAACTTTTAGCACAACTCATAATCCTACCTGCTTTGCTGTTGCGTTCCTCCGGTTTTCGCTGGATAGAAAATCAATGTTTGAGCAAAAATAAACCTTGATATTGGACTTAACATAGTTCCAGTTGGAGATTATGCTGGTCCACAGGGACGGGAATTGCTGGAATTCGTGCTAAAATACCTTTCTTGAGGGGTTCAGGACGTTCTGACCAAGGTAGGGAACCTTGGGGATGTGCGTAATATTTACCTGCACAATCGAATACACTGCTAACTTCTGCGGTAGTTAAATCCGGTGAAATATCGCCAAAAAGATAAGTAGTTTTCCCAGGTGCAGCGAAGGAAATAACACAAGACCGACTGCAAGCACTCATGCACTCAACTGGTTGAATAATGAATTCTTGGTTTAATTGCCAATGGGGATAATCTTCCTGCAAACGTTGAAGCAGCTTTTCCCCACCACTTTCACCGACACGCTTACTTCCTTCCCACTTACTTGCACAAGTGGTACAAACAAATATTGTATGTCCGCTCATCTATACCTCGTAGATTTTAGCGTTAATTGAGTTGACTATCGGCGGGCATTCTGACTTACGCAATTTTAGATGGGGGATTTATCATCGAAATCTAAAATTGGCTTACAGCTGCGGGACAGCGCCAGATTTTCACTGAGCTTTCCCCGTTACCTCTAGTAGCTGATACCCACTAGAACCGAATATGTAAGAATGTAGCACAGTTTTGCCTAGCCCATGACCAATGACTAATGAAAAAAAATGGCTATCGGTAGTAGGGATTGGAGAGGATGGACTGTCGGGACTGAGTGCGATCGCACGCTCGGTGCTCCATAGCGCTAGAGTTATTGTTGGTGGAAGTCGTCATCTAGCGATGCTAGCACCAGACGACCGACGAGAGAAAATCATCTGGTCTTCCCCCATATCGACATCCGTAGAAGAAATCCTTCAACGTCGGGGTGAGTCGGTTTGCATCCTCGCGAGTGGAGACCCGATGTGCTTCGGTATCGGTGTCACCCTGAAGCGGAAAGTACCTCTGAGCGAGATGACGATTATCCCTGCACCGTCTTGTTTTAGCCTAGCTTGTGCCAGACTAGGATGGTCAAGAGCGGAAGTAGAAACCCTGAGTTTATGCAGTCGTCCCCCCGCACTCATCCAGCCATTTATCTATCCCGGTGCGCGAATTTTAATTTTAAGTGAAGGGAAAGACACCCCAAAAATTGTCGCTGAAATCTTGACAAAACGCGGATATCATGATAGCATAATCACCATCTTAGAGAGGATGGGCGGTTCTCAAGAAAGAATAGTAGAAGCTACAGCCGCCGCGTGGACAACAACGGAACTAGCGGATTTAAATACCATAGCAGTAGAGTGCATTGCAGATAAGGGAGTTTTGCCCTTACCTCGCACTGGGGGACTACCAGATGAAGCCTATCACCATGATGGACAGCTTACCAAGCGTGAGGTACGCGCCATTACCCTTGCGGCTTTAGCTCCCACCCCAGGACAGTTATTATGGGATGTGGGTGCTGGGTGTGGTTCGATTGCAATTGAATGGATGCGTAGCCATCCCCGTTGTCGGGCTGTGGCTATCGAGCAAAATTCCCTCAGAGTGCAATACATTGCTGACAATGCCCTTGCTTTAGGAACACCGGGATTAGAAATTATTCACGGTTAAGTTCCAGGAGCATTGACAGACTTACCCCAACCTGATGCGATTTTTATCGGTGGTGGTGCGACAGCCGCTGGGATATTTGAGCTATGTTGGGAAATCTTACGTCCCGGTGGACGGCTGGTTGCGAATGCAGTGACTGTGGAAAGTGAGTACAAGTTGTTGGAATGGCATCAGCAAGTGGGTGGGGAATTAATCCGTGTGGCAGTGCAAAGGGCTGAACCTATGGGAGGGTTTTTGGGGTGGAAACCGATGGTGCCAGTAACGCAGTGGGTGGTGGTGAAGTAGCGGTGTTGCTGGGTGGATGTTCATAATTATGGGAGCGCTTTCGTCGTCTAGACTTTTGAACGCAGATGAACGCCGTTCGTTCGCGAGCGCGTGCGCTCTTGATCGCATAAAAATACAACCTCATGTAAGAGGTCTAGTCAATACTCAGCTAGCAGGAAGTCCTATGGTAACAACAGCAATACTCGGAGAAACCAGAACCTTACTGGAAAACATTAGCTGGCAGACATTTAAAATCATGCTGGCGGAAATGGGTTCAAACCGTAAAACCAGAATTGCTTATGAAAACGGAATTGTCGAAATTATGACTCCACTGTTACCCCATGAAGGTTCTAACCGCTCTATAGAACGTTTTATAGTGATTTTGTGTGAGGAGTTAGGTATAGAATTTAGATGTGCTGGTTCACTGACTTTAACGCGGGATGACTTGGAACGTGGTAGTGAACCAGATAGCAGCTACTACATCCAGAATGAAAGTTTAGTTAGGGATAAAGAAAATATCGACTTGACAGTTGATCCACCACCAGACTTAGTGTTAGAGGTGGAATACTCCCGTCCGGCGATTGATAAATTACGCCTGTATGCAACAATGGAAGTTCCTGAGTTTTGGCGCTACAGGGGTGGAGTACTGCGAATTTACACTCTTAGCAATGGCGAGTATGTGGAAGCTGAAACCAGTTCTACTTTTGGTCTTGTAGCGGTGAAGGAAATTCCTCGGTTTATTCAACAAGCCAGAAGTGATGGGGAGTTGGCGACAAACTGCGCTTTTCGTGCTTGGGTCAAACAGCAAATTTGAACAATAATCTCAAATTCTTGATTTAGGTGACTGCTATTGCAGTAAGAAGTCTAATCGAGAATCTAAAATCGAAAATTTTTCATTATATGGCGCGTACAGGTTATACTCTACCAGTTTTTGCAACAGCAGCGGCTAAAGCAGCTTTGATGTACTTATGTCAACGACTAGACTCTTTACCATCCGTTGACATCGACTTGCTTCCTGATACAGCGGAAATCCCTGTTTCTGGAGTGGCGACATTAGATACTCAAAGCGCTCTAGCAATGACTATCAGCGACCCTGGTGATAACCTAGATTTGACACGCAATACCCCGATTTGGGCTTGGGTGAGATTGTTACCACGTCAGTCTGAAGCGCTAATTTTAGAAGCCGGTGAAGGTTTAGGCAAAACCATTACTGGAGATGCGGCGATTTACAGTTATGCTCGTCGTCTATTTGACGCGAATTTACTCCCGTTGATTCCCCCAGACAAAACGGTAAAAGTAGCAATTATTCTTCCCGAAGGACGACAACTAGCGCGACGTACTTCCAATGAAGCCTTTGGAATTTTACAGGGACTGTCCTTGTTGGGAACTAGCGGTATTTCTCAACCGCTGTCCGATGCTGACCACTTGGAAGAATTTCGCCGGCAATTACAAGCTAAGGTGAAAAACAGTTCTGATTTAGTCTTTTGTATCGGTAACAATGGTCTGCAAGTAGCGCAACGTCTGAGCATCCCAGAATCAGCAATTGTCCAAACTGGTAACTGGATTGGTGCTTTATTAGTAGAAGCGGGACTATATCAAGCCAGTTCAGTTTTGTTGTTAGGGTATCAAGGTAAACTAATTAAGCTAGCGGGTGGGATTTTTAATACCTCCAGTCACATAGCCGATGCCAAATTAGAAATTATCACTGCCGCTGTGGTACAATCAGGTGGTGATTTAGAAGCTCTAAAAGCAACTTTAGAAACTAAAACTGCTGATGGGGCACATAAAAAGCTGCTAGAACTGGGGTTATCAGAACCTGTATTTGCCATCCTAGCGGCAAAAATTAGTCATAAAGCCACTGCTTACGTGCAGAAATATGCTAACTTTCCCTTGAAGGTTGGTACTGTTTTATTTGACCGTAAGGGTGAAATTATCATTCAAGATTCCCAAGCACAGGAATTGTTGCCAAAGTTGCGACGCTAGCTAATTTCAAAAGCTTGTACATACTTAGCTGGGGAAGACTGTAATTCGCCTTTCCACCGTTCTATAAGACGTTCTGCGAAGGTTTGACCGGAGGAAGCAACTTCTGCAACAGGTTCAAGGTAAGTTAAAACTTCTGGATGTTCAAGCCCTGCATTAACTCGTGCTGACAAACCTTGTTTTGCTAGCTTTACCATTTCTATTGCCAATTCTTGAACCGAATCTTTACCATACTTGGCTTTTAATCCGTGAACGCAAACTTCAGCTTGTGCTGTCTGATAGTCTTCCAGCGTCCGATTTTCAAATAGTTTCCACAAAGATTCTAGAGAGGGTTGGTGATAAACTAGTCCAGTCCAAAAAGCACATGCGGAAGGTATGTGTTCAAAAGCTTGCCCATCCATTGCCCGAATTTCAATAGTATTACGCAAGCGAATATCAGTGTAAATAGATGAGAAATGACTCTGCCAGTTGTCAAATGTTGGTTGGCTACCATCGCTAAAGCCACTAGTTAATAGTGAAGAAAAGGTACGTCCATGCATGGGTTGACAAACTCCGTTAACCATAGAAGCGATCGCTGGAATTTCCATTGCCCAGTCAATGTAATCCTCAAAAGTCATCGAACCACTCAAAGCACAAGGAATACAACCGCACCGTGCTGGATCTAATCGGAGATAGTACTTTGCTCTATGGGATAATATACCATCAATCGTGCCCGATTCGATAGGCGAATTAGCGAAAAGAGCAGAGGAAACAGGGGCTGCTGATAGGAGCGATCGCACCTTTCGATTCATGTCATCTTCAGATAAATAATCGAAAGTTACTTGTGTAGATAACGTTCGTGTCATTGTATATAAAACTAGCGTATCAAATTTTAAACTGTTTAAATAATCCAGCATTATTTGATATCGTGGTTTTGGTATCACTTTGCCATCTTCCAGTTTATCAAACGGCAGCATACTACCTGCGATTAACGCAGTTCCTAATCCTCGCGCTACCTCTGCAATTTTGAAAACAACTTGACGCATATTTTGCACAAGTTCTACTAAATCCTTTGCTGGAGGAGATGCATATTCGATTTGTCCTCCAGATTCTAACATTACTTGTGTTTTATCGGCTCTTACAAGACCTATAAGCAGATTTTCTTCATAAATAGGATGCCAATCATCGGTTTTCATCAAAACTTCTAGTATGGCTTTAGCTCCTCCATTCCCATCGTAAGGTAATGATATTCCCGTATGAGGATCGACTACACCCAATTCCACCTCTATTCCTATTTTTTCAGTGGCTTTTTCGGATTTCAAGAAGTAAGATAAAAGGTCTTTACGAGTCAGAGTTCGCTTATTTATCATGAGTAATTACGTTTTTTGTCAAATGATTTTAACCTCAAGTAAATCGGATTATAAAGCATCTATGGTAAAAGCAGAGCCAGAGAGTTACTTGATAATTCATCATTCACTAATTATCACTCAATTGCTGCTTCTTCAGCGACAGTATTCATATCTTTCTGATTTGCTCCCCGACCAGATTTAGCTATATATATACCGATTAAAATTACGGCAAAAGTCAACAAGTTCAGGATATTTAAGTGTTCAGCAAATATAAACCAAGCAAGGGTTGTAGTAATAATTGGCTCCAGCAACAGGAACAGAGAAATAAATGCTGATGAAAAATGTTTGAGGCTATAAGCAAGAATTCCTGTACCAATTACTTGACAGAACAGAGCTAGGCAAAAAACTGGTATCCATCCCTGTAGTGAAGACGGGAAAATTTTCTCTTCTGTCAATGCAGCGACTGGAAACGTCAAAAAAACTCTGAAAAAACACGACCATAATAGTATACTTGTAGCGGAAAACTTATATCTAAGTTTTTCCATGACGAGAATATTAGCTGCATAAAAGACTGCAGAAAGTAAAGCCAAAGCATCACCAAGCAACTGCTCGTTAGCAATTTGCAAATCTTGAATACCAATAGCGATCGCTCCCCCTATAGTGAGAAACATACCGATGAGAAATGTTCGATCAAAGCTCTGTCTAAACAGCAGCCATCCCCCAAAAGTTGCAAAAATTGGGGTCAAATTATGTAGAAGATTGGCGTTAGCAACGTTAGTTTGAGTCAGTGACCAAGCCCAGGTAAACTGAGAAATGGAAACGACAGTTGCTGATACTAGCAGCAATAATATATCAGGAATTGCGTAAGTTTCTTTTGCTGTAAAAGAACCTCCCGATACGCGAAAAGCGATAGCCTTGCTCCCTTTCCACATTCCCAAAATCGCAGTGGCTATCCAAAAGCGATTGAACACTGTGGCATTAGGACCGATATACTCTTCGCTCAATTTTATCAAGATTGCTGCTAAAGACAAGACAAATATTCCCACAAGTAATAAGCAAACAAGCATCAGAGTTGATAGTGAATTTGTCTGCTGCTGTGGCGATTCTAGTATATTGGTCATTATCGTTGTGTTACCAAATATTATTGACAATAACTGACACTTTCTCTTTGGCAATATTGAGCATTACACCTAGTTTTGTTCACCTGCTGCTTGTTACCATCACCACTTGACAAATAACTTACCTCCTCGTACAGAACCAGGTGCTATATTGCCACAAGGTATGCTGTACTCAGGTGGTAAAGGACGACTTTTGGGATGAGAAAGCCAAACTCTTTGCAAATGTCGTTTGCTTTCTGTTCCATCTGTATATTGCTTTCGACCATGTAAGACAACCCAGTTATTAAAAAGCAATATATCTCCCGGTAAAAGCATAAAACTTAATTTAAATTTGGGGTTGTTACAAAGTTCATCTAATATATCAAGTGCCTGTTTCTGCTTCTGGGTCAAACGCGGAGCATTCGTGTAATTCTGAGCATCCCTAATCAAATAAGGTGCGTAGAAGCAAACGAAATAACCTTGACAATTGGCGAATATTGGTAATGGATAATATTCTTCAGTGCCTTGATACCAATTTGGTAGCTTATAGTAAAACGGCTGATATAAAACTTCTAGTAAATCAGGGTAATGCTCTAGCATTTCATTATGGACAGCAACTGCACTGGTGAGTTCTGATTCGCCTCCAAATTCTGCTTGTGCTATGGATAGCATCATCACCACATCGCACCCATCACTGTGAAGATTAGCGGCTCCCCTACTATTGATATATCTTGACTTTGGATCTCCTATCTTTAAGCCCATGTCTTTGATATCATTAATCAATTCTCCGGCGCTACTCTGTGGAATGGCTGTGCCCAAATACAGACTGATACCCCACGATAATTTATTTAATTCCATCGGCTCATATTTATCTACAGGAAATCCCCGGAGTATAACTGCCCCAATTCCATTTTCCAGGACATCAAGAACATCAGATAGTTTTCTCGAAAAACAAGGTAGAGGAAATTCGCTCTTAGTTATGTCTTGATATTCAATATCTGAGCCTAAGTGGTTTTGCAAAGCAATATTAATTTCATTAATCTCCTCTGCGGTTAACTCTATTATCCAATCAGGATGGCTGATAAGTTCATTAGATGTCCATGCACAGGGAAGCTGAAACTTAATTAAATCGGGCATGATATTTTCCTCGGATTATTTTTTGAAACAACAGCTATATCTTTATCCTAAGTACAGGATAAAGTATGGACTTAGGGACAGTGATAGCACTGAAATACCTCCATTTTATTTAGATTTTTGCTGCACAAGTAATTTAGCACATATCATCAAAAAAACAAGAAGAATATCTAAAATTTATTAAATGATTTTTCTGATTATCATTTAATATATATATAGCTAACCTATATGATTTGTACTCTAACCCTCACCCCCTGCCCCTCTCCCGCTTGAGAGAGGGGAATTAAGAGATTTATACAAATGATTTAGGCTTGCTATATATTGGGAATTATTTAATAATTTTTTCTGATTTTTTTCTGATTTTTAAGAGTCAATTGATCAAGTAAATCTTTAGACGACTAAACGCGGACGTACCCAACCTATGAAACGTGTTCTAATTCTTGGTGGTACAGGTGATGCATCAAAATTAGCAGCAAAACTCGCGAAAATTTCCGATGTCGAAGTTATCACTTCTTTAGCAGGGAGAACACAGAACCCAGTAACACCAGCCGGAATAGTCCGCGTTGGAGGCTTTAGCGGAGCAGAAGGCTTAGCTGAATACATCCGTGCAGAAAACATAAATGTACTAATTGATGCAACTCATCCCTATGCCGCGCAGATTTCTTTTCATGCTGCTGCGGCTGCAAATTTATGTCAAATTCCACACTTGATGTTGGTGCGTCCAAGTTGGAAACCTGTTTGTGGAGATGATTGGATTGATGTTGATTCCGTAGAAGCCGCAGTAGACCTGTTACCAAATATTGCAAAACGGGTATTTCTCACAGTTGGAAGACAGCAACTTGCAGCTTTTGCAGATTTGGATAATATCTGGTTTTTGATGCGACTGATTGAGCCACATGGTGCTGATGCTTTAGTTCCCCCAGGGAAAATCTTGTACGGGAGGGGTCCGTTTGCTGTAGAAAATGAGTACCAGCTATTACAGGAATATCAAATAGACACTTTGGTGAGTAAAAATAGTGGTGGTGATGCTACCTATGCCAAGATTATCGCCGCACGACAGTTAGGGGTAAAGCTAGTGATGGTGAAACGTCCAGCGACTCCACCAGGGGAGACGGTGAGTGTTCTGGAGGATGCTTTAGCATGGGTAATGGGTAATGGGTAATGGGTAATGGCATTAATTATTGCTGGAGAACGTAGTGGGGTGGGTAAAACAACGGTGACTCTCACCCTGTTAGCGTCATTGTGTCGTCGTCAAACCAAGGTGCAATCTTTTAAGGTTGGTCCCGACTACATCGACCCGATGTTTCATCAGTACGTGACTCAGCGTCCCTGTCGAAATTTAGACCCGGTATTGACTTCAGAAACCTACGTCCAGCAATGTTTTGCCCGTAACACTAAAAATGTGGATTATACGCTGGTGGAAGGGGTGATGGGGTTGTTTGATGGCGTAGCAACAGATGCTTCGCTAACGGATGAAACGGATAGGTTATTTGTGGGAGTTACAGATAAGTCATCCGTTTCATCTGCTACATCATCCGTTGCCAGTACGGCTCATATTGCGCGGTTATTGAATTTACCTGTAGTGTTGGTGGTTGATTGTAGTCGCTTGTCTGGTTCAGTAGCAGCGATTGTTCACGGTTATCGTTCTTTCGACCCCAGAATTAATTTAGCGGGGGTGGTACTCAACCGTGTGGGAAGCGATCGCCACCTATCCCTACTGCAAAATGCTCTCATCCCCCTGCAAATCCCGATTCTCGGCTTGTTGCGGCGTCAGGATAACATTACCATACCCGACCGTCATTTGGGCTTAATACCGACCGCAGAACTCCCGGAATTGGATGCTTTGATTGACCGCCTTGCCGATTTGGGAGATACTTGCTTTGACTGGGAGCGGTTGTTA
>Ga0114939_10001563_pt1 | contig 17959 bp, 15 predicted proteins | sample AshMeaCrysSpring_FD_87196 | JGI IMG/M metagenome (GOLD analysis project Ga0114939, IMG submission 87196) | Groundwater microbial communities from Big Spring, Nevada to study Microbial Dark Matter (Phase II) - Ash Meadows Crystal Spring | ecosystem: Environmental > Aquatic > Deep subsurface >...
AGCGTCGGCACGTCGAGCACGAAGACATGCGAGATGCGGCGCCCGGAACGCAGGCCGCCGTCCTTGCGCACCACCTGGGCCAGCAGATCGTCCGAATGCAGGTTGCCCTTCATCACCGCGCGGGCGCGGCCCTCGTGCACCAGCGCCACGGCGCGCGCCGCGGCGCGTTCGACCTGGGGCTCGTCCAGGATCTCGAGCCCGCCCAGGTCCAGCCCCACGGCGGCGGCGGCCTGCTCGATCGCCGTGCGGCGGCCGATCAGCAGCGGCACGATCAGCCCGCGCCGCCAAGACAGCAGCGCGCCGCCGAGCGAGTGCGCGTCGTCGGGGCAGACCACCGCGGTCGGCATCGGTGGCAGCGTCGCAGCCACGTCGATCATGTGCGCGAAGTGGTCATGCTCGTCGAGCAGCAGTGCCGGCAACTCCGTGGCCGCCGTGAGCACCGCCTGCAACGGCGCATCGACCTCGGTCTGCCCCTCCGCAACGATGTATCCGTCGGCATTGCGGACCTTCACCTCGAACAGCGCACGCGGCATCTGCAGCTTGCGCAGCAGCCGCACCGACACGCGCAGCCGGTCGCCCACGCGCGCGCGCTCGCCGAAGTCGAGCTGCTGCCGCTGCATCAGCGTGCCGGCGCCGGGCAGCAGGTTGCCGAGCACGTTGGACACCAGCGCCGCCACCCACATCGACGGTGCCACGGCATCGCTGATGCCATCGCCGTCGAGGTCGGTGCCCGGCAGGTGCATCGGGTTGAGGTTGCCCGAGGCATGGGCGAAAAGGTACAGGTCGCGCGCCAGCACCTCGCGCTCGAGCGTGGCCTCGTCGCCGACCTGCAGTTCGTCCCAGGTGCGGTTGCGGTGGCCGTCGACGCGGGCCGCGCTCACTGGACGACCCTCCGCGCGGTGCGCTCCGGGATGAGCCGGACCCGAGACGGGTCCTGCGCTCGCCCCGTCCAACTCGCCGCAGGGCGAGTTGGAGCCGCGGGGCTCTCCGCTTGGGAACGGCCCGGCGCGCTCATGCCGGCTCCGAGGTAGTAATGCCCGTCGACAGCGCACGTGCCTGCTCGCACCAGCGCTCGCGCCTCACGCGCCCGCGCGCGCCGAGCTTCAGGTCGAGCCAGGCGATCTCGGCCGCATCGAGTGCGGCCAGCTGCGCGAAGCGCCGGATGCCCAGGTTGCGCAGCTTCTCGGCCATGCGCGGGCCAATTCCGTTGACCACCTCGAGGTCGTCGCTCGCGCCGTTGGACCGCTTGTCGAGTTTAGGTGCGCGCGGCACGGGCTCCGCTTCGGTCTCGTCGGTGGGCATGGGCACGACAGGAATCGGCACCGCGGCGGCAGCGGCGGCGACGCTGAAGCCGATCTGCTCGCTGTCCATGTCGGCGGCGGTCGCCGCGTGGCCGAGCAGGGCCTCGAACTTCTGGTACGTCACCAGTCCGGCCGGATGCATGGTCTCGCGCGGGCCGGCGATGTCCATCAGCAATGCGAGCGCGTCGCGGCGCTCGGCCGCGGTGTCGAGCAGCAGCGGCAGCGTGCTCATGGCGAGTTCCGGCTCGAAGTCGACGATGATCGACTGCCGGTGCACGATGCGCGCCAGCGCTTCGGTGTCGAGCCCGGCAAGCACGCCGCTGGACTCATAGGCCTGCACCTGCTTCTCCAGCTTCGAGCGGCGCACGAAGCCGCGCGCACGCGCCATCAGGCACAGCATGCGCGCCGTGCCCTCGGCGGCGCCGCCCTCGGTGATCGCGGCCAGCGCCTCCTTGACCTCGGGCAGCGAGCGCAGGTCCTTGCTGTGGCGGCGCTTCGCGTCCTGCAGCGCCGACTGGCCGATCGCCTTCAGCGGCGGCGAGCCGTAGATGGCATGGAACAGGGTCTCGGCCCAGCCGTCGCGGAAGTCGCGCCACAGATCCAGCTGCGATTCGATCCAGCGTGCGCCGAGCCGCTCCATCGCCAGCAGCGGGTTGTCCGGACTGACCGGCTGGCGTGCACTGCGCGCCTGTGCGGCCGCCGCGCCGACCAGCGGCATGATCGGGTTCAGATCGGAGAAGCCGACCCGGCGCATGCGGATCGGCTGCAGCTCACGGAAGGTCTTGGCCGTGCCCGGCGTGATCGTGGCGCGCAGCAGCGGCCGCAGCATCAGGTCGTAGACCTCGGTGCCCAGCTCCGACAGGCGGGCGACCGATGCGAACAGCTCCTCGTCCTCGCGGCCGTCGTCGATGTCCAGGATGTCGTCGATGGTGCGCGGCTCGAACCGGATGTGGACACGGTCCTCGGCGTCGTCCAGGCGCATTTCGTACAGGCCCGGGGCCAATGCTTCGACCGCGCGCATCGTGTCGGTGATGGCATCGTGCTCGCGGTTGGCCACGCTGCCCGAGACGAAGATGCCGAGGTGGCCGATCGACTGGTGCAGCATGTAGACGATGCGCTGGCCGCGCGCCTTGATCTCGTCGACGTCGCTGTACAGGTCGGCGATCCAGTTCAGCGCCTGCTGCGGCGGCGTGATGTTGTCGCCATGCGAGGCGAAGACGATGATCGGCGAGCGGATGCTGCGCAGGTCGATGCGCTCGCCGCCAAGCTCGGCCTCGCCGCGGGCCAGGCGGTTGCCGATGAACAGGTTCTCGACGATCCAGCGGATCTCCGGCTCGTTCATCAGGAAGAAGCCACCCCACCAGCGCTCGAACTCGAGGAAGCGCGATGCCTCGGTGTCGACGTTGGCGTACAGGTGGTAGTACTTCTTGAACAGGCTGTTCGAAGGGTTCAGGTTCTCGAAGTTGAGCACCAGCCACGAGCCGTCGAAGACGCCATTGCCCAGGTCCGAGGCCATCAGCGCAGGCACCGCGCCGCCGAGCAGGCCGCCGGAGTAGCGCATCGGGTTCTGGCCGGTCTTGCCGGCCCAGTACGACATCGGCGCGCCGTTGATGACGACCGGGCCGACCAGATCGGGCGCCGATGCGGCCAGCAGCATCGTGGCCCAGCCGCCTTGGCAGTTGCCGATCACCGCCGGCTTCGGGGCCTTGGGGTGGCGCGCGATGATTGCGCGCAGGAACTCGATCTCGGCGTCGCGCACGTCGGCCAGCGTCTGTCCTGGTTCCGGCACCGGACGGAAGGAGACGAAGTACACCGGGTGGCCATCCTCGAAGGCCTCGCCGACCTGGCTGTCGGCCTTGAAGCCGCCGATGCCGGCGCCGTGGCCGGCGCGCGGGTCGACGATCATGAACGGCCGCTTGTCGTCGTCGACCACCACGCCGGCCGGCGGCACGATGCGCAGCAGCGTGTAGTTGACTGGCCGCTCGAGCTCGCGGCCGTCGATCACCACCTCGTGCTCGAAGTCCAGCACCGGCGGCATGCCCTCGGCTTCGTGCGCGACGAAGTTGTTGCCGCGCTGGCGAAAGGCGTCCAGCGTCAGCAGCTGCCGCTGGGCTGCGTCGGTCCAGTACTCGACCCAGTCCTTGCCCCATTGTTGCGGGCCGGCCGCCAGCCGCTTGCGCAGCGCGTCGCTGTCGCGGCCAAACTGGTTGCTGGCGCTCTCGCTTTGGGCGCGCATGCCGTTGCGCAACTTGTCGGCATGGCGCCATGCGATGTCCGCGAAGGTGTCGATCGCGCGGCGCTGCTCGGTCCAGCCGGTGCTGCCGTCGCGCCAGAGGCTCTCGATCCTTTCCTGCAACGGCCCGAAGTCGAGCGACGCGGGTTTCGGCATCCAGGCCGGCAGGTGTTCTTGCGGGGTGGGCATGTGAGTTCTCCCTGGGCCGGCGAAGCGCTGCCTTGCCGGCGAAGTGTCAGGCAATGATGTGGTAGCCGCCGTCGATCACCGGCACGGTGCCGGTGACGTTGGCGGCTGCGGGTGAGGCAAGGAACGCGGCATAGGCGCCTACGTCCTCGATGGTGGCCAGCTGCTGTGTGGGTGCCCGTTCGGCCGCCTCGCGCAGCAGCTCGTCGAAGTCGTCGATGCCGCTGGCGGCTCGCGTCTTCAGCGGCCCGGGCGACAGCGCATGCACGCGGATGCGCTTCGGCCCGAGTTCGCTGGCCAGCTCACGCGTCACCGCCTCGAGCGCGGCCTTGACGGGGCCCATCACGTTGTACTGGTCGACGACGCGCGTGGAGCCGTAGAAGGTCACCGTCATGCAGGTGCCGCCATCGTTCATCAACGGTTCGGCGCGCTGCACCAGACGGATGAAGGAATGCACCGAGATGTCCATCGCCTGCGCGAAGCCGTCGCGCGACACGTCGGTGACGCGGCCGTGCAGGTCCTTCTTCGGGCAGAAGGCGATCGAGTGCAGCAAGGTGTCGAGCTTGCCGAAGCGCTGCGCGATGGCGGCGAACAGCGCGTCGGTCTGCGCGTCGTCGCTGACGTCGAGCGGCATCAGCAGCGGCGACTCGATCGAGCGGGCGAGCGGCTCGACGTACGGCTTGGCCTTGTCGTTGAGGTAGGTCAACACCACCTCCGCGCCGGCATCGTGAAAGGCGCGTGCGCAACCCCAGGCGATCGACTGGTCGTTGGCGACGCCGACGACGAGCGCCCGCTGGCCCTGCAATGGCAATGACATCGAATCTTCCCTGAGCCGGCCCCTCTGCGGGGACCGTTTGCAGGAGACGATAGGCCGCTTGCTTGACAGGTCCGTGAAGGACGGATGAAGCATTCGCTTCACCCGACGCGAGCCAAGGCTCCGATGCGCCGATCGGGGCGATCGGGGCGAATGCCGGCGCACTTGGCGCCGTCCGCTGCGCCGTGCGGCGCCTTATCGAGGTGGCCCGACCGTGGAATCCGTCAGCGGGGTGCGCCGGAGCCCGGCGATGTCCGAAAGGTTTGCGGCGCTCAGGCCCGCACCAGCGTCCACACGGCCGGCCCGGCCAAGGTCAGCCAGACGCCCCCCAAAGTGAGCAAGGCCACGAACACCGCTGCGCTGCCGCAGTCCTTGGCCTTGGCCGCCAGCACGTGGATGTCGGGCATGGTCATGTCGACCACCGCCTCCAGGCCGGAGTTGAGCAACTCGACCACCAGTACCAGCCCCATCAGCGCCAGCAGCAAGGCGGTGTCGAAAGGCGGCAGACGCAGCCAGAGCGTCAACGGTGCGAGCACGAGCATCAGCGAAAGCTCCTGGCGGAAGGCCGCTTCGTCGCGCCAGGCGCTGCGAATGCCCTGCCTGGAGAAGTTCATGGCCCGCAGCACTCTCATGAAGCTGAACGCGGTGGTGGACTTCATCCCGGACTCCGTGCTCGATGGATGTTCCGCAGATTTTCATGCCGCGGGGCGACGCGGGCCGTGGCATGAATCAGGCTGATGCTCAGCCACACCGCCACGCTGAAGTACAGCGACATCCAGACGATCTCGGTGTGCCAGTCGGACCAACGGTGCGACACGGTCCAGCGACCGGTGATGTCGGCCAGCCCCTCGGCGATGCTGAGGAACTGGCGCCCTTGCTCCAGATCATGCACCCAACGAGCCCAGTACATCGGCACATCGATGTGGAACATGTAAGCGACATAGACGGCACCCAGCACGCAGGCTGCAGCGACCATCGGGCGCAGTTCGGGCCTGCAGCGTGGCCATGACAGCGCCAGGCTGAGCACCAGCAATGCCGCGCCCAGACCCCAGAGCGACTCCTCGATGACATGGCCGATGTTCGAAGTCGTCAGCACCGCATACCAGGAGCACAGTTCGGCCACCACGATCATCGGCACCAACCAACGCGAGACCGCGACGCCAAAGCGGTGGCCGGTGTCGCCGGCCACGCCGCGCAGCAACAGCGCCCATTGGATGACGAAGCACAACTCTGCGAACGTGGCGACAGAGCGGCCGACGAACACGCTGGACCACCAGCCATCGACCAGCGTCAGCCGCTGCACGTCGTAGACCGGGAACACCGAGCGGTAGGCGCAACCGGCGACGTAGCCTGCCGACAGCAGCATCTGCAGACGCATCGACCTCCAGGTCCGGGGCTCGTGCAGGGTCTGCCGCCGCCTGGCGTGCATGACGGCCAGCGTCCAGGCCAGCACGTTCAACACGCTCACGGCGCACAGCATGGACCACCAAGTCAGTGTCGGGCTCGACATCACATCACTCCGCTGCCGCAGCCGCCCGGGCCGCGCTCTTCAACCATCGACGCGGCGCTGGGGCGTTGCGGATCAATGGCCCTTCTTGGGACGGCCGATCTTGACGGGATCGAGCTTGTCGAGCTCGGCGACGAGTGCCTTGGCCTGCAGGTTCGCCAGCAGGTGCAACCCGGCGCGAAGCAACTCGCTCTTCTTGGCGGCTCGGCGCGCGTCCAGTGCCCTGGACTTCAGCGATGCGATCAGGCCGAAGTCGGCCTCCGGCATGGTGAAGCTGTCACGAACCAGCTTGGAACGCAGCTTGGCCGGCTTCTTCGCCGCCTTGGCGGCAGCGTCCTTTGCGTGCGATGCGGCGGAAACCTTGGCCGCAACCGCAGACCGGGTCGCCTTGTTCGTTGTCGCCACCCTTTTCGCGGGGGCCGGCTTGCTCCGTGCAGCGGCCTTTTTCGCAGTCTGCTTCTTCGCAACGGCCTTCCCTCTTGCCGCAGCAGCGGCAGGGACCTCGGCCGCCACGCCATCGGACGCGCCGGTGGCGGCGGTTGTGCCGCGGTCTTCGCATCGAATTTCGGCAGTGGACAGGGCGGCGCAGGTGGAGAGCTGGTACATGATGAGTTTTTGGTAATACGATATAAATAGTTTATATGCTTGTTCGACGGCATGCAAGAGCGTGGCCGGCCTTGTGCGCGGAGCATCCTTATTCGCGCGGGCGGAGGCGATCCTTGTACGAAGCGCCGGCGCCACGACCAGGCTGCCGGCGGCAGAAGAAGGCGAATGGGCACGGCCTCCGACGGCATCCGCGCGGGCTCAGGTCAGCTCGGCGTTGTCAAAGCGGTGTCCGCGAAAAGGAATAGCGCCCTCCAACCGGGAAGTGGGCAGCTGATCGGCGCTCTTGACCCGGCCGCGTTCGCACATCGTATGGACCTCACGCGCCGCAGCGTCGCACACGCACCGGATCTACAGACGGGTGCCGGATTCGGGCGGGACGATGATCGCGCCGATCGGGGCTTCGCTGCAGACGCAGTCTGCGATCGCGGTCATGTGAGGACTCCTCGTTCGGGTCTGACCAGGCGGCGCTGCTCGACAAGGGCAGCGTCGAGCAAGTGGGCAGCGCGCGCGACCTGCACTCGCGCCAGGCGACCACTTCCGGGGCGCTCTTCATCGGCACGCCGCCGCGCCGATGAACCTGCTGCAACTGGACGGCGGCGGCATCGCCGGCAGCGATGTCGCCAGCGGCTTGCACGCTGCTCAGCCGGGCCCGCGGCCGGAGAACACCCAGCTCGGCGGCCAGGGCAATGCCGCCACGGTACTGGGCAGTGAATAGCCGGGCGCCGACCTGGTGCTGCTTCGTGCCATCGGCAGCCAGCGCCTGCGGGTGCGCGCCGATGGCCAGACCGACATCGCACCCGGACAGCCGGCCCATCTGCGCTGGTCGCCGGGCGGTGCCCATGCTTTCGACGGCGACGGCCGACGCATCCGAGCCCCTCCCCCGCCAAGCCACGGTGTGCGACCCGTGACCCGAACCCTGTCCCGCCAGACCTTCCTGCCTCAACTCATGCGGGGCCTCGGCAGCACGCTGCTGGCCTGCGCCGTGCATGCGCAGGGACTTGCGGCAGGCGGCCTTGCTGGCCGCGGTGGTTGCGGACCTGAAAGTCGGGGTGCTCGGCGCGCCGAATCCGCGTCCGCACGCGCCCGGGCCAGCGTCGGTTTTCCGCCTCACCTCTCGCCTGACCGGCTCCGCGCGGTGGCCGGATTCGCCTGGCAAGCCGCACTTCATCGAGCAGCAGGCCGGCGAATCCCTTGGTCATCCCGGGACCGCGAAAGACCGTCCCGCTTGGCCCCGCTTGCGATCGGGGCCGACGTGGGATCGAGTGCAGCCGGCCAGGAAAAAAGCCCGGAGGCTCGAGGCCTCCGGGCTGCGTGGCGAAGCGGTCGCTTCAGCCGTGCTTCTGGTGCTTCAGCCGTGCTTCTGGTCGAAGAACTGCTCGTCTTCGGTCGAGCCCTTCAGCGCGGCGGTCGAGGCCTCGCGCTCGATGGTCGTCGTCACCGCGTCGAAGTAGCCGGTGCCGACCTCCCGCTGGTGCTTCACCGCGGTGAAGCCGCGCTCGGCGGCGGCGAATTCCTTCTCCTGCATCTCGACGAAGGCGCTCATGTTGCGGCGGGCATAGCCGTAGGCCAGCTCGAACATGCCGTAGTTCAGGTTGTGGAAGCCGGCAAGCGTGATGAACTGGAACTTGTAGCCCATCGCGCCCAGCTCGCGCTGGAACTTGGCGATGGTGGCGTCGTCCAGGTTCTTCTTCCAGTTGAAGGACGGGCTGCAGTTGTAGGCCAGCATCTTGCCGGGGAACTTGGCATGGATCGCGTCGGCGAATGCCTTGGCGAAGGCCAGGTCCGGCGTGCCGGTCTCGCACCACACCATGTCGGCGTACTCGGCATAGGCCAAGCCGCGGCTGACCGCCTGCTCGAAGCCTTTCTTGGTGCGGTAGAAGCCCTCGACGGTCCGCTCACCGGTCAGGAACGGCCGGTCGTTCTCGTCCACGTCGCTGGTCACCAGATCGGCCGCTTCGGCATCGGTACGCGCCAGCAGCACGGTGGGCACGCCCATCACGTCGGCCGCCAGGCGCGCCGCGACCAGCTTGGCCACTGCCTCGCGCGTCGGCACCAGCACCTTGCCGCCCATGTGCCCGCACTTCTTGACCGAGGCCAGCTGGTCCTCGAAGTGCACGCCGGCGGCGCCCGCCTCGATCATGGCCTTCATCAGCTCGAAGGCGTTGAGCACGCCGCCGAAGCCGGCTTCGGCATCGGCGACGATCGGCGCGAAGAAATCGATGTCGTTCTTGCCTTCGCTCCACTGGATTTCGTCGGCGCGCTTGAAGGTGTTGTTGATGCGCTTGACGACCTTCGGCACCGAGTCCACCGCGTACAGCGACTGGTCGGGGTACATCTCGCCGTTGCTGTTGGCGTCGCCGGCGACCTGCCAGCCCGACAGGTAGATGGCCTTCAGTCCGGCCTTGACCTGCTGCATCGCCTGGTTGCCGGTGAGCGCACCCAGGGTGTTGACGAAGGGCTCGGTGTTGCACAGGCTCCAGAGCCTTTCGGCGCCACGCTTGGCCAGCGTGTGCTCGATCGCCAAGCTGCCGCGCAGGCGCACCACGTCGGCGGCGCTGTAGCCGCGCTTGACGCCTTTCCAGCGCGGGTTCTCCGCCCAGTCCTTCTCGAGGGCGGCGATCTGTTGTTCACGTGACAGCTGGCTCATGCGGGGCTCCTTCATGCCTAGAGTTGCGAATCGAGACTGGAAACAGGCATAAGCCTAGCGCCAAGTGGCACCCCAGGGAAGACTTATGTCTTATACAAGACTGGAAATAAATAGTTTTAAATTCAACGTGTTACGGAATCTATTTCGCGATACGGCAAGACGATGAACCAGATGAAAGAGCATGCTGCGGTGCAGCGTAGCGTTCTTCCACTATCCGAAAAGAACAAAGCGCCATGCGAAAGCCATCAGGCGCAGGCTGCCGCGGCGGCCCACCACCTGGCATAGATGCGGTCCGCCAAGGCCTGCTGCGCCGGCAGATGCCGCCGCATCGCCTGGCGCATGCATGCGCCGCCCTGCACCGTGGCATGCCGGCGCTGCAATGCGTGATAGGCCGGCGTGTCGAGCGTCGACCAGCGCAGCAGCTTCTCCTCGTCGACCTCGACGTGGAACTGCATCGCCAGGTGCGGCCCGATGGCAAAGGCCTGATGCGCGCAAGCGGCGCTGCCGGCCAGCGCCACGGCCCCGGGAGGCAGCGCGAAGGCCTCCTCGTGCCACTGGAACACGGTCGGCTCCTCGCCATCGCCGAACCAGTCGCGGGCCTGCGCATGTCCGGCCAGGGTCATCGGATGCCAGCCGATCTCCGGCGCGATCGACGGGCCGACTGGGGCGCCCAGCGCTCGCGCCATCAACTGCCCGCCCAGGCAATGGCCGATGACGGGCCGACCTCGCGCCATGGCTTCGAGGATCAGCACTTCGGCTTGGCGCAGCGAGGGCAGCGGGTCGTTGGCGCTCATCTCGCCGCCCAGCACCGCCAGTGCCGAGTATCCGTCCAGATGCGCCGGATAGGGCTCGCCCGCCTCGGTGTTGCGCACTTCGAAGCGCAGCCCCCGGCGCGCCAGCCAGGTGGCCAGATAGGCCGGGCCGTCGCCGCCGAGGTGCTGGAGGATCAAGGCGGGCTTCGTCGACATCGGTGCGGGCGGCAGAACCGCGGGCTGAGGGGACGCTCCGTATCATCGGCCAACCCCGCGACCGAGGTTTGCCGATGACCGCATTCGCCTTCCAGTCCGACAACCGCTTCCTCAAGGTGCCGGCAGGCAGCGGCGTGAAGCCCTACGCCGTGGCGGGCGTGGCGTGGGACGGGTCCACCACCAACCGACCCGGTGCCCGCTTCGGTCCGCGCGCCATTCGAGAGGCCAGCCACATGCTCTGCGACGGCGTGCACCCGCTGTTCGACCTCAGCCCCGAAGGCCACCTGTCCGATGCGGGCGACCTGCCGCTGCCCAACACCAGCCTGCAGGGCATGCGCGAGGCGATGACGCCGCAGGTCGACGCATTGATCCGCGCGCAGCACATGGCGTGGCTGGGCGGCGACCATTCGATCACGCTGCCGCTGCTGCGCTGCTACCGCCGCTGGCTGGGGCAGCCGCTGGCGGTGATCCACTTCGACGCCCACTGCGACACCTGGAGCGACCACTTCGGCGAACCCAGCGGTCACGGCACCTGGGTCTACGAGGCGGTCCGGGAAGGGCTGGTCCGGCCCGAATGCTTCGTGCAGATCGGCATCCGCTCGGCCGGGGTCCGCGAGGCGCGCGACTACGTGCGCGAGCAGGGCGGGCTGATCTTCGATGCCCGCAGCCTGCGGGGGCTGGAGAGCGCGGCGCAGATGGCGCCGCTGCTCGATGCCGTGCGCCAGAGGTTCGCAGCTCACGGCAACCCGCCGCTGTACCTGACGCTGGACATCGACGCGCTCGATCCGGCCTTCGCCCCGGGCACGGGCACGCCCGAGCCCGGCGGGCTGACGACGAACCAGGTGTTCACCGTCCTGGAGGAGCTGGCCGGCCTCCCCTTCGTCGGCATGGACTGCGTCGAGGTGGCGCCACCCTACGACCATGCCGAACTGAGCAGCTACGCGGCCGCGCGCTTCGTCTGGACCTATCTCTGCGGCTGCATCGCGCGCGGCTGCTGCACGCGCCGCTGAACGGCGGTCGGCACGCGCGCAGGTTCTTCTTCGGCGGCGGGCGCGAGCGCACCGGGCACCGCGGCAGGGCCCGGTCGTCACATCGACAGCGCGGTGGTTCTCTTCACCGTGCGCAGTACCAGCATCGAGTTCGAACGCGCGACGCCGGGCAGGCGCATCAGCACCTCGGTGTGGAAGCGCTCCAGGTCTTCGGCATCGCGATAGGCAAAGCGCAGCAGGTAGTCGTTCGAGCCCGCCACGTAGTAGCAGTCCAGGATCTCCGGCGCATCGCGCACCGCCTGCTCGAAGGCCTCGAGTTGCTGGTTGTTCATGCTCTCGAGATTGATGATGGTGAAGCTGGTGCCGTGCCGGCCCACCGCCTTGGGGTTGAGCAGTGCCACGTACTGGGCGATCACGCCCGATTCCTCGAGCTGCTTGACGCGCCGCAGACAGGCGGACGGCGACAGATGCACCTGCTGCGCGAGTTCCACGTTGGAGAGGCGACCATCGCGCTGCAACGCATTCAGGATGGCGCGATCGATCGAATCGAGTTGCGCCGTTCCGGTCTGATTTCGCATGACGTGCCGAAAGTCGATTGATCTGCCGCAGATTATTGCAGCAATGCCCGCCTCACCCTGCGACAGCGCCTGCACATTGCTGGCCACAATGTTTAGACTGCAGCTTGCGAGCGGCCCGGTCGGCAGGTGGGCGCTTGCATGTGCCACTTCCCCGAGGAACCACCATGAAGCCCGAACTCGACGCATTCTGGATGCCCTTCACCGCCAGCCGCCACTTCAAGAAGGCGCCGCGCCTGCTGGTCAAGGCCTCCGGCATGCACTACTGGGACGATCGGGGCCGTCGGATCCTCGACGGCGTGGCCGGGCTGTGGTGCGTCAACGCAGGCCACAACCGGCCCAAGGTGGTGCAGGCGATCCAGGCCCAGGCCGCTGAAATGGACTTCGCGCCGCCGTTCCAGATGGCCCATCCCAAGGCTTTCGAACTGGCCGACAAGGTGGCGAAGCTCGCGCCTGCGGGCATGAACAAGGTGTTCTTCACCAACTCGGGCTCCGAGTCGGTGGAGACGGCGCTGAAGATGGCCATCGCCTACCACCGCGCGCGCGGCGAAGGCCAGCGCACCCGGCTGATCGGCCGCGAGCGCGGCTACCACGGCGTCAACTTCGGCGGCATCTCGGTCGGCGGCATTTCCGGCAACCGCAAGATGTTCGGATCACTGCTGACGGGCGTGGACCACATCCGCCACACCCACGACCCAGCGCGCAACGCCTTCAGCGTCGGGCAGCCGGAACACGGCGCCGAGTTCGCCGACGACCTGGAGCGGGTGATCGCGCTGCACGACGCGTCGAACATCGCCGCGGTGATCGTCGAGCCGATCGCAGGCTCCACCGGCGTGCTCATTCCGCCCAAGGGCTACCTGAACCGCCTGCGCGAGATCTGCGACAAGCACGGCATCCTGCTGATCTTCGACGAAGTCATCACCGGGTTCGGCCGCACCGGCGCGCCCTTCGCCGCGAACAGCTTCGGCGTGACGCCGGACATGATCACGCTGGCCAAGGGCCTGACCGGCGGCAGCGTGCCGATGGGCGCGGTGCTGGCCAAGCAGGCCATCCACGACGTGTTCATGACCGGGCCGGAGCACCTGATCGAGTTCGCCCACGGCTACACCTATTCGGCGCACCCGCTGGCCTGTGCCGCCGGCCTGGCCACCCTGGAGACCTATGCCGACGAGGGCCTGCTGACGCGCGCCGGCCAGCTGCAGGCTTATTTCGGCGAGGCGCTGCATTCGCTGAAGGGCCTGCCCAACGTCATCGACATCCGCAACTACGGCCTGGTGGGCGGCGTCGAGCTGACGCCGATCGCGGGCGAACCCACGAAGCGCGCGCTGGGCATCTTCCTGGACTGCTACGAGCAGGGGGTGCTGCTGCGCTACACCGGCGACATCATCGCGATTTCGCCGCCGCTGATCATCGAGCGCGAGCAGATCGACCACATCGTCGACACGTTGCGCGGCGCGATCCAGCGCGCAGCCTGATCCGCCACCCATCCCCGCCGAGCCGAGGGCTTGCCTAGCGCATACCGGAATCCATGGACCTGCTGAGCGCCGATCGCGAACTCACCCGGAACTCCTACTACGTGGCCACCGCCACGCGCCAGCAGTCCTTCGAGGCGCTGCAGGGCAGCGCCGACTGCGACGTGGCGGTCGTCGGCGGCGGGCTGGCCGGGCTGTCGGCGGCGCTCGAGCTTGCCGAGCGCGGCTATGCCGTGACCCTGCTGGAGGGCAAGGAGGTCGGCTGGGGCGCCAGCGGACGCAACGGTGGCCAGGCCATCCACGGCCTGGCCTGCGACCAGTCGACCGTCGAGCAGCAGCTCGGTCTGGACGCGTCGCGGCGCATCTGGGACATGTCCATCGAAGCCCTGGAACTGATGCGCGGGCGCATCCGTCGCCACGGCATCGACTGCGACTGGCGCGACGGCTACCTGGGGCTGGCCACCAGCGCACGCAAGGGCCGCGAGCTTCACGACTGGGCCGGGCGCATGCAGCGCGTGTACGGTTACGAGCAGACGCTGATCGAGCCGGCGCAGATGCCTCGCTGGATCGCCAGCCGCCGTTTCCACAGCGGCGTGTTCGATGCGCGTTCGGGCCACCTGCACCCGCTGAAGTACACGCTGGGCCTGGCGCGCGCCGCGGCCGCTGCCGGCGTGCGCATCCACGAGCAGACGCCGGTGCAGGCGCTGGTGCCCGGGCCGACGGTGCGGCTGCGCACGCCGCGGGGTGATGTCGGCGCGCGGCACGTGCTGCTGGCCGGGAACGTCTACCTGCACGGTGTCGCGCCCGAGCTCGAACCGCGCATCATGCCGGTGGGCACCTATATCGCGTGCACCGAGGCGCTGGACGAGGCGCTGGCCGACAGCCTGATCCCTTCGCGCGCGGCGGTCTGCGACACCAACTTCGTGCTCGACTACTTCCGCACCACCAACGACCAGCGCATGCTCTATGGCGGGCGCGTCAGCTACAGCACGGTGACGCCGTCGAACCTGGCCGAGAGCATCCGCCAGCGCATGGTCGGCACCTTCCCGCAGCTGGCCCGGGCCAGGATCGAATTCGCCTGGGGCGGCTTCGTCGACATCTCGATGAACCGCGCGCCGGACTTCGGACGCCTGCCGAGCCGCGCCGGCCATGCACCGAACGTGTACTACCTGCAGGGCTTTTCCGGCCACGGCCTGGCGCTGACCGGGCTGGCCGGCAAGCTGGTGGCCGAAGCCATCGACGGCGATGCCAGCAGGCTCGACACCTTCGCACGCATCCGCCACCGCCCCTTCCCCGGCGGACGGCTGCTGCGCACGCCGGCCCTGGTGCTGGGCATGGCCTGGTACCGCATGAGGGACCTCGTCGCATGACCCGCCCCGAACTCAGGCCCGTCGTCCTGGTCCCGGCCTGCAACCGCCAGCTCGGCCACCACCCGTTCCACATCGCCGGCAAGAAGTACGTCGATTTCGTGCGCCTGGCCGGCTGTCTGCCGCTGGTGGTGCCGAACGCGCAGGACGACGAGATCGACGCGCTGCTCGACCTGGCCGACGGCGTGCTGCTCACCGGCTCGCCGTCGAACGTGCACCCGCGCCACTTCGACGAGGGCGTGCACGACCCCGACTTGCCGCTGGACGTCGAGCGTGACCGCTGGACCCTGCCCTTCATCCCCAGGGTGCTGGCGCGCGGGCTGCCGCTGTTTGCCATCTGCCGCGGCACGCAGGAGACCAACGTCGCGCTCGGCGGTTCGCTGCATCAGGCGGTGCAGGACGTGCCCGGCTATGCCGACCATCGCGCGCCCTCCGAAGCCAGTGCGCAGGTGCAGTACGCACCGGTGCACGAGGTCGAAGTCATGCCCGGCGGCGTGCTGCCGCGCATCCTGGACCGCAGCCGCTTCCAGGTGAACTCCGTGCACGGCCAGGGCGTGAACCGCTTGGCGCGGGACTTGCATGTGGAAGCGCGGGCCCCGGACGGGCTCATCGAAGCGTTTTCCATCCCCAAGGCGGCGGGCTTCAACCTGTGCGTGCAATGGCATCCGGAGTGGCAGGCGAGCAGCAACCCGATCTCGGTGCAGCTGGCACGGGCCTTCGGCGCTGCCTGCCGCGCCTACCGGCAGAGCTATCACGACGCACTGCCTTAGCGCCGGTGCCAGTGCAGTCGACGGGTTCGTCGGTGGCGCCCAGACAACGGCCACCGCAATGGAAAACAGCTTAGGTGCCCCATGGTGCAAAGAGACAACTTCACATTCAGCGAGCTCGAACAGTGGCTCAACACCCACCGCGTCACCGAGATCGAGTGCCTGGTGCCCGACCTGACCGGCGTGGCGCGCGGCAAGATCCTGCCGCGCGAGAAATTCACCGAGGACCGCGGCATGCGCCTGCCCGAGGCGGTGGTGGCGATGGGCGTGACCGGCGAGTTCCCCGAGGAAGGGCCGTACTACGACGTCATCAGCCCGACCGACCAGGACATGCACCTGCAGGCCGACCCGACCACGGTGCGCATCGTGCCCTGGGCCACCGACCCGACGGCGCAGGTCATCCACGACTGCTACGACAAGCACGGCGCGCTCGTGCCCTTCGCGCCGCGCTCGGTGCTGCGCCGCGTGTGCGGCCTGTTCGAGGCCGAGGGCTGGGCGCCGGTGGTGGCGCCGGAGCTCGAGTTCTACCTGGTGGCGCGCAACACCGACCCGGACATGCCGTTGAAGCCGCCGGTGGGCCGCAGCGGCCGCGCCGAGACTTCGCGCCAGGCCTACTCGATCGATGCGGTGAACGAGTTCGATCCGCTGTTCGAGGATGTCTACGACTACTGCGAGAAGATGGAGCTGAACGTGGACACGCTGATCCACGAGGTCGGCGCCGGGCAGATGGAGATCAACTTCTTCCATGCCCACCCGCTGAATCTGGCCGACGAGACCTTCCTGTTCAAGCGCACGGTGCGCGAGGCGGCGTTGCGACACGACATGTACGCCACCTTCATGGCCAAGCCGATCGCCGGCGAGCCGGGCAGCGCGATGCACGTGCACCAGAGCGTGGTCCGCAAGGCCACCGGGAACAACCTGTTCAGCAACCCGGACGGCACGCCCAGCCCCGAGTTCTACTGGTACATCGGCGGGCTGCAGAAGTACATCCCGGCGGCAATGGCGCTGTTCGCGCCCTACGTCAACAGCTATCGCCGGCTGGTGCGCAGCAACGCCGCGCCGATCAACATCCAGTGGGGCACCGACAACCGCACCGTGGGCATCCGTTCGCCGGTGGCCGGCGCGCAGGCGCGGCGCATCGAGAACCGCGTCATCGGCGCCGATGCCAACCCCTACGTGGCGCTGGCAGCGACGCTGGCCTGCGGCTACCTGGGCATCAAGAACCGCATCGCGCCCAGTTCCGAATGCAAGGGCGACGCCTATCTGGGCGCGCATGCGCTGCCGCGCAGCCTGGGCGAGGCGCTGCAGCTGCTGCGTGACGAAAAGGACCTGGCCGAGGTGCTGGGCCAGGGCTTCGTCACCGTCTACACCGAGGTCAAGGAGGTCGAATACGCCGAGTTCATGAAGGTCATCTCGCCCTGGGAGCGCGAACACCTTCTGCTGCACGTGTAACCCCGACCGACCACCGAAGAGACACCACATGAACACCGCCATCGACACCCACCCGCGCAGCACTTCGCAGTGGCAGGCCGCCGACGCCGCGCACTTCCTGCACCCCTTCACCGACTTCAAGGCCCTGGCCGGCAAGGGCTCGCGCATCATCACCCGCGCCGACAACATCTACCTCTGGGACAGCGACGGCAAGAAGATCCTGGATGCGATGTCCGGGCTGTGGTGCGTGAACGTCGGTTTCGGCCAGCGCGCGCTGGTCGACGCGGCTGCGCGGCAGATGGCCGAGCTGCCCTTCTACAACGCCTTCTTCCAGACCGCCACGCCACCGGCCATCGAGCTGGCCGAACTGCTGGCCGCGGTGACGCCGCCGCAGTTCCAGCACGTGTTCTTCACCGGCTCGGGCTCGGAGGGCAACGACACCGTGGTGCGCATGGTGCGCCGCTACTGGGACCTGCGCGGCCAGCCGCAGCGCCAGGTCATCATCAGCCGGCGCAACGCCTACCACGGCTCGACCATGGCCGGCGCCTCGCTCGGCGGCATGAGCGGCATGCACGCGCAGGGCGGTCTGCCGATCCCCGGCATCGTGCACATCGAGCAGCCGCACTGGTGGGAGCACGGCCGCCATCTCGGCCTGGACCGCGAAGGCTTCGGACTGATGGCCGCCGGCTGGCTGGAGCAGAAGATCCTCGAGGTCGGCGCCGACAAGGTGGCCGCCTTCATCGGCGAGCCGGTGCAGGGCGCCGGCGGCGTGATCGTGCCGCCCGAGAGCTACTGGCCCGAAGTGCAGCGCATCTGCGACAAGTACGGCATCCTGCTGGTCAGCGACGAGGTGATCTGCGGCTTCGGCCGCACCGGCCACTGGTTCGGCTGCGAGCGCTTCGGCGCCCGGCCCGACCTGATGACCTTCGCCAAGGGCGTCACCAGCGGCTACGTGCCCCTGGGCGGCGTCATGGTCGGCGAGCGCATCGCCAGGGTGCTGATCGACCAGGGCGGCGACTTCAACCACGGCTACACCTATTCCGGCCACCCGGTGGCCTGTGCGGTGGCCATCGCCAACATCCGACTGATCCAGCAG
>Ga0114939_10001564_pt1 | contig 17959 bp, 14 predicted proteins | sample AshMeaCrysSpring_FD_87196 | JGI IMG/M metagenome (GOLD analysis project Ga0114939, IMG submission 87196) | Groundwater microbial communities from Big Spring, Nevada to study Microbial Dark Matter (Phase II) - Ash Meadows Crystal Spring | ecosystem: Environmental > Aquatic > Deep subsurface >...
ATCCAATTTCGGCCCAGGGACAAGGCGGGCGTCAGGTTCGCGTCGGGCCGAACACTGGCCAGATCTTTGATCACCACTTTGTGGAATACACCTACGACCCGAACGTGAAGATGCTCAGCCAGTGCCGCCACATGAGCGATTGCTGGTCGGAAGTGGCCGAGCACGTGCACGGCACGAAGGGATACGCTTATGCCGATACCAATTCGGCAAAGCTGTATGACAGCAAGGGCAACATCGTGTGGGCCTCACCCGAACAAGGAGAGGACGGCTGGCAAGAAGAACATCACGACCTGTTCGCAGCCCTTCGCCGGGGCGAGACGCCGAATGAAGGTGAGTACGGCGCCAAGAGCACGATGACGGCGATCCTTGGCCGATTGGCGACCTACGGGGGCCGGATGGTCACCTGGGATGAAGCAATCAACAGCAAGATCGAGTTGGCGAACTTCGACAGCCTCACGAACTGGGATTGCGAGGCTCCCGTGCAACCCGATGGGGAAGGCGGTTATCCGATTCCCTATCCGGGCCGCGATGTTGTCGTCTGAGCAGACTGCGGGAAGCGATTAGAAACGGACCATGAAAGACTGGCTGCCGGTGTTGTGCCGGCGCCGGTCGGTCGTGGTCCGGTTTGCTTTAAGCACTTCGCAAGCCGAGGGAGCGCCGCGGGCCAACAGCCCGCGTGCCCGATCGGATGACTAATCCAACCAATCGCTGTTGCTCAGCCGCTCCGGGACATATGTCTCGGTGACGTAGCTGATGTCCTTGCTGATCAACGCTTCCACTTCCAGCTTGAACCCGTTGTCCAGCATCTTCTTGATTTCCGCCTGCCACGGCTTCTTGTCGGCGAACCATGGATACTTGGCGATCTGCTGGGCCCGCTTGCGATCGGTGTCGTTGAGTTTGATCGTCACGTCGGGCCGTAGCTGGCACCGGTCGAAGTCAGTACTTCGCAATCCGAGGTAGCGGGCTGCGGGGATCGCCATCCGCTGGCTTTCGAACGCGAGGTTGATCGAACCTTGCTTGATGACGCTGTAGATGTAGTACCCCCAGGGATCGTTATCGAGCACACAGTACACGGGCAGGCCGAGCTCATTGTGGAGCCGATGGAGCATCCGGCGGACGCCGCGTGGCGGTTGTCCGGCACCGTGTGTCAGGATGCAGTTGTGCTTCTTCCAGAATTTGTCTTCGTTGAACCGCTGCCAGACTGTGTCCTTTTCGACGTGCAGCACGAACTTGGCGGTGCACTTTTTGAACTGGATCCGGTCCGGTTCCACGATGCTCGGAATCGCGTAGCCACCGGAACCCATCCGGCTGCAGTCGATTTCGTCGCCCGTATCGTTGAGCACGATCGGTCCGATCATCGCGCCACGGGTTTGCGCGTAAAGATGCAGCTCCTCGCGGAGGGCACCGATCAGGACCTCCAGATCCTCGATCACTGCATCCGATTCGAGCTGATCGTTGAAGGTCTCTTCCTTTGTACCTTCAATCGTATGCTTGAGCAGGTAGTACAGTCCGCGGATGCTCGTGGTCTTCCCGCGGCGAATCAGTTGGGTGCATCCGCTTCCCGCGAGCAAGGTTTGCATGTAGGAGCGGGCCTGATTCAAGTTGAACAGTTCGCGGCGATTGGTCCGCGGGCCCATTTCAATGAACCGCTTTTTGCGGTTGTATCGTGAGTTCGCCAGGCTCCGCGAAGGAATGTCCAGGTGCGGATCACGGCGGCGCTCCGCCGAATCGATCACCCGCTCCGCAAGATCCTCCAGCCGGTTCATCGTCTGTACGTCGGCCGCAGTCAGTTCAGCTTCCGGCTCGGAGGGTTCCGGTGAGCGGGTACGTTTCTTGGGTGCCATGAGTCTGGTGTTTCTGGAGGAAGTGGCAGGCGAGGCGCCAGGATCAATGACGGATCACTACGACTCCACGAGCGAGCAACCGAAGTTAGTCAGCAGGCAGCATCCAACGAATCAACCAGCGGCCGATTCCGCAACCGCATCTTCATCGACCACGATGGCTCGGCCGAATTCGTCCAGCTTGACGTCGGCGGCGGCGGTCTTCTTCTTCGCGACTTGCAGCAAGTCCTGGTACACCTTGTCCGCGTCCGCCCGCTTGATGTTGGCGACGGCTCCAGCCACTTCGCGGAGGTAGCGGAGGAACACTCCGCGACGGGCGTGCTGTGCACTGATGGCTTGACGCTTCCGCAAATATCCTGCCAGAGAGCGGCCCACGTACTGCAGGGCCAGCCGCAACTCCCGTTCGATTTCAGGGTAGGAAGCGACCGCTTCCTTTGATTCACTGGTGAAGGGAACCCAAACGCTGGCCACATGGACGATCAGGGTGACTGGGCCGGACGGCAACGCGCCCCGCGATTGGCTCAGCCCGTAAGCGCGCCAGTTCATCCCCATCACAGCTTGCGTGATCGCGCAGCCACCGGCTGAGAACTGCAAAGGCACGCGGTTGGCGAATCGCAGAACCTGCATCGATTGGCCTTCCGAAACGTTCACTTCGCGCAGCGCCGCATGGAGCGTGTCGCGATCGGTTCGCCGCAGCTTGTGCGGGCTGCCACGCGTCGGCAGTTTTGCGTCGCGGATGATCCGATCCGCCACATCGCCCCCCAAGCCAGGAATTCCATCGATCAAGAACTTGCGAAGAGTTCGCGCGTCGGACGCCTGGATCAGTTCATCCAGCTCCTCGCGCGTGATCTTTTGCGTCTGCACGCCACCGCCATAGGCGATCCCGACTTCGATCTGGAACGGACAGCCTCGATAGACGCTCGGTGGTCGCGTGACCGTGTCGTGAAACTCGGCAGGAACGACGGACTTGAGCCCAGCCAAGAGCAAGGACTGCCCGATCGGAACGATGCAGTCGGTGCTGGGTGGCCGAATCCGTGTTTCTTGGATCGCGTGATAGAGCTTGTCCGCTTCGGCTCGACCGATCCGCGCGCCGCTGGCCCGGGGGCTGATGCCAGCTGCTTCGCAAATCTTGCGGGCGACGCTGGGCGTGACACAACTGAACGACTGCTGCAGGAACTGGGAAACCGTCTGTCCCCGTGATTCACCGAGCATGGTGACCAGTTGACCAAGTTCGACCCCGTAGGGATGTGGCAGGATTTCCTTGGCCTCAACCGGAATGTGTGTCGCACTTCGCCAGAAGATCCGCTGATTGCCCTCGGGGTCGCGATAGACGATCGTCACATGCGGGTTGGCGATCGCTGTTTGCTCGAGGTATTCGTCGACACTGCCTCGACCACGTTTGTAGACCGCTGCCAGTTCAATCGTAACTCGCGTGCCGTGCTCAACCTCGGACCCCAGCTGATCTTCGGGAGCGGGCATCCGGCTTTCCCACGCGATCCCGCGCTCCTCGATGTACTTCTGCCCCTTCGCGCCGACGGGGATATCTTCGCCCTCCCCGCGGCCGTTGATGATTTCAGGCCGATTCTGCTTGGTGTCGATCTGCAACTCGACGTAGTGCCCGGGCTTCCCCTTCGAAATCTTGCTGACCACGCGCACCGGCTTGCCGGTGGTGAGCATTCCATTCATCCCGGCAGCGCTGATCCCGATCCCCTGCTGGCCTCGACTCATCCGCAGCCGGTGAAACTTCGAGCCATACAGCAGCTTGCCGAAGATCAGCGGGATCTGCTTCTTGACGATGCCCGGGCCGTTGTCCTGGACGGCGACGCGAAAGCGGCCTGGCTGGGTCGTTTCCACATGCACCCAGACAACCGGCAGGATGCCAGCCTCTTCGCACGCGTCCAACGCGTTGTCGACCGCTTCCTTCACGGTCGTCAGCAAGGCTTTTCGCGGGTTGTCGAACCCCAGCAGATGCTTGTTCTTCGCGAAGAACTCGCTGACGGAAATGTCGCGCTGCTTCCTGGCCATCGCCTCGGCCGTCGTTCGGCGACCGGGAGGCGGAGATTGATCATTCGAAGCAGCAGCCTCGTCCCTGACTGTGGCCATGGCATCCTGATGACCCGCCGCTCACGGAACCGCCGGTGAACAGCAGTCGTGTCGGTGAGTGTGCACGGAGGAGTGGGGAACGAAAGCGGGCCGGAATCAGGCCGTACCCGCACTGATCGGGCTCCTCGCCAGGGGCGTGAGGCCCTGCGCAAGCGGGCCTTGGGCCACGCCTCGGCTGGAACGCGCCTGACGAGAGATTGCGGATCGTAACGATTTTGACGGCTTCCGCACAGATGGAAAGGTTGAGGGGAGCGGCAGTTTCGGCAGTTTGCGCTATCGGAGAAAGGTTCGACTGAATGGCGGCTCACCTTCCGACCGAATAGACCCCTGAACGTCGTCTCGCGTTGTGCGAGCCGGTGGCCAAGGATGCGTACGTTGTCAACCACGGCAGCGCGCGCCCGATGCGATTGCAGCGATGCGATCGGCATCGAGCGGTGTTTGTTCGGTGGCTGGTGGAGGGAGCGAGGGACATGCGGACGAAGATGCGAGCCGCCGCGGGTCTGGCGGCGATGATCGCCCTGACCTGCACCACCGCCGTACAGGCGCAAGGGCAAGGCGAATACATCGTAAACAGCAAGGTGGTTTCGGACACCGTGGTTGATTCCAGCGGCTCCACCACAAGCACCGACGGCATGGTGGTGCAAGAAGGTAATCCAGGAGTTGCCTGCCACGGAAACGGGGCCGGCGCCGGCATGGGCGGCATCAACGGCCTGGCTGGGGGTAACGGATTTGCCGGCTGCACGGGCCGGGAATATGGCCGCCCCGATCTGTTCTACAACTACTACACGCAAGGCGCATGCAATCAGGCCAATGCGCAGATGTATGTCTCACCGCAGCCCGTACCGGCTTGGGTCGGACACACCTTCACAACCTATCAGCCTTTGATGCCGCACCAGTACCTGTACTGGCATCATCACAGCTATCACAAGTACTACGACAGCGGTCGTGGCCATAACACGACTCGCGTGAAGTACTACGGTCCGCCCATTCACACTGTGCTCGACGGTGTGTGGGACGCCATCAGCTTTCCTCGCTAACTCACCCCCTGCAGCGCGGCCCTGCCACAGCGCTCGGAGAAGCTTACGCCATGATCAGCAAATTCCTGGCCCTGCGTTTGGCCGTCGTGCTGGCTGCCGCTGTCGGCACCAGCACAACCGCGTCGGCGTTTGATTACTGGGGCCGCCAAGAGATGCGTTCGCAAAACTTTGCGCATGGACGGCAATGGCACGGCGGGTATTACTACCAACCGTACGCGCAGCCGACAGCGCTGGTTGTGCCGCCCAACGTGACGCATGAAACGGTCTATTCGTGGGGCGTCAGTCAGAACCTGATGGTTCCCTTGCACCATCAGTTTGGTCGCAACATGAACTCCCCCGGAGCTGCCGCACCCGGCATGTTCCGTCCGACTCCCTACTGGCCCAGCCATACCGATCAGTTTGGGGTCTATTACGTTCGCGGCCCTTGGCGCTAGACTCAGCGATCACCCGCACGCGCGTTCAAAAATAAAAACGGCCCATGGCACCCGATTGCCATGGACCGTTTGTCGCTTTGCTGAGTTGACTCGCGAGAGCATCCCGTCATGGGCCGCTACTGCGAGCGCTGCATGGTTCAGTGCTTGGCCGGCGGATGACGCTGTACCCAACGGTCCAGCGCGGGTGGCACCTCCCGCATCCGAACCCACTTTCCTTTTGTCTTGCTATCGCTCTGCAACAGCGTCTCCGGCTCGATCTCCCCCTTATCGATCCGCGCGAGCAGGTCCGTTTCCGAAAGCGGGCCGACGCGCGAGTTGTGATGAAACCATCCGTGTTTGATGAAATACCAGTCAGCCGACATTGAGCTACCTCCGTAACGGAGCGCACGCGCGGGTTCGAATCGCAGGCGTCCTGCCTGAGCCACTTTCGCTAGTTTACCAGCCGGCCGGCACCCCCGTCGTGCGCCGCCACCGATTGGCTTCCAGACAGTTCTAACCCCTCACCCGGGGCAAGGTTTCAATTCGACTCCCGCCTGAGTCGGAAATGTGTGTGCTAACCGGTTCCTGCTCAAAGGTTTATGGAATGGCCGGTTTCTGGAATGGCCGGCGGGGTATTGAATCGGTTCCTCATGGGAGCCGGGCGAGCCTGACCGGTGCCACCCGCAGGCGGCGATGCGGGCTGGGCGGACGCCTTGGTTTGGGCGGATGCCGCGGTTTGCCCGATTGCCGCTAGGATGGAGTCCCGATCGTGGCGGGCGGTTCGCGCTGCGACCCGTGATAGCACTTTTGGGCCTGGAAATGCAACTGGGATTCGTTTCAGCGATTGTCCCCGACCTCGATCTGGAGGCCGTTCTGCGGCTGGCCGCCGAGCTGGGATACGACTGTGTGGAATGTTGTTGCTGGCCGCCCAGTAAAGCGGATCGCCGTTATGCAGGAGTGACGCATATCGACGTCCGCGCGTTGGACGAGCCGGCGGTGGCCCGGATTCAAGCGCTTTGTCGCGAGACGGGGGTCGAACTCTCGGGGCTCGGGTACTACCCGAATGTGCTGTCGCCCGATGAGCGTGAAGCGCAGCTGGCGACCGATCATCTGGAGCGGGTGATGCGCGGTGCGAAGCAGCTGGGGCTGCGACAGGTCAATACGTTCATCGGTCGCGACTGGCAGCGCAGCCTGCATGACAACTGGGCGAAGTTTCTCGAGGTCTGGCCGCCGTTGATCCGGCTCGCCGAACAGCTCGATGTACGCATCGGGATCGAAAATTGCCCGATGTTGTTTACAGCCGATGAGTGGCCGGGGGGCAAGAATCTTGCCGTCTCGCCGGCGATCTGGCGGAAGATGTTTGAGGCGATTCCCAGCGGCAACTTTGGCTTGAACTACGACCCGTCGCACATGGTCTGGCAGCAGATGGACTATCTCCATCCTCTCCGCGAGTTTGCCGATCGGTTGCTCCATCTGCATGCCAAGGATGTGCGGGTGGACCGACACCGCTTGAACGACGTAGGTGTCCTGGCGCATCCGCTCGAGTATCACGTGCCCAAGTTGCCCGGATTAGGGTCAGTGGATTGGGGTGCATTCTGTAGCGTGTTGTCGGATACGGGATATCGGGGAGCGATTTGCGTGGAGGTTGAGGATCGAGCGTTTGAGGGCTCCCTGGCCGATCGTTGCCGCGCCTTGCGGCAGAGCCACGACTATCTGCGCAACTATCTGGCCCGCGAACGGCCATGAAACGTTGAGCCACCTTCGCGTTTTCGATGGTGCAATGACCAAGTTGCATGACATATGCCGGGCCAGCTAACGCTGCCGGGCCAGCTAACGCTACCGGGCCAGCTAACGCTGCCGGGCCAGCTAACGCTGCCGGGCCAGCTAACGCTGCCGGGCCAGCTAACGCTGCCTTCGTTCGCGGAGGCGGCGGAGCAGTCCTGGACGGGCTTCCCCTGGAGAGTTCGATTCGCTCGTCGATGGTTCCGCAGATGCGTCCCGTTCGGATTCATTCTCCGCGGCCGCGGCTTGTTCCTCCAGCCGTCTTTGTCGACGCTCGCGAATGGCTCGCAGCAAATCACCCAAATCTTCCGCCACTTGCTCGGCTTGGGCGCCGTTTGTAACTCCCCCGACGGCGTTCAGAACTGCGGATAAACCCGGAGCTTCGCCCGCTGCTTTCAGTTGGCTTCCGATGTCGCCGAGCAGCCCGCCGAGATCACCGACGACGGCTTGCAGGTCAAGCTCAGGTTGATCGAGCGTTCCGCGAATCGGGACGGTCAACTGCGGAATGCCGAGTTCCTTCACGCTTTCGCGGCGTGCCAGCAATTCGAGCGGCACAGGGATCAGCATTTCCAGGTCCAACGTCCGGTCGATCCCGACGCTGCCGCGCGATTCAAAAATCATCCGCGGATCCAGCGCGGGAAGTCCAAAGGCCAACCCTTCGTGGAACATCCGCTGATCGGCCAGTTCAAACTGAATCATCGATTCGTCGATCAGCTTGATCTGTCCGGTTTCCGATCCTTGCAGCCGGCGAGCGATCGGTTCAATGATGGCTTTGGCCAGGGGTTGAGACGCAGCAGCCTCGAATCGATGCACGGTCAGTTCCCCTTGGACCTGGCCCTTTCCAGGCGCGGCCAGAGGCAGCTCTAACTGTTCCAGCCTCAGGCTGAGGCTGCCTGACAATGCGGTTGCGTCGGCAACAGGCGGAATGATCAGGCCCAGCCCAAGCCGAAACAGTTCGGGTGACAATTCAATGTTATTCAGTACGGTGGCTGGTGCGAGCGAGAACCAGGCTTCGCCGTTGGCGGCACGATAGGACGCGGATAACTCAGTGGTCCCGGAATCAAACAGCGGGTGTTGGCCGCCAGCCCGCCAGACGACAAGTTCCAGGTCACGAATAATCAAATCGAAATCGACTTTGGGCGGCGGACTTGCTGACTTTTCGGAGGATTTTGAACCCGCCAACGCATTCAGTGTCTTCTGGAAATTGTTGCCGGAATCAAGCAGCGTCAGGTCGATCTCCAGGCCGTCAATCACGATTGTGCCCAGGTCCCGCCCCGACAGCAGTTGACGAAGCAAGCCCTGCTGCATCCGTATCGCGTTGACGCTGACCAACGCCTGTTCATCGGGATCGAGAAACTCGATCTCGCTGAGCACGACCGGTTGCAGCCATCCCCACTGCACATTCCCGACGCGCAAACGGAGATCCTGTGCAGCGAGCCGCTGAGACAACTGACCGGTCAACCAGTTGACTGGCAGCCACCAGGGCAATGTCACGATCGCTCCGCCCAGCAGGGTCAGGGTTGCCAGCGACCACAGCAGCCAACGACTTGCCGACGATCGAGTTTTAGTTGGCTGTTCGGCAGAGATGCGGGGGGATTCAGTCACAGGCGATATCGCTCAAAGGTTGGCAGCACCTTGGATCGATTCTCCTTGGCGCATCGGGCGACGCTCCATCGCCCCTCTCGGCGTTTGCTTCAGGCACCCTGGTTTGCCACCGGCACCCTGGTTTGCCACCGGCACCCTGTTGCGGACAACCCTCGGATCGGCTCACGGGTCCCAGCGGCGGATGTAAACGTTCCGGAAGCGAACCGGGTCGTTGTGTCCGGCGAAGCCGAAGAAGCCCTCACGCAGGTCTTTGCCCGGATGCGCGGAGTCCGCCATGAAGCTGTCCACTTTGCTCAGATCTGCGTCGAGGATTCGCGTCCCATTGAGCTCAACTTGAATCTCGCTGCCGCGGACAGTTACCACCTGGAAGTTCCATTCGCCGGGCGGGCGGAGGTAACCGCGTGCTGCGGGCACCATGCCGTAGGCCGATCCGTGAAACTGTCGCGGATCCAGCTCCCCGTGGCGATCGATCGACGTGTCGATCACCTGCAGTTCACACATCCCGTCGTAGGCACCATTGCCTGAGCCGGGGTATCGGATCAGCAGGCCGTTGTTGCCGCCCGGAGGGATGGAGATTTCCAGACTCACCTGGAAGTCGCCAAACGATTCTTTCGTAAACAAGTTGCCTCCGCGTTCCGGCAGGCACATCAGGGCTCCATCTTCAATCGTGTAATCCGCCATGGCGCCCTGCCAGGCATCGAGGTTGGAGCCTGTAAACAATGGGATCGCGGATTCACGGGCGATTTCTGCAAGAGTCGAATTGGCTTCTTCGCTGCCGATTTCGCGGACGAATATGTTTCGCCAGCGGATCCGGCCGCCATGTGTCTGGAGTTGAATCGGTCCACGAGGCGGCAGCGGCGCGGATCGGTCCCAATAGTTGGCCAGCCGTGCGTTGACGACGAGGGGCTGATCGTTGAGCCAGACCCAAACTCGCTCGCCGATCATCTTGATCCGAAATGCATTCCATTCCCCGGCCGGCTTGTCGGCCCGGACCAGCGGATTTTTACCGGGATCATTGGCTGCGTTGTTCCACAGGCCACCGGAGCCCATGTCATTCCCATTTTCCCGCTGAGCCGGATTCTCTGGATCCCAGATCTGAATCTGTGGCATCCCCCGCAAATAGATGCCGCTGTCGGTTGTCGGATCGATCGCGTACTCGATCAGCAGCTCGAAGTCACCGAATTCGCGGTCAGTGGTCAGGAACGGCCCAAAGCCATCGTTCTCCAAAACACCGTCCACCAAACGGAAGTGAGTCCTCGCTTCCTCGGTCCAGGCGGCGCGCTGCTCGGCAGTCGCTTCCGCGAGTTTTGCAGGTTCGATGTCGCCCGCTCGACCATGCCAACCGGTGAGTTGCGAGTCGACGAGCAAGTTGGTGAAACCAACCGGGGCGCGTTCCTGGGCGTGAACGACCGCTTGTGACAGCAACAACAAGGTCAAGCAGGAATGCCGAACGGCACTCGGATTTCGGCACAACGACGCACCCATCAGCACAGACTCCAAGCAAGCACACGAAGAAGGGTATCTACGAACAAACGCCACGGCGAACCTGCCTTCATCCTAGCAACAATACAGGGTCCGTCCGACCGGTTGCATGCTTCGCCTTGAGACTCTCACTCGGGAGGCGAGTCTCGATCGCCGGTTTGCATCGGATCGAGCCTCGATGGGTGGATCGCACGATGCGGGGGCGGGGTTCCGGACGGAGGCAGGCTCCGCAGAGCGTCCCCGCGTGGCAGTTCGGGGGGAGGTGTGCCTGGATCACCGCGAAGCAAGTGGCATCACCACGGTCCAGCGGGCCACGCCACGGTCCGTGTCGAAGTGCTCTTGGTCGTGAGGCAGGAACTCGCAGCGTGCTGGGAATTGCCTCGGCGGACGATTCTAATGGTCAAAGCTATCCCCCGTAAGACAGTCGTTGCACCGCGTCGGCTGTCTTGTGATCGCGTTCTGGCGTTGGAGGCGGACGAAATCATGAAATCAAGCGAGCAGACGACCAACCGGCGGCAGTTCCTCTCGAAGTCGCTGGGTACTGCCGGCTTTCTGGCTTGTGCTCCGACGATCATTCCCAGTTCGGCGCTGGGTAGAGACGGGCATGTTGCCCCCAGCGAACGGATCGTTGTGGGAGGGATTGGGATCGGCAATCGCGGGCAGTACGACTTGGGTTGTTTCCTGGAACAGAAGGATGTGCAGTTCGTCGCAGTCTGCGATATCAAGGAGGCGAGACGAACGGCGATTAAGAAGATTGTGGATGCACACTACGGCAATGAACAGTGTGCGATGATTCGCGATTTCCGTGAACTGCTTGATCGGAGCGACATCGATGCGGTGTTGATCGCGACAGGGCCCAACTGGCATGCGACCGCCGCGATGGCTGCTGCGAAGGCTGGCAAGGACATTTACTGCGAGAAGCCCTGCACCAAGAACATCGCTCAAAGTTTGATTCTTGCGGAGACGATGCAGCGGACTGGTCGAGTCTTTCAGGCTGGGACCCAGCGCCGCAATCTGCCCCACTTTGCATTCGCGTGCGAACTTGCACGGACCGGGCGGCTCGGCAAGCTCAAGAAGGTCTTTGCCCATCCGGCCGGGATGCAAGCGCTGATGAGCGGTTGGTTGCCGGCCGAGCCCGAGCCCGATCCAAACGTCGTCGATTGGGATATGTATCTGGGGCCGGCGGCTTGGCGACCGTTCAATGCACTGCTGCTGGATGGTTTCAACTTCGAGAAAGGCGGCGGGCTCGTCGGGGGTGGTGTTTTGGAATGGGGAAGCCACTGCGTTGATCTGTGTCAATGGGCAGTTGGCGATTGTCCCCCGCCGATTGAATACAACGCGCCCGAGGACGGTTATCTCCTGGCGCGGTACGCGAACGGAGTGGAACTGATCTTGCGGGAGAAAGATTGGATCCCGCTTGGCTCATGCCCCGTTCGGTTCGAGGGAGAGAATGGCTGGGTGGAAGCGGGCGACAGCGGCAAACTGGTGCTCAGTTCACCAGAGTTGCTGGCTGGCAGAACCGTAGAAGAGATTGGTGGCTATCCAGCCACATTCCATGTCCGCGATTTCCTGGACTGCGTCAAAACTCGCGGGCTGCCGAAAGGCAATGCCGTGGCGGCCGCCCGTGCCCATATTGCCTGCCATGCAGCCAACATCGCGCTGTTCCTTGGCAGGACCGTCAAATTGGATCCGGTCAAGAACGAGTTCATCGACGATGAGCAAGCGAATCGGCTGCGGTCGGAAGCGCTTCGTGAACCTTGGCGACTGTAACGCTGTGAACGGAGTGTGTCACGTCCCGCCCTGGCGGCTTCCCCAACGATGAACCATTGCTGAGCAGGTTGAAACCCGATGAGATCCCTTCAGAACCCTTCGCTTGCAAAACTTGGGTTGGCGAACCTCTGCGCGATTGCGATCAGCACGTGCCTGGCAGGTCCGCTATGGGCAGAACCGTCCGAGCAGGAACTGCTGGCGGTGCTCAAATCCTCGGCCGCATCCCCTGCTGAGAAGGCGCTGGCTTGCAAGCAGTTGGCGATCTACGGCTCGGAAGACTCTGTGCCGGAGTTGGCGAAGCTTCTGTCCGATCCACAGCTGTCGTCCTGGTCCCGGATTGCATTGGAGGCGATTCCAGGAAATGCTCCGGATGCTGCGTTGCGGGACGCGGCAGGCAAACTGCAGGGCCGTTTGCTGATCGGCGTTTTGAATTCGCTTGGGGTCCGCCGCAACGCGGAGGCTGTCGAGTTGTTGGCCGGGATGCGGGGTGCATCGGATCGCGAGGTCGCTGCGGCAGCGATTGCGGCGCTAGGGGAAATTGGAACTGGCGATGCGGCCCAAGCCCTTCGCACGGGCCTGATGGAAGCGGTGGACCCGGCGACCCGCGCTGGCTTGGCCGAAGCCGCGGTGGTGTGTGCCGAGCGGCGGTTGGCGGCCGGCGATCAAGCGACATCGCTCGACTTGTACGAAGTAGTTCGAAAAGCGGACGTGCCCACCCAGCGTCGACTTGAGGCGACTCGCGGCGTCATCTTGGCTCAAGGCGATGCCGGCTTGCCGCTGCTCGCCGAATGTCTGCGGTCCGAGGATCAGCCATGGTTTCGCTTGGGGCTCACCGTCGCACGCGAACTGCCGGCCGCCGGTACGGGGCGAGTACTCACCGAAGCGCTTGTGGGGGCCGATCCCGAGCGCGGCGCGCTGCTGGTGCAGGCGTTAGCCGATCGGCCGGGACCAGCCGATCTTCCGACACTGACTGCCGTTGCCAAGAGCGGCGGGCAGCCTGCGCGGTTGGCTGCTTTGGCCGCACTTGGCAGGCTCGGCGACACGACCAGCCTGGAGCCGCTGTTGGCGATCGCCGCCGATCAGGATCCGCAGATTGCAGCCGCCGCGGCCCAGGCCCTGGCAGAGCTTCCCGGAGAGGACATCAATCGTCGCATCGGTCAGATGCTCGCGTCGGCCAGTGATGCACAACGCAGACTGCTCGTGGAACTGGTCGGGCGGCGGCACATCCCGGCGACCAGTGACTTGCTGAAGGTTCTCAAGAGTAACGACCCGTCATTGCGCCGCGCTGCGTTGTACGCACTGGGTGAGACGGTGAAGTTAGACGAACTCGAATTGCTCATTGCGCGGGTCGCCGAATCGTCTTCCGACGCCGAAGAACTCAGCGCCGCGCAGCAGGCGCTCAAGGCAGCGGCGATTCGCATGCCTGAACAGGATGCGTGCGCCGAGCAACTGGCGAACGCCATCGAACGCGTGCCTGAGCCCATTCAGGTGTTTCTGCTCGAAACGCTGAGCGAAGTCGGAGGAGCCAAGGCGCTGCAGGCGATCATGAAGTCTGCCATGGGGCCCACGCCGACGCGACAGGATGCCGGCAGTCGACTGCTGGGTAAATGGAGCAACCTGGCGGACGCTGACGCCCTGCTGAACTACGCTCGAACCGGTCCCACCAATCAATTTCGAGTTCGGGCGCTACGCGGCTACATCGCGTTGGCGCGACGCTTTGATATGCCCGAGGCCGAGCGAGTGAAAATGTGTCGAGCTGCATGGGATTTGTCCAAGCAGCCCGCGGATCAGAAACTGGTGCTCGATGTGCTGAAGCTGCACCCTTCCCCCGAATCGTTTCAATTCGCCTCGGATCTTGCAGGAACCGGCGACGCATCGCGCGAAGCGCTGGAAACGGTCGTAGCGATTGCCCAGCAGGTGGGTGGGCAAGGGATTGATCTGTCGCAGCTGAAGAAAATCTTCGGTGGCTCGACCTTCAAACTGGAGATTCTCGATGCCCGCTATGGCGCCGGAGAAACATGGCAGGATGTGACATCCGTGCTGCAGAAGGCCAGCGGTGACTTGCCTTGGATCGATTTGCCGTCGCCGAACTACAACAGCAGCTTCGGCGGTGATCCAGCGCCAGGGGTACCCAAGCAACTTCGCGTCCGCTATCGGCTGGATGGCAAACAAGGGGAAGTGGCTCTGAATGAGAACGCCGCGATCCTGCTGCCCATACCCAAGCAGTAGCTCCGATCCTCAGCTTCTGCCGACACAGCGTGCAGGAAGTCATCACTCGGATTGATCACGCGGATCCGCGATCAGGCGAGAGGGTTGACGTCCTCTGCCGATTCGAGCCTTCCGAACAGCAAGGCCTTGCCCTCCGCATACTCGATCGGGTGGCCGCTGCGGCATTCCCAGCGGTGTACCTTGGCCTCCTCGAACTTTAACGCAAGCTCGCGATCGGCTCGCAATCGATCGCGGACCAACAGCATCCGCTTCCACAGCGGACTGTCGATTACCGTGAGGTAAATGTGGTGCGTGGAGTTGCCGAAGCGGGGCTTGTCCAGCCGGCGATCGCCCTGATCCAAAATCGGTAGATCGGTTCTTGGCCGGCAGAACAGGCCCTCGATCAGTTCCTCAGCCGGTTCGAGATCGGCCGCAGAGCGAGTTGCCGCGATGCAGTCGATGATCGGCTGCGCGATCAAGCCGGAAATTGCCGTACTGCCGATGTGCTCCACCGCGACCACCAGTCCCCGACAAGCATCGAGAATGCTCGAGCGGATTTGCTCGAACTCTTGAGACCATCGGGGGTCGTAGTGCATCAGTCGGACGGGTGCGTCGTGGAGTGTCATGGAGATTCCTTGAGGGGTAGCGCGTTCCGACCGCTGGACGGATCGGCCTGTTGGAAATGGAAATCGGTGTAACGGGTCCAACGGAGCCGGGAGCCGGCCCGGGGTTCGCCGAGCAACGAGGCGGGGTTTTCTGAAATGGTAGGCGTCGGGCATCCAAGGGCCCGGCCGGAATGAGGCGGCGCCAGCATTTTTTTGTGGGATTTCAGGGCGATTGAGGCCCCGATCGATCGTGCGTCAGAAGGGTTGGGAGCGGATAATCAGGAAAGTGGTGGTCCACCGTGTGCCCTTGATTTGTGTTTGCCGCGTCTGTGTTTCAACGAATCCTGCGTCTCTTGCCGGCTTTGAGTCTCGAGCGGAAATGCTTGCTGTTTTTCGGCATGGCTTTGACGCTCCTGATGTGCGCTACGTTCTGGTTCTTTCAATTCATAGCGCAGGGGCAAGCGATGCAGGTGCCCCGGCAGACCGCCAAAGACTTTGCGAACATGCTGGTTTCGCGGCTGCATCACGATGCGATGCTGGCCGATGCGATGACCGATCCAGTTCGGCTGGCCGACGCGCGGAAGACGCTCCGCTTGCTGGATAAGTATTTTTTGAACGCCTTGCCCCGTGGCAGTGGGGTGGAGTCCGGCGCGGAGCGCGGACCGGCGGGTCTGATCGAGGGCGGGGGCGAACGTGATTTCAATGCTCGGTTTGTGACCTTGGGTAATGAGCCTGACTTTGAGGGCTTGCGGAAAGCGCGAGAACTGCAACCGGCGAATCCTGCCGAGCAACAGATCCTTGATCGGCTGGAGAAAGAGTACCGCAGTCGACTCACGGAGTTGTTTCGCGAGCAGGCCGCGAAGGGAGCTCAGCCGGATCCCAATCAGGTGCTTGGCGCTGACAACGCGTTCGGCCAAATCACGCCCCTTGCGGCGCCGCTGTTCGCCGAGGCGGGGCCGAGTCGAGGTCGGTATCTGTACTACGCCCCGGTGATCATGCAATCCAGTTGCATGTCCTGCCACGCGCCAGTCAACGGTTGGCCCAACGGGCAGGCACCGACAGATCCGGCACAACTGGCGGCCAGTATGCCGTTCCGTGTAGTCCGTGTCAGTCTGCCCTATGGACCAACGGAAGACACTTTGACGTGGATCCGCGCGGTGATTGTGGCGTTGGCAATGCTGATCGTCGCCGTGACGCTGGTCGTATTGCACACCATCGTTCGCTATCTGGTGCTCAAGCCGATGTACCATCTCCGCGACGTCAGCGATCAGATCAGCCGCGGCAGCAGCCAGTTGCGGGCGGAACTGGATACGGACGACGAATTTGAAGAACTGGGTGACGCATTCAATCGCATGCTTCAGCATTTGATGGAAACCCAGACTCGGCAGCGCGACCTGAACCAGGCGCTCGACCAAAAAGTCGATCAGCTTGCGCAGTTGAATCTGCAACTGTACGAGGCCAACCGGCTCAAGAGCGATTTCTTGACAAACATGAGCCACGAGCTGCGAACGCCGCTCAACAGCATCATCGGGTTCAGCGATGTGTTGGCTGACATCGACGCACTGAATGACAAGCAGCGGCGATATGCGCGGAATATTCAGCAGAGCGGCCGCGTGTTGTTGGAGATGATCAACGACATCCTCGATCTTGCAAAAGTGGAAGCTGGCAAGATGGAGGTTCGGCCCGGCCGCTTCGACCTGCGGCTGCTCGTGCAGGCCCAATGCGACATGGTTCGGAGCCTGTCCGAGGAGAAAAACATCGATCTGAACATGGAGATGCCCGAGGAGTTGCCCAGCGTGTGGCAGGATGCCAACAAGATAGGGCAAATCCTGACCAATCTCCTCAGTAACGCGATCAAGTTCACTCCAGAGGGCGGGGTTGTCACCGTTCGTGTCGCGGACCAAGACGACGGTCAGTTCTCGATCAGCGTGGAAGATTCGGGGGTCGGAATTCCCGAAGAAGACCACGCAGTGATCTTCGAAAAATTTCGGCAGAGCCGCGTCGTGTCCGGTGACGATGGACTGAAACGCGAGTTCTCGGGAACCGGTCTGGGACTGTCGATCGTCAAAGAACTCTGCAAGTTGCTGGGCGGGGAAATCCGCTTCACGAGTGAACTCGGTAAGGGCAGCAACTTCATCGTGACACTGCCTTGGCGGTTCAAGCCACCGGGATCGATGTCGGCCGGAGAGCATGGCTTGGGAGAGGATGGAAGGGCATCGGTGGGAGAAACCGACGCCGGCAGAGACAAGAAGGAGCTGCAAGCGCCCCGCGCGCTCGAGAGCGGGTGGCTGGCCCAGTCACCGGCTGTGGCTCCGCCGGGGAAATCCATGTGAACCCTAGGGGCGGATGGCGATCGTCCGCGCTTTGCATACGACCAGGGGAAAAAACAATCGTGACTCTGCCAGCCAACGCGGATCACCTGTCTGTCGCGCAAGGCGGTGTAGCCGATCGAGGGCCGATCAGCGAACATGCTGCCTGTCGGATGCGATGAGGCAGGATCGCTTCTGAAATTTCCCGCAACTTCGGAGGCGGTCACATTGAAAGGCGAGGAGCAGCGGACGACCCGCGTCGAGCTCTATACGGATGGGGCCTGCAGCGGAAACCCAGGGCCGGGCGGATGGGCATTCATTCTTCGTGATGCCCGCACCGGTAAAGAGCGTGAGGAGAGTGGCGCTGAACGCGAAACAACCAACAATCGCATGGAACTGTTGGCGGTGATTCGCGGCCTGCAGGCCTTGAAGCGGCCGTGCCAAGTGACCCTGTATGCCGACAGCAAGTACGTCGGGGAAGGGTTGAGCAGCTGGATGGCGGGCTGGAAGCAACGCGGCTGGAAGCGGAAGGACGGCAACGGATGGAAGCCGGTGAAGAATGTCGAGCTGTGGCAGGAATTGGATCGGCTGGCCAAGATGCACCTGATCGTCTTCCGACACGTCGCCGGCCATTCCGGCCATCCTGAGAATGAGCGATGCGATCAACTGGCCGTGGCCGCCTATCGCGAACTGATCGGACAGCGTGTCGATTGATTGGACAGCGTGTCGATTGATTGGACAGCGTGTCGATTGATTGGACAGCGTGTCGATTGATTGGACAGCGTGTCGATTGATTGGACAGCG
>Ga0114939_10001565_pt1 | contig 17951 bp, 17 predicted proteins | sample AshMeaCrysSpring_FD_87196 | JGI IMG/M metagenome (GOLD analysis project Ga0114939, IMG submission 87196) | Groundwater microbial communities from Big Spring, Nevada to study Microbial Dark Matter (Phase II) - Ash Meadows Crystal Spring | ecosystem: Environmental > Aquatic > Deep subsurface >...
CGGCAGCGTCCGCGCCCGGTCGGTCGGGGCGCTCTTCGCGCGGGCCGCCGCCGCGACGGCTCTCGCGGTGCTCGCTGCCACGACGGCCACCGCGGCCGCCGTCCCGATCGCGGCCTCGGCCGCCGCCGAATCCGCCGCGGCCGCCACCGGGACCGCCATGGCGACGGCGCTCGCGCGCGGGCACGGTGATTTCTGCGAGCAGGTTTTCCGAGAGCGTCGCTCGCGGCAGGCTGCGGCCGATGTATCCCTCGATGTCCGGCAGCGACTGCACGTAGTCCTCGCAACCGAGGCTGATCGCATCGCCCTCGGCACCGGCACGCGCGGTGCGGCCGATGCGATGCACGTAGTCCTCTGCGTCCTGCGGCATGTCGTAGTTGAACACGTGGCTCACGTCGGGGACGTGCAGGCCGCGCGAGGCGACATCGGTGCCGATCAGGATCGGGAGATCGCCGCTGTGGAAGTCGCGCAGCATGCGCAGGCGCTTCTTCTGGGGCACGTCGCCCGAGATCGCCTCGGCATCGAAGCCGTTGGCGCGCAGGAGCGTCTCGAGCTCTTCGGCCCCGCGCCTGGTGTTGACGAAGATCATCGTCCGGCGCGGGTCCATCGAGCGCAGCAGCCCGACGAGCAGCCGGGGCTTCTCGTCCATCGAGGGGAAGTAGATCACCTGGCGGACGCGGTCCACGGTCATCTTGTCGGGCTCGATGCGCACGAGCTCCGGGTCGTCCATGTGCTCGTAGGCGAGTTCGAGCACGCGCTGCGCGAGGGTGGCTGAGAACAGCAGGTTGAGGCGCTGGTCTGGCGGGGGCAGGCGCCGCATTATGTAGCGGATGTCGGCGATGAAGCCGAGGTCGAACATCCGATCGGCCTCGTCGAGCACCAGCACTTCGACCGAGCGCAAATCGAACACGTGCTGCCTGTAGAAGTCGATGAGGCGGCCGGGCGTGCCCATCAGTATGTCCACGCCCGCCTCGAGTTCCCGGCGCTGCTTGTCGTAGTCGACGCCGCCGAACGCCAGTCCGAGCCGCAGGTCGGTGTACTGTCCGATGATCTCCGCGTCGTGGTGGATCTGCACCGCCAGCTCGCGGGTCGGCGCGACGATGAGCGCGCGCGGTGCGTTCACCTTGCGCGTCGGCAAGGACGGGTTGCGCAGCAGCCGGCTGTAGAGCGCAACCAGGAAGGCCGCGGTCTTGCCCGTGCCGGTCTGGGCCTGCCCCGCGACGTCGAAGCCCGCGAGCGCGCGTGGCAGCGTCTGCGCCTGGATCGGCGTGCAGCGCTCGAAACCGGCATCGGCGATGCCGCGCGCGAGGGTATCGGGCAGGTGGAGGTTGGTAAATGAGACGTCGGTCAGGTGTGCGTCGGCCATCAGGTGGATTCTTGGAGTGTGGTCTTGCAAATTGGAAAAAAGCGGGTTCAAATACGTCGCGAATCGCGGTCCACGACCGCTCCCGCCTTCAAGTGCAGCCGGCTCGCCGGGTTTGAACGACCCGACGCCCTCGTTCGGCGCACCGGGAACCCCGAACACAAGGTACAGCCGTCTTTCGAGTAGTTTGCCTCACGCGCACCGCGCCGTCACCCGCCCAGGTCGCGCATCCCCCGACCCCACCCCAACCCGACCCTGATCAAATCAGCTCAATACGCCAGCGGAGGTAGTCTCTGGTGAGCCAGTCCATCATCCACGTCACCGACTCGAGCTTCGAGCAGGACGTGCTCAAATCCGACAAGCCGGTGCTGCTCGACTTCTGGGCCGAGTGGTGCGGTCCCTGCAAGATGATCGCGCCGATCCTCGACGAGATTGCCGCCGAGTTTGACGGCCGAGTCGTCATAGCCAAGCTGAACGTCGACGACAACCCGCGTACGCCGATGAAGTTCAACGTGCGCGGCATCCCGACGCTGATCCTGTTCAAGAACGGCCAGGCCGAAGGCCAGAAGATCGGGGGCGTCCGCAAGTCGGACGTCGTCGCTTTCCTGGACGACAAGCTGTGAGGGGCTACCTCGGCAACCCGAATCGGGGCCGCCCAGGCAAGCGCGGCCGCGGCGGCGGCGGCCAGCCCGACGGCAACCGCGGTCCGCGCCAGGACGAGCTGCCGCCCGACGACTTCATGGACGGCGAGGACCTCGACGTCATCAGTCCTGCGGAGCTCGAGGCCAGCCGTCGCTCGATGAACCTGAGCGAGCTGAAGCACAAGCCGATCCCGGAGCTGCTGAAGATCGCCGCGCAGATGGGCATGGAGAACCTGGCCCGCTCGCGCAAGCAGGACATCATTTTCGCCATCCTCAAGGCGCACGCCCGCAACGGCGAGGACATCTACGGCGACGGAGTGCTCGAGATCCTGCAGGACGGCTTCGGCTTCCTGCGCTCGCCCGAGGGTTCCTACCTCGCGGGTCCGGACGACATCTACATCAGCCCGTCCCAGATCCGTCGCTTCAACCTGCGCACCGGCGACACGATCTCCGGCCTGATCCGTCCCCCGAAGGACGGCGAGCGCTACTTCGCGCTGCTCAAGGTCGGGCAGATCAACTTCGATTCGCCCGAGAACGCACGCAGCAAGGTCCTGTTCGAGAACCTCACGCCGCTGCACCCGACCAGGCGGTTCCGGCTCGAGCGCGGCACCGGCAGCACCGAGGACCTCACTGCGCGGATGATCGACCTGATCTCCCCGCTCGGTAAGGGGCAGCGCGGACTCATCGTCTCGCCGCCCAAGGCCGGCAAGACCATGCTGCTGCAGAACATCGCCAACTCGATCACCGGCAACCACCCGGAGGTGTACCTGATCGTGCTGCTCATCGACGAGCGGCCCGAGGAGGTCACCGAGATGACGCGCACCGTGCGCGGCGAGGTCGTGTCCTCCACCTTCGACGAACCGGCGAGCCGCCACGTGCAGGTCGCGGAGATGGTGATCGAGAAGGCCAAGCGTCTGGTCGAGCACAAGAAGGACGTGGTGATCCTGCTCGACTCGATCACGCGCCTCGCGCGCGCCTACAACACGGTGGTGCCGAGTTCCGGCAAGGTGCTGACGGGCGGTGTCGACGCCAATGCGCTGCAGAGGCCGAAGCGGTTCTTCGGCGCGGCACGCAACATCGAGGAGGGCGGCTCACTCACGATCCTCGCCACGGCGCTGATCGACACCGGTTCACGCATGGACGACGTGATCTACGAGGAATTCAAGGGCACGGGCAACAGCGAGATCCACCTCGATCGCCGCATCGCCGAGAAGCGCGTCTATCCGGCGTTCAACATCAATCGCTCGGGCACCCGGCGCGAGGAGCTCATCACCTCTCCGGACGAGCTCGCCAAGATCTGGATCCTGCGCAAGCTCCTGCACCCGATGGACGAGCTGGCGGCGGCGGAATTCCTCATCGACAAGATGCGGGATACCAAGACCAACGCCGAGTTTTTCGACTCCATGAAGCGCTGAGCCGGACGCCGGGCAGCGGATCGCTGCGCGGCGTCGCGACTTGCGTCACGGCCGTGCATACCACCGAGAATCTCCGTGGCATCGTCGCGATGCTGCTCGCGGTCGCGATCTTCTCCCTGATGGACGCGCAGCTCAAGCTGCTTGCGGGTCACTACGGGCCGATGCAGGTAGCGTTCCTGCGCGGTGTCGCGTCGCTGCCGTTCGTGCTGCTGCCGGTGGTCGTGCGCGGGCGGATGGCGCGACTCAGGCCGGTCAACGTGAAGCTGCACCTGCTGCGTGGCGGGCTCTCCGTGCTGATGCTCGGCAGCTTCATCTACGCGGTGCGCGAGTCCTCGCTCGCGACCACCTACTCGATATTCATGTGTGCGCCGCTCGTGGTGGCCGCGATCTCGGTGCCGCTGCTCCGGGAGAAGGTGTCGCGCGCGCAGTGGGTCGCCATCGCCATCGGCCTCGGCGGCGTGATGGTGATGATCGCACCACGCGGAGGCGGCGAATGGGTCTCGGTCGGAGCGCTCGCGGCGGTGGTTGCTGTGGCGGCGTACTCGCTGGCCGCGGTGTCGATCCGCATCCTTTCGCGCACCGACACCGGCGAGAGCATGGTGTTCTGGTTCTCCGCGCTCCTGAGCGTGGGAGCCGGGCTGCTCGCGATTCCCAAGTGGGTGCCGCTGCTTGCCGCGCACTGGCCGCTGTTCGCAGGCATAGGCCTCACCGGTGCGATGGGGCAGCACTTCATCACGGAGGCTTTCCGCCGCGCACCGGCCTCCGTGGTTGCCCCGTTCGAATACACAGCGTTGCTGTGGGGCGTGGTGCTGGATCTCGTGATCTGGGGTGTACTGCCAAGGTCGACCACGTTGATGGGCAGCGTAGTCGTGATCGGGGCCGGCCTGTACCTGATCTCCCGCGAGCGCCGCAGCCCCTGAGCCCGACGCCAGCTTGCGGCTTGCCACCCGGCGGCGCGGCGCCACCGGGCGACAATCCCGTCATCAGCCCGTTACTTGGGCAGCATGACAGCGTCGATCACGTGGATGACGCCGTTGCTCGCCGCGATGTCCGTCTTGACGACATTCGCGCCGTCGACCGTGACCTTGCCGTCGTTCACGGCGATCTTGACCGACTGGCCGTTCACCGTCTTGGCGCTCGTGAGCTTCACGACGTCGGCCGCCATCACCTTGCCCGGCACGACGTGGTAGGTGAGGATGCCGGCGAGCTTCGCCTTGTTTTCCGGCTTCAGCAGCGAATCAAGGGTGCCGGCGGGCAGCTTGGCGAAGGCCTCGTCCGTCGGGGCGAAGACGGTGAACGGGCCGGGGCCCTTCAGGGTCTCGACAAGGCCCGCGGCCTTGAGCGCAGCGGCCAGCGTGTTGAAGCTGCCTGCGGCGACGGCGGTGTCGACGATGTCAGCCGCTGCCTTGGCCTTGGCCTCGTAGGCCTGCGCACCCTGGAAGGCCAGAGCGCCCGTCAGCAGCGCCACGACGGGAAGTGAAGCGCGCAGGCGCGCGAAAGCAGTCGATGTGGACATCAGAATTCTCCTAGAGGTTGTTCGGTAAAGCCGGACCGTTCACGGGCAAACGTCCGTGACCCTCAATTCGGCACTGCGGGTGCTGCGGTTTCGGACCGGCCGTCGCGCGGGCGGGTCAGGATTCGCGAGCGATCGCCCGGTAGCCGATGTCGCGTCGGTACTGCATGCCGTCCCAGCGGATCGCCTCGACGAGGTCGTAGGCCTGTCGTTGCGCGGCCCGGACGGTCTCGCCGAGGCCGACCGCGCACAGTACCCGGCCGCCGTTCGTGACGACATCGCCGTCGCGCATCGCGGTGCCGGCGTGGAACACCTTGCCCGGCCGCCGCGCAGCGGCCTCGAGGCCGTCAATCACGTCGCCCATGCGCACCGCCTCGGGATAACCGCCGGCCGCGAGCACGACGCCGACCGCTGCGCGCGGGTCCCAGTCGACTGTCGCCTGGTCGAGGCGTCCGTCCAGCGCCGCGTCGCAGAGCACGGTCAGGTCCGAACGCAGGCGCGCGAGGATCGGCTGGGTCTCCGGGTCGCCGAAGCGGCAGTTGAATTCCAACACCCTCGGAGTGCCGTCGGCTCCGATCATGAGTCCCGCGTAAAGAAAGCCCAGGTAGGGCGTGCCCTCGGCCGCCAGTGCGTGCACCGTAGGCCACATCACTTCCCGCATGACGCGGTCGTGGATCGCCGGCGTCACGACTGGCGCGGGCGAGTAGGCGCCCATGCCGCCCGTGTTGGGGCCCGCGTCGTCGTCCCGCAGGCGCTTGTGGTCCTGTGAGGTCGCGAGCGGCAGCACGTGACTGCCCGCAACCATCGCGATGAAGCTCGCTTCCTCGCCCTCGAGAAACTCCTCGATCACGACCTTGTCTCCGGCTTTGCCGAAGCGCCCGTCGAACATGGCCTGCGTGGTCTGGACGGCCTCGTCGGCGGTCGCACAGATCACCACGCCCTTGCCCGCAGCGAGTCCATCGGCCTTGACGACGAGCGGTACCCGCTGTGAGCGCACCCAGTCGGGGTCGAAATCGTCGCGCGTGAAACTTCCGTAGGCCGCAGTGGGGATGCCATGGCGCTTCAGGAATTCCTTCGTGAAGGCCTTCGATCCCTCGAGCTGCGCGGCGCGGCGGCTCGGACCGAAGCAGCGCAGTCCGGCGGCGGCGAACGCATCGCAGACGCCGAGCACCAGCGGACCCTCCGGTCCGACGATCGTCAGGTCGATCTGCTCTACGAGGGAATGGCGCACGAGGGCTTCAATGTCCTCGGCGGCGATGGCGATGTTGCGCACCCGCGGCTCGAGCATCGTGCCCGCGTTGCCGGGTGCGACGTGCACCTCGGTGACCCGTGGCGATTGCGCCACCTTCCACGCCAGTGCGTGCTCGCGACCCCCGGACCCGATGATGAGGACCTTCATCAGTGCCGGAAATGGCGCATGCCGGTGAAGACCATGGCGATGCCGTGCTCGTCCGCGGCCGCGATCACCTCGGCGTCGCGCTTCGATCCCCCGGGCTGGATCACCGCGGCGATGCCGTGCTCGGCCGCCGCGTCGAGCCCGTCCCGGAACGGGAAGAACGCGTCGGAAGCCATCGCGGAACCGCCGGGGTCCAGCCCCTCGTCGCGCGCCTTCATCGCCGCGATGCGTGTCGAGACCACGCGGCTCATCTGGCCGGCACCGATGCCGACCGTCATGCCGTCCTTCACGAACACGATGGCGTTCGACTTGACGTACTTGCAGACGCTCCAGGCGAACATCAGGTCGTCGAGTTCGGTGGGCGACGGTGCGCGCTTCGTCACCACCTGCAGCTGGTCGCGCTTCACCAGTGCCGTGTCGCGTCCCTGCAGCAGCAGCCCTCCGTTCAGGCTCCGGATCTCGTAGCGCGTGCTGCTCGGGGCGAGCCCGCCGGTAACGAGCAGGCGCACATTCTCCTTGCGCGCGCAGGCCTCCCGCGCCTCGGGCTCGACCGAAGGAGCGATGATCACTTCGACGAACTGCCGTTCGACGATGATGCGCGCGGTATCGCCATCGAGTGGCCGGTTGAACGCGATGATGCCGCCGAAGGCGGAGGTGGGATCGGTGCGGAACGCGCGGTCGTACGCCTCACGCGGGCTGGCGGCGAGGGCGACCCCACAGGGGTTGGCGTGCTTCACGATCACGCAGGCAGGTTCCTCGAACTGTCGCACGCACTCGAATGCGGTATCGGCGTCGGCAAGGTTGTTGTAGGAGAGTTCCTTTCCCTGCAGCTGCGAGGCAGAACCGACCGAGGCGCCCTGGCTGTCGGTCGCGACGTAGAAGGCCGCGGACTGGTGAGGATTCTCGCCGTAGCGCAGGTCGAGCCGCTTGCGGAACTGCATTGCCAGCAGGTCCGGGAACTCGCTGCCGGTGCCGTTGCGTCCGGTGCGACCGAGGTAGGAAGCAACCACTGCATCGTACTGTGCAGTGTGCGCGAACGCCTTGGTCGCGAGCCGCAGGCGCGTCTCCGCGGATACGCTGCCGCCCTCCCGGTCGATCTCGCCGATCACGGTTCCGTAGTCGAGAGGGTCAATGACGATGGTCACTCGGTCGTGGTTCTTGGCCGAGGCACGCACCATCGCCGGTCCACCGATGTCGATGTTTTCGACCGCGTCCTCGAAGGTGCAGCCGGGCCGTGCCACTGTTGCCGCGAACGGATAGAGGTTCACCGCGACGAGGTCGATGGGCTCGATGCCGTGCGCGGCCATCACCGCGTCGTCGACGCCACGCCGGCCGAGCAGGCTGCCGTGGATCTTCGGATGCAGTGTCTTGACGCGTCCGTCCATGATCTCGGGGAAGCCGGTGAGGGAGGACACGTCGGTGACTTCGATGCCGTTCTCGCGCAGCATTCCCGCCGTGCCGCCGGTCGACAGCAGTACCACGTCGCGCTCGCGAAGGGCGCGTGCAAACTCGAGCAGTCCCTCCTTGTTGGAGACGCTCAGAAGAGCCCGCCGGATCGTCGTCTGGGCCATGGTGGGTTCCGGCGGCCGGTCAGCCGGAAATGCCGTAATGGCGCAGCTTCTTGCGCAGGGTGCCGCGGTTCATGCCCAGGATGTCAGCGGCGCGGCTCTGGTTGCCCTCGACGAAGTCGAGGACAGCGCGGAACAGCGGTTCCTCGACCTCGCGCAATACCAGTTCGTAGAGATGCGCAGGCGCGTGACCGTTGAGACTCGCGAAATAGCATTCCAGCGCCTCCTCGGCATGTGAGCGCAGCGGGATGCTTCGACCGGTGTGCGATGCCGCGGGCTTCGCCTCGCGACGTCGTGGTGTTTTCTTGCGCGGCGCCATCGACCCCTGTCCTCGTTCTTGCGCTGGCCGGCGCGCGAAGTCAGGCGGCAGCTGCGTGCCCTGCGTCGACCGCCTCGAAGTACTCGCTCACCCGCACGAGCTGCGCCTCGGCCGACTCTGCCTGCATCACGGACTGACGGAAGGCCTGCGCCTGCGGGCGCTCCCGGCAATACCAGCCGATGTGCTTGCGCGCAATCTTTACGCCCGGCTCGGGGCCGTAGAAGTCGTACAAATCGCGCAGATGAGCCAGCATGATATCACGCAGTTCGGCCGTGTCCGGCCCGGCTGGTGGCGCGCCGCCGCTGAGCGCCGAGTCGATCTCGCGAAAGATCCACGGGCGCCCCTGCGCGGCCCGTCCGACCATCACGCCGTCGGCACCGGTGAGTGCCAGCACCTGCGCGGCCTTTGCCGCCGAGTCGACATCGCCGTTCGCGATCACCGGGATGCGCACGGCCCGCTTGATCTCGGCGATGGTCTGGTACTCCGCTTCCCCTTCGAAACGACAGGCGCGGGTGCGCCCATGTACGGCAAGAGCCTGTACGCCCGCACTCTCCGCGATACGCGCGACCCGCACGCCGTTGCGACTCGCGGCATCCCAACCGGTCCGGATCTTGAGAGTCACCGGCACGTCCACTGCGCGCACCGTGGCTTCGAGAATCTGCGCCACGAGCGTCTCGTCTCGCAGCAGCGCCGATCCGGCGTCCTTGTTGCAGACGCGCTTGGCGGGGCAGCCCATGTTCAGGTCGATGATTTCCGCGCCGGCGTCCGCATTGCGTCGCGCGGCCTCGGCCATCGCCTGTGGATCTCCACCCGCAATCTGCACGACGCGCGGACCGGGTTCGCCGGTGTGATCGCGTCGCCGCCTGGACAGCGGCGTGTCCCACAGGCGCGGATCGGCGGCGAGCATTTCTCCAGCCGCGAGCGCCGCGCCCATGCTCCGGCAGAGGCGGCGGAAGGGGAGGTCGGTCACGCCGGCCATTGGCGCGAGAAACGCGCGGCCGTCCAGCCGGTGCCGGCCGATGCTGATGGATGACATCGCGCTCAGCTCGGGTCCGACGGCCGGGCGCACAACAGCTGGCCCGTCTCGTCGCGCAGGCAGACGTCAAGGCGATAACCCACTGCGTCCCCGCCCGGATCGGCGAGCACGAGCTCGGCCTCGCCGCTCCCGCCCGGAGTGAGCATCGGGCTGGCCGCTGCCCCGCTCAGCAGGTACTCGGCCGGCTCGAAATCGCGAGCGGCGATCATCGAGCCGAAACGATCCTCGAGCTGAAGTCGCAGGATCGGCATCGGCTGCGCGAAGGCCGCGCGATTCGTCAGGCTCGCGCGGACCACCATGCGGCCCTCGTCGCGGTCGTCCACCTCCAGCTGTCGCAGTTCCAGGGCCGCGAGATCCCGGCTCGGAGGCAGTTCGAGCCCGATCTGCTCGTAGACCGCGCGCAGCGTGCCGCCGGCCCGCGCGTCACGCGCGAGGGAGTCGCGCCAGTGGTGCACCACCTGTGCCGCAAGCACGAGAGTGAGCAGCAGGCTGCCCGCAGTCCAAGCGAGTGTCGGCCAGGCGGATCGCTCCGGCTCGGGCTCCACTTGCATCTCGACGGGCGCCGGGCGGAACCGGCGTGCCGACAGCGACAGCTCCTCGGGGCGGCTCGCCGCTGCAGGCGGTGGCGCAGCTGGAGCAGCCGCGCGCCGCGCATGTTCGACACTCGGCGGCGCCGCGACGGGAGCTTCGGCGAACACTTTCTCCGGTGCGGCTGCTGCCTCGGCAGACGGCTCCGGTTTCGCCTCCAGCGCGGACAAGACTCGTCGATCGGGGACCGAGGTCACCGTCCCGTTCGGGGCAACGTCTACGAAAACCGGCTCGGCAGCGTCGAGTTGCGGCGTGGCCAGCTCGGACAGGAACTCCGTCTCCGCGGTGTTCTCTCCGGGTTCGAGCGACTCGTCGAACTCGTCGATGTCGGATCGGAACTCGCGCTGCAGGCGCTGCACGAGTGCCTCGAGCTCGCGTTCCGCCTCGCGCTCGTCCGGAAACTCAGAGGCCGAGACCTGCAGGGTCTCGTAGGAATCGGTGGCGTCGAGGTCCTCCTCGAGCTCGAATTCGATCGGCGACTCCTCAGCCGGCACCAGCCGGACCTGCGGCTCGGCGGCCTCCGGCTCGGTGGGCAGCGGCTCGTCGTCTACGCTCACCCGCTCGCCTTCGAGCGTGATGGTCTCCGTCGCGCGACCCTCGTCGACGAGGACCTCGGCTGGTTCCGACGCAGATTCCTCGGGCACCTTGCCAATCAGTGGAGGAAATCCGAGCGGCGCCGCCGAGATCACCAGCGGCTCGAGCTCAACTGGCTTCGCCGGCGCTTCGACGGAGTCCGACAGGCGCGCGAGTGCGTCGAACGCGCTGAAGCAGCGACCGCAACGCACAGTGCCGCGCGCTGCGCGCAGCATCACGGCCGTCACGCGGAACTGCGTCTGGCAGTCAGGACACTGGGTGTACATCGGACCCGCTCGAGAGTTCTGCTCGTTTCAGCCGGCGAGGCGTCGGCCGCCGAGCAGAACCCAGCCGTCGCGCATTGCAATCGTGTGGATATCAAAACACGGGCGATAAGCTGCTGTCACGGCATCTGCCTGCTCGGCGAGCAGACCGCTGAGCGCCAGCAGTCCCTGCGGACGCACCGCTGCGGCGAACGCCGGCACGAGTTCCATCAGCGGGCGCGCGAGGATGTTGGCGACGAGCAGGTCGGCGCAGCCCGGCTCGAGGTGCGGTTCCGCGGTTATGTTCAGTCGATCGACAACCGCGTTGCGCACGGCGTTCTCGCGCGTCGCAATCAGTGCCTGTGGATCGATGTCCACCGCATGCACGCGCGCCGCGCCGAGCTTCGCCGCGGCGATGGAGAGGATGCCGGAGCCGCAGCCATAGTCCACGACCGCGCGGCCTCGCAGTCGCTGCCCATCGAGCCACTCGAGGCACAGTGCGGTGGTCGGGTGCGTGCCGGTGCCGAATGCAAGCCCTGGATCGAGCTCGATTCGAACGGCATCCGGTGCGCCGGCGGACTGGCCGCCCGGACAGACCCAGAGGCGCTGCCCGAAGCGCATCGGATGGAAGTCCTCGAGCCAGACGCGCTCCCACGCGCGGTCGGTCACGATCTGGAAACACGGAACGGGCAGGCCCGGCAGCGCTCGCTCGATCGCCGACCCGATTGCGGCGGGGTCGGCGCCCGCATCGAACAGAGCCTTCAGCATGACGGTGGGCCACAACGGTGTCGTACCGGGCGCTGGCTCGAGCACGGGATCGTCGGCGGCGTCCTCGAGCGTGACCGACACGGCGCCAAGAGCGAACAGCGCCTCCTCGTAAGGCGCAGGGTCGCGGGCGCCGAGGTCCAGGGTCAGTTGAAGGTGCGGCACTGCGGTCTCTGGTTCGGCGCTGACGTCGGACAGAACATGCTCATTGGCTGGTAGATGCGCCGTGCGAGCCGCGGACAAATTGCGGCGACCATCGGTCGCATCGCAGCACCGAACTACTTGATCCCCAGCCGCCTTTCCAGGTAATGGATGTCCGTCCCGCCCGCGCGGAAGGCCGCGTGCTGGAAGATCTCCTGGTGCAGCGGGACGTTGGTCTTGATGCCCTCGATGACGATCTCGCCGAGCGCGTTGCGCATGCGGGCGATGGCGGTGTCACGGTCCTCGCCGTAGGCGATCACCTTCGCGATCAGCGAGTCGTAATAGGGCGGCACCGTGTAGCCGGTGTACAGGTGGCTGTCCACGCGCAGGCCCGGACCACCCGGCGCATGCCAGAGCTTCACCTGGCCTGGCGACGGCGTGAATTTCCGCGGATCCTCGGCGTTGATGCGGCACTCGATCGCGTGGCCGCGGATCAGCACGTCGTCCTGGCCCCAGGGCAGGCGCTCGCCCGCCGCGATGCGCAGCTGCGCCTTCACGAGATCGATGCCGGTGATCATCTCGGTCACCGGGTGCTCCACCTGGATGCGCGTATTCATCTCGATGAAAAAGAACTCGTCGTTCTCATAGAGGAACTCGAGCGTGCCCGCGCTGCGGTAGCCGATGTCGGCGCAGGCTGCTGCCACGCGCTCGCTCATCGTGCGGCGCTGCTTTGCTGTGAGGCCCGGCGCCGGTGCTTCCTCGATCACCTTCTGGTGCCGGCGCTGCATGGAGCAGTCGCGCTCGCCGAGGCAGATCACATTGCCGTAGTGATCCGCGAGCACCTGGAACTCGATGTGCCTCGGCTTCTCCAGGAACTTCTCCATGTAGACCTGGTCGTTGCCGAAGGCCGCCAGCGCCTCGGCGCGGGTGACGCTTACCGAGTGCAGCAGGGTAGCCTCGCTGTGCACGACGCGCATTCCGCGTCCGCCGCCGCCACCCGAGGCCTTGATGATCACCGGGAAGCCGAAGTCGCGCGCGATGCGGAGGATCTCGTCGGGCTCGCTGCCGAGAGGACCATCGGAGCCGGGCACGCAGGGCACGCCGGCTTTCTTCATGCTCTGGATCGCCGATACCTTGTCGCCCATCAGGCGAATCGTTTCGGGACGCGGGCCCACGAAGGTGAAGCCGCTCTTCTCCACGCGCTCCGCGAAGTCGGCGTTCTCGGAGAGGAAACCGTAGCCGGGATGAACCGCGACCGAGTCGGTAACCTCGGCGGCGCTGATGATCGCCGGCATGTTCAGGTAGCTGTCGCGCGAGGGCGGTGGCCCGATGCAGACCGACTCGTCGGCGAGCAGCACATGCTTGAGGCTGCGATCAGCCGTCGAGTGCACGGCGACGGTCTTGATGCCGAGCTCGCGGCACGCGCGCAGGATACGCAGCGCAATCTCGCCGCGGTTCGCGATCACGACCTTGTCGAGCATGGCCGCGGTCCAGCGCCGGCTACTGGATGATGAACAGCGTCTGGCCGAACTCGACCGGGTCGCCGTTCTTGACCAGTACAGAGACCACGCGGCCGGCCTTGTCGGACTCGATCTGATTCATCATCTTCATGGCCTCGATGATGCACAGTACGTCGCCGGGCTTTACCTCACTGCCGATTTCGACGAACGCTTTCGCGCCCGGCGCGGGCGCCGCGTAGAACGTGCCCACCATCGGCGCCGTCACGGCGTTCTCGGACGTGGTGGCCGCCGGACCGGCACCCGAGGCTTCTGTCGCTCGCGGTGCCGCACCGGCGGGCGCAACCGCCCCCGGCGACGCGGTGTAGCTGGCAGGTACCGTAACCGTGTGCACCGTTCCGGTCGGATGCCGGCTGATGCGCACGGACTCCTCGCCCTCCTTGATCTCGATCTCGGAGATGCCCGATTCCTCGAACAGCTCGATCAGCTTCTTTACCTTGCGGATGTCCATGGACGACCCCCGGGAACCGGTATGCGTCAGTCGCGCGGCGCGGACTGGCTGGCCAGGTGATGCGATGCGGCGCGCAGCGCGAGCTCGTACCCGACGGCGCCGAGGCCCGTGATTGTTCCAAGCGCCACATCGGAGAAGTACGAGCGGTGCCTGAACGGCTCCCGCGCATGCAGGTTGCTGAGGTGAACCTCGATGAAAGGGATCTTCACGGCCAGCAGCGCATCGCGCAGGGCGACACTGGTGTGCGTGAACCCGGCCGGGTTGAAAATGATGCACGCCACATGGCCCGTCGGGGCCTGGTGGATATGCTCGATCAGCTCGGACTCGGAGTTGCTCTGGAAGGCAGAGAGCCTGTGGCCCGCCTCGGCCGCGAGCTGCGTCAGGTGCCCGTGGATCTGGGCCAGCGTGACATGGCCGTACAGGCCCGGCTCGCGCAGACCAAGCAGGTTCAGGTTGGGACCGTTCAGCAGCAGGATGTGCGCCATCGCCGGATGTCGCCGCCAGAAGATACCCGCAAGTTTACCGCCAATAGCGGCAGCTTTGCGACATATGGCGTATTTTGCTCGTCGACGAGGCGGTCAGTCCTGCTCCTCGGGAGGAGCGGGAAGCGCGGCGAGAGCGGTCTCGAGTTCCTTTCGCGCCTGCTGCGGCGAGCGCTTGCCGGCATTCACCTGCCGTACGGCCTCGAGGATGAGCGCCGCCTCCGGTTCGGTCAACTCTCCGAGGTGTGCGGTGACGATGCGACCGCGGCGGTCGCTGAATACCGTGAAGGGCAGGCCGACTGCTTCGACCCCGAAAGCTGAGGCGGCATCGAGCGCCTCCTGTTCGCCAATCAGGAGCGGGTAGTCGATCTTCATCTCGTCGGCGTAGGCCAGCACCTTGTCGCGGAAGTCCACGGCGACCCCGATCACCTGGAACTGCTCCGCGGCGTGTTCTCGCTGCAGCGTCTGCAGCAGCGGGATCTCGCGGCGGCAGGGTGCGCACCACGTGGCCCAGAAGTTGACGATCAGGGACTTGTCGGGCCAGTCGGCGAGCGAGCGCAGGGTGCCGTCGCGGTCGGCAAGCTGGAACGAAGGCAGCGTCTCTGCCAGTTGCGCGGGCGCGGACTCGGTGAACGGTCCCGCCGGTGTCTCGACGGAGGCCGGCTGGCGGAGGACGTAGGCAGCGACGCCGGCCACCACCGCGGCGGCGATCATCAACGGCGTCACCCAGGGCTTCATGCGCCGGTCCCGGCGAGCGCAGACGTCACGTGGTCGCGGAATTCGCCCGCCTTCTTGAATCCGACCACACGGTACTGTGGCCGCTCGCGACCGGCCCCATCGAAAAAGACGATGGTCGGCGGACCGAGGATGCCGAATCGCTGCAGCAGAGCCTGGTCCTCGGCGTCATTCGCTGTGACGTCGGCCTGCAGCAGCAGCGTATTGCCGAGCGCCGCGCGCACGCCTGAGTCGGGAAACGTGTAGCGCTCCATTTCCTTGCAGGATACGCACCAGTCCGCATAGAAATCGAGCATCACAGGTCGCCCAGCCGCCGAAGCCGCGACGATTTCGCGCTCGAGATCCGCCACTGACTTGATGCGTTGGAATTCGAGGTGATGTCCCCGGGCCTCGCCGGTGCCTGCGATCGCAAGCGGTTGCAGGGGGTCATCATGGCCACGCAGTGCTCCTGCGACCAGGAGCACGCCATAGACCGCCGCCAATGCACCGACGCCGCGCCACGCGAGCTTCGAGCCGCCGCGAGCGTTGCGCGCCGCGACGAGCACCAGGTAGCCCGCGGTGAAGCATGCCAGCAGGCCCCAGAGTCCAAGCGTGACCGGACCCGGCAGCAGCCGGCTCAGCATCCAGATCGCAACACCCAGGAACATCAACCCGAAGATGGATTTCACCGTGTCCATCCAGGCGCCGGCTTTCGGCAGCAACTTGCCGGCCGAGGCGCCGAGCAGCAGCAGCGGCGCTCCCATGCCGAGGCTGAGCGAGAAAAGTGCCGCCGCGCCACGCAGCACGTCGCCGCTCTTGCTGATCACCGCGAGCGCGGCGACAAGGGGTGGCGCCACGCACGCCGTGACGATCAGCGAGGAGAGCGCTCCCATGACCGCCGTGCCCGGCAGTGAGCCCTGCTTCTGGCGGCTGCTGAGTTCACTGATGCGCGACTGCAGCGCCGCCGGCACTTGCAGGTTGAATACGCCGAACATCGCGAGCGCGAGCAGCACGAACAGGCCCGCGAACAGCACCAGGATCCACGGTTTCTGGAAGACGGCCTGCGCCTGTTGCCCCGCGGCGGCGAAGACGGCTCCCGCGACGGTGTAGGTGAGCGCCATGCCGAGCACGTAGGCCACCGAGAGGGAGAACGCGCGGCCACGGGACACGGGCGCATCGCGCCCGGCACCGACGATGATGCCCGACAGGATCGGGATCATCGGCAGCACGCAGGGCGTGAACGCCAGCAGCAGGCCGGCGCCGAAGAAAGTCGCCAGCACCGCGAGCAGGTTACCGCTGCGGATCCTCTCGGCCAGTGCATCGGTCTCGGATCGCGGCGCAGCGCTACCCGGGCCGACGGAATCGGCAGCGGACGCGGAAGCCGAAGCCAGCGCGATCGTCAGCTGCTTCGTGGTTGGCGGGTAGCACAGCCCGGCATCGGCGCAGCCCTGGAAACTTACCTCGAGTGGCAGCTCGCGCGCGCCGGCGACCGCGGCAACCGGCACTTCCGCGACCAGCTCGCGCCGGTAGACGACCTGCTCGCCAAAGTAATCGTCGTGCTGGATTTCGCCATCTGGAAAGCGTACCTCGCCGAGCTGTGCGTCCTGTGATCGCACGGTGATCTTCGTCTTGTCGCGGTACAGGTAGTAGTCGTCGGCGATATCGAAGCGAACCAGCACGCGGTCGCGGCTCGGACTCGAGGCCGAGAGCACGAAGGCCTGGTCGACCGGCAGGAAGTCGCTCTCCGACTTCGCTTCACGCCCGATCAGGGCCCGCAGGCTGAACTTGTCTGCACCGCTGCCGGAGGCAGGAGCATCCGGCGTTGCAGCCGGTGTGGAAGCAGTCGCCGAGTTGACGTAAGACGGCGGCACCGAGACTTGCTGCGCCCAAGTCTGTGGCGGGTAGCACAGCCCGGCATCGGCGCAGCCCTGCAGCTTCAGCTTCAGGTCGAAGTCGCGCGGCGGGCCGTCGAACGCAAGCTGCGCGCCAATCGCGATGTCGCCGCGGTAGATGACCTGCTTGCCGAAATAGTCGTCCTCGTGGTCCTCACCGACCGGAAAGCTGGCGGGACCAACCGTCACGCCCGGCGTGGCCGATTCGAAGCCGAGCCGGTCGCGGTAGAGGTAGTAGCCTGGGGCGATCTGATAGCGGACCGTCAGTTCACCGTTCTCGACCGTCGTGGTGGGCTTGAAAGCGAACTTGGGCGGCAGGAAGTCGTCGGCCGCAAGCGAGCTACTCGCGACCGGCAGTCCGAGGAGGGCCGCGAGGGCGAGTCGGCGGGCAAGCGTCTTGATCGTATGAGTCATGGCCTCAAGGGATCCGCGTGGAGTCGACGATCCACTGGAGGTAGGGATGATGCCCGTCCGATGCGGCCAGAGCGATGAACTCGGGCACATCGCAGGGATGTAGTTCCACCAGCCGTGCCCGGGCAGATTCGAGCCGGTCACCGGTGGTCTTGAGAATCATCATCACCTCTGCGTCGTCCTGTACCAACCCGTTCCACCGATAGATGGACCGCAGGCCCGGGACGACGTTCACACAAGCGACCAGTGAGCCGCTGACCAGGTCGTGGGCAATCCTCCGAGCGGTCTCGTGGTCGGGACAGCTGCAAAAAGACGAAAAAATCTTTTTACGTCATTGGCTTAGATAAGAGGAGACGACCAGGTCATAGGCCCCGGGTCATGGCCGGGCCTGCACCAATCGTCGCGCACGGGGCTTGAAATCAGGAATTGGCTGCCTATTATTAGCAGTCACGTGGGGTGAGTGCTAACGTGCTTGCTCCACCATCCCCACAAACCGTCGAACAGACAACGGAGTTTGCAGCAATGGCTGACAAATTGAAGATCCGTCCGCTTCACGATCGCGTGATCATCCAGCGCCTCGAGGCCGAGACGAAGTCGGCTGGTGGCATCGTCATCCCCGACACTGCGGCCGAGAAGCCAATCCGCGGCAAGGTCATCGCCGTCGGCAAGGGCAAGATCCTCGAGAACGGCACCGTGCGCCCGCTCGACGTCAAGGTCGGCGACCACATCCTCTTCGGCAAGTACAGCGGCACCGAAGTGAAGATGGATGGCGAGGAGTACCTCGTCATGCGCGAAGAGGACGTCATGGCGGTACTCGAGAAGTAATCGCCCGTCCGCACGTAACACACAGAATTCCGGAGAACTACTGCAATGGCAGCGAAAGACGTACGTTTCAGCGATGACGCC
>Ga0114939_10001568_pt1 | contig 17932 bp, 15 predicted proteins | sample AshMeaCrysSpring_FD_87196 | JGI IMG/M metagenome (GOLD analysis project Ga0114939, IMG submission 87196) | Groundwater microbial communities from Big Spring, Nevada to study Microbial Dark Matter (Phase II) - Ash Meadows Crystal Spring | ecosystem: Environmental > Aquatic > Deep subsurface >...
CGCGGAACTCGCAGCGACTAGCGTGGTCTCTTCAACAGCCCGGGCGTTGCCGGGCTTCCGGGATACCCGAAGGTGGCGGCCTCCTTGGCCGGCTTCTTGGCGTTCTCTCGAATTTTCTGGTCTCGGACAAGGGTCCGGAGATCCAACGGAGGAAGGGGACATGCTTACACCGCCCACAGCCGCAGTGGAGGCCCCGGCCCGGGTGCTCGCTCTGCTGGTGGCGGCCAATGGCCGCATCGACGAGCGCGAAATGGCGGCGCTGGACCGTCTCGACGCGTTCGCTCGGCTGGGGGTCGGCCGCAAGCGCTTCCTGGAAATGTCCCGGGAGTGCATCCGGGACGTCGGCGCGAGTCTGTGCGAGCGCTCCTGGCTGCGCACCACCGACCTGATGTACGTGAACGCGCTGCTCGACGCGGTGCCGGACGAGTCGCAGCGCCTGCTGGTGTGCCGCTTCGGTGCGGCCGCGATCACCGCCGACGGTCGCGTCACCGGTGACGAGCGGCTGGTCTACAACCACACGCTGGCGCGCTGGCGCATCCGGCAGGACCAGGTGTCGCAAGCCATCCTGCACGACGCCGTGCATTGAGCCCGCCGCCAGCTGCGGCGGCCTGCGGCCCGCGAGGCACAATCGCGGCGCATGAGCGATGAGCAGCGCATCAGGGACGAGGCGGGCATGCGGCTGGCGCTGGACCAGGCCCAGAACGCCTGGCTGGTCGGCGAGGTGCCGGTCGGTGCGGTGATCCTGCGCGACGGGCAGCTGATCGCCACCGGCTACAACCGTCCGATCACCACCCACGACCCGACCGCGCATGCCGAAATCGTGGCTCTGCGGCATGCGGCGCAGCTGTTGGAGAACTACCGCCTGCCGGACTGCGAGCTCTACGTCACGCTGGAGCCTTGCGCCATGTGCTCGATGGCGCTGCTGCACGCGCGCTTCAGGCGCGTCGTCTTCGGCGCCTCCGACCCCAAGACCGGCGCTGCCGGCTCGGTGCTCGACCTGTTTGCCGATGCGCAGCTGAACCACCAGACCGTGCTGCAGGGCGGGGTGCTGGCCGATGCATGCGGCCAGCTCCTGCGCGACTTCTTTGCCGAACGGCGTGCGCTGCAGCGCGCCGAGCGCCAGGCGTCCGCCGCCGACGGCGACGCGCCGCCAGGGTCCGCCGCCTCGGCCGCCGCCGACCCGATTCCCACCGGTGAGGTGCTGGAACTGGGCCCGTCGATCGACGCCGAGTTGCCGCCGCGATGACCCGCCTGTGCCTTTTCAGCCCCTCCGGCGTGACGCTGGACGCCGCGCCGCTGAGGCGGGCCCGCGAGCGGCTGCGTGCGATGGGTTTCGACGCGGTCATCGACGCGGCCGCGCTGAAGCGCCACCAGCGCTTCGCCGGCGACGACGACACGCGGCTCGAGGCCCTGCACCGCGTTGCGCGGCAGGCCCCGTCGATCGCCATGGCGGTGCGGGGCGGCTATGGGCTGACGCGGCTGCTCGATCGCATCGACTGGGCGCTGATGCGGCGCAGCGTGGAGCAGGGCACCCGCTGGGTGGGCCTGAGCGACCTCACCGCGCTGCAGCTGGGGCTGCTGACCCATGGCCGCTGCACCAGCTGGGCCGGGCCGACCGGCTCGGAGGACTTCGGCCGCAGCGACGAGGCCGGTGGCCTGGACGATGTCACCGTGGCCTGTTTCCGCGAGGCGATGAGCGGTGAACTCGAGGCCGTGGGCTTCCGCACCGAGGCCGGCCACGACGGCCTGGAGTGCCGGGGCGTGCTGTGGGGGGGCAACCTCACGGTGCTGGTGTCGCTGCTGGGCACGCCGCACTGGCCGCGCATCCGCGGCGGCGTGTTGTTCCTCGAGGACGTGAACGAGCAGCCCTACCGCGTCGAGCGCATGCTGCTGCAGTTGCACCAGGCCGGCGTGCTCGGCGCGCAGAAAGCGGTGCTGCTGGGGCACTTCACCGTGCACGGCAAGTCGCCGCTGGACCGCGGCTACTCGATCCGCGCGGCGGTGTCGCACGTGCGCAGCGTGTGCACCACGCCTTTGCTGACCGGCCTGCCCTTCGGCCACGTGCCGACCAAGCTGAGCCTGCCGGTCGGCGCGCGGGTGCGGCTTGCGGTGCAGGAGCGCGACGTCCTCGTCGGCTGGTGATGCCCGGCGGCGAGCCGTCCGTCTATAGAATGGTTTTGCGCCCGATGCGCGCCCGGCGAGCCTGGCCGGGCCGTCGCTCGGGCGATTTTCGTTCCGACAGCCACACGCTTCCCGGCCTTCGTCCCCGCGCAGCATGGTCCTCGTTTGCGTCCTCGCCGCCGTCCGGCGCCACCACATCAGCTGGGCCTGGCTGCTGGCGCTGGCGTGCCTGAGCGGCTGCAACAACAACCCGATGCCCAGCGGGCTGGCGTCCAGCAACACGGCGGTCAGCGCGATGATCGAGGGCTCGCCCAGGCACCTGGACCCGGTCGCCTCGTACTGGAGCAACGACACCCCCTTCACCTACCAGGTCTACGAGCCGCCCTACGGCTACCACTACCTGTTGCGTCCCTTCAGGCTGACGCCCAAGACGGCCGTCGAGATCGCCAGGCCGACCTACCTGGACAAGGAGGGTCGCGCCCTGCCGGAGGACGCCCCGGGCGAGCAGGTGGCCGAAAGCGTCTACGACATCCGCATCCGGCCGGGCATCCTCTACCAGCCGCACCCGGCCTTCGCCCGGGACGATGCCGGGCGCTACCGCTACCACGCCATGCAGCCCGGCGAGCTCGGCGATCGTCGCTCGCCGCTGGATTTCGAGCACAGCGGCACGCGCGAACTGGTGGCCGAGGACTACGTCTACGCCTTGAAGCGGCAGGCGACGACGCGCATCACCGCGCCGGTCTTCGGCATCTTCTCCGAGCACGTGCTGGGCCTGAAGGAGTACGGCGCGCGGATCCGCGCCGAAGACGCCGCGCTGCGCGCGGGCCTGGACGCGTCCAGCCAGGACCGCCCCTTCCTGGACTTCCGGCGCTGGCCGCTGGCCGGTGCCAGCGCGCCCGAGAAGCACCTGCTGCGCATCCGCATCCAGGGCAAGTACCCGCAGTGGAACTACTGGATGACCACCACCTTCATGGCGCCGGTGCCGTGGGAGGCCGAGGCCTTCTACGCCCAGCCGGGCATGGCGGCGGCCGGGCTGAGCCTGGACACCTGGCCGGTGGGCACGGGGCCGTACATGATGACGGAGTACATCAAGGACCGCCGCCACCTGCTGAAGCGCAACCCGAACTACCGCGGCGAGCCCTATCCCTGCGAGGGCATGCCCGGCGACCGCGAGGCCGGGCTGCTGGACGACTGCGGCAAGACCACGCCCTTCATCGACCAGTACCTGTTCACCGTGGAGCGCGAGTCGGTGCCGCTGCGCGCGAAGTTCCGCCAGGGCTACTACGACATCGAGGTCTTCGAGCGCACCGACACCGGCATGGACTACCTGGTGGCGATGCAGGATTCGGAGGAGGTGCGCGAGGAATACGAGGCGAAGGGCTTCCGCCTGCCCCGGTTCGCGGACGTGACCAGCTGGTACCTGGGATTCAACATGCTCGATCCGGTGATCGGCTGGGGCGACACGCCGCAGCAGCGCGAGCGCAACCGCAAGCTGCGCCAGGCGATCTCCATCGCCATCGACTGGGAGGAGTACTCGAAGATCTTCCCCAAGAGCGCCGGCGAGACGGCGATGGGCCCGCTGCCGCAAGGCATCTTCGGCTCGCGCCACGGCAGCGCCGAGGGCGTGAACCCGGTGACGCACGCCTTGGTGGACGGCAGGGCGGTGCGCCGCCCGATCGACGAAGCCCGCCGGCTGATGGTCGAGGCCGGCTATCCCGACGGGCGCGACGCCGTCACCGGCAAGCCGCTGGTCATCAACTACGACTACTACGCCGCGCCGACGCCGGAGAACAAGGCGGCCATCGACTGGGTGGTGCGGCAGTTCGCCAAGCTGGACATCCAGCTCGAGGTGCGAGCCACCGACAACAACCAGTTCCAGGACAAGGTGCGGCGGGGCAAGTACCAGGTGTTCTGGCTGGGCTGGCTGGCCGACTATCCGGACGCCGAGAACTTCCTGTTCCAGCTCTACGGCCCCAACGGCAAGACCCGCCACGACGGCGAGAACACCGCCAACTACGCGAACCCGGAGTTCGACGCCCTGTTCGCCAGGATGCGGCTGCTGCAGGACGGGCCGGAGAAGCAGGCGTTGATCGACCGCATGACGCAGATCGTGCAGCAGGACGCGCCCTGGAGCTTCGGCTACTTTCCCTATGCGTCGGGGGCGGCGCAGTCCTGGGTGCGCAACTACAAGCCGGCCGTGCTGATCCGCGACCAGGGCCGCTACCTGCGGCTGGACGTCGACCAGCGCGTGCGCAGGCTGGCCGAATGGAACCGGCCGGTGTGGTGGCCGTTGATCCTGGGCGGTGCCGCGCTCGCCGCCGGGGTGGCCGTCGCCTGGCGCAGCCTGCGCCGCAGGGAACAGACCAACGCGCGCGGCGAGGTTCTGGCCTGATGGGCCGCTACATCGTGCGCCGCACGCTCTACGGCGCCCTGGTGCTGCTGGGCGTGAACCTGGCCACCTTCTTCCTCTTCTTCAGCGTCAACACGCCGGACGACATGGCGCGGCTGAACATCGGCGGCAAGCGCGTCAACCAGGAAGTGATCGACAAGTGGAAGGCCGAACGCGGCTACGACAAGCCGCTGTACTTCAACCCGGCCCGCCAGGGCGCCGAGCGCTTCACCGACACCATCTTCTGGGAGCGCTCGGTGTCGCTGTTCGCGCTGCGCTTCGGCCGCAGCGACGCCGAAAGCGCCGGCGACATCGGCCACGAGGTGGCTGCGCGCATGTGGGTCAGCCTCCAGCTGGCGCTGCCGCTGTTCGTGCTGCAGCTCATTGCCAGCACCGCCTTCGCGCTGCTGCTGGCGCTGTTCCGCCACACGCGGCTGGACTTCTGGGGCGTGGTGGCCTGCGTGCTGATGCTGTCGATCTCGAGCCTGTTCTACATCATCGTCGGCCAGTACTTCTTCTCGCGCGTGCTCAGGCTCGCGCCGATCTCCGGCTACGTCGGCGGCTGGGACGTGCTGAAGTTCCTGGTGCTGCCGATCGGCCTTTCGCTGCTGGCCCGGCTGGGCGGCGAGGCGCGGCTGTACCGCGCGATGCTGCTCGAGGAGATGGGCAAGGACTACGTGCGCACGGCGCGCGCCAAGGGCCTGTCCGAACTGGCGGTGCTGTACCGGCACGTGCTGCGCAATGCGCTGATCCCGATCATCACCAGTGCCGGCGCCTACCTGCCCTACGTGTTCCTGGGCAGCCTGGTGTTCGAGAGCTTCTTCGGCCTGCCGGGCCTGGGCGCCTACATCATCGAGGCCATCGGCAAGCAGGACTTCGCCGTGGTGCGCACCATGGTCTTCCTGGGTTCGCTGCTCTACATCGTGTCCTACATCCTGATCGACGTGGCCTACACCTGGGCCGACCCGCGCGTGCGCCTGGCCTGACATGCCCAAGTTCGTGCTGCTCTGGACCGACGCCGCGATGTGGGCGATGGCGCTGGCCTTGCTGGCCTACGTGCTGACGGTGCTGCGCCGGCCGGGGCTGCGCGCCAGCTGGGCGCGCGTGTTCGCCGATCCGGCGGCGCTGGCGGCGTCGGTGCTGCTGCTGCTGAGCCTGCTGATCACGCTGCTGGACAGCGTGCACTACCGGCCGCGGCTGCCGGCTGCGGCCGGCGCCGACGCGACGGCCTACGACACGCGCACGCATTCGCTGCTGGACGCGCTGCTGGTGCGTCTGGTCGATTCGCGCGAGGCCACCTATTCGCGGCCGCTGTCCTACCTGGGGTTCACCAAGGAGTCGGTGGAGCTCGACGGCCGGTTGCAGCGCGTCGCGCCGCGGCTGCAGTTCGGCGGCGCGCACCTGCGGGATCCGCAGCGGGAGTGGCTCGCCGACCTGGCCTGGCGCGGCGCGCTCGGCCTGCTGGCGGGCGCAGCGATCGCGGCGGGGCTGTCGCTGGCGCTGCTGTGGCGCGTGGGCCGCGCACGCCGGCTGCCGTGGCGCCAAGGCATCGCCTCGGCGTGGAGGGAAGGGCCGGTGCGCTGGCGCGTGGCCTGCTGGACGCTGGGCGTGCTGGGCCTGCTGGCCGGGCCGCCGGCCATGTGGGCCGGCCACTATCACGTGTTCGGCACCGATCTCACCGGCAACGACGTGCTCTACCAGGCCCTGAAGAGCATCCGTACCGCCTTCGTCATCGGCACGCTGGCCACCGTGGCCACCCTGCCGCTGGCCGTGGTCCTGGGCATCCTGGCCGGCTATTTCCGCGGCTGGGTCGACGAGCTCATCCAGTACCTGTACACCGTGCTGTCCTCGGTGCCGAACGTGCTGCTGATCGCCGCCTGCGTGCTCATGGTGCAGGTCTTCATCGACCAGCATCCGGAGGTCTTCGAGACCGGTGCCGAGCGCGCCGACGTCAAGCTGTTCCTGCTGTGCACGGTGCTCGGCCTGACCGGATGGCCCGGGCTGTGCAGGCTGCTGCGCGCCGAGACGCTGAAGCTGCGCGAACTGGAGTACGTGCAGGCGGCGCGGGCCTTCGGCGTCGGCGATGCGCGCATCATGCGGCGCCACGTCTTCCCGAACGTCGCGCACCTGATGCTGATCGTCACCGTCATCGACTTCAGCTCGCTGATCCTCTACGAGGCCGTGCTCTCCTACGTGGGCGTGGGCGTCGACCCGTCGATGAACAGCTTCGGCGGCATGATCAACCTGGCGCGCAGCGAAATGAGCCGCGACCCGGTGGTGTGGTGGAGCTTTGCCGCGGCCTTCGCCTTCATGGTGGCGCTGGTGCTGGCGGCCAACCTGTTCGCCGACGGCGTGCGCGACGCCTTCGACCCGCGCGCCCGCGTCAGCCGTGCGCGCCTGGCGTGGCGCAAGGCGAACCCTTGAGCTCCGTGGAGATCAGCGACATGGGGTCGTCGGCACAGTTGCAGGCCGTCGACCTCGAGGTCGAACTCGACGCCGATGCCGGCGTGGTGCGCGCGCTGGACGGCATCCGGCTGAGCATGCGGCGCGGCGAGACTTTCGCGCTGGTCGGCGAGAGCGGCTGCGGCAAGAGCATGACGGCGTTGGCGCTGATGCGCCTGCTGCCGGAAGGCGGCCGCGTCAGCGCCGGCCAGGTGCTGCTGGATCGGCAGGACCTGCTCGAACTGCCGGAGAGCGGCATGCGGCGCGTGCGCGGCGGCCGCATCGGCATGATCTTCCAGGAGCCCTCGACCAGCCTCAACCCGGTGATGCGCGTCGGCGAGCAGATCGTCGAGGCAATCGAGGCGCATACCGCGCTGCGCGGCGCCGCGGCGCGCGAGCGGGCCGTCGAGTGGCTGGCGCGGGTCGGCATTCCCGACCCCGAGCGGCGCATCGACGAGTACCCGTTCCGGCTCTCGGGCGGGCAGAAGCAGCGCGTCATGATCGCCATGACGCTGGCCGCGGAGCCCGACTTCCTCATCGCCGACGAGCCCACCACGGCGCTGGACGTGACGATCCAGGCGCAGATCCTGGCGCTGCTGCGCACGCTGCAGCGCGAACGCGGGATGGGCATGCTGCTGATCACCCACGACCTGGCGGTCGTGTCGGGCGTGGCACACCGCCTGGCGCTGATGTATGCCGGCCAGATCATCGAGGTGGCCGAGGCCGGCGACTTCTTCGCCGCGCCCAGGCATCCCTACGCCCGGGCACTGCTGCGCGCGCTGCCCGACAGCGCGCGCCGTGGCCAGCCGCTGGAAGCGATCGCCGGCAGCGTGCCGCCGATGTGGGAGGAATTCCGCGGCTGCCGCTTCGCACCACGCTGTGCCGTCGCCATGCCCCGGTGCACGGACATCGCGCCCGATCTGTACGAAGCTGGTGCGCAACGGCAGGTGCGATGCCTGCTGCACCAGCCATCGGCGCCGTCGCCGGCGCCGTCCGCGGCGCGGGTGCTGCCGGCTGCCGGGCCTGCTGCGCCGGTCGCGACGGCCGCGGCGCCGGCGCCGGCGCCGCTGTTGCAGGTGAAGCGGCTGAGCGTGCATTTCCCGCTGCGCCAGGGCGCGCTGCAGCGGGCCAGGGGCAGCTTCCAGGCCGTGCGCGACATGGACTTCGAAGTGGCCCGCGGACGCACGCTGGCGCTGGTGGGCGAATCGGGCTGCGGCAAGACCACCACCGGCAAGGCCATCGTGCAGCTGCTGCGCGGCCAGGCGCGGATCGAGGGCCAGGCGCTGCTCGAAGGCAGCGACCTCTTCGCGCTGCAGGGCGAGGCGCTGCTCGCGGCGCGCCGCGACGTGCAGATCATCTTCCAGGACCCCTTCGCGTCGCTGAACCCGCGCATGCGGGTGCACGAACTGCTCGACGAAGGGCTGGCGTCGCTGCACCCGCAGCTCGGCGCCGCCGAGCGCCGCACCCGCATTGCCGACCTGAGCGAGCGGGTGGGCCTGCGGCCCGAGGCGCTGCAGCGCTATCCGCACGAGTTCTCCGGCGGCCAGCGGCAGCGCATTGCGCTCGCGCGTGCCCTGGCGGTGCACCCAAAGCTCATCGTCTGCGACGAGCCCACCTCGGCGCTGGACGTGTCGGTGCAGGCGCAGATCCTGAACCTGCTGCGCGAGCTGCAGCGCGACATGGGGCTGAGCTACCTGTTCATCACCCACAACATCGGGGTCGTCGAATACCTGGCCGACCAGGTGGTGGTCATGCGCCACGGCGCCATCGTCGAGCAGGGCAGCTGTGAGGCCGTGCTGGGCGACCCGCAGCAGCCCTACACGCGCGAACTGCTCGCCTCCGTCCCCAGCCTGCGCGCGACCTGACGCCGTCTCGCCCCGGGCCTTCGGCCCCTCGCTTGTTGCGCAGCCGCAACTGAATGCGGCCGTCTGTGCCAAAGCCCGGGCAGGATCCGGCGAAGGGCGTCGAGGCCGCACGGTGCATCCGTACGAGGCAAGGCGCCTGCCCATCGCAGCGGCGGCGCCCCGTCCTGCGACGGCCGGCCGGCCTTCTAGGTGGATTTCCGCGGGTTGCTTCGGCGGCCTTGTCGCAACAATGGGTCGATCAGAATCTGGCACACGCGCCATGCATTGCGTTCGCATGACCTGGGTTGGCATGTTTCCCGCAATGCTCTGCGCGTTTCGATCACCCCTCGATCCCGGAGGCGAAGCGCACCATGAACAAGATTCCTAGAAAGACCGAACTCTGCCGCAGCCTGTGCGCCGCCTTCGGCGGCGGCTTGGTGCTGGCAGCCGTGACCCCGGCGGCGCTGGCAGACCGCGTCGAGATCACCGGCTCCTCGATCCGGCAGATCAGCGGCGAGACGGCGCTGCCGGTCACCGTGCTGCGCGCCGAAGACCTGGCCAGGGCGGGGGTGACGAATGCCGAGCAGGCGCTGGCCTTCATCACCTCGAACCAGTCCGGTATCAACTCGGCTCAGTCGGTGAGCGGGCCCAACGGCGGCGCCTCCTACGCCGACCTGCGCGGCCTGGGCCCGGGGCGCACGCTGGTCCTGGTCAACGGCAAGCGCATGGTCAACAACCCCTACGACGGGGGCGTCGGGACGGCGGTCGACCTGAACACCATTCCCTATGGCGCCGTCGAGCGCATCGAAGTGCTGAACGACGGCGCATCGGCCATCTACGGCTCCGATGCCGTGGCGGGCGTGGTCAACTTCATCACCCGCCGCGAGTACCAGGGCCTGACGCTGGAAGGTTCGCTGTCGCAGCCCACGCAGTCGGGCGGCGGCCAGAGCTACGACCTCGGCGCCACCGCCGGCATCGGTTCGCTGACCGAACAGGGCTGGAACCTGTTCGGGGCGGTCGCGTTCCGCGGTCAGGCGTCGCTGCGGGCCACCGACCGCTCGTTTTCGGACACGGCCTACATCCCGAGCCGCGGCGTGGACTACACCTCCTTCCGCACCTTTCCATCCAATTACTATCAGGACGGTCTCGCCCCAACCTTCAACCCAAGCTTCCCCGCATGCGATCCACCGGTCTCCTTCCCGGCGACCGACGGCGACGGCTACTGCACCTTCAACTACGTGCGCTACACCGACACGGTGCCGCAGCAGTACCAGTGGAGTGCGCTGGTCAAGGGCAGCTATGCCGTCAACAACGACAACACCGTCTCCCTTGAATACCTGCAAGGCAACAACAAGCTGACCACGCGTGTCGCGCCGACGCCGCTCGACAACGTGCGCGTGCCCGGTGCGAACCCCTTCTTTCCCGGAGGTCCCGGCCTTGGCGGGGTACCCGGCACACCTGCCAATCCTGACCCGGCTTTCGATCCCAACGGCGACATTTACGCGTATTGGCGATTGACGCAACTCGGTCAGCGGGTGGATGTGTTCGAGACCAAGACCGATCGGTTCCTGCTCGACTGGCAAGGCTCCTACAACAACTGGGACTATTCGGTGTCGGCGCTCAGCTCCAATGCGAACAGCAAGCATTTCTTCAACGGTGGTTATGTCAATGCTTCAGCGATGGATGCGGGCCTGTCCGGGGGCCTCGCGCCGTCCGGGCAGCCGGCGCCGTGGCTGAACCCCTTCGGCGCGCAGACGCCGGAGGGCCTGGCCTACATGCAGAACCAGCTGATCCTGGGGCAGGTGCAGGAGGCCGAAGGCAAGCTCTGGGGCTTCAAGGCCGATGCCAGCAGCGAGATCTACAAGCTGCCTGCCGGGCCGCTCACGATGGGCATCGGCATGGAGTTCTATCGCGACAGCGTGTCCTACACCAACAACTTCACGCTGATCCGCGAGGCGGCGAGTTCGGGCCTGGAGAACACCGTCGATTCCTCCGGGTCGCGCAGCTGGGCCGGCTTGTTCGTCGAGTTCAACATCCCGGTGGTCAAGGAGCTGGAAGTCAACCTGGCGCTGCGCTACGACAGCTACAGCGATTTCGGCAGTACCACCAACCCGAAGGCGTCGTTCCGCTGGACGCCTACCAAGGAGCTGCTGGTGCGGGGATCGATCAACACCGGCTTCAGGGCGCCCTCCCTGTTCGAGACCTATTCGCCGCCGTCGACGACCTTCACCGGCAACGTGTACGACGACCCGGTGCTTTGCCCGGGCGGCGTGCCCGACGTGGCGGCCGGTGCGGTCGAGGCGCGCGATTGCGGCACGCAGTTCAGCATCGAGACCGCGGGCAACAAGAACCTGGATGCGGAGACCTCCACCGCCTGGAGCATGGGCCTGGTCTTCCAGCCGACGCCGGCCAGCACGGTCAGCGTCGACTACTGGAACTACACCATCAAGAACAGCATCGGCAACGTGGGCGAGGAGACCTTGTTCGGCGATCCGGCCAAGTACGCCGGCAGCTTCGTGCGCTGCAGCCAGCTCACGCCGGCGCAGGCGGCATCCTTCGACAGCTGCAACAACCCGGGCAATGCCGACCCGCTGGCCTACGTGGCCGACCCGTACGTCAACCTCGGCACCTACAAGTCCAGCGGCCTGGACTTCGCCGCCGCCTGGCGCAGCCAGCCCACCGACTACGGCCGCTTCTCGCTGGGCTGGCAGGCGACCTATGTGCTGCAGTACGAGTACCAGACCGAGGCCGGCGGCGTGTACAACAACAACCTCGGAACCTTCTTCAACGGCAACGCCATTTCACGCTACCGGCAGATACTCAACCTGGGCTGGCAGCAGGGCGCGTGGCTGGTCAACCTGATCAACCGCTATTCCCGCGGCTACACCGACCAGAACTTCGTCGAACCGCAGTACTACAACCAGGTCGGCTCGGTGAACACCTGGGACCTGGCAGCCACCTGGACCGGCGTGAAGAACCTCAGCGTCACCGCAGGCTTCACGAACCTGTTCAACCAGGAGCCTCCGTTCTCCAACAGTTCGAACGGCTCGCAGGTCGGCTACGACTACCGCTACGCCAACCCGATCGGACGCGCCTTCCTGCTGCGCGCGGTCTACACCTTCTGAGCGCCCCAGGGCCGGGCAGCGCCCGGCCCGCCCCCCTCGTTGGCGGTCAAGCGAAGCGGCAAAGCCACGTTTGCCTGAGAGCCGCGGGCCGTTGCCGGCGCACCGGCGACCTCACTTCGGCGCCAAGCGGATGGCGCCGTCCAGCCGGATCACCTCGCCGTTGAGCATGTCGTTGGTGACGATCTGGTGCACCAGCTTGGCGTAGTCGGCCGGGGTACCCAGGCGGCTCGGGAAGGGCACGCTCGCGGCCAGCGCATCCTGCACTTCCTTGGGCATGCCGAACAGCATCGGCGTGCCGAAGATGCCGGGCGCGATGGTCATGTTGCGGATGCCGTTGCGCGCCAGGTCGCGCGCGATCGGCAGCGTCATGCCGACCACGCCGCCCTTGCTGGCGCTGTAGGCCGCCTGGCCGATCTGGCCGTCGTAGGCGGCGACGCTGGCGGTGCTGATGAGCACGCCACGCTCGCCGGTGGGCTCGGGCGCGTTCCTGCACATCGCCTCGGCGGCGAGGCGGATCATGTTGAAGCTGCCCACCAGGTTGACCATGACGGTCTTGGTGAACAGGGCCAGGGGATGCGCGCCGTCCTTGCCCACGGTCTTGGCCGCCGGCGCGATGCCGGCGCAGTTGACCAGGCCCATCAGCTTGCCCGCCGCGGTGGCCGCAGCCACCGCCGCCTGTCCGTCGGCTTCCTGGCTGACGTCGCACCTGACGAAGACGCCGCCGATCTCGGCCGCCACCTTCTGCCCGGCTTCGGCCTGCAGGTCGGCCACCACCACCTTGCCGCCGTGGGCGGCGAGCATGCGCGCCGTGCCTTCGCCCAGGCCCGATGCGCCGCCGGTGACGAGGAAGACCTTGCCTGCGATGTCCATGTCGTGCTCCTTGCGCCCGGGTGTCAGGCCAGCGCCGCGAAGGCGCGCCCGGTGATCTGCTCGACCGTGCCGCTGCCGTCGATGCGGCGGTAGCGCGGCGCCTGCGCGTCGCCGGTGGCGGCCCAGGCCGAGTAGTAGTCGACCAGCGGACGCGTCTGCGACTGGTAGACCTGCAGGCGCTTGCGCACGGTCTCTTCCTTGTCGTCCTCGCGCTGCACCAAGTCCTCGCCGGTGACGTCGTCCTTGCCCGGCACCTTCGGCGGGTTGAACTTCAGGTGGTAGGTGCGTCCCGAGGGCAGGTGCGCGCGCCGGCCGCTCATGCGCTCGATGATGGCCGCGTCGGGCACGTCGATCTCCAGCACCACGTCCAGCTTGACGCCGGCGTTCTTCATCGCCTCGGCCTGCGGGATGGTGCGCGGAAAGCCGTCGAACAGGAAGCCCTTGGCGCAGTCCGGCTGCGCGATGCGTTCCTTGACCAGCCCGATGATGATGTCGTCGCTGACCAGCGCGCCGCTGTCCATCACCTTCTTCGCCGCCAGCCCCAGTTCGGTGCCGGCCTTGACGGCGGCGCGCAGCATGTCGCCGGTGGAGATCTGGGGGATGCCGAACCTGGCGCAGATCTGCGTCGCCTGCGTGCCCTTGCCGGCGCCCGGAGCGCCCAGAAGAATCAGTCTCATGGAGTTGTTCGCCTTCGCCGCCGCCGGCGGCCGTGGGATGGGACAGGGCGCCGCACGGCGGCGCCAACGACGCCGGGAAGATATCACGCCGAGTTTGGCGCCCGACTTACGCGACGGCCTGCCGGGTGCGGCCCCGCGACGCCAGGCTCAGCGGAACAGCGCGCGCACCCGTTCCAGGTCTGCGGGCGTATCGACGCCGGTGCCCGGCGCCTCGTCGCTGACGTGCACCGCGATGCGATGCCCGTGCCACAGCACGCGCAGCTGCTCCAGGGCCTCGGTACGCTCGACCCCGCTGGGTGCAAGCGCCGGAAAGCGGCGCAGGAAGCCGGCCCGGTAGGCGTACAGCCCGACATGCCGCAGCGGGCAGGGCGCCTGGGGCAGCGCCGGCTGCGCGGCCGTCCCGGCGTCGCGCAGCCACGGGATCGGCGCGCGGCTGAAGTACAGCGCCAGGCCGCGTGCGTCCAGCACCACCTTGACGACGTTCGGGTCCAGATAGTCGCGCAGCTCGGCGATCGGATGCGCGGCGGTGCTCATCACGCAGTCGTCGCGCTCGTGCAGCAGTGCGGCGCAGCGACGCACCAGGCGCGGGTCGATCAGCGGCTCGTCGCCCTGCACGTTGACGACGACGCTGTCCCCGTCCAGTCCCAGCAGACTGCAGGCCTCCGCCAGGCGGTCGCTGCCGCTGGCGTGGTCGGTCGCGGTGAGCAGCGCACGCACGGCGTGTGCCTCGCACGCGGCGACGATGGACGGATCGTCCGCGGCCACCACCACCTGCTCGGCACCCGATGCGGCTGCGCGCTGCGCCACGCGCACCACCATCGGCAGGCCGCCGATGTCTGCCAGCGGCTTGCCCGGCAGCCTCGTGGAGGCCAGCCGCGCGGGGATCAGCACCGAGAAGCGCATCAGCCGGGCTTGGCCGTTGGCTCGCCCAGGGCGTCCAGGCTCCGTGCCTCGTGCTCGAGCATCACCGGAATGCCGTCGCGCACCGCAAAGCCCAGCCTGTCGGCGGGGCACTGCAGCTCGACGAGACGGTTCTGCTCGTCGCGGTGCGCCTGCAGCGGCCCCTTGCAGACCGGGCAGACGAGCAGGTCGATCAGTCGATGGTCCAGGGTCATGGTCTCGGTCAGGGTGCAGCGCCGTGCGTGCCGGCTGCCGCGAACGGATCGCGGCGCACGCAGCGCACGCGGCGCAGGTTGTCGAGCAGCGCGTCGCGCAGTTCCTCGGGCAGCCGGAAGTCTAGCGCCACCACCCAGATGCGCGTGGCGCCGCCGCCGTCGCGCGGCAGCTTCACGGCGTCTTTCTCGGTCACCACCACGTCCGGCGTGCCGGCCGGCCAGGGCAGGGTAACAAAGGCATGGTGGTCGCCCAGCGGCAGGGCCTCGAACTGCAGCCCGGCTTCGCGCAGCATGGCGAAGAAGCGATGCGGTGCCGCCAGGCCGGCCGCCGCGACCAGCGCACGGCCACGCAGCGCATGCAGCGCCGGCAACCCGGGTGCGGCGCCGCGCCACCATTCCTGCAGCAGCACGGCGCCGGCCAGCCCGCGCCGGGCCAGCGCGCCGTTCCAGGCGGTGCTGGGCGCGCAGGCGTTGTAGAGCACGTGACTGTTCACCGGCACGTGCGCCGGCATCGGCTGGCGCAGCGGGCCGGCCGGCAGCTGCAGGCCGTTGCCGATGCCGCGATCGTCGAACACGATGAGCTGCAGGTCGCGCTGCAGCCGCCAGTGCTGCAGGCCGTCGTCCGCGACCAGCACGTCGACCTCGGGATGGGCTGCACACAGCCTGCGAGCCGCCTCGATGCGCCGGCGTGCCACCCACACCGGCGCGCGGGTGCGCAGCCGGATCAGCAGCGGCTCGTCACCCACCTCGGCGGCCGCGCCGGCGTCGCGCACCGCTGCGGCATGGCGGTCGCGGCGGCCGTGGCCCCGCGAAATCACGCCCGGCACGTAGCCGGCTTCGCGCAGCAACTGCACCAGCGCGATGACCGTGGGCGTCTTGCCGGCGCCGCCCGCCACCAGGTTGCCGACGACGATCACCGGCACGGGCGCGCGCTCGGATGCGACCAACCCGGCGGCAAACGCGACGCGCCGCAGCGCCGTCAGCGCGCGATAGCACCAGCTCAGCGGCAGCAGCAGCCAGGCCAGCAGGCTGCGATCCCGGCGCCACCACGCCCGGGACAGCGCCGCTTCGAGGCGACCCGCCCCGGCCACGGTCAGCGCGCGGCCTGGCCGTTGCCGGTCTGCGCGGCGAAGGTCAGTCGGTTCAGCCCGGCACGGCGCGCGGCGTCGAGCACGTTGATCACCGACTGGTGGGTGGCCAAAGCGTCGGCCGAGACGATCAACACCGCGTCCGGCCGGCCGGCGGCTGCGGCCTGCAGTTCGCCGGCCAGCAGCTCGACGCTGCGACCCTCGATCGGCCGCCGGTTCAGCAGGTAGCGGCCGTCGCTGCCGACGGCCACCACGATCTCCGCGGAGCGCTCGCGCAGCTGCTCGGCATCGGCGGCCGGCAGGTTCAGCTGCAGTTCGGTGAAGCGCGAATAGGTCGTCGACAGCATCAGGAAGATCAGGATCACGAGCAGCACGTCGATGAACGGGATCAGGTTGATCTCCGGCTCCTCGTGGCGGTGGCGCCTGAAATTCATGGCGCCGCCTCGGCGGCCGGCGCGGCGGGCGTGCGCACGGCGAAGCGCATCAGGTGCGGCATCAGGCGTTCGGCGGCCAGCTCCATCGTCAGCTGGTATTCGTCGACCCGGCCGCGGAAGTAGCGATAGCACATCAGCGAAGGGATCGCGATCATCAGTCCGAAGGCGGTGTTGTAAAGCGCGATCGAGATGCCGTGCGCCAGCTGCTGCGGATTGCCGGCGCCGGTCGGGGCCTGCGAACCGAAGATCTCGATCATGCCGATGACCGTGCCGAACAGCCCCAGCAACGGCGCGGCGGCGGCGATCGTGCCCAGGGTGTTCAGGTAGCGTTCCATGCGGTGCAGCGCGATGCGTCCGGCACTCTCGAAGGACTGGCGCAGCGTCTCGTCGGTGATGCGCGGCTCGGCGATGACGCTGCGCAGCCCGGTCGCGAAAACGCCCCCCAGCAGCGAATTGCCGGCCAGCTTGTTGACCACGTCGTTGCCGGGCAGGCTGCTGCGCGTGACGCTCAGCACTTCGTCCAGCAGGTTGACCGGGGCGATCTGGCTGGAGCGCAGGCTGATGAACCTTTCGATGATGATCGTCAGCGCGGCGATCGAGCACAGGATCAGGGGCCAGATCGGCCAGCCGGCCGCTTGTATGATCGAAAGCAAGTCGTCCTCGGAGCGGTTCTGCAGGGGTCGCGATGCCGCGCGATTATGGGCCCGGCGGCCACGGCCGATCCCCGGAACTGCGCCCTTGCGACAGCCCTGGCCGGTAATCCACCGAAACTGTGGATAACAATGTGGGCAACCCAGCCCGAGGCTTCGCAGAGGCGCATGTGTGCTGGGTGCAGCATGTGATGCCCAAAAAATAACCAGAAGAATTTCTTTGCGATTCAAGCACTTGCACGATTGTTACGGCTCCGTGACTGGCACACCCCCTGTTTTGGCGAGCAATGGCGCGCCTGTGGATGTCCGCACCCGCATGAACATTGGGCCGGCCCGTGGTTGAGGGTCTGGCGCCGGCAGCGCGGCCGGCCTGGGACGTGGGCGCACTGCTGCTGGCAACCGGCGACCTGCTGCAGGCGCGCTTCGGCGCCGTGACGGTGCGCGGCGAACTTGCGGCGCTGTCGCGCCCGAGCAGCGGCCACCGCTACTTTGCGCTCAAGGACATGGCGGGGGCCAGCGCCCTGCTGAAGTGCGCGATGTTCCGTCGCGCCGCGTCGCTGCTGGATTTCGAACCGGCCGATGGACAACAGGTGGAGGTGCGCGGGCGCATCGCCGTCTACGAGCCGCGGGGCGAGCTGCAGCTGGTCGTCGAATCGATGCAGCGGCTTGGAGCCGGCGCGCTCTACGAGCAGTTTCTACGCCTCAAGGCGCGGCTGGAGGCGGCCGGGCTGTTCGACACGGGCCGCAAGCGGCCCGTGCCGCGCTGGCCGTCGGCGCTGGGCATCGTCACCTCCACGTCGGCGGCGGCGCTGCACGACGTGCTGGCGACGCTGCGCCGACGCGCACCGCATCTGCCGCTCGTCGTCTACCCCAGCCCGGTGCAGGGCGCCGACGCCGCGGCCTCCCTGGTCGCCGCCCTGCAGCGGGCCGGGGCGCGGCGCGAGGTCGACACCCTGCTGCTGGTGCGCGGCGGCGGCTCGCTGGAGGACCTCTGGTGCTTCAACGACGAGTCGCTGGTGCGCGCGATCGCGTCGTCGCCGATCCCGGTGATCTGCGGCGTGGGCCACGAGAGCGACGTGACCCTGGCCGACCTTGCGGCTGACCTGCGTGCCGCGACGCCCACCGCGGCCGCCGAACTCGCGGCGCCGGCGCGCGCGGACGCGCTGGCGCAGCTGGA
>Ga0114939_10001569_pt1 | contig 17929 bp, 9 predicted proteins | sample AshMeaCrysSpring_FD_87196 | JGI IMG/M metagenome (GOLD analysis project Ga0114939, IMG submission 87196) | Groundwater microbial communities from Big Spring, Nevada to study Microbial Dark Matter (Phase II) - Ash Meadows Crystal Spring | ecosystem: Environmental > Aquatic > Deep subsurface >...
GGACTGGACGGTGTAGCTGATCTGGAAGTCGACGATCTTCTCGGACTGGATTGTCGGATACTCTGGCTCGAGGAACACGTTGATGCCTTCGCCGACGTACGTTGATCGCGTGCGCTGGGTGGCGCGCACACCCCAGCCGAAGCGCTCCCAGTACAGGGTCAGGTTGGAGGTGTACCGCGAGTAGCCCGGGATCTGCGAAAGCCCAAGCAACGACGGATCGATGCTGGTGCGGGTGTCGGTATAGCTGGCCTGTGCACCAAAGCCCTCGAGTGGTTTCCAGAACAGGTCGAACGGTATCGATGCCGAAAATTCCCAGCCGGACATCAGGCCACCACTGGCATTGACCGGCCGGGTGTAGATGCCGATGTCCGACGCGGGGATCTGCGATGGAGGCACGTCGCTGGGGATCGGCAGGCCACTGAAATCATAGGCGACCGGCTGGCGCGCGATGTAGTTCTGGAGATCCTTGAAGAAGTAGGCCACGGCGACATATCCCTTGCTGCCGAAGTATTTTTCGTAGGAGATGTCGAAGGCATTGGCGATCCATGGGCGCAGCGTGGGATTGCCGCCGCCAGCCTCCCAGCGGGGCCCGCCCGGCGCGGTACGGTTGACGCCGTATCCGAAGCCTGCAGTCAGGTCGTCCATTCGCGGGCGCGCAGCCTGCCGCGCGAGGCCGGTTCGCACGACCTGCTGGTGCGGCAGGTCGAAGATCAGGTTCATGCTCGGCAAGACGTCGGTGTAGGTCACGCCCTCGCTGTAGGGCGTACCGATGTTGTTGCCCGAATAAGTCACGCGGCCGAACCCGGTCTGGTCGGCCCGCACGGCCTGCACGCCGATGTTGCCGCGCACGGGAACGTCCCACAACTGACCTTCCAGGTTCGCCTGCACGTACAGCGTCATCAGCTCTTCCTCGACGCCGAAACTCTTCCTTGCTCCGCCAAAGTCGCCATCCCTGTTGACCAGATCGTACTCGTAATCGTCGGGGTTGAAGGTTGGCAGGAAGGGAATGCCGAAGAATCCGAACCCGTAGCTGCCCCCGGTCGGATAGGGCGCCGACTGCCCGCTGAGCGCGCATGACGTGATGCAGAGGCGGTATTCGGTGGCGAAGCGCTGCTTCTCACGCGCCGTATAGTCCACGCCCAACGCAACACTGCTCACCCAGCCAGAGTCGAAGGATCGCAGCAGTTCGAATTGCACCTCGGTCAGTTCGTCATCGGTGGTATAGGGCTTGTCGAAGCCATCGCCTCCCCACCCCCCGATATCACGCAGCAGGAGCTTCGACGGATCATTGAAGTCCATGCCGTAGTCCATGTCGTACCAACCGCCCTCGTTGAAGGAAATGTCCAGGGTGGTGCTGGTGCCGGGGGCGAATCCCGCGTTGCTCTCGAAGTTGTTGCCACGTCGCTCCGCCGAGGACTTGCTGATGTCGGCGGACATTTGCCAGTCTTCGTTGATGGTCCACTCGTGCCTCCAGCCAAGCGACAACAACCTGTCCTCGTTGGCGTAGATGTCAGTGCGGAACACCGGCGTTGAACCGGTCCAGCGGGACGCGCGGGTCGCCGGGTCGTAGCTGACCAGGGTGCCGCCAAGGTAACCGCCGCAGCAACCCAGGCCGATCTCGATGCCTCGCTGTTGCGTGGTCACGTCGAAGCGCGAGTAATACAGGTCGAACGAACCGCGGTGCGCATCCGTCACGATGTACTCGATCGCGGCATTGAAGCCATCGCGAACCGAATCCGTCGTGCGGCTCTGGATGGTGGAGCCTGAGATCAGACCATTCGGCTCGTAGCCCCAGGAACGCCAGGAATTGGACTGGCCGGGGGAATCCTGGTGGGCATAGCCCAATGCGATGCCCAGCGTCCCAGCGTCGTTCTGGTCGATGTAGCTGAAGCTGCCACGCATGCCGTCGTAGTCGACGTCTTCCAGGCTGTTGCGGTCCTTGCGCAGGTTGAGCGCAATCACGCGCTCCTGCAGGTCAAGCGGGCGGATGGTCTGCAGGTCGATCGTGCCGGTCAGGCCCTGCCCCACCATGCTGGCGGTCGGGGTCTTGGACACCACGACCTGCTTCAGCAACTCCGAGGGGTACTGGTCGAATTCCACGCCGCGATTGACGCCCATGCTGACTTGCTGGCGACCATTGAGGGTGGTGGTGTGGAAATCGCCCGACAGCCCTCGGATGTTGATGTCGGTCGCGCGGCCGCGGACGCGCTGGGCGGTCACGCCCGGCAAGCGGGCCAGCGAATCGGCGATCGACATGTCCGGCAGCTTGCCGATGTCCTCGGCGGTCACCACCTCGACGATGGTGCCGGCCTCCTGCTTGACATCGATTGCGCGCTCGATCGAGCCGCGGATGCCGGTGACGATGACCTTGTCGAGGGTCTTGGCCTCGTCCACCTTCTTCTTCGCGGCCGCGGCCTCTTCTTCGCTCTGGTCATTGGCCGGCGCGGACTGCGCGTAGGCCTGTGTCGATAGCATCATCGTCGCCGAAGCCAGGGCAACGCTCAGCAGGTTTCGCTTCAACTGCACCATCTTCCCCTCCGGAAGGCTGTGTTGGGTCGTCGGACGGTCCATCGCCGCCCGCTCTGCCGTGCATCGGACTGCCTTTGCACGAACGCACCGGATGTTAGTCGTCCGTTACGCAATCTCACGGACCTGCATACGTATTCATGGCATCCACGCCGCGGAACGGCGTCGCCATGCGCTTGGGAGGCACTCCAGGCGGGTGAGTCGGCGAAGATTGGGGCACGCCGCGGCGCAACGACGCGGTCCCTTGCCGCGGTGCAGCATGGCCGTGCGCAGGTCGGAACGGGTCAGTCGGCACGGCCCAACAGGAACGCCAGCGGCCGTTCGACGCGGGCCCGCCACGCGGCCTCGTCGTGGGCCGCGCCCACGAACACCCGGCTGCGCCAGTCGCGACCCTCGATCCAGCCGGAGGCACGCAGGCCGGCATCGACGCGTTGCTGGTAGGGGGCATAGCCGGCGTCCAGGGTTGCGGTCCCGTGGTCGAACCAGAGCCGATGCCCGCCCGGTGCAGGCAGGTGGCCCGGCAACCAATCGACCACGGCACCGTCCGCCGCAGGCCAGTGCGTCGATACCGCGCCAGCCGCGCCGAACACGCCGGGGTACCGTGCCAGTGCATACAACGACACCAGCCCGCCCATGCTCGAACCCATCACCACGGTGTCGGCCGGCCCCTGCAGGGTGCGATAGCGGGCATCGATGAAGGGTTTCAGCTCCCCGACCAGGAACGCGAGGTAGTCATCCGACGCAATGTCCGCCACCAGCAACGGGGGCCGGCCTTCGATGCCCATCGACACCGACGTGCCGCCGACCACCGCCGGCATGTACTCCGCGGTGCGGCGCGGGCTGTTCCAGACACCGACGATGATCGCCTCGCGCACCTCGCCGCGCGCCAGCAGCCGCTGCATCGCCCCGTCCACGTCCCATTCCTGGCCGCCGAACGCCAGTGCCGGATCGAACAGGTTCTGGCCGTCGTGCATGTAGAGCACCGGGTAGCGCCGCGCCGGCGCGCTGTCGTAGGACGGTGGCAACCAGACGTCCACCTCGCGGGGCGCCACGTGCCGCGATGGCACGTCTTGCCAGGCTTCGATCAGCCCCTCGGCCGCGATCGCCGGTGCCCGCACCGCATGGGCCCAATGCAGGAACGCCGGCAACATCCGCGTCCAGCTGGCTTGGTCGTGGCGCGCACCCGGGAGCCGCAGCACCGCGACAGGATCACGGGTCCGGCGCGCGCCGGCCTCGAGGTTCGCGCCGAGCCCCAGATCGCGCAGGCCTCGATGCGCGTCGCCCTGGGGATCACGCCAGCCCTGCACCAGGTCGAGGGCGTCGTCGACGACATCGATGACCCCATCGCCGTCGCGGTCGTCGGTCTCCTCGGCATCGCCGACGGCGATGAACACCCGCGGCCGCGGGCCGGGCGCGCTGCCATCGACCAGCGCGTGCGCCAGCCGGCTGGACTGCACCGTGTCCGCGTTGCGACCATCGGCCGCCAGCCAGAACGATGGCGAGAAGGCGCCCACCCGGCCAAACACGTCGGGATACTGCCAGCCGATGGCGAACGCGCTGGCCCCGCCCAGCGACCAGCCGAGCAGGCTGCGGGCCTCCGGCCTCGCCAGGGTGCGATAGCGCGCGTCCACTGCCGGCACCAGCGTCTCGACCAGCCAGCGGGCGTAGGCGTCCGCCAACGTCCCGACCGGGCCATGGCGGGTGTGGGCCACGCGCGCGGCGCCATCGGCGCGGTCGAAGAACCCGTAGGCGGCCATGCGGTCTGACGGCATGTCGACGGCGACCACGATCACCCGCTGGATCGCGCCTTCGGCGTACAGCGCCCGCAGCGTGGGCTCCAGCCGGACCGCTTCCATGTCCTGGCCATCGTTGACATAGACCACGGGGTAGCGGGCTTGGCTGGCCGCGTAATCGGGCGGCAACCAGGCGCGTATGCGGATCGGTGCTGCGCAAAAACCGGGCGCGTCGTGTCGCCACGTGTCGACCGTGAAGTCGTCGGCCAGCGTGGGCCAAGCGAATATCGCCAGCAGGAAGCCGGCACAAGCCCGCCACGCGACACTTCGCAATGGCCGCCTCATGGCGCGGTCGTACGGCGGCACACGTAGAAGGCATTCAGGGTGAGCCTCCCGGTGGTGGGGTTGACCGCCATGCGATCGGGATGCTGGATGTCCCCGCTGTGGAATATCGTGCCGGAATAGGCGATCAGGCGATTCCAGCGCGGCGGCAGGGTCAACACCCGCTCGAACCAGGCGCCGCTGCCGGACGGATACGCCCGTGGCACGCCGTGCCGGATCGAGAATTCCGCCGCGTCGAGCCGCGCGGCATCCCGCATCAATTCCGCCAGGCGGGTGGGTTCCACCCGGGGTCGATAGAAGCTGGTCCCGCCGAGCGCCTCGTCGCGGAACAGGTACAGGACCGATGCGATCGCAAGCTGCCCGGCCTGCAGGGCCAGGTCATCGACATGCGGTATCGTCTGGACCGGCTGCAGCGATCCCGGCGCACGGCTCACCATGGCGAGTTTTGCATGCATCCGCAGCGTACGTCGCGCGTTGAAATGGGCACGCAGGTGTCGGTCGAAGAATTCACCGCACTGCCGCGACAGGGGTTCGGGCAGGCGCAGCTCGGCGCCGGGATACGCGTTGTACGCAGCCTCGATGAACGAGCCGCTGCGCGAGGCCGCCTCGCGCACCCAGGCATCGGGGTCGGCCAATGCATCATCGACCACGCAGACCACCGACTCCCCGAGTCGGATCCGCTGCACCACCGGCGCCGGGTTGAACACGCGGGCTAGCCCTCCAGCAGCACGAATCGCACCGCCGCGCCGCCGCCACCCGCCAGCCAAAGTGGCAGGGTGTCGCCACGGACCACGGTCCTGGCCTCGCGCACGAAGCGGAACCGCGCCTCGCCCTTCCAGCCGGCGCCGTCGCCATCGCGATAGATCTCCGCGCGGTAGCGCTTGCCGGGATCGAGGAAGTCGAGCATCAGCGTGATATCGCGCGCGTTGCGGTCGTTGATCGCGCCGATGAACCATTCGCCGCCGCCGCGCTGCTTGCGCGCGATCGCCACGAATTCGCCCACCTCGCCCGCCAGCACGCGGCTCTCGTCCCAATCCACCGCCACGTCCTTGATGAACTGGAAGGCATCGGGCCGTGCCGCGTAATGCTCGGGCAGGTCGGCGGCCATCTGGATCGGGCTGTACAACGCCACGTACAGCGCCAGCTGGCGCGCCAGCGTGCTCTGGATCTCCTGCCCGTTCCTACCGGTGAGGCTGACCACCCCCGGCGTGTAGTCCATCGGTCCGGCCAGCATGCGCGTGTAGACCAGGGTGACTTCATGTTCCGGCGCATTCGGCGGATCGCCCCAGGCGTTGAACTCTTGCCCCCGCGCGCCCTCGCGGGAGATCCAGTTCGGGTAGGTGCGGCGCAGGCCGGTGTCCTTGATCGGCTCGTGCGCGTTGATGGCGACGCGGTGTTTCGCTGCGTCCTGCACCACCCGCAGGTGGTGGTTGCTCATCCACTGGCCCTCGTGCCATTCGCGCAGCACCGGCCCGTTCGCCACATCCTGCCGCTCGATCTGCCCGGCATCGCAGACGTAACCGGTCTTGACCGCATCGATGCCGAGCCGGTCGAACAGCGCGAACGCCTCGTCCATCTGCCGCTCGTAGTGACTGACCGCGCAACCTGTCTCGTGGTGGCCGATCAGGTGCACGCCTTTCGCCTTCGCGTAAGCGGCGAGGCCTTGCAGGTCGTAGTCCGCGGTGGGCTTGCGGAAGTCGAAGCCCCAGCCATTGGCGAACCAGTCGCCATCCCAGCCCACGTTCCAGCCTTCCACCAGCACCCCGCGGAAACCATTCGCGGCGGCGAAGTCGATGTAGCGGCGGGTATTGGCAGTGTTCGCGCCATGCTTCGGCCCGGTGGCCCAGGTTTCCTTGTCCAGGTGCAGGGACCACCACACGCCCACGTACTTATGCGGCTTGAACCAGCTTGTGCCGCCGAGCTTGTTCGGCTCGTTGAGGTTGAGGATCAGGTTGGATTCGACCAGGCCGCCGGCGCGGTCCGCGATCTGGATCGTGCGCCACGGCGTGGCGAACGGGGTCTTGCGCACCACCGGCGCCACGCCGCTGCCGGGCGTGAGGATCGCACGCAGCGCGCCGTTGTCGCCACGCATCAGGTTCATGCCGGCGTAGTCGACGAGCGCCGCCTCGTGGATGCTGACGTGCACGCCATCGTCGGCGCGCAGGGTGATCGGCGTCTGTGCCACCGCGACAGCCGACAGCGGCGTGCGGTGGTAGAGGTATTCCTCGCGGTTCCACTCGAAGGCCGGGATCCACCACGCGGTGGCCGGCCGCGCGATCGCGAACTCGGTCAGCTCCTGCACGATCTCGGCAGTGCGCAGTGCCGGTTGCGCGGGTACGTCGTAGCGGAAACCGACGCCATCGTCGAACACCCGGAACACCACGTCGAAGCGGCGCCGCTCGTGGTCCTTCTCGACGAAGGTCGCGCGCAGCTCGTTGTAATGGTCGCGCACGAAGCGGCGCTCGCCCCACGGCTGCTCCCAGGTGGTGTCGGCGCTGCGCGACGACTGGGCGTCCAGTTGCAGGTTGCGCAACAACTGGCGGCCATTGCGGAAGATGAAGCCCAGCCGGGAGTCTGCAACGACCGGCTTGCCGTCGCGCAGCACGCGGTAGGCCAGGCGCCCTTCCCCGTTGAGCTCCAGGGCCACCATGATGCGTCCGTCCGGCGAGGCGGCACGTGCCACCTGCTCCGCATGCACGAATCCCGGCAATGCCAGCGCCAGCAATACCCCAAGCCGCAATCGCTTCATCGCGCTCACTCCGTGTTTCCGATCACGAATACCACCGCGCTGCGGCCCGGTACCACGAATGTTCCATCACGCGCATCGAAGCTTGCTGCGTGCACGCGCGCATCCGCCGCGCCCGCCGCGGCCTGCACCGGATGCAGCACATAGCGCTTGCCGGCCTCTTCCGGCAACACCAGCGTCTGCGATGCCGGGGAGACGTTGAGAAGGTACAGCACTTCATCGAATTCGCCTGCAATGCCGGCGCCATCGAGGTGGCCGGCGATCACCAAGGGGTTCTGCCCGGGCCCGGTGTTGCGGAACGCCAGCCGGCGCTGCACGTCGTCGGCCGTGCGCAGGCGGAACAGCGGCGAGCTGGCGCGGATGCGGAGGATGTCGCGGAAGGCGCTGCGCATCCACGCGATGTCGGCCGGCGATGGTTTCGCGTTGGGGTTTCGCAGCACGCTGCGCAACAGGTCCCAGTCCCTGCCGTTGTCATGCTGCGGCGGCAGGCCGCTGCCGAAACCATTGTCGGCAGAGGTCCAGTCCAGGCGGTTGAACCAGTCGCCGGAATCGAAGCTGTTTCGGTCCAGCGACTTGCTGCGCAGCACGTCCATGCCGGCATGGAAATACGCCACCCCCTGGCTGAAGGCGACGAAGGCCGCGCCCAGCAACTGCGCGCGCGCGCGCTCATCCGGGCGGGTGTCGTACGGCAGCTTCAATGCGTGGATGTCCCACAACGTCGGGTTGTCGTGGTTCTCCACATAGTTGACAACTTCGCCCGGCTGGCTGGCATAGCCCGCTTCCATGCCCTTGTAGTCCAGAGCGGACAGTGGCGCGATGCGGCCGTCCGCGAACGGCATGCGGTAATCGCGCAGGGTACCGGCCAGCCCGGCGCGGGCGAGGTCGGCGGCATGCAGCAGGTCGCGGCGCGTCGCCTTGCCGCGTGCGCGCGCATTCGGCGCGTGGGCCAGTCCGTTGAGCAGGCCCTGTTGCTCGAACAACGCGACGCCGCTGTCGCAACAGCCGCCGCCGCGCAGCGCATCGCGCGCGCGATCGCTGAAGGTGGCGATGCCGGTGCCATTCAGCATGCCCTGCGCGGCCTGCGGGAAGCGCGCGCCATCGGCAACCTCGCCGAAGTTCCAGCCCTCGCCCAGCAGCGGCACGTTGCGCCCGGCTGCCGCATTCGCAGCGCGTTGCACCTCCAGCATCGCCGCGCGCGGCTGGTGGCCCATCAGGTCGAAGCGGAACGAATCGATGCGGTAGTGGCGCGCCCATAGCGCGATGGAGTCGCGCATCAGCTTCGCCATCATCATGTGTTCGGTGGCGGTGTTGTCGCAGCAGGTCGAGGTCTCGACCTTGCCGTTCGCGTCGAGCCGCTGGTAATAGCCCGGCACGATCCGGTCCAGCACCGAGCGCGGCGACTGCCCGGACGCGGTGGTGTGGTTGTAGACCACGTCCATGCCCACCCGCACGCCAGCGGCATGCAACGCCTGCACCATCGCGCGGAACTCGCGGATGCGCACGGCGGCATCCGCCGGATCGCTGGCGTAGCTGCCCTCGGGCGCGTTGAAGTGGAAGGGATCGTAGCCCCAGTTGAAGCAGTCCTTCGCCGCCACCGCCATCACCGCGGCCTGCTGCGCCTCGCTGTCCGGCGCGGCCTGCGGCACGCTGGGCGTTTCGCAACCGGACTCCGGGATCGTGGCCAGGTCAAAGACCGGCAGCAGGTGGATGTCGGTGATGCCGGCCTCGCCGAGCGCGCGCAGGTGGCGCATGCCGGCGCTTTCGATGTCGGTGAAGGCGAGGTACTTGCCTCGATGCGCCGGCGTCACGCTGGCGTCGCCGATCGAGAAATCGCGCACGTGCAGTTCGTAGATCGCCATGTCGGTGTGGGACGCAAGCGCCGGCGGGCGCGGCGCGTCCTCCCAGCCGGACGGCTTCAACGCCGGATCGTCGAGGTCGGCGATGTAGCTGCGCGCGGAAGCCGTGGTGAGGCCGACCGAATACGGATCCGTCACCCGGTTGCGGACGATGCCGATCCCCGGCACGTAGACCTCGACCAGCCAGAGGTAGTACCCACCACGCAGGTCCCGCGGGATGCCGGTGATCCAGGTGCCGGTGCGCGCATCGCGGGCCAGGTCGATCCGTTCGCTGGCGGGCGACGCACCATCGTGGTAGAGGCATACCGACGCCGACCTCGCGGTAGGCGCCCACAGCCGGAACCAGGTGGTGCCGTCGCCAGGCACCGCGCCCAGCGGGCCGCGATCACGGCGGGCCGCGGCGTAGAGGACATCCAGCGCGCCGGGATGCTGCACGTGGGTGGCATCCAGCACGCGCCCCGCGGCGTCCTCCTGCACCAGCAGCAGTTGACCCTGCAGCAACGCAGGCAGCGCGCTGGCCGCATCCGGCGCCACCCGCAAGTCAACGCCGTGTCCTGTGAAGCGAAAGCGTTCCCCGATATCCGCCGGCAGCACGCCGGCGCGCGCCAGCGGCAGCGCATGTTCGAAGCCCGCGGCCTCGGTCCCCGGCGCGGTGCGCAGGCCCGCACCGGCCGATGCCAGCAATCGGTAGCGTGCACCCGCCGGCTTGCCCGGCCAACGCAGGGTCGCGGCGTCCAGCCAGTAGGCTCGCGCATCGGATGCGGCCTGCGCGGCGGGCCGCAGGACCACGGCGTCCGGGCCGTTGCACGCCGCGGCATCGGCTGCGTCGCCGGCACGCGCCCCGCCGGCCAGCACGGCCGCCAACAGCAAGGCCAGCGCGCCCCCCTTGCATCCACGCCGGGCTTGCCGCGCATACTTGAAGAAACCACGCACGCCCCGGAACGGATCGTCACACCCCATGAGCACTCCTCGCGTCACCGAAATCGTGATCGTCGGCGGTGGCACCGCCGGCTGGATGACCGCCGCAGCCCTGTCGAAGGTCCTCACCCGCGACTACACCATCACCCTGATCGAGTCCGAGGAGATCGGCACCGTCGGCGTGGGCGAAGGCACCATCCCGATGATCAAGCTCTACAACAGTGCGCTCGAACTGGACGAGGCGCAGTTCGTGCGCGACACCAAGGGCAGTTTCAAGCTCGGGATCCACTTCGTGGACTGGGCGCGGAAGGGCGACTCCTACTTCCATGGCTTCGGCAAGATCGGGCAGGACCGCGGCCTGGTGTCGTTCTACCAGTACTGGCTCAAGCTCAACCAGGCGGGCCTTGCCGCGCCGCTGGATGACTACTCGATCAATACGGTCGCCGCGCTCGACCGCAAGTTCATGCCGGCGGTGCGCGACCGGCCGAATTCCCCGCTCGCCGACATCGCCTACGCCTACCATTTCGACGCCGGCCTGTACGCCCGCTTCCTGCGCGAGTACGCGGAGGCCCGCGGGGTGCGACGGATAGAGGGCAAGATCGCCAGCGTGGCCCTGCGCGGGGAGGACGGATTCGTCGAATCGGTGACGATGGAGGATGGCACCGTCGTCGGCGGGCAATTGTTCATCGACTGCTCGGGATTCCGCGGACTGCTGATCGAACAGGCCCTGAAAACCGGCTACGAGGACTGGAGCCACTGGCTGCCCTGCGACCGGGCGATCGCGGTGCCCTGCGCCAGCGCGAAGGACGGCATTACCCCGTATACCCGCTCCACCGCGAGAACGGCCGGCTGGCAATGGCGGATCCCGTTGCAGCACCGGATCGGCAACGGCCATGTGTTCTGCAGCCAGTACATGAGCGAGGACGAGGCCACCGCGCTGCTGCTCGGCAACCTCGATGGCGAGGCACTGGCGGAGCCACGCACGTTGCGCTTCGTCACCGGCAAGCGCAACAAGACCTGGCACCGCAACGTGGTGGCCATCGGCCTGTCCAGCGGGTTCATGGAGCCCCTGGAATCGACCAGCATCCACCTGATCCAGGCCGCCATCGCCAGGCTCACGGCGTTCTTCCCCCACGCCGGCTTCGACCAGGCCGACATCGACGAATTCAACGCGCATTCCGACTTCGAGACGATCAAGATCCGCGACTTCCTGATCCTCCACTACCACGCCACCCAGCGCGACGACTCGCCGTTCTGGGATTACTGCCGGACCATGGACGTGCCCGAATCGCTCAAGATGAAGATGGCCCTGTTCCAGAGCAACGGCCGGGTCTTCCGCGAGCACACGGAAATGTTCGCGGAGATGAGCTGGGTGCAGGTCATGCACGGACAGGGGTTGAGGCCTCGCGGCTACCATGGCCTGGTCGACCTGGTGCCGGAGGATGAGGTCGCGGTGTTCGCGGGCCGTGTGCGCGACGTGATCCGGACCTGCGCGAGCCAGATGCCCACCCACGATGCCTTCATCGCAAGGCTCGTTGGCGGCAGTGCCTGATCCGGGCGCCGCAGGAAACCCATCAGCCCGGCTTGGCGTAGGCCGCGCCGCGTGGCGGAAAACGCAGGATGCCGTCGCGCAGCTCTGCGGCGGCCACCCCGGGCGCAACAAGCAGGGTGACTGCCGACGGTGGCGTCCACTCGACCGGCGATGCCGACAGGTTGAACGCGACCAGCAGGCGATCGCCAGCATGCTCGCGTACGAAGGCCAGCACCTGCGGCGGCGCGTCGACGAAGCGGATCGAGCCTTCCACCAACGCTGGCTGCGCCTTGCGCCAGGCGAGGAACGCGCGCACCGCGTTGAGCACCGAACCGGGATCGCGCGCCTGCGCCTCGGCATTGCGTGCCCGGTGCGCCGCCTGCACCGGCAACCACGGTTCGCCGGCGCTGAACCCCGCGTCCGGCGCGTCGGTCCACGGCATCGGCGTACGGCAGCCGTCGCGGCCCTTGAAGTTCGGCCAGAACGCCTTGCCGTATGGGTCCTGCAGTGCCTCGAACGGCACCTCGGCCTCGGGCAGGCCCAGTTCCTCGCCCTGGTACAGGCAGGCCGAGCCGCGCAGCGAGCACACCAGCGCCACCAGTTGCCGCGCCAGCGCATCGTCGGTGGTGTCGCCGCCCCAACGCGTGACCGCGCGCTGCACGTCGTGGTTGGAGATGGCCCAGCACGGCCAGCCCTCGGTCATGCTGGCTTCCAGCGCCTCCACCGTGGCGCGGATGTAGGCGGGGCTGCTGTCCTCGGTCAGCAGTTCGAAGCTGTAGCCCATGTGCAGGCGGCGTTCGTTGCAGTATTCGGCGGTGGTGGCCAGCGAATCCTCGGAGGAGATCTCGCCGAGCGCGCCGGCGTCCGGGTAGCGGTCGAGCAGCGCGCGCACGTCCTCCAGCAGGCCCAGGTTCTCCGGCTGCGTGTTGTTGTAGTAGTGGTACTGGAACGCGTACGGATTGTCCGGGCTGAAGCCACGGCCGGTGCGCAACTCCGGCGGCTTGGCCGGGTTGTCGCGCAGTTGCGCGTCGTGGTACGGGAAGTTGATCGAGTCCAGGCGGAAGCCATCCACGCCACGGTCCAGCCAGAACCTCAGGTTGTCGATTTGCGCGGCGCGCACCTCGGGATTGTGGAAATTGAGGTCCGGCTGCGAGGACAGGAAGTTGTGCAGGTAGTACTGCCTGCGCCGCGGCTCCCACGTCCAGGCCATGCCGCCGAAGATCGACAGCCAGTTGTTCGGCGGGGTGCCATCGGGCTTTGCATCCGCCCACACGAACCAGTCCGCCTTCGGGTTGTCGCGGCTGGCGCGGCTCTCGGTGAACCATGGGTGCTCGATCGAGCAATGGCTGAGCACCTGGTCGATCATCACCTTCAGGCCCAGCGCATGCGCCCTGGCCAGCAGGCGGTCGAAGTCCGCGAGCGTGCCGAACAGCGGGTCGACGTCGCGGAAATCGGCGATGTCGTAACCGAAGTCGGCCATCGGCGACTTGAAGAACGGCGAGATCCAGATCGCATCCACGCCAAGCGAGGCGATGTAGTCCAGGCGCTCGACGATGCCCGGCAGGTCGCCCACGCCGTCGCCATCCGTGTCGAGGAAGCTGCGCGGGTAGACCTGGTAGATCACTGCGCCACGCCACCACTGCTGCCCTGTCATTCCCGCTCCACGCCTCTGCGCTAGCCGCGGACTATGCCGCGTCGGAACGTGCCGTGCGCCCGCCACGATGCATGCATGCGGGTTGAATACGTTTACATCCGCGATGCGCCCCGAAACACCCCGTATATGCGGCGCTGCATCACGACGCGGGCGGATCGCTGCAGCACACTTCGCGCACTCCAACCTGCAGCGATGGACTCCCGATGGCGTCGAACCCCCCGATCCAGGACCGCATGGCCCGCAAGCCGCAGTTGTCGTTCTGGCAGATCTGGAACATGTGCTTCGGCTTCCTCGGCATCCAGTTCGGGTTCGCGCTGCAGAACGCCAACGTCAGCCGCATCTTCCAGACCCTGGGCGCGGAGATGGATTCGTTGCCGGGCCTGTGGATCGCCGCGCCGCTGACCGGGCTGATCGTGCAGCCGATCATCGGCTTCCTGTCCGACCGCACCTGGACCGGCCTCGGCCGCAGGCGCCCGTATTTCCTGGCCGGCGCGGTGCTGTCCTCGATCGCACTGGTGTTCATGCCCGACTCGCCGACGCTGTGGATCGCGGCCGGCCTGCTGTGGGTGCTGGATGCCTCGATCAACATCTCGATGGAACCGTTCCGCGCCTTCGTCGGCGACCAGCTGCCGGTCTCGCAGCGCGCGAAGGGCTATGCGATGCAGAGCTTTTTCATCGGCATCGGCTCGGTGATCGCCAGCATGCTGCCGTGGATGCTGGAGAAATGGGGCGTGGCCAACACCGCGGAAGCGGGACAGGTACCGGATACCGTGCGCTACGCCTTCTACGCCGGCGCCGGCGTGCTGCTGGGCGCGATCACCTGGACCGTGCTGCGCACCCGCGAGTATCCGCCGGAGACCCTGCACGCCTGCGACGAAGCCGCGCCGCTCGATCGCGCACCGCTGGACCGCGCGCGGGCGACGCGCTTCGGCCTGCTGTGGCTGGGCCTGGGTGCACTGGGGCTGGCCGGCGTGGCATCGCAGGGCCTGCCACGCGAGCTGTACCTGCTCGGCGCCCTGCTCGCCGCCTACGGCGTCGCCCTGCTCGCGCTCAACGTGGTCGGCCGCGACAACGGCTTCTCGCAGGTCATGACCGACATCTACGCGATGCCGATGGCGATGCGCCGGCTCGCCATCGTGCAGTTCTTCTCCTGGTTCGCCCTGTTCGCGATGTGGATCTACACCACCGCCACCGTCACCTCGGTGTATTACGGCGCCAGCGACACCACCTCCACCGCCTACAACACCGGGGCCAACTGGGTCGGCGTGCTGTTCGCCGCCTACAACGGCTTCGCCGCGCTGGCGGCGATCGCGATCCCGGCCATGGCCAGCCGACTGGGCCTGCGCAGGAGCCACCTCGTCAACGTCACGCTGGGCGGAGTCGGCCTGGCATCGCTGCCATTCATGCCGAACGAGGACTGGCTGATCCTGTCGATGGTCGGCGTCGGCTTCGCCTGGGCCTCGATCCTGTCGCTGCCCTATGCCCTGCTGTCGGACAGCGTGCCGGCGCAGAAGATGGGCGTCTACATGGGCATCTTCAATTTCTTCATCGTGATCCCGCAGCTGGTCGCGGTGGCCACGCTGGGCTACATCCTGAAACACGTGTTCGCCGACGATCCCTCGAAGATCCTGGTGCTGGGCGGTGCCAGCATGCTCGTGGCCGGGCTGTGCGTGCTGCGCGTGCCTGAACCCGCCGTGCACGCGGCCTGAGGGAGACCTGACGATGCGCATCGCTTCCGCCACGCTTGCCGCTGCCATCGCGCTTGCCTTCGCCGGCTGCGCCAGCACCGCGCGATCGATCGCGGCGCCGGCACCAACCGCCACCGCAGACTTCTACGGCACCCTCGAGCCGTTCGCCGCGAATGCGGTGTACTTCGTGCTCACCGACCGCTTCGTCAACGGCGACCCCTCCAACGACCAGCGCGAGCAGGGCAAGTCGAAGGGCGCCGCATTCGCCACCTTCGACCGCCCGGTCCCGGGCGCGCCCGCCGGCAAGCACGACAACGTCGGCTACCTCGGCGGCGACTTCAGGGGCATTGCCGACCATGCGCGGTACATCCGCGACATGGGCTTCGGCGCGGTGTGGATCACGCCGATCGTCGACCAGCCGGACGAGGCGTTCACCGGCGGCGAACCGGTCAAGTGGGAAGGCTTCTGGACCGATGGCGGCAAGACCGGATACCACGGGTACTGGGGCGTCAACTTCTACCAGCTGGACGAGCACCTGCCTTCGCCCGGACTGGATTTCCGCGCCCTCACCGCCACCCTGCGCGCGCATGGCCTGAAGACGGTGCTCGACATCGTGGCCAACCACGGGTCGCCGGCCTACACCATGCCGGTGGACCAGCCCAAGTTCGGCGAACTGCATGATCGCGACGGCAAGCTGGTCGCCGACCACATGAACCTGCCGCCGGAAAAGCTGGACCAGACGAACCCGCTGAACGCGTTCTACAACACCAAGGTCGGGATCGCCCAACTCTCCGACCTCAACGAGAACGATCCACGCGTATTGCCCTACCTGCTCGGCGCATACGAGCAGTGGATCGACCAGGGCGCCGATGCCTTCCGCATCGATACCATCGGCTGGTTGCCGCACTCCTTCTGGCACGAGTTCTCGCGCAGGATCCGCGAAAAGCGCCCCGGGTTCTTCATGTTCGGCGAAGCATTCGATTACGACGCGAACAAGATCGCGGAGCACACCTGGCCCGGCAATGCCAACGCGAGCGTGCTCGACTTCCCGCTGAAGCAGGCGCTGGCGAACCTGTTCGAGAAGCCATCCGGCGACTTCGCCACGCTGGAGGCCCCGTTGCACCTGACCAACGGCCCCTATGCGAATCCCTACGACCTGATGACGTTCTACGACAACCACGACATGCCGCGCATGAACGCCAGCGACCAGGGCTTCATCGATGCCCACAACTGGCTGTTCACCGCGCGCGGCATCCCGGTGATCTACTACGGCTCGGAAATCGGCTTCGAGCGCGGCGCCGCGGAACATGCGGGTAACCGCAATTACTTCGGGGCGGAGCGCATCCGGGCGGCGCCGGCCCATGCCATCCATCAGGCGCTCACGCGCATTGCCCGGGTGCGCGCAGCCGCGCCGGCACTCCAGCGTGGCCTGCAAGTGAACATCGAGTTGAAGGGCGACCGCGCCGCTTTCTACCGCGCATACCAGCATGCTGGCGAGCACCAGATCGCGCTGGTGCTGCTCAACAAGGGTGATGGACCCCGGCACTTCGAGGTGACCTCGATGCTGCAGGCCGGTCGCTGGCGTTCCGCGCTGGACTCAAGCCATGTCGACGTGGTCGCCGGAGGCGGCTTGCGCGCCGAGGTGCCAGCCCATGGGGTGCAGGTGTACCTGCTGGATGCCGAGATCAGCGAGCCGTCGCTGCTGGCGGCCCTCAAGGCGTCGATGAACGGCGCTCGGCGGCCCCGCTGAGGCGCATCCGCGGCCTCAGCCGCCGCTGGACTGGCGGACCTGCAGGCTGGGGGCCAGGGTGATGCTTCGCGCCGGTTCGTCGCGCACCAGCTGCAGCAGGGTGTCCACCAGCAACTCGCCTGCGCGCGAGGTGTCCTGCACCACCGTGGTCAGCGGCGGGTTGGAGAAGCGCGACATCGGGGTGCCGTCGAAGCCGACCACCGCCACGTCTTCCGGAACCCGCAGGCCTGCCTCCTTCAAGGCATGCATCGCGCCGATCGCGATCAGGTCGCTGGCCGCGAACAGCGCATCGAACGGCAACCCGCGCGCGACCAGCATCCTCGCCGCCTCGTAGCCGGCCTGCTCGGTGCTGGAGGCGTCGACCTGCAACGCCGGGTTCATGCGCAAGCCGGCTTCGCGCAACGCGGCATCGCACCCGCAATAGCGGGCGAAGAACTCGGGGAAATGGGTCGAGGCGTCGCCGAGGAACGCGATCTGCCTGCGTCCTCGCTCGATCAGGTGGCGACCGGCCAGCGCGCCGCCCTCGGCGTTGTCGCAACCGATCGAAATACCGGGCTGCCCCTGCAGGACTGCGCCCCAGCGCACGAAATGGGTGCCTTGGGCCACCAGGTGCGCGAGCTTGCTCTCGTAGGCGAGGTAGTCGCCGTAGCCCAGCAGGATCAGGCCGTCGGCCTTCATGCTGTCCTCGTAGTCCGCGTGCCAGTCGTCCGACAGTTGCTGGAAGGACACCAGCAGGTCGTGGCCATGGCGTGCGCAGGCGCGGGTGATCGAGCCCAGCATCGACAGGAAGAACGGATTGATGTGCGAATCGTCCGGGGTGGGGTCCTCGAACAGCAGCAACGCCAGCGTGCCCGCGCGCTGGGTGCGCAGGCTGGAGGCGTGGCGATCGACCTTGTAGTTGAGTTCGCGGACCGCGTCCTCGACCCGCTTGCGGGTCTCCGCGTTGACCAGCGGACTGCCGCGCAGCACCCGTGACACCGTGGCCTGCGACACACCCGCGCGGTGGGCGATGTCCATCGAGGTGGCCTTGGTCTTCTTCTTTGCGCGGCTGGGTGACTGCATCACCGCAGTGTGCAATCGCGGCGCCTGCGAATACAAGGCGCCTGCAACGCGCGCATGAAAAAGCCGGCCCGAAGGCCGGCTTTTCAAAGGTGGCGCGCCCGGAAGGATTCGAACCTCCGACCC
>Ga0114939_10001570_pt1 | contig 17919 bp, 12 predicted proteins | sample AshMeaCrysSpring_FD_87196 | JGI IMG/M metagenome (GOLD analysis project Ga0114939, IMG submission 87196) | Groundwater microbial communities from Big Spring, Nevada to study Microbial Dark Matter (Phase II) - Ash Meadows Crystal Spring | ecosystem: Environmental > Aquatic > Deep subsurface >...
CAGGATGATCGAGATCGTCTCGAGGAACATGCCGAGCACGAAGATCAGCGCCATCACCGCAACCAGGAACCCGAGCTGGGTCACGCCGTACTGGGTGACGAGCGCGACCATCTGCGCGGGGATGCGGAGCTTCGTGAGCGCGTGCCCGAGAAGCGCGGCGGCGGCGAGGATCAGGAACAGCATCGCCGAATTGCGCGCCGCGTCGACCGCCGAGTGCCAGACGTCGCGCCAGCCGAGATTGCGGTAGACGAGCGCCGCGATCGCCAGCGCGCCGAGCGCGCCCGCCGCGGCGGCCTCGGTGGCGGTGAACACACCTAGGTACATCCCGCCCAGCACCAGCACCGGCAGCGTCAGCGCCCAGAACGACTTGCGCAGCGCCGTCGCCGCCTCGCGCCACGTCGCGCGCGGCTCGGTCCTGACCTTGTGGCGGGCGAGCTTGGCCTCGGTCATGCAGTAGACCGCGAACATCGTCGCGAGCATCAGGCCGGGAATGACGCCCGCCATGAACAGCGCGCCGATCGAGGTGTCCGAGACCACGCCGAACAGCACCATCGGGCCCGACGGCGGGATCAGGATGCCGAGCGTCCCGCCGGCGCCCACCACGCCGTAGGCGACGCGGGGTTCGTAGCCGTAGCGGATCATCAGCGGGATCGCGGCCGACCCGATGGTCAGTGCGGTGGCCACGCTCGAGCCCGAGATGGCGGCGAATATCGTGCACGCGACGACCGTGGCGACGCCCATGCCTCCCGGCAGGTGGCGCAGGAACGTGTTAGCGGCGCCGAACAGGTCGTCGACGACCTTGCCCCGGATCATGAAGTGCGCCATCAGCGTGAACAGCGGGATCGCCACCAGCAGGTAGGTGTTGAGCTTGCCGAACACGAGGTCGCCCAGCCCGCCGAGCTTTCCTTCGGCGACGACCAGGATGCCGGTGGCGAAGAGCGTGAGGCCGGCGAACACGGGCACGCCGGTGAGGAGCACCGCGACCAGGCCGACGAGGATCAGCGCGAACAGCACTGCGGCCTCATCGCGGCTTCGCTGCCCGTGGCGCTGCCGTGTCGCGATCCGGGCCCGCGCGCCACGCCGCGACGAAGCTCACGGCCGCCGCGACGCCCATCAGGACCGCACCCAGCGGAACGAAGAGCTGCGGGATCCACATCGGCACGGCGAGGTAGCCGTTGGACTTCAGGTCGACCATGCGCGAGAACGCGACCATGTCGGCGCCCTCGACCGCGAGCAGCGCGGCCGTGGCGAGGATCGCGCAGAGCCCCGTAAGCGAGGCGATCCACCGGCCGCGCGCCGACAGGCGCTCGACCAGCGCGTCGACGCGGATGTGCTCGCCCTCGAAGAGCGCGTCCGCAGCCGCGAGCATCACCGACGCGACGAGCAGGTACCCCCCGAGCTCGTCGGCCCAGGGAATCGGGCGACCCGCGAAGTAGCGCATCACCACCGAGTACCCGATGACCAGCATCGAGAGCAGCAGCGACGCGGCGGCGAGCGCCGTCCCGATCCGCGCGAGCGCGCGGACCAGGCGATCGAGCAACTTCATCGGGGCAGGCGGAGCACGCTCAGATCTTGTTCAGGAGCTCGATGATGCGCGGCCCGCCCTCGGGCGCGGACTTGAGGAACGCCTCGCGCACCGCGGGCTCCATCACCGCGCGCCAGGCCTCCTGCTCGGCCTTGGTCTGGATGTGGATCGTCATGCCGCCCTTGGTCTGCAGGTCCTTGATCGCGGCCGCCGCGGTGGCCTCGGTCACGCCGATCGCGTCCTGCTCGGCCTTGGCCGCCGCCGCCTCGATCGCCTGTCGATGCGCGGGCGAGAGCTTCTGCCACCACGCGGGGTTGGCGTACATGTGGAAGTAGATCGTGAAGATCGGGCCGACGGTGCCGTACTTCTGCACCTCGAAGTACTTGCGGCTGAACGCCGCGGAGACGTCGGTGAGCCCCGCGTCGAGCACGCCCGACTGCAGCGCCTGGTACACCTCGGACCCCGGCATCGCCGAGGGCGCCGCGCCGGCGGCGCGCAGGCCGTTGTCGGTCAACGTGTTGAGGCCGCGGATCTTGACGCCCTTGAAGTCGTCGAGCGCGATGATCGGCCGCTGCTTCGACGTGATGATCGTCTCGCGGGTGATGTAGAGCCAGGCGACGCTCTGGACGCCGCGCTGCGCGAGCTTGCCATCGAGGAACTTGCGCGCCTCGGAGGTGGGGAAGCGCTTGATCCGCTCGAGGTCGCTCATCGAGTATGGCATCAGCGTGGCGCTCATCTCGGGGATCGTCGTGCCCCACTGGAAGTTGACGCTCATCGCGGCCTCGATGTTGCCGCGCGCGACCTGCGGGAAGTTCTCGGCGGCCTTGGCGAGCTGCTCGGAGCCGAACAGCTGCACCTCGACCTGCCCGTTGGTGCGCTGCTTCACGTCGGCGGCGAAACCCTCGAGCAGCTTCGTCATGTGGTGGGCGGGCGGCACCTGGTGCGAGATGCGCATCACGACCGGCTGCGCCGTGGCGAGGCCGGCGAACGCGAAGGCGGCAAGAGCGGCGAGCAGGCGGAATGGAACGGGGCGTGTCATCGGGCTTCCTCCTCGGGATCACTGGGGTCGATGCGACTTCGCATGCCGCGCGACGAGCGCGTCGGCGTAGTCCTGCAGTTCGGCCTCGCGCAGGCGCTGCGCGGACAGGCCGACCAGCTCGTTGAACTCTTCGAACGTGGCGAGTCGCGGCAGCGCGTCCTTGGTGCTGCCGGTGCGGCGGATGGTGTCGAACAGGTCGCGCAACGCGCGCGCGACCGCGTAGGTGGCGGCGACTGGAAAGACGACGGCGGCGTAGCCGATCGCCTGCAGCTCGGCGGCAGAGAGCAGGGGGGACAGGCCCGTCTCGACGTTGTTGGCGAGGCAGGGGCCCGGTACCTCGGCGCAGATCCGGCGCATCTCCCCGACGCTGGTCGGCGCCTCGACGAATATCAGGTCGGCGCCGGCCTCGCTCGCGATCTGCGCGCGCTCGATCGCATCGTCGATGCCGTTCACTGCAAGGGCGTCGGTGCGGGCCATGATCACGAAGTCCGGGTCGCGCCGCGCGTCGAGCGCCGACCTGACCTTGGCGATCCACTCGGCCGTCGGCACCACCGCCTTGCCCGCCATGTGGCCGCAGCGCTTCGGGAACACCTGGTCCTCGATGAACAGGCCGGCGACGCCGGCTTTCTCGTAGAGGGTCACCGCGCGGGCGACGTTGGTGACGTTGCCGAAGCCCGTGTCGGCGTCTGCAAGCATCGGCAGCGAAGTGGCCTCGCACATGCGGCCGTACATCGCTGCGAGCTCGGTCAGCGACAGCTGCGATGAGTCGGGCCGTCCGAGCAGCGTGGCCGTGGCGCCGTAGCCGCCGGCCGTCAGTGCCGAGAACCCGGCCGCCTCGGCGAGCCGGCAGCCCAGCGCGTCATGGACGCCGGGCATCACCAGGATCTCGGGTGCCGCGATCAGCTGCTTGAGGCGCGTGGTATTGCGCAAGGCGGTTCCCCTGTCCGTGCGGCCTCTCCGTGGGACGCTGCGGCTCGGCCGTTGGGCGAAGCTCGAATTTTCGCACAGCCCGGCTCGGGAAGGTGCCGAAGCCCCGTCTCTGCCTCGCAGGACATCGCCCGATTCGCGGGGAGGATGGTGCGTCGATGTGGCGGGGCGGCTCCTGCGTCGACCGCGCGGGTCCGAATTGCGGCCCGCCGTTGACGGCGGTCAAGGAGGCCGCTTGCGCCGTCGGGGCCGTCGTCGCAGATTGGCCTCGTGGCGCTGCGAACGCCTCGCCGGCGCTCGGGAGGTTCCATGAACAAGGCCATGTGCTGCACGTTGGCGATCGCCGTCGCGGCGATCACCGGTTCCGCCCGCGCGGAGGAGGCGTCGGTCCGGCCGGATCCGCTGCTCGCGGTCGACCAGAACCGGTTGACGGTGGTGCGCCGAGTCGTCGAGGCCTGGGGCGAGCCGCTTGCCCGCTCGTCTGCCGGGATCACGCGCGAGCAATTGCGCGAGATGCTCGAGTCATTGCGGGCGGACCACCTGATGGCGGCGAGCCTCGCCGGGTCGCTCGAGGGACTGCGCGACGTGCTTGCGCGCGCGGTGGTATGGGCCGGTCCCGTCGTCGCGGGGCGCGTACGCGGCAAGGCGCTCGGCGACCTCGATGCGGACCTCACCTACACGCCGGTCGTGCCCTGCCGGATCCTCGACACGCGCGTCGTTGGCGGACCGTTGCAGCCCGACGTGGCGCGGGTGTTCGTCGGCTACGCCCCGAACTTCGCGGTCCAGGGCGGCGCGAGTGCGGACTGCGGCATCCCTTCCGGCGTGCCGGTCCTCGCCCTCAACGTCTACGCGGTCAACCCCACGAACACCGGCTTCATCAAGGTGTGGGCATTCGGCACCTCGGAACCGGCGGTGTCGACGGTCAATTCGCAGGTCGGCATCACGGCGATCGCCACGGGAACGCTGGTTCCGGTCGACCGGCTGAGCGACAGCCGGTTCCTCGCAAAGAGCCCGACCGTGGTCGACTTCGTGGCCGACGTCGTCGGCTACTTCCGCTCCCCCGGCGCGCTATCCGGCGACATCACCAGCGTGACGGCGGGATCGGGGTTGACCGGCGGCGGCACGAGCGGCGACGTGACGGTCGCCGTCGACGCCAGTTACGTGCAGCGGCGCATATCGAGCTCCTGCGCCGCGGGGTCTTCGATACGCGTGGTGAATGCCGACGGCTCGGTCGCCTGCGAGGTCGACAGCGGCGGCATCGGCACGGTGACGAGCATCACGGCGGGCACTGGGCTGACCGGGGGGACGATCACGACCTCCGGCACGATCGCTGCCGACACGTCGTACCTGCAACGCCGTATCGGCGGCACGTGCGCCGACGGCAGCTTCGTCCAGGCGGTCTCGGGTGACGGCACGGTCACTTGCGGCACTGACGCGCGCATCCTGGCATCGGGCGCGTTCAATGGTGCTTCGGTCCCTGCGGCGGGCTCGCCCGCGGCGATACTCGCGACCCTCTCGTTCACGCCGGCGCGAAGCGGCGTCGTACGCCTAACTTCGCATGGCCACTGCGCGCAAGGCCAACTCACCGGCGACAGCGAGATCGCGATCGCCGCAGGCACGTCCGAGTCGGATGCGTTCGGCGTCTCCAGCGCGCGCCAGGGTGTGATGCGGCTGCCGGGTGCGATCTCACTGCCCGGCGAGTTCACGCAGGGCTGGACGTCGGAGCGCGACTTCACCGTCACGGCCGGAGCATTCACGACGGTGCGGCTCTACGGCCGCCACGTCGTCGGATTCGAGGCCGACACCTGCAGCGGCTGGCTCAAGGTCGAAGGGCCGATCCAGTAGCAATCGCACGGGCACACGCTCGCAGAGGCTTTTCGGCGAGCACCGAAGCGCTGCACACAAATTCGTCGCGCCGTTGACGATCGTCAACGGTCGTGCTTGCGACGCCGTGGGCCGCGTCGCAAATTGCGATCAATCACGCTTTCGCTTCGTTCCCTGACAGGGAGAATCGCATGACGAAAGTCGGGAAGCGGCTGTCGGCCGCCGGGATCGCGCTGGTTCTCGCCGGTTCCGTTTCGCAGGTCCTGGGGGCCGAGGTGCGGCCCGATCCGTTGTTGTCGATCGACCAGAACCGTCCGGCGGTGATCGAGCGGATCGTCGAGGTGTTCCGGCCGGGGTTCGGGCCGGGGCAGGAGGCGACGGTGCGCGGGGCGCTCGCCGGGATGCGGGCGGACCACCTGCTGGCGGCGAGCCTGGCGCCGAGCCTGGACGGGTTGCTCGCGGTGATGAAGAGCGCCGAGTCGGCGTCGTCGGTGGTGCTGGCGAAGCCTGCGGGGAAGGCCTTGGGTGACGTTGGTGCGGACGTGGTGTACACGCCGGTGACGCCGTGCCGGATCGTGGACACGCGCAGTGGTGCGGGCGGGACGCTCAATGCCGGGGACACGCGGCACTGGCTGGCGGCGAATCCGTCGGGGACGTTCGTGGCGCAGGGGGGCAGCGCGACGAACTGCGGGATCGGGGTGAAGCCGGCGGCGGTGCTGGTGAACCTGACGGTGGCCAATACGCAGAGTGGGCCGGCGTTTCTGGTGGGGTATCCGTTCAACCAGGCGCGGCCGAATGCGGCGTCGTTGAACTGGGTGGCGGCGGGGACGCAGCTTGCCAACGCGATCATCCTGCCGCTGTGCACGGGGGGTGGGTGCACGTCGGACTGGAGCCTGTACGCGAGCAGCGGGACGGAGCTGATCGTGGACGTGATGGGCTACTTCGCCAAGCCGACGGGCGGGTTCGTGACCGAGAGCTGTGGTCCGGGCAAGGCGATCCGGAAGGTCAACGCCGACGGCAGCGTGGTGTGCGAGTCGGCTGGAATGAGCTCCCTGTATCAGCCGCCGACGAAGCCCTGGGTGCTCGACCTCGCCGGATTGGGCAGCGGCTACTGCTGCAATGTAGGAGGCTTCACCGACGGTCCGAACGCCTATCTCGTGCCGCTCAGCGACGGCGCCGGTACGTACATGGGGCGCGTGGTGCGCGTCAACATCGACAAGTTCGCACTGGCTGAAACCGCGACCGTGGACGTGACCGCGGTGGACACCAATGCACGTGGCTTCTATGGGGGCTTCACCGACGGGCGCTACGGCTATCTGTCGCCTTACAACAACGCCGGCACGACAAAGCACGGGCGGATTGCGCGGATCGACCTGCAGAACTTCACCGCCGGCGGCGTGACGATCCTGAACCTGCAGTCGATCGATGCATCGCTCGCCGGCTTCCATGGGGCCTTCACCGACGGCCGCTATGGCTACTTCGTGCCGCTGCAGAACAACAGCGGGCCGTTCGGCAAGCTCGTGCGAGTCGACCTGTCGAATTTCACGGCGGGCGGCGTGACGGTGCTGGATCTCGCCACGGTGGATCCGGACCTCGTCTACTTCACTTCGGGATTCACCGACGGCCGCTACGCGTACTTGACGGCCCGCAGTTACACGCACGGCAAGATCGCGCGCATCGACCTCCGCGACTTCACGACGGCAGGGGTCACCAGCCTCAACCTCACGGCGATCGATTCCAACCTCGGCGGGTTCGGGGGCAGCTTCACCGACGGTAACTTCGGATACTTCACCACGCTCGACACCGCGCCCGGCGTGTACGGAGGCAAGATCGCCCGCGTCAACCTGGCCAACTTCACGGCCGACGGGGTGGCGGTGCTGGACCTGGCGGCGGTCGATCCCGCGCTCAAGGGCTTCCAAGGAGGATTCACGGACGGCCGGTACGCATGGATCGCACCTGCCGCCATTGGCTCCAAGGGGGCGCGCATCGACCTCGCCAACTTCAGCACCAGCGGCGTCGCGGTGATCGACTTCCCGTCGCTCGATCCCGCGGGAACCTGGCCGAGCGGCTTCACCAACGGCCGCCACGGCATCCTCGTTCCGTACGGGGGCACCAAGCTCATGCGCGTCCAGATGTTCCAGGGACCGGGCTCGCTGTAGCGGAAACCGGCGACACCAGCTTCTGCAAGTGGCGAGCGGGCCGGCGCCGCGTCGGCCCGTTCCGCTTCGTGCGCCGGCGAAGCGGTGCTAACCTTGTCGATTCGGCTCGCTGTCGCCGGTCCGTGCGCCGGTGCAGCGACCCTCATACGCTGGTTCCCAAGCGGAGGACGAGTTCCTGGCCGCACGCACGCCCGCGCTGGCGAAGCTCACGCGCCCCAAGCTCTACGACGCGCTGCCGCGCCCGCGGCTGTTCGAGCGCCTCGACGCCGCGCGCGAGCGTCCGGTCGTCTGCATCACCGCGCCGCCCGGATCGGGCAAGTCGACGCTCGTCGCAAGCTACACTGAGGCCCGCGGCCTGCCGTACCTCTGGTACCAGGTGGACGCCGGCGACAGCGACCCCGCGACGTTCATGCACTACCTGCGGCTCGCGGCGCAGTCGCTCGTGGGCAAGCGCGGCGGGGCGCTGCCGGTGTTCACCTCCGAGCCGCAGCAGGACCTCGGGCGGTTCGTCCGCAGCTTCTGCCGCGACCTGTTCGCGGCGCTTCCGCGGGGGACGCTGGTAGTCGTCGACAACTTCCAGGAGGCGCGCTCGTCCGCCGAGCAGCGCGCCGCATTCGCTGCCGGGCTCGAGGAGATTCCCGAGGGAATCAACGTGGTCGTGCTGTCGCGCACCGATCCGCCACAGGAATTCGCGCGCCTCGTCGGTAGGCGCCAGATCGCGCGCATCGACGTCGACGACCTGCGCTGCACCGAGGACGAGGCGCTCGCGATCCTCGGCGGCACGCCGCTCGACCGGGACGCAGTGAGACGCATCCAGAGCCAGAGCGACGGATGGGTTGCGGCGCTCGTGCTGCTGCGCGAGCACCTGAGCCGGCCGGACGCCGCGGTCGAGGAGTCCCTCGGCGAGGGTCGCGAGGCGATCGTCCAGTACTTTGCCGGCGAGATCTTCGCGCGGGCGAAGCCGGCGAACCAGCGCGCGCTGATGATCACGGCGATGCTGCCGTCGGTCACCACTGCCGAGGCGGCCGACCTCGTCGGCAGGGACGACGTCGCGCGGCTGTTCGAGTTCCTCTACCGCCGGCACCTCTTCGTCGACCGGCGGCGCGGCGCCCAGACGACCTGGCACTACCACGCGCTATTCCGCGAGTTCCTGCAGGAGGAGGGCCGGCGGCGCCTTGCCGCCGCCGAGCGGAGGGCGCTATGCGCACGGGCGGCCGCATTGCTCGAGGCCCGCGGCGAGGACGATGGCGCGCTCGCACTCTATCGCGAGGCGGGCGAATTCGAGGCCATGCGCGGGCTGATCCTCGTGCACGCGCTCGACTGGGCGAGGCACGGCCGCTCGCAGGCCCTCTCCGACGCGATCGAGGCGTTGCCGGAGGCGATGCGCGCGTCGGATCCGTGGCTCGAGTACTGGCACGGGCGGGCCTGGATCTTCGTCGAGCCGCAGCGGGGGCGGGCCTCCCTTGAGCGTGCCTTCGATGCTTTCAAGCGTGCGGACGACCGGCGCGGTCAGGCGCTCGCGCTCAACACGATCGTCACCGGCCACTACTACGAGTGGGCGAACTTCGCCCCGATCGATCGCTGGATGCCGGAGTTCGCCGAGCTTCTCGACGACCGACACGGCCCCCCGCTCGACGCCGCGAGCGAATTGCGGGCGCGTTCGGCGTGGCTGATCGCGCTCCTGTTCCGGCGCCCGGACGATCCCGCGCTCGGGCCGTGCGCCCGGCGCCTCGATGAGCTCGTCGACGCCGAGCCGGATCCGAATGCCCGGATCATGGCGGCCTCGGTGCTGTTCAACTATCTCAATTGGTGCACGAAGGGCGAGGAGGCCGAAGCGCTGGTCGCGCGCACCGAGCCCGTGCTCTCGCGGCCCGAAGCCGCCCCGCTGATGCAGCTGTGGTGGCGCACCCACCTCGCGTTCTGGCACTACGTGAACGGTCGCTACGATCGCTCGCAGGCGGTCGCCGACGAGGCGCGGGCGATCGCGGAGCGCTACGGCCTCGCGGCCTACCTGTTCGAGATCGACCACGCCGAGGCCTCAGCGCTGGTGACTCGCGGCGCGCTCGCCGAGGCGCAGGTGCGGATGACGGCGATCGAGTCGCGCCTTTCGCCTTCACGGCGCATGGACCATGCCTACTTCCATCACCTCAAGGCCAACCTGGAGCAGCGGCTGGGGCACTTCACCGCCGCCGTGCGTGCGGCCGAGCGCGCGGTTGCGCTCGCCCGCGAGACCGGACTCCCCGCGATGCAGCTGCCGCACTTCCTGGTCCGGCTCGCCCACGCCCGGATCGCGGCGGGCGAGGCCACGGAGGGCCTGAAGGCGTTCGACGAGGCGATCGCGCTCGCCGGCGACGTCGACCGCCGCAGCTTCACCCAGCAGCGCGAGCTGATCGGCATCGGCCTCGACCTCGAGGCCGGAGACACGGAGCGCGGCGCGGCGCGGCTCGCCACGGTGCTGGCCGAATACCGGCGCAACGGCCAGACGGTGATCCTGCGCAACCGGCCCGACCTCGCCGCCCGTCTCGCGGACTTCGCGCTCGCGCGCGGCATCGAGACCGACTTCGTGCGGCTCCTGATCGAGCGCAACGGCCTGCAGGCGCCGCCCGGCGCCGGCCTCGCGTGGCCGTTCCGGCTGCGGGTGCGCGTGCTCGGCGGCTTCGAGCTCGCGCGCGATGGCGAGCCGGTGCGCTTCACCGGCAAGGCTCAGCAGCGCCCGCTCGACCTTCTCAGGTACGTCGTGGCCGAGGGCGGCGCCGGCGTGGACACCGCTGCGGCGATGGGTGCGCTCTGGCCCGATGCCGACGGCGATGCGGCCAAGGCGTCGTTCGACGCGGCGCTGTTCCGCCTGCGCAAGCTCCTGGACGTCGACCGGGCGGTGCAGCTCACCGGTGGCAAGCTGTCGCTCGCGCCAGAGCTCGTCTGGACCGACGTGCGTGCGCTGGAGGCCGCGCTCGACGCGACGAGGTGCGCGACGGAGACGCGTGTCGATGCTGGCGCACTAGCGCGCGCGGCACGCGCGCTGCTGGCGGCGTACCCCGGCGCGCTGCTCGCCACCGAGGACGCGCCCTGGCTCGCCAAGCCGCGCGATGCCTGGCGCGCGCGCGTGCTGCGCGCGCTCGCCGCCCTCGGCAGCGAGTTGGAGGCCGCGCGCGACTGGTCGACCGCGATCGATGTCTATCGACGCGGACTTGAAGCCGACAACCTCGCCGAACCGCTCTATCGCGGGCTGATGCGCTCGCTCGCGGCCACCGGCGAGCGGGCAGAGGCGCTGGTCGCGTTTCGTCGCTGCCGCGAATTGCTCCCGGTCGTGCTTGGCCTCACGCCGTCGGCAGAGACCGAGCGCCTGTACCGGGAGATCACGTCGGGGGCATTCCCGCAGGGCGCTGCACCCCCCGCGTAGCCGGAATCGTCGGTCCCGGCGCGCTCAGCTGTCGTGCGAGCCGCTCCCCTTCTGCCGCCCGGATCGCCGACCTCTCGCGGATGCCTTCGGCCACCCGCTGCGCGGGATCCCGTCCCGCCTCGCCGAGCCTCGCCTCCTGCGCGGCCAGCAATCGATCGGCCCATGCGCCGTCGTTGAATCCCGCCGAAGCGCCGGGCAGCAGCCACAGCCGCCCCCAATCGCCCGACTTCCCCGCGAGCGCCACGAAGTTCTGCTCGACGAACTCGAACGCGAGCGCGGAGTGGCCGCCTGCCGCGCCGACCTGCGTGGCCATCCGCGTCGCGACGCCGGGTTGCCACTCATCGGTGAGCGTGAGCTCGAGCGTCCGCTTGGCGAGCGAAGGGTCGCGAACCAGGGCAATCGCGCGTTCGAGTCGCCAGCGATCTTCCTGCCCCGTTGCGGTTCTGCGCGCGGCCAGCAGCGACGTGTAGGTCGCGGCGTCGGCGTGCCGTGCGACCGTGTTGAGGACTCCGGCGAGCGTCGAGGGCGCCGCCTTCCCTTCGGCATGGATGCGACGCGCCCGCTCGATCGTCGGGACGTGATCGAAGCGGCCGAGGGTGTCCACCAGGGCGCCGCGCAGCCGCAGCGTCGTGAGCGAGTCGCCGGGCGCGTCCGTCCAGCCGAGGCGGTCGAGCTGCGGCGCAAGCTGCTTGCTGGCCCATTGACGAAGCGCCGCTTGCGCCGGCGTGCCCGCCAGGGCCTCGTCGAGATCGTCGAGGCCCTCGGCGATCAGCAGCCACTCGCCCGCTGTGCGCGGCGCTGGCAACGCCACCAGCCGGAGGTAGTCGGCGACCGGGACGCCGCCGCGCCTGGCGAGCGCGAGGGTGTCGGCGGTGATTGCCGCACGGTCGAGCGCAGGCAACCCCGCGAATGCGCGCTGCAGTCGCCCGGTTGCGCCTGCGCCGTAGCGGACGCGGTAATACCCGGTGTCGCCGGCATTGGCGATCACCGGAACACAGCCTTCGAAATGCTGCGTGGCGGGCTCGCGCCCCAGCGTGAGCGTGCGCGTCGTGGCACCCCCGCGGAGAACCACCGGGACCTGCCACATCGCCGCCAGCTCGCGCAGGTTCTGCGACGTGAAGCGCTGCTGCGAGAGCCGCACCTCGGTGCGCCCGCCGACGCAACGCGTGGAGACGTCGAGGATCGGAAAGCCCGGACGCGTGACCCATCCGGCGATCTCGCCTGCGACGTCCCGCCCCGCGGCCTGCGACAGGTGGTACCAGAGGTCGTCGGCGGTGGCGTTCGAATACGCGTGCGTACGGATGTAGCGGCGAAGCCCGTCGCGGAACACGTCGGGTCCGAGCGCCTGTTCGAACATCGACAGGACGGAGCCTCCCTTCTGGTAGGTGATCTCGTCGAAGACCGCGAAGGCGTCGGCCTCGGTGCGCACCGGCACCACCATCGGCCGCGTAGCGCCGCCGGCGTCGCGCTGGAACGCGTCCTCCTTGTCGGACCGCCGCCGAGCCTTCAGGTCCCAGTCGGGGTTGAAGCGCTCGGTCGCCTTGCCGGCCATCCAGGTGGCGAACGCCTCGTTGAGCCACAGGTCGTCCCACCAGGCGGCGGTGACGAGATTGCCGAACCACTGGTGCGCGATCTCGTGCGCGACGATGTTGAACACCGTGGACTTCGTACGCGGCGCCGAGTGCTGCGGATCGTAGAGGAGCAGCGCCTCGTTGTAGGAGACGACGCCCCAGTCCTCCATCGCGCCGCCGCGCACGCCGGGAATCGCGAGCTGGTCGAGCTTCGGCAGCATGTACGGCTGGCCGAAGTAGTCGGCGAAAAAGGGCAGCAGCTGCTTGGTCGCCTCCATTGCGTACCGGGCGTGCTCGCGGCGTCCCCGCGCGGTGAGGATGCGCAGCTCGACGCCGTCCTGGCGGTCGGCGAGGACGTCGAATTCCCCCACGGCGATGCCGAGCAGGTAGGTCGGCATCGGCGGCGTCGTGGCGAAGGTCGTGACGCGAAAGCCGTCGACGGCGATGGCCGGGCTCGCGGGCATGTTCGAGATCGCCTCGTACCGATCGGGCGCCCGGACCGTCAGGTCGAAGCGCGCGCGGAACGCCGGCTCGTCGAATCCCGGGAAGACCTTGCGCGCGTGCCCGGGCTGGAACTGCGTCGCGAGCATGCGCGCCGGTGCGCCATCGGCGGTGTACTCGACCACGAAAAGGCCCTGGCCGACCCGCTGTACCTCCCCCCGGTACTCGATCCGCAGGCGATAGCGGCCGGCAGGGAACGTCGTGGCCGGGCTGGTCGCGAGCCGCCATTGCTGCAGGCCCTCGTCGGGCGTCACCGCGAGTGAGCGTTCCGCGCCGGACGGCTCGAGGAGTCGCGGTGCCGAGGTGGCCGTGAGGCCGCGGGCGTTCAGGACGATGGCCTCCACCGGCCGCACGACCTCGACATCGATGTCGACGACGCCGGTGAAGCGCGGCGCCGCGGGGTCGAGCGCCAGCTCGAGCCGATAGTGCGACGGTCGGACGTCCTTGGGCAACCGGCCTCCGGCGGCATTGAACTCGAACCGCGCGGCGTCGGGGCTGGCCGGGAAGGCGGCGACCATCCACACAACGACGGCCGCTGCAGCGCGATGCCAACGGTGACGCCGCGCAAGGCGCGGTGCCGTGAGTCTCGTTTCACAGACCGGCATCGAATACTCCTCGGGAGCGGCGATCTTAGCAGTGTCTGACGGCAGGTACGGCCGGGATTCGAGCGTGCCCGCCCGCGCCCCGCCGAACCGGGTCCCGACGGCGGAGCGGGGTCGACACCGATCGGGGACCCCCGAGTCGGATCGCGTCTTCTCTTGCGGATTCATGGGGTTGATGCGTATCCCCCGGGCACCGCGTGGCGCGGCGAACGGCGGATCGTGAATCCGTAAGCGATCCGCAAGTTGCTCCCGCCGACACTTCCGCCATCGAAACAGCGCGGGAGAAGGCAGTGCGTGGATCGCGAGACAGGCGCAGCGGACCGGCTGACGGTGGTACGGGGGGGCGTTCGCCGGCGAAACCTGTGCCGTCGCCGCTACCGGCCGGGCGCCCACCGACGGTGCGAGGCGAGCCCTGCGCGCGCATCGCGGCCGAGCCCGGGGCAAGCAATCCACGACCCGCGCGGATCGACGACGAAACGGCACGTCCGGCCTTGCTGCGCCGCAAGCGCCGCGAGCCGTTCGTGCTCTGAAGAGGCGTGCGGGCCCGACGAGGTCCGCGTCGACACAAGGAGGAGAGAGTCATGGGAGAACGCGTCCTGTACCGCATGCGCGATGCGAACGACCTCGTGCAGCGGGCCGGCCCGTACCTGTTGCTCGAAGTGCTGCTGCCGGGCGGAACGCTGTTCGCGCTTTTCCTCTACCTGTTCCGGCGCGTCCGGGCCGGCACCGACGGCGCCGCGCAAGGGATCGGGACGCGCACGTTGCTCGACCGCCTCGCCGAGGGTCTCGGCCTTCGCTTGGCCGGCGCCTTCGCGGGCGCGCGCGAACGCGACGGGCTGGAGCCGCTCGGCCTGGCGCCCGATTGCTGACGTCATCACCGCTCCACACGATCGATTGCTTCGACCCACCACGAAGGAGGACACCATGAAAAGGACGCTCACCGCCATCGCCGCCGCGTTTGCGCTGGCCGGCATCTCTACCGCGCACGCAGGCTCCGACAAGGCCTATGTCGAGCCGTTCAACGCCACGTACCTGCTCGGCGCGAATGCTGCCGAGGCGCGTCAGGCGCATGCCGCCGCCGACGCACGGGCGGAGCGCGGCCTCGCGACGCGCGAAGCGTACGCAGACGCGAGCTTCGTGGCGCCTTTCGACCGCTCCTACCTGCTCGGCACGAAGGTCGCCGAGTTGCGTAACCCGAACGCAGCGGCCACGGCGCGCGAGCCCGCCGCCCGCGCACGAACCGACCCGGAGGAGCGCGGCCGGTACCTGATCCGCATCGGCGGCTGCAACGACTGTCACACCGCGGGGTATCTGGAGGCCACGGGCAACCTTCCCGAGTCGCAGTGGCTGCTGGGAAGCTCCGTCGGCTTCAAGGGGCCGTGGGGTACGACCTATCCCGCCAACCTGCGCCTCGCGCTCGCGCCGATGACCGAAGCGCAGTGGCTCGCGCGGGCAAGGAGCGAGATGCGCCCGCCGATGCCGTGGTTCAACCTTCGGGACATGACCGACGAAGACCTCAAGGCGATCTACCGGTACGTGCGGCGGCTCGGCGCCGCAGGGCAGCCCGCGCCGGCGTTCGCCGCGCCGGGGCAGAAGGTCGACACGCCGTACATCGTCTTCGAGCCGCAGAACCTGCCCGCGCGTCACGCACGCAAGGAATGAACTCTGCCCACGACACGAAAAGGAGGAAGGCCAACATGGAATCGCTGTTCGTCGAAGCCCGGAACGAGGCCGCGCGCACGTCCGAATCGCGCCGCCTGGCGCGCACGCCGCGCCACGACATCTACGCGCTGATCCACAAGGCGCTGCGGCTCGCGATGGTCGACGCGCTCGCGCGCGCCGGTCGGGTCGACACCGGCGACGACGAGGACGTCCGCGCCGTCGCAATCGCTGTGCGCGATCTCCTCGCCCCTTTGCCGCATGCACCTCGAGAAGGAGGAGAAGTTCGTCCACCCGGCGCTGGACGCCGCCGTCCCCGGCGGCGCCGGGCGCATCGCGCGCGAGCACGACGCACACCTGCGTGCGTTCGACCGCCTCGAAGCGGGGTTGCGCGCGCTGGAGCGCTCGGCCGGGGCGGGACGCGCGGCCGCCGCCGCGAGGCTCTACCGCGAGCTCGCGCTGTTCGTCGCCGAGAACCTCGTGCACATGCACGACGAGGAAACCGACGGCAACGCGTTGCTGTGGGCCGCGTACCGCGACGACGAGATCGCGGCGATCGAGCGGCGCATCGTCGGCAGAATCGCGCCCGAGCAGATGATCGGCGTGCTGCGCTGGATGGCGCCGGCGATGACGCCGGCGGAGCGTGCGGCATTCTTCAGGGAACTGCGCGACAAGCTGCCGCCGCCCGCGTTCGCCGGGGTCATGGCGGAGGTTCTCGCCGCACTCGACGCCGACGCGAAGCGCAAGCTGCTCCAGGCGCTCGGCAACTGACCGCCGCGAGCCGCCGGCGCGCTGTTGCGCCGGCAGGCTCGCGACCGGTGTCCTGCGGCAGCGTCAGGCGACGCGGACCGTCGCCATCATCCCGCTCGCCTGGTGCTCGAGCACGTGGCAGTGGAACATCCAGTCGCCGGGGTTGTCGGCGACGAAGGCGATCTCGACACGCTCGCGAGGGGCGAGGAGCGCCGTGTCGACCAGCGGCCGTCGCGCGTCGCGCACGCCGTTCCGCGACAGGATGCGAAACGAGTGCCCGTGAAGGTGGATCGGGTGCCACCACGCGGTGTCGTTGACGAGTTCGAGCACGCAACTGCGGTTGCGCGCCAGGGTCAGCAGCGGCGCGTGGGAGTGATCGGACTCGGTGGCCGATTGGCCGTTGATCGCCCATGCCGCGCGCGCGCCCGCCATGACGGGCATCCCGCCCATGCCGGGCATCGTGCCCATCATGCCTCCGTTGAGGACGATGCGGTGCCGATCGGCATCGTCCGGGTCGGGTTCCGGGACAGGGTTCGGCGCAAGCCGCGGCACGGGGCCGGGCGAGACTGCGCGACGGCGCTTGCGTGGGTGGTAGGCGAGCGTCACCACTTCGTAGGCCTGGCGGACGAAGAAGTCGTCGATCACCCGGTGCCGCTCGCCAGGCCTGCCGGTCGCGTCGAGGATCAGGTCGGCGCGCATGCCGGGGCCGAGCAGGATGCGCCCGGCGTCGGGCGCGTGGGGCTCGCAGGGCATCCCGTCCAGCGCGATCACCACCGGCGCGTGGCCTTCGAAGCGCAGCGCGAAGACGCGCGCGTTGGCGACGTTGACGAGCCGCAAGCGGATGCGCTCGCCGGACTCGATGGCGAACGCGTCGGGCAGCACCCCGTTGATCGTGACCGTGTTGCCGATGCGGCCGTCGTGCATGGCGTCGCGCATCGACGCGAAGTCCTGCGTGACCTGGCCGTCGCGCGCCATGCGCCAGTCGTCGAGCACCCAGAGGACATCGCGTTCGACCACAGGGGGCTCGGGCTCCTCGACGATCAGTGCGCCGGCGAGCCCCATCTCGACTTGCACGTTGCTCCGCAGGTGCGGGTGGTACCAGAACGTGCCGGCGTCGGGGCAGTCGAACTCGTAGGCGAAGCGTCCGCCCGCCGGAGCGATCGGGGGCTGGGTCAGGTGCGGCACGCCGTCCATTGCGTTGGGCAGGCGCAGTCCGTGCCAGTGGACGGTCGTCCCCTCGGGTAGATCGTTGACCACGTCGACCCGCAGGGTCTCGCCCTGCCGGACCCGAAGCACCGGGCCCGGGACCCGTCCGTTGTACGCCCAGACGTCGGTGTGGGGGTTCTCGGGGCCGAGCAGCGGCAGGCGCGCCGCGGCGACGCGCAGCGTCGTGCGGTCCGGAGTGCGCTGGGCGCGGGCGATCGGCGCTACGCCCGCGATCGCCTGTGCGAGGCCCAGCGCGCCGAACGCACCGAGCGCGCGGCGACGCGCCGGGTCCGTGGGATCGCGCACTGTCGTTGCCCTTGGCGACCGAAAGCCGGTATCCGCTAGCGCTTCGCCGACTCGATCGCCGTGACCACCATCGCGCCGCTCTCGGTGGCGAGCGAGAACTGCACCTTGTCGCCCTCCTTGACCTTGTCCAGCAGGCTCTTGTCCTTGACGCCGAACATCATCGTCATCGGCGGCATGCCCATCGCCTTGACCTCGCCGTGCTTGATCGTGAGCTTGCCCGCCGTCTTGTCGACCTTGCGGATCTCGCCATCGATTTTCGAGGCTGACTGTGCGGCGGCGGGGCTGCCGTGGCCCGCGTGGCCCTGGGCATGCGCGGGGAGCGCGGCGGGCGCGAGCAGCGCGAGGGCGACGAGCGAGGAGGCAATCCGTTTCATCGTGGCGTTCCTTGGGTGCGTGGGTTGGGGTGCGAAGCGCGCCCGGTGGATCGGTCCGGGCCACTGGCAAGCGGTC
>Ga0114939_10001571_pt1 | contig 17918 bp, 28 predicted proteins | sample AshMeaCrysSpring_FD_87196 | JGI IMG/M metagenome (GOLD analysis project Ga0114939, IMG submission 87196) | Groundwater microbial communities from Big Spring, Nevada to study Microbial Dark Matter (Phase II) - Ash Meadows Crystal Spring | ecosystem: Environmental > Aquatic > Deep subsurface >...
AACTCAAAGTTGCGAAAGAAGAAAATGCGGCGCACATCGTTCACCGCGCCCTCGTCAGACAAATGACCAACGCCCGTCAAGGCACAGCCAGCACCAAAACCCGTGCAGAAGTAAGCGGTGGCGGTCGCAAACCCTGGCGGCAAAAAGGTACCGGGCGCGCGCGTGCGGGTTCGATTCGTTCTCCCCTATGGCGTGGTGGTGGTGTAATTTTTGGACCAAAGCCCAAGGATTACAATTTAAAAATGAACCGCAAAGAGCGTCGTTTGGCTCTTAGGACGGCCTTCGCCAGTCGGGTAGAAGATTTAGTTGTGGTACAGGACTTTAGCGACCAGCTACAGCGTCCAAAAACCAAAGAATTGATATCAGCGATCGCCCGTTGGGGTTGTGCGCCAGAAATTAAAACACTATTAATCTTGCCGGGACGTAACGAAAACGTATATTTATCGGCTCGCAATGTAGAAAACTTAAAGTTAATTGCAGCTGACCAGTTGAACGTTTACGATTTGCTCCATGCGGATAAGATTATCATTACCGCATCAGCATTAGATAAAATTCAGGAGGTCTACGGTGCCTAAATTTGACCCCCGAAACCTAGCCGATTTAATACGTCGCCCCATTGTTACAGAAAAAGCGACGTTCTTAATGGAGCAAAATAAATACACTTTTGAAGTGACGCCCAAGGCAACCAAAACCCAAATTAAAGCTGCTATTGAAGATTTATTTTCGGTATCGGTTGTTAAGATTAACACCGCAAATCCTCCTCGTAAAAAACGTAGAGTAGGCAGATTTGTTGGTTTTAAACCTCAGTATAAGAGAGCGGTTGTAACAGTCGCATCTGGTGACGAGGATAAGATTAGACAAGTTCTATTCCCGGAAGTGTAGGAATTGTGGATTTTATGGAAAGTTTGGTGAAAGAAAAATTCTTTCGGGTAAGTAGCTGTCTGCTTTTTGCCTAAGTTGTGTCTGAGTGGACTGAGTGCCGCCAAACTTTCTAAGACAGATTATGACAAGAGCTGGATTTGGGATTATGGTTTAATCTAAGTTCCAAAATCAAAAATCGAAAATCAAATCTGAGTTAATCGAAAATCGTTAATCGAAAATCTAAAATTTGTTATGGGTACTCGTTCTTATCGTCCCTACACCCCCAGTACTCGCCAAGTTACAGTTTCTGACTTTTCAGAAATAACTAAAACCGAGCCTGAGAAGTCGCTGACTATCTCAATTCATCGGCCAAAAGGACGTAACAACCAAGGGCGTATTACATGTCGCCATAAGGGTGGCGGTCACAAACAACTTTATCGCATTATCGACTTTAAAAGAGATAAGCTTAATGTTCCAGGCAAAGTAGCAGCAATTGAATACGACCCAAATAGGAATGCACGAATTGCTCTTATTTTTTATCAAGATGGAGAAAAACGTTACATTCTTCATCCCAATGGGTTAAAAGTTGGAGCGCCTATTATTGCCGGTCCAGAATCCCCCATTGAGGTTGGAAATGCATTACCTCTTTCTAATATTCCTCTTGGTACAACAATACATAATGTTGAGTTGGTAGCTGGGAAAGGTGGTCAAATAGTCCGTTCTGCTGGTGCGAGCGCTCAATTGGTTGCAAAAGAAGGTAATTATGTAACTTTAAAGTTGCCTTCTGGTGAAGTACGTATGGTGCGTCGTGAATGTTATGCCACTATTGGACAAGTTGGTAATAGCGAATTCAGAAACCTAAGTGCTGGTAAAGCTGGTAGAAATCGTTGGAAAGGTCGTCGTCCAACGGTTCGTGGTAGTGTAATGAACCCAGTAGACCACCCCCACGGTGGTGGTGAGGGTCGGGCGCCCATAGGTCGTTCCGGTCCTGTTACTCCCTGGGGTAAGCCAACATTGGGTAGGAAGACGCGGAAGCCTAAGAAAGCTAGTAGTAAATTAATTGTTCGTCGTCGTCGTAAGTCATCAAAACGCGGTCGCGGTGGACGGGAGTCATAGGATTCGTGGAATTTTAGATTTTGGGTAAAGTCCAAAATCTAAAATTGATAAATCTAAAATCGAAAATAGAAAAACGAAAATTGTACTATGGGTCGTTCTCTAAAAAAAGGTCCTTTTATTGCGGACCACCTGCTTAGCAAAATTGAAAAGCTAAACGATAGAAATGAAAAGCAAGTGATTAAAACTTGGTCTAGGGCTTCTACTATTTTGCCCATGATGGTGGGTCATACAATTGCTGTTCACAACGGGCGCCAACATGTACCCGTGTTTATCAATGACCAAATGGTAGGACATAAGTTGGGCGAATTCGCTCCTACTCGTACCTATAGAGGTCATGGTAAGAGCGACAGAAAATCAGGGAGATAGTTAATTGCTGATGGCTAAGGGCACTTTGGTTGACAAAGCTCGCAATTAGCAGTTAGCCCAAGGAGAAAATTATGGCTACTGATACTAAAGAAGTAAAAGCAAAAGTACGTTTTGTACGCATGTCTCCCTTTAAAGTACGTCGCGTCCTCGACCAAATTCGCGGGCGTTCGTACCGGGAAGCATTGATTATTTTGGAATTTATGCCTTATCGCTCCTGCGAGCCAGTATTAACCCTTCTTAGAAGTGCAGCGGCTAATGCCGAACACAATGCTGGTTTAGACAGGTCAAAATTGATAATTAGTCAAGCTTATGCAGACCAAGGTCCAGTGCTAAAGCGTTTCCAGCCAAGAGCGCAAGGTCGGGCATATCAAATTCGCAAACCAACGTGTCACATCACTATAGCTGTAGCAGATGGTGGCAAGTAAATTTCAAGACACGATGCATCGTTATTATTGAGAGATTTAAGAGGAAGTATTTGTGGGACAGAAGATACACCCAGTAGGCTTTCGCCTAGGGATTACCCAGGAACACCAATCTCGTTGGTTTGCAGAACCTGCTCGCTACCCAGAATTGTTACAGGAAGATTTTAAACTCCGTAACTTTATTGAGAAAAAATTGGGTCGGTATGCTCAAAACAACGCTGGTATTTCCGAAGTAAAAATTGAGCGTAAAGCTGACCAGATAGATTTAGAAATACGTACAGCCCGTCCTGGCGTAGTTGTAGGTAAAGGTGGTCAAGGTATTGAATCTTTACGTACAGGGTTGCAAACTTTATTAGGTAGCAACCGCCAAATTCGTATCAACGTAGTAGAAGTACAGAAAGTTGATGCTGATGCTTTTTTGATTGCTGAGTATATTGCCGGACAATTGGAACGTCGGGTATCTTTCCGTCGTGTAGTTCGTCAAGCTATCCAGAGAGCTCAAAGAGCTGGTGTTCAAGGTATAAAAGTTCAAGTCAGCGGACGTTTAAACGGGGCAGAAATTGCTCGTACCGAGCATACTCGTGAAGGGAAAGTACCTTTACATACTCTACGGGCTGATATTGATTACTCATACTGTACTGCTAAGACTGTTTACGGAATTCTTGGTATTAAAGTTTGGGTATTTAAGGGAGAAATTATTCCTGGTCAGGAAGATACATCTCCTGTTCCTGCCAATCGCGATCGCGAACCTCGTCGTCGTGGTGGTCAACAACAGCGTCGTCGTCAACAATTTGAAGATCGCTCAAATGAAGGCTAAAAAATGAGGGATCGAAGCATGAATTGCTAATCCTTCGTAGTTCATAATTCATAATTCATTATTTTGAGTCATGTTAAGTCCAAGAAGAACAAAATTCCGAAAACAACAGCGTGGACGAATGGCTGGCTTAGCTACACGTGGTAGCAGCTTAAATTTTGGAGACTTTGCACTCCAAGCTCAAGAACCAGCCTGGATTACTTCGCGCCAAATTGAAGCTTCTCGTCGAGCTATGACCCGTTATATTCGCCGAGGCGGTCAAATTTGGATTCGTATATTTCCGGATAAGCCTGTAACAATGCGTCCAGCGGAAACCCGTATGGGTTCTGGTAAAGGTTCACCTGAATATTGGGTCGCAGTTGTTAAACCAGGACGTATCATGTTTGAAATTGCAGGCGTTACAGAAGAGATAGCCCGTGAGGCAATGCGCTTAGCAGCTTATAAATTGCCTATTAAAACTAAATTTGTTTCCCGTAAAGAGCTAGAACCTCAGGTATAAAGTATGCCTCTACCTAAGATTTCAGAAGCAAGAGAATTAACTGATGAAAAACTATCTCTTGAAATTGTAGCCGTCAAAAAACAGTTGTTTCAATTGCGTTTGCAAAAAGCAACTAGACAGCTAGACAAACCTCATCAGTTTGCCCATACTCGCCACCGTTTAGCTCAATTGTTAACTGTGGAATCAGAACGTAAACGTGCTACCAAAAATATTTAGGGAATCACGAATCACTATGACAGGAATTATGAATCATGAATCACAAATTGTGAATTATCAATTTATTTGTAGTTGATTGTGGATTATAAATATTAAATTGTGTTTGAGAAATTCATAATTCATAATTTATAACTCATAGTTTATAACTCATAGTTTATAGCTCATAATTTGTAAATCATTAGTTCATAATTCACACATAATTTGAATTTAAATAGGTCATTATGGCAGTTAAAGAACGAGTGGGCTTGGTAGTCAGCGACAAAATGCAAAAAACGGTGGTGGTTGCTGTTGAAAACCGTGCCCCACACCCGAAATATGGCAAAATTATAGTTCAAACAAGACGCTATAAGGTTCATGACGAGGAGAGTAAGTGTAAAACAGGCGATCGCGTTCGTATTCAAGAAACTCGCCCTCTAAGTAAAACGAAGCGCTGGCAAGTTGCAGAAATTCTGTCAACCAAAAATAGTTAAAGTTTATTGTTAGAAAGCCTTAGCGCTAACCATTTAAGGGAGAATAGTTGTGATTCAACCCCAGACCTATCTAAATGTCGCTGATAACAGCGGCGCCCGTAAATTGATGTGTATTCGCGTTTTAGGCGCGGGCAACAGTCGCTACGGTCATGTAGGCGATAGAATTATCGCAGTAGTTAAAGACGCTCAGCCCAATATGGCTGTTAAAAAATCTGACGTTGTAGAAGCTGTAATAGTCCGCACCCGCCATACTATACGTCGCGATAGCGGTATGAGCATTCGTTTTGATGACAATGCAGCCGTTATTATTAACAAAGATGGCAACCCAAAAGGTACTCGCGTCTTCGGCCCAGTTGCACGGGAATTACGAGATAAAAGCTTTACCAAAATAGTTTCTTTGGCTCCGGAGGTGCTGTAATGCCTACTAAACAACAAAAGCCTGTATTCCAAAAAATGCATGTCAAAACAGGAGATACTGTTCAGGTAATTTCCGGTAAAGATAAAGGCAAAGTTGGTGAGGTTATTAAAGCAATCCCCCAAGAGAGCAAAGTCGTTATTAAAGGCGTTAATATTAAGACTAAGCACGTTAAACCTCAACAAGAAGGCGAATCAGGCAAAATTGTCACTCAAGAAGCGCCTATTCATAGCTCTAACGTCATGCTTTATTCTACAAAGCAGAACGTTGCTAGCCGGGTTTGCTACACTTTCACCGCAGAAGGTAAGAAAGTGCGGATGTTAAAGAAAACTGGCGAAATTTTGGATAAGTAAACAAAGATAAATGATGAATTAGATTTATTTTGATAATTTATAACTCATCACTTATCACTCAGAACTCTTTTTTCCTGACCAAGACCAGGGAAGATAAAGGAAACAAATATGGCTACAACAAGACTTAAAACTCTATACCAACAGACAATTGTTCCTAATCTGATAAAACAGTTTAATTACACTAACGTACATCAAGTACCCAAGGTAATAAAAATCACTGTTAATAGAGGTTTAGGGGAAGCTGCACAAAATGCAAAGTCACTAGAAGCTTCCTTAAATGAAATTGGAGTAATTACTGGTCAAAAACCAGTCGTTACCAGAGCCAAGAAAGCTATTGCAGGTTTTAAAATTCGTCAAGGAATGCCCGTGGGTATTATGGTAACTCTCCGAGGCGAACGTATGTACGCTTTCCTTGACCGCTTAGTCAGCTTATCATTGCCAAGAATTAGAGACTTTCGTGGTGTTAGTCCCAAAAGCTTTGATGGTCGCGGTAACTATACTTTAGGTGTTAGGGAACAACTAATTTTCCCAGAAATAGAGTATGACAGCATCGACCAAATCCGTGGTTTAGATATTTCAATTATCACCACAGCTAAAAACGACGAAGAAGGTCGAGCTTTATTAAAAGAAATTGGAATGCCCTTTCGGGAGCAATAACTTCTATATTAAGAGGGAACGATGGCGGTAAACGATACAGTTGCAGATATGCTTACGCGCATCCGCAATGCCAATATGGCGAGGCATCAAACAACACAAGTGCCAGTAACAAAATTGAACCGTAGTATAGCAAAAGTGCTTCGCGAAGAAGGCTTTATTGCTGATTACGAAGAAGTAGGCGAAGGTATAAATCAGAACTTAGTCATTGCTTTGAAGTATAAGGGTAAAAATCGTCAACCCCTGATTACGGCTTTAAAGCGTGTAAGTAAGCCCGGTTTACGAGTTTACTCGAATAAAAAAGATTTACCACGAGTATTAGGTGGTATTGGGATTGCGATTATTTCCACATCCTCCGGCATTATGACTGACCGTGAAGCGCGCCGTCAAAATGTTGGTGGTGAAGTGCTTTGCTACGTTTGGTAGTGAGTTAAGTTAAAAATTATGTCTAGAATCGGTAAACGTCCAATTACTATTCCAGCAAAAGTCACTGTTACTGTTGATGGCACAAAAGTGGTTATCAAAGGTCCTAAAGGTGAACTTTCTCGCGACCTACCTGCCAATGTGAGTCTTAGCCAAGAAGGCGAAATTTTATCAGTAAATCGTCGGGATGATACTCGTACTTCTCGTCAATTACATGGTTTATGTCGAACTTTGGTAGCGAATATGGTTGAAGGTGTTTCCAAAGGTTTTACAAGACGTTTGGAAATTCAAGGGGTAGGTTATCGCGCCCAGGTACAGGGGCGTAATCTCATATTGAATATGGGTTACAGCCATCAAGTACCTATTGTTCCTCCAGAAGGGGTTCAATTTGCTGTAGAAAATAACACTAACGTTATTATTAGTGGCTACGACAAAGAGGTTGTAGGTAATATTAGTGCTAAAATTCGCGCTGTTCGTCCACCAGAGCCTTATAAAGGTAAGGGTATTCGCTATGCAGGTGAAGTGGTAAGACGCAAAGCTGGTAAGACTGGTAAAGGTAAGAAGTAAATATGAAACTTACTCGTAGAGAATCAAAGACTCGTCGTCATAAACGTATTCGGGGTAAGGTTAGTGGTTCATCAGAACGTCCTCGTTTAGCAGTATTTCGTTCCAACGAGCATATTTATGCTCAGATAATTGACGATACAAAGCATCATACCTTGGTTGCTGCCTCAACTTTAGAAGCTGATTTAAAATCCAAATTAAACTCTAGTTCTAATTGTGATGCTTCTGTTGAAGTTGGCAAATTAATTGCCGAGCGATCGCTATCAAAGGGCATTAAGCAAGTTGTCTTTGATAGAGGTGGAAATTTATACCACGGTCGCATCAAAGCACTAGCGGAAGCAGCGCGAGAAGCAGGTTTAAATTTTTAAAATGGCTAAGGGTCAACAGTCTTTCATCAGAAGTCAATCAACAGACTAATGGCGATTATGACTAGTGACTAATGACTGGTGACTAAAATAGGTATTAGTTATGGCAACCGAACGCAAAAGTAAAGCAAAGCGGACGAAAAAAACTGAAGAAAGTACCTGGCAAGAGCGAGTAATCCAAATTCGTCGGGTAAGCAAAGTAGTCAAAGGTGGTAAAAAACTCAGCTTCCGTGCCATTGTTGTAGTGGGTAACGAACGCGGGCAAGTTGGTGTTGGTGTTGGGAAAGCGGCTGATGTAATTGGGGCTGTTAAAAAAGGTGTAGCTGATGGTAAGAAGCACTTAATAGACGTTCCCATTAATAAAGTTAGTTCTATACCTCACCCCATTAATGGTACTGGCGGGGGAGCAAAAGTGATGATGCGTCCAGCATCTCCCGGTACTGGCGTAATTGCAGGTGGTGCTGTTCGTACAGTATTAGAGTTGGCGGGAGTCAAAAATATCCTGGCGAAACAGTTAGGGTCTAATAACCCTTTGAATAATGCCAGAGCTGCAGTTAATGCTTTATCTACCCTCCGGACTTTCAAAGAAGTTGCAGAAGACAGGGGTGTTCCGGTAGAAAGTCTTTACTAAAAATTGGACAGCAATTATTATTCAGGGAATATTATTTAATGGCTAATGTCTATCAGTTATTAGCCATTAATGAATATCAATGAAGTTTTTAGAGTGAAAAAGTCTTAGCAATCTGATTAAGTTATGAGATTAAACGATGTTCGTCCACAAGCAGGATCGAAAAAACGCCCCCGTCGCGTAGGACGCGGTATTTCAGCCGGTCAGGGTGCAAGTGCTGGTTTAGGTATGCGGGGTCAAAACGCTCGTTCTGGTGGTGGAACCAGACCAGGTTTTGAAGGGGGTCAACAACCATTGTATCGTCGTTTACCAAAATTAAAGGGCTTTCCCTTAGTTAACCGTAAGAATTACACTACGATTAATGTAGAGAAGTTTGCCTCTCTGAACGCCAATACAGAAGTAACTTTGGAATCTTTAAAATCTGCTGGAATTTTAACGGCAACTAAAGGTCCATTGAAAGTTTTGGGGAATGGCGAATTGGGCGTTGCGCTCAAAGTGAAGGCGGCAGCTTTTACAGAATCAGCTCGTAGCAAAATTGAAGGGGCTGGCGGTAGTTGCGAAATTATATAAAGCGATCGCGCTCTTAAAACCGCACCTAATTTCTAGCCAGCCCCGGTTCACTATTAAGGTAGCCCTCTATGAACAGTCGAGACAAAGCCCCATCGGCTCAAGAAACTTTTCTACAGATGGCACAAGCAGCAGGGTTAAGAGGTCGGCTGCTTGTTACTGTCGGTTTATTAATTTTGATTCGTTTCGGCATTCATGTGCCTATACCAGGAATCAATAGACAACTATTTTCCGAAGCTATAAAGAGTAATAGTGGCATTCTAGGTCTGGTAGATATATTTTCTGGGGGCGGACTTTCTACTTTAGGAGTTTTTGCTTTAGGAATTCTGCCTTATATTAATGCTTCTATTATTATCCAGCTACTAACTGCTGCAATTCCATCACTGGAAAATTTACAAAAAAATGAAGGTGAAGCTGGAAGAAGGAAAATTTCCCAAGTCACTCGTTATGTTTCGATGGGATGGGGTATTGCACAAAGTGCTGCCTTTTCTACTTTTTTCCTACAGCAATACGCCATTAATCCTGGCCCCTTGTTTGTAATTCAGACAACAATAGCTCTGTCTGCTGGTTCCATGTTTGTAATGTGGGCATCAGAACTAATTACAGAGCGAGGTGTTGGAAATGGTGCTTCGCTATTAATTTTCTTGAATATTGTAGCAACTTTACCAAAAGCCTTAGGTGACACCATCGACTTGGTTCAAGCTGGTGGGAGGGAAATAGTTGGTAAAGTAATTGTATTACTTCTTGTTTTTCTTGTAACAACTATTGGTATTGTATTTGTTCAGGAAGGCATTCGTCGTATTCCCATTATTTCTGCAAAGCGTCAAGTTGGCCGCCGCATTTTAGCTGAACAACGTAGTTATTTGCCACTGAGACTTAATCAAGGTGGTGTGATGCCAATTATTTTTGCTACAGCTATTTTGAGCTTGCCTCTTGTTGTTGCTAACTTCACCAAAAATGCTGAGTTGATCAATATTGTTCAAAATTATCTCAGTCCGGGGGGTTCTGCTCCTTTGGTTTATGCTTTGGTATACCTGATTTCAATTGTTTTCTTTAGTTATTTCTACTCTTCATTAATTGTGAATCCCGTAGATGTTGCTCAAAACCTAAAGAAAATGGGTTCGAGTATTCCAGGTATTCGACCAGGTAAGGCAACTAGTGAGTATATCGAGCGAGTATTAAATCGTTTAACTTTCTTAGGTGCTGTATTTTTGGGATTTGTGGCAATTATTCCTACTGCAGTAGAGAGCGCTTTGGGAGTGCGAACTTTCCAAGGTTTGGGTGCTACTTCTTTGTTGATTTTGGTTGGTGTAGCTATTGATACTGCCAAGCAAGTTCAAACTTATATAATCTCTCAGCGCTACGAAGGAATGGTGAAACAATAGTGACTCGATTAATCTTCTTGGGACCACCAGGGGCTGGTAAGGGAACGCAAGCTAAAAATTTAGCTGATGGTCTAAATATTCCCCATATTTCAACAGGGGATATTTTACGTCAAGCCATGAAAGATCAAACTTCTTTGGGTATTAAAGCTCAAAGTTTCGTTGACAAAGGCGAGTTAGTCCCAGACCAGTTGGTGCAAGATTTGGTGGAGGAGCGTTTAGCTAAACCAGATGCTCAATCTGGCTGGATTTTGGATGGTTTTCCACGTACTGTTTCCCAGGCTACTTTTTTAGAAGAATTATTAAATCAGTTAAACCAGGGTGGGGAAAGGGTAGTTAACCTAGAAGTTCCAGACGAAATTGTTGTATCTCGTTTATTAGGGCGAGGAAGAAAGGATGATACTGAAGATGTGATTCGGCGTCGTTTAGAAGTTTATCGCTCTTCAACTGCTCCTTTGATTAGCTATTACAGCGATCGCCATAAACTTTTATCAGTAAATGGCAACCAATCCCTAGAAGATGTCACAAAAGTTTTGCTATTGAGCATAAATTGATTGGGAGTGAGTGGTGAGTGTTAAAGATAAGCAATGAATTATTTGTCACCAAACACTCTACCCTCACCCATTAGTGAGAAAAGGTAATTAATTTTGAATAAGATATATTAAGAAACAGTTGATATTTTTGTAAAAATATGTTCTTTTGCAGTATTAATGTATCTGCAATTGAATAGGAGACTATCGAGTTGAGGAAAAAACAAGTTGTCTAAGCAAGATTTGATTGAAATGGAAGGCACAGTTACCGAGTCTCTGCCAAACGCGATGTTTCGCGTAGACTTGGATAACGGATTTAACGTCCTTGCCCATATTTCTGGCAAAATTCGTCGTAATTATATCAAGATTTTACCGGGAGACCGGGTTAAAGTCGAGTTAACTCCCTACGACTTAACAAAAGGCAGAATTACCTATCGATTGCGGAAAAAGTAATTATATGGGTCAAATTTTAGCATAAGAACAAGAAAATTGGGTATTACAGAAGTCATTTAACTGATTTAACTGACTTATTTTGCCGAAAATGTTATACTTTAATATTTGGAGTCAATTTTAGGGATGAAAGTAAGAGCCTCAGTTCGCAGAATTTGCGAAAAATGTAACGTAATCCGCCGTCGCGGTCGCGTGATGGTAATTTGTATAAATCCAAAGCATAAGCAACGCCAAGGATAAAACAGATAACTATTTCACCTCTTGTTGAATTTGGTTGCAGCTTTAGCCTCACCAGATATCAGAGGTTACATCACTTTTCAAAACATAGGGAGACATTTTTTGTGGCACGTATTGCCGGAGTAGACCTGCCACGCGATAAGCGGGTAGAGATAGGTCTAACTTATATTTACGGTATTGGACTTTCCAGGTCAAAAGACATTTTGGCAGCTACGGGTGTAAATCCAGATACTCGTGTCAAAGAATTAAGTGACTCTGATGTTGCAGCTCTCCGTGGGGAGATAGAAAGCAATTATCAAGTAGAAGGCGACCTACGCCGCTGGGAAGGTATGAATATCAAGCGGTTAATTGATATTGGTACCTATAGAGGGCGGCGCCATCGTATGGGCTTACCCGTAAGAGGACAAAGAACCCGCACCAATGCCAGAACTCGTCGTGGAAGACGGCAAACAGTTGCAGGAAAGAAAAAAGCACCAGGTAAATAAAACTTTGATTATTACCAGGTGGAGTTTAAACCTTAATTTTATTGAATTGTTATGGCCCGTCAACCAACAAAAAAATCTGGTAGCAAAAAAGCTAAACGTAACGTACCCAATGGCGTAGCCTATATTCAGTCTACGTTTAACAATAGCATCGTTACTATTACAGACCAAAACGGAGATGTTATCTCCTGGGCAAGTGCTGGTTCTAGTGGATTTAAAGGAGCAAAGAAAGGAACTCCTTTTGCTGCTCAAACTGCGGCTGAAAATGCAGCAAGAAGAGCAATCGACCAAGGAATGCGTCAAATAGAGGTAATGGTTAGCGGTCCGGGAGCGGGAAGAGAAACTGCAATCCGGGCATTACAAGGAGCAGGACTAGAAATTACTCTGATTAGAGATATTACTCCAATTCCTCATAATGGTTGCCGTCCACCTAAGCGCCGTAGGGTATAAATATATTCCGCGCAGTGTACGTCTATAGCCGTTGAAGCTACATACGCCCGCTTTCAGCAAGGGCGTCAAACTCTACCAACCTTGGAAGATATAGTTTGATACGCCTAAATAAAAGTGGGATAAATAAAAATCGGGAGGCAATAGAATTTGCCTGCTTTGGGACCTTAGAGCAAGGGAGGCTACTCCGTGGCGCAATTTCAAATTGAATGTGTAGAGTCCAATACAGAAGAAAGTCGCAGCCATTATAGCAAGTTTGTCTTAGAACCTCTAGAAAGAGGTCAAGGAACAACTGTAGGTAATGCCTTAAGACGGGTATTGTTATCGAACTTGGAGGGTACAGCAGTTACGGCAGTGAGAATTGCTGGAGTAACCCATGAGTTTGCAACGGTACCAGGCGTGCGAGAAGATGTTTTGGAAATCCTTATGAAAATGAAGGAAGTTATCCTAAAAAACTATTCCTCCCAGCCCCAGATAGGTAGATTACTAGTCCAGGGTCCCTCTACAGTTACAGCTGCACATTTTGATTTACCTAGTGAAGTTGAAGTTATAGACCCAACTCAGTATGTAGCAACTCTCGCCGAAGGTGCCAAGTTAGAAATGGAATTTCGGATTGAGAGAGGCAAGGGGTATCGTACTGTAGAGAGGGGAAGAGAGGAAGCGACTTCTTTGGACTTTCTCCAAATAGACTCAGTATTTATGCCTGTCCGCAAAGTCAACTACACTGTTGAAGAAACTCGCGGCGAAAGTGGAATACCGAAGGATAGGTTAATTTTGGATGTTTGGACTAATGGTAGTCTAACTCCTCAAGAAGCACTCTCCTCAGCTGCTAGTATTCTTGTTGAGTTGTTTAATCCACTTAAAGACTTTACTTTTACAGAACAAGATACATCTAAATCTGAGGATTTAGACCCAACAGCACAGATTCCCATAGAAGAGTTACAGCTTTCTGTACGTGCTTATAACTGTTTAAAACGGGCACAAGTGAATTCTGTGGCGGACTTACTGGATTACACCCAAGAGGACCTACTGGAAATCAAAAACTTCGGTCAAAAATCAGCAGAAGAGGTAGTGGAAGCCCTACAACGACGTTTAGGCATTACCCTACCCCAGGAGAGAAGCTCCAAACATAATTGATAAGCAGTTCATTATTTGAAGCGTAAGTATTATGCGTCATCGTTGTCGCGTTAAACAATTAGGAAAACCAGCCGACCAGCGCCGCGCATTATTGCGGGCGCTATCCACTGAACTGATTCGTCATGGTAAGATAACCACTACTTTACAACGAGCTAAAGTTGTTCGTTCTGAAGTAGATAAAATGATTACCTTGGCTAAAGATGGCTCATTGAGCGCTCGTCGCCAAGCTTTGGGTTATATCTATGATAAACAATTAGTTCATGCTTTATTTGAACAGGCACCTACCCGTTATGCAAATCGTCAAGGTGGTTACACCCGGATTTTCCATACAGTGCCTCGTCGTGGTGACAATGCTGAAATGGCAATCATTGAACTAGTTTGAATCATAATGAAGTATGAATGATAAGTGATGGATTATAAATTATTAAAGAATAATTTATTAACTTAATGATTTGTAATTCATAATTCATACCTAATTCATACCTAAATTTTGTTTATGTCAGAAAGTCAGCATTCGCAAGAAAAAGAAAGAGTAGCCCTAGTAATTCAATACTTGGGCACTCATTTTCACGGCTGGCAAAGACAACCAAAACATCGTACAGTTCAAGAAGAGATAGAAAAAGCTATTTCCAAGATACTTGGACATCATGTAACTTTACATGGGGCAGGACGTACTGACTCAGGTGTTCATGCTGCTGCCCAAGTAGCTCATTTTGATCCTACAGGTAAGATTCCTGCTCATAAATGGGCAACTATTCTTAATAGTTATTTGCCCGACGATATATTGATAAGGGCTTCTGTTAGCGTTAATAGGATGTGGCACGCTCGCTTTAGTGCAGCGTATCGTCGTTATCGCTACACCTTGTATACAGAGCCACGTCCAAACTTATTTGTTCGTCCCTTTTGTTGGCATTATTATCATGCACCTCTGGATGAATATCTGATCCAGGAAGCTTTAAATCCTCTAGTGGGCAATCATCATTTATCAGCTTTCCATCGTGCTGGTTCTAGTCGCAAGCACTCTTGGGTAGAAGTGCAATTTGCTGATTGTTATCGACATGGCTCATTCCTTCACATTGAAATTCAGGCGAATGGATTTTTATATGGAATGGTTAGACTTCTGGTCGGAATGTTAGTACAACAAGTTGGTTCTGGTGAGCGATCGCCCTCCAATTTCACTGACATTTGGAAATCAGAAAGTCGGGAATTAGTCAAACATGCTGCACCGCCCCAAGGATTATGCTTGTTGCGAGTAGGCTATCCAGAATTTCCCTTTCCAAAGGAAGTATGGTTTAATAACCAACCAATATTTTTATTTCCACAACACTGGGAAATAGAAAATGCAGAATTGGGAATCGGATAATAATTAAAAGTAAATTAAAAGTGAATTAATAATTAATTTTTTAATTTAATTATTAAAATTAATTAATGAATCAAAATTTAATTTTAATTTATTTCAATTCTTCATTCCTAAGTTACTAATCCCACATAAGTTTTGGACGAATACACTCAAGAACGGATATCGACTCCAACTCTCTTTAAATATTAAATACCCAAATTTCCAAATGTCGAACAAAACATACCTTCCTTCCAACGATTCTTTGGAGCATGAATGGTACGTAGTAGATGCTGCAGACCAACGTCTAGGACGCCTTGCTAGTGAAATCGCTATGATTTTACGAGGTAAGAACAAGCCTCAATTTACTCCCCATTTAGACACCGGTGACTTTGTGATTGTTGTCAATGCGGACAAGGTCGCTGTAACAGGTAAAAAACGCACTCAAAAACTTTATCGCCGTCACTCTGGTCGTCCTGGTGGGATGAAAGAAGAAAGTTTTGCAAAATTGCAGCAGCGTTTACCAGAACGTATTATTGAACATGCTGTCAAAGGAATGCTCCCTAAAAATAGCTTGGGAAGACAGTTATTTACTAAATTAAAAGTTTATGCTGGGCCGAGTCATCCTCATTCAGCACAACAACCTAAAGAATTGAAAATTAAGACTATTCCAGGAGAATAAGGTTAAATGCAAGCAATCGAGAATAACCTAGGACGTGCTGTTTACTGGGGTACTGGTCGTCGCAAGTCCTCAGTCGCTAGGGTTCGTTTAGTACCAGGTGATGGAAAGTTTATTGTTAATGGCAAACCTGGAGACAATTATTTCCAGTACAATGCCAATTATCTTGGTGTCATTAAGGCACCCCTTGAAACACTTGGCTTGGACAGCGAATATGACATTTTAGTTAAAGCAGAAGGTGGCGGTTTAACTGGACAATCTGATGCAATTCGCCTGGGTGTCGCCCGTGCTTTGTGTCAATTAGACCCAGATAATCGTTCTCCTTTAAAAACTGAGGGTTATCTAACCCGCGACCCTCGCGCTAAGGAGCGTAAAAAATACGGTTTACACAAAGCTCGTAAGGCTCCTCAGTACTCCAAGCGCTAATTTATTATTTCGCTACAAGATTTTTGGTCAGTATAAGCTCTTAATAAGCTTAGATTTGCGATTGACAAAGAGTAAATGTTTCTAACAACAAAAAATTTGTTCTTTAGCGAACAATCTAAAGTCTAAAATCTAAAATTACTGGCCAACGTCAAAAAATGACGTGTTAAAATGAAGGCTGATATTAGGAAAAGTTAAAAATATTCCAACAGCCCAAGTCTCGTAACAACTCCAGATACTGACCGCTAGCGGAGAGTGTGTAAGCTTTCAGAAGACTATTTTGTATTGCTTACAATCTGTGTACCAGTGTCACGAGAAAAGTAAATATTTAAGTAACACCACTATAGGACAATGGCTAAACCAGACATTCATCCCCAGTGGTATCCAGAAGCTAAAGTTTACTGTAATGGTCAAGTCGTAATGACTGTAGGTTCTACAAAGCCTGAATTACATGTTGACGTATGGTCTGGAAACCACCCATTTTACACAGGTACTCAGAAGATTATTGACACTGAAGGTCGCGTAGAGCGCTTCATGCGTAAGTACGGTATGTTTGAAGGTCAATCTACCGGCACTAAAAAGAGAAAATAGCGGTAGGCTCTACATTTTTACGACCCTGCATTTGCTGGGTCGATTTTTCATATCTAGCTAGAGCCAATTTGTTATTTAAGGAGCAAACCCACTTGTTATGGCTGAACAATACCTACTGGAGAAATTAAAATCCGTTGAACAAACCTTCAATGAATTAACCCGTCGTCTAGCAGACCCTGATACGGCGAATGACCCCTATGAGTATCAAAAAATTGCAAAATCTCGTTCTGGATTAGAAGAAGTCGTTAATAGTTACGAAGAATGGAAAATAGCCCAAGAAGAACTTGTGGGTGCCAAGTCTATATTAAAAGACTCAGCCAGTGACCCAGAATTACAAGAAATGGCTGCCCTTGAGGTCTCGGAACTGGAAGAAAAAATAAAACTACTAGAAGAACGCCTCAAAGTATTACTACTTCCTCGCGACCCCAATGATGACAAAAACATCATGTTGGAAATTCGTGCCGGTACTGGTGGTGATGAAGCAAGTATTTGGGCTGGCGATTTAGTCCGTTTGTACTCTCGCTACGCAGATACTCAAGGATGGAGAGTAAAGTTAGTTAATGAATCCTTAGCAGAAATGGGGGGATTTAAAGAAGCAATACTAGAAATTCAGGGTGATAGCGTTTACAGTAAGCTGAAATTTGAAGCTGGAGTTCATCGCGTACAAAGAGTACCTGTAACAGAAGCCGGGGGGCGTGTTCATACTTCTACAGCAACTGTGGCAGTAATGCCAGAAGTTGATGATGTAGAAGTGCATATCGACCCCAAAGATATTGAAATGAGTACGGCTCGTTCAGGTGGTGCTGGTGGACAAAATGTCAACAAAGTAGAAACTGCTGCTGATTTATTTCACAAGCCCACAGGTATTAGAATTTTTTGTACTGAAGAACGAAGCCAGTTACAGAATAAAGAACGGGCTATGCAAATCTTACGTGCAAAATTATATGAAATGAAGTTACGCGAGCAACAAGAAGCTGTTACTTCTATGAGACGTTCCCAGGTAGGAACTGGGTCGCGTTCCGAAAAAATACGTACCTATAATTATAAAGATAATCGCGCAACCGACCATCGTCTAGGTCAAAATTTCTCCCTTAACCCCATTCTTGAGGGAGATATAGAGGTGATTATTCAATCTTGCATTTCTCAAGACCAACAAGAGAGGTTAGCTGAATTAGCTGCTTCCACAGTTAGTTAATAATTCTCAAACTATTAGCTAACGGGAGCGAAAAGTAACTATTTACACTTTCCTCGCAAGGAATTAGCTCACTACAACAGAAGCTTGACTCTAACACAATCCAGGTATCGTGTCAGGTTTCTATTGGAGTGAGCTAAACTTATTCAGCAAGCCCTAATTCGGGGTTGCTGAATAAACCTGAGTTCGACGTAACAAAATGACCCAAAACATTAGATATAAAGCTTTTCGCTGAAAAACGCATTCGGGCTTTGTTCTCAAGAAGACTTCCATAATAAGAATAAGACTCCTATTCTCAA
>Ga0114939_10001572_pt1 | contig 17903 bp, 11 predicted proteins | sample AshMeaCrysSpring_FD_87196 | JGI IMG/M metagenome (GOLD analysis project Ga0114939, IMG submission 87196) | Groundwater microbial communities from Big Spring, Nevada to study Microbial Dark Matter (Phase II) - Ash Meadows Crystal Spring | ecosystem: Environmental > Aquatic > Deep subsurface >...
AAGGTTCTGTGGTTATGATCCCGCCGGCCTTCTTTACCGCATCGAGCGTGTCTTCAAGCTTGTCTGAATAAAGGATGACCAATGGGCCGCCCGTGGTGACCGCGTCGGCAAGTCGCAGTCCACCTGCCTCCCCATCACCTTTGCGGATGCCAGCGTACTCGGCTCCATAATCATTGAACTGCCATTGGAAAGCCGCTTCATAAAACCGCTTAGCGACGGTCATGTCCGTGACGGAGATCTCGATATAGTCGATGGCGTGGTGTTTGTGGCCAGACGCTGACATGGAGGTTGCGCTAGGAAGTGCCGGTTAGCGTTTTGAGCAGGCAGAGCTTCATCATATCGCAGCAGGCAAGCCGATTCCAATTGCAAGACACGGGACATGGGGTTCAGAAGGCCGAGCGATACTACGGAGGCGTGCCTTCAATGCCGTAAGGTTTCCAGCGTGAGCAGGATAGCGGTCAACAATGCCCGCAATGAGCGTACGGTGGGTCCGCTCGCCCATTAGATTGCCAGCTTCCGGACCCAACTGGGCGGATGCGATGCGAGATCGGGACTGCAGCGATGGCGGGTGATCCACTCGAACAACCATCGATCAGACTACTTCTTGTTCCCTGGGACAAATCACGTTCATTCCGATCGGGTGTACGGGCGCTGCGACATCGAGTTGCTGCGGTCGCTACTCGGTGAAACCAGCCTCCGCCGCGGGCGGCGCGCGAAACGCACCGTCGGGATGGTCCACAGGCAGGTGAACGCGGTCCCAGGAAGGAAGATGCAGGGGACCCCAACAAAGAATGCGCTCCCATCGCGCGGCCAGCAATGCACGATGGACCAACCGTTCCGCGAGCGGAGAGCCGAGGTCCTTCGAACGGAAGCTCGGCGCGAAACGCCAATCGATTTCGACCTGTATCCCGACAGCCGTCCGCCGTCCGCCAGGCTCCGCACGGCCCAGTCCGTCCGTTCAGGCGGGTGGTGATAGCTCCAGGCCGCCAAGCGAATTGCAAGAGAATAAAGTGGAGCGGAAGGGGGTCGAACCCTCGACCTCAGCATTGCGAACGCTGCGCTCTACCAACTGAGCTACCGCCCCGATCAGATGTCACAAAGTTAGGCCGTGTCGCGTCTTCTGTCCAGGGTGGACGAAGCCGTAGAGCCTGCCTGCCGCCACGGCGTGTATTCCGCGACTGCTATCGCAGGCCCTGGCCGGCCAGCCAAGCCTCACGCTGGCCGTCTAAGCCGCGTGTTTTGGTCAGCTCCCGCCATTGATCGGCAGCTCGCGCGAGCGCTTCTCGAGGACTCAGTGGGCCGGTCCACGCCGCAATGACCGCCCGATCGAGCGCCGCGTAGTACTCTTCCGCCCCCGGTATGCGGAGGCTTGCCAAAGCCGGACGCGGACCGAGCTGCTCCTGCAAATATCGGGCATAGGCACCACCTCCCACGACGCCTTCGGCGGAAGCGACTTCCGCGCTCGAAGCGCGGCGCACCTCGGTCGCGCGATCGGTCAACCGCCTGAGCACCGTTTGGCCTTCGCCCGTTACCAACCAGGTCAACAGTCCGCGGGCTTCCGTCGATTGCCGCGAGTTCGCGCCGATCGCAGCGACCAGGCCATGGCCGGACAACCAGATTCGACGGGGGCTGCGAGTGTCGATTGGTTCCCAATCTTCGCGCATGATCTGATCGCCTCCCGGGATGGCTCGCAATTCCACACGCCCATCGGCCACATCCACTTCCTCCGCTGGCCAGCCGATCCCGAGCTTCAATTTTCCTTCCGCCACTTGCTGCGCGACCTGGGAAGCGGTCAATCGCTCGGCTGGATAGAAAGTCTTCAGCGCACAGAGTTCTGTCAAAGCTCGGACATAGGCCTCTCCATCGATCAAGGGATCAAATGTCGTCCGATCGAACAGCCATCGGTTGCCTGCATATTCCGTCGAGCGAGTCAGGAGAGTCAGGGCCGCGTCTCCATCCGCCAACGGCTCAGCGGCCACAGTTAGTGGAACCTCCGCGTCGCTCGCAGCCAGCTCCTGCACGATTTCGCCGTAACGACTCCAACTCAGGAACTCCGTGTTGCGAGGTACTTGATCGGCGGCGTCGGCCGAGACCAGGAGCACGGGCAAAGGCGCGCCGACGGGGGCGGCGAACAGCCGTTCGCTCCAGCGGACCTCCTGCTGAACCGTGGGTAGGACTTCGTCCAACGACAGCGGGGGACTGTTCGCGGTGGCTTCCGACAACGGGCGAAGCCAGTCGCCGCCGACGGCCTCTCCCAGGAACCGGCTGGGCATCAGCAGGACGTCTCCTTGGCGGATCGCCTGCCCGGCCTCCGCGGGACCGACGGCAGTGATCGAGAGTGGTTGTTCCGAGATACCTCGCCAGGCGGTTTCAATTGGGCCGACCCACTCAGACGGCCCGACGACCACCAACTGCAGCGGCAAGCGTGAAGTTCCTGATGCACTCGGGGGGCTGGCAGCCAATCCGGCATCGGTCGATTTCTCGGATCGCTCGCATCCGCTCAATGGCCACAGGCTCAGCATGAGCAGCACCGAGAAAACCGGGCTTCGACGCAGTCGTTTTGCAGCGGGCATGTTGGTCTCAGCAGGACGTTAAACGCGCCTCGGTGATGGAACCACGTGGTCGATTACGCAATCGGGTGCTTCGGGGTGCGAATGCGCCAGGCGGTGTTGGACAGTCAGATCGGATCGGACCCGGCAGCGGTCGGAAACTGTAACGCATTGTGAGGGGCGTCAAGCTCCTAGTGTTCGGCGGGGATAGCCAGTTGTATAGTGGCCCGCGCTGGTACAGGCTGAACGGATTGAGCCAGTCCCCCATGGCCTGGAAGTCGCAGCGAGAGCCGCCGCGACCAGGCCAACCATCGCGAGCCAGATCTACCGTTATGACGCAGTACTACCTTGGGATTGATGTGGGCACGAGCGGCACAAAGGCGCTGCTGATCGACGTCGTTGGTCGGGTGATTGCGGAGGCGACGGCTGACTACCCGTTACACCAGCCCAAACCGACCTGGACCGAGCAGGACCCGGACGACTGGTGGCAAGCCACGGTGAAGGCGGTCCGCCAAACAATTCGGGAAAGCGGAGTTTCCGGGGATGCCATCCGCGCGATCGGCCTGAGCGGCCAGATGCACGGTTCGGTTTTTCTCGATGCCCAGCGGCGCGTCATTCGTCCCGCCATCTTGTGGAACGACCAGCGGACGGCTGCGGAGTGCGAGGAGATCACCCAGCGAGCGGGTGGGCGGAGTGCCCTGATCAAGATGGTCGCCAACCCGGCGCTCACTGGATTCACCGCCCCGAAGATCCTTTGGCTCCGTAATCATGAACCGAAACATTTCAAGCGGTTGGACAAAGTGCTCCTGCCCAAGGATGAGATCCGTCGGCGTCTGACGGGCGAGCTGGCATCGGACGTCAGCGATGCCAGCGGAACGCTCTTGTTGGACGTTCTCAAACGCCGCTGGTCTTCGCGTTTGCTGAACAAACTGGAACTGGATCCCGATCTGCTTCCGCCCGTCTTTGAATCCGAAGACGTCACCGGACAGTTGACCAGCGAAGCCGCATCCGCTTTGGGTCTGTCGACGGCATGCAAAGTGGTGGCGGGGGCGGGTGACTGCGCAGCCGGCGCGATCGGCAACGGAGTCGTTCGTCCAGGAGTGCTCAGTTCATCGATCGGGACTTCCGGTGTGATGTTCGTTTACAGTGACGAACCACAATTCGACGTCCAAGGAAGATTGCATACGTTCTGCCACGCGGTCCGCGGCAAGTGGCACATGATGGGCGTCAACCTGTGCAGCGGTGGCAGTCTGCAATGGTGGATCCAGCAGGTGCTCAGCGGATTGCACAATCAGGAACAGCCCTATGACTTGGCCTTGGAGGAAGCTGCGGCGGTGGCTCCGGGCAGCGGCGGGCTGGTGTTTCTGCCCTATCTTTCTGGGGAGCGAACTCCGCATGCCGACCCCCGCGCGCGGGGCGCATTCGTCGGGTTGAATCTTTCCCATGGTCGGGCGGCGATGACCCGCGCGATTTTGGAGGGTGTAGTGTTCGCCCTTCGCGACAGCCTTGAGATCATTCGTGGCCTGGGCGTGCCCGTCAAAGAGATCCGCGTCAGCGGCGGGGGTTCAAAGAGCCCGTTGTGGCGGCAGATTCAAGCGGACGGGTTTGGCCAGAAGGCCGTGACGCTGAACGCAGAACAGGGACCCGCCTATGGGGTCGCGCTGCTGGCAGCCGTGGGTGACGGGGCCTATCCGAACATCCAGTCCGCATGCAAAGCCGCGATCTCCGTGGTGGACCAAACCCCACCCATCAAGGCCGCTGTCAAAGCGCTGGAGGCCAACTACCAGGTCTATCGCTCGCTGTATCCGGCGCTCAAGCCCGCGTTTCATGCACTTGCCTGAGCGAGCCCATCGGCGGCGCTGGTGCGTACCGATGGCCAGTCAACAAGTCGGCGACGCATGGGGAGGTGCTGGGGGTTCGCTTATGGTTGAAACGCGTACCGCTGTCCCGTGAGGGCTCGCGCTGCGGCCGCCACATCGGATTGCCGCATCAGGCTTTCACCAACCAGCACGGCTTTCACACCTGCTGCGCCCAACCGGGCGACGTCCCCGGCTGTATGAATTCCGCTCTCGCCCACTATGGTGCGATCCGAGGGAATCGTGCGTCGAATGCGAATCGTCTGTTCCAAGTCGACCTTGAATGTGTGCAGGTCGCGATTGTTCACGCCGATCAACGGGCATCCGGTTGCCAGGACATCGTCCAGCCGACCTGGCTCGTGCAGTTCAATCAGCGTATCCATCCCCAATTCGGTTGCTGTCCGATAAAGATCCATCAGCTGGCGCCTGGTAAGGCTCTCGGCAATCAGCAGAACCGCATCGGCACCCGCTGCGCGGGCTTCGAACAATTGATATTCGTCAAATAGGAAATCCTTTCTCAGCAAAGGCAGCTTGACGGCTGCACGAATTGCGGTCAGGTATTCCAGGCGGCCGCCGAAGTTCGGTTCCTCCGTCAGCACACTCAGGCAGGCTGCCCCGCCCTGTTCGTAGGCTTTGGCGATTGCCAAGGGTTCGAAGTTGGCGCGAATCAGGCCTGCCGAGGGACTCTGCCGCTTGACCTCAGCGATCAAGCGCACCTCAGGCAATGTTTGCAGTGCGCGGAGGAAGCCGCGAGGTGGCTCGGCTTGCGCTGCCAGCCGACGGATGACGGGCAGCGGACAGGCCTTTGCTGCTTCGGCGAGTGATTCGCGCTTCTGAGCGACGATGCGAGCGAGGATATCGGTCATTGCCCGTGGTGGAGTCCGCGAAGCGAGCATGCCGCCGAGGCTCAGTGACGAAAATGTCGGCGGCCAGTGAAGATCATGGGGATGCCGTGACGATCGCAGGCCTCGATCACTTCGTTATCGCGGCGCGAGCCTCCCGGTTGCACGATTGCCAGTACGCCTGCCTTGGCTGCGGCGGCAATTGAATCGGCGAATGGGAAAAATGCATCGCTGGCGAGCACGCTGCCCCGCGCCCGATCTCCTGCTTTGGCAATTGCGATTTCGACACTGTCTACCCGACTCATCTGCCCTGCCCCAACGCCCACGACGGCGGTGTCTTTGGCTAGCAAGATGGCATTACTGCGGACATGGCGGACCATTTCCCAGGCGAAGAACACGTCGTCCCAGATCGCTGAATCCAGCTGAGTCAGCGTGACGGTCTGCCATTCCAGGGGGATCGATGGCAAGTTGTCGGCATCCTGCACCAACAAGCCTCCGGCGATGAACCGACGATGCTTGCCGGCCGTGGGCTGGTCCAGCGGGCCGGTTTGCATCAAGCGGACGTTGTCGCGCCATTTCGGCTTGGTCGTCAACAATCCGACCGCCGCGGCTTCGAAGTCCGGTGCAACAATTGCTTCGATGAACAGGCCGGGCTGGCACAGGACTTCTGCGGTCGCTTCATCAACGGTGCGGTTGAGTCCCAACACGCCGCCGAAAGCGCTGAGCGGGTCGCCATCGAGCGCCTTCTGGAGGGCCCGGTACAGCCTTTCGGCCGTCGCCGCGCCACAGGGGTTGTTGTGCTTGATCACCGTGGCCGCGGGGACCCCGAAGTCGCGTACGATCGACAAGGCGCTGTCCAAATCGAGCAGATTGTTATAGGACAGTTCTTTGCCGGACAACTGGCGGGCTGACACGAGATTCGCAGTCGCCGGTCCATCTTCTGCATAAAGTGCCGCCTGCTGGTGCGGGTTTTCGCCGTAACGCAGCAAGGCTTTCCGATGGAACGTTTGCGTCAAAGTCAGAGGAAATTCCTTGTCGTCACATTCGCCCGCACTGAGATATTCCGCGATCGCGCGATCATAACTGGCCGTGTGCTGAAATGCCTCGCACGCGAGTCTCTGGCGGAGAGGCAAGCGTGTGCCGCCGTCCTGATTAAGGGCCTCTGTGATCGTGGCGTACTGGTCAGGATGGGTGACCACGCAGACATGGGCTTGGTTCTTGGCCGCCGCCCGAATCAAGCTTGGGCCACCAATGTCAATCTGTTCGATGGCTTCGTCGCGCGTCGTCCCGGCGCGAGCAATCGTTTCGCGAAATGGGTACAAGTTCACAACCACCAGGTCGATCGGATCGATCTGATGAAAGGCAATCGCCCGCATGTGATCATGATCATCCCGTTTCGCCAACAGACCGCCGAAGACCTTTGGATGGAGCGTCTTCAATCGGCCGTCGAGCATTTCCGGGAAGCCCGTAAAGTCGCTCAGCTCTGTGACCGGGATGCCGTGTTCGTCAAGATGTCGGAAAGTGCCGCCCGTGCTGATCAGGCGCACGCCGGACGCGGCGAGTTGACGGGCCAGTTCCACGAGGCCCTGCTTGTTGCTGACACTGAGAAGGGCCGTGCGTATTGGGACAAGGTCGCTCACCACCATTCGAACTCCCGCGGTCCGGCGCTGGAGCACCTCAATGGCGTCGCAGAGCCAGCGAACAGCCGACAACGCGGACCCGAGCCACTCTGCTACGGGGCTGCCTCGGCGGTGACTTGGGAACCCATCCAGAGCTCCCTGTCAGCCGCTTGTCTAAGGTCCGCCTTCCCTCGCGTCAACCGCCGCTGGCCGGGGATCGGTGCGCCATGCAACCGCGCGGCAAACAGAACCGGTCATCCGCTCACGATTTCAGCCGGGAACACACGTCGCAGCCGTGGCTCGAGCGAATGTCGGGAAGTCGCTCTCGGGGGCAAACTCGGCATCCCGACCGGCCAAAGGTGCCCTCCGGGCTGTGCGGCCTGATCCACGAGCCAGCAGATCTCGGCGGAACGGAGACGGTCTTGACGCTTACTTGCCGCCGCCGAAAGGATCGTCGCCTCCGAATGGATCATCTCCACCAAACGGATCGGTCTTCGGCTGTGTTTCCGTGTCCGAATCCGATGCACCGAAGGGATTGTCGGCATCGACCGGTTGCGCATCCTGACGCCGACCTGTCGAACGAGGGGTTCCCTCGGCTTCCTCGGACGGGACCAAAGGCGTCGATCGCTGCACTGTCGGTAAGATGGCGCCCACCGGGCGCAGGCACTGCAGCAGGCCCATGCCGTCGATCAGATAGATCCGATTCGTCTGGTTATTGGAGATGGCCTTGGTATCCGGCGCGATACGCGTCGAAGCAATCACTGCACCGGTCGGTGATTCGAGGGCCGTCATCACTCCGCTTCGGTTCAAAGTGATCGTCTGAATGTCATCACCGCCGATCGCCTCGCCGGCGGCGGCGGCTGGACGAGCCCACAATGGCGCGCCGGTCTTCAGATCCAATGCATGCAGTCGGTCGAACGCGCTGTCAATGAACACGCGATCGCCGATCACGAAGGGACGAGAGGTAACCGGTTCGCCGATATTGTTCCGCCACAATATGTCTCCGGCTCGCGTGTTCTGCAACGCGTACACTTGGCCGTTCCGAGCTGCGGCGATGAAACGATCGTCAACGGCCGCGGGCAAAGCAGCCAACGGTGCGCTGGGCTTAAACTTGAAGAGAATCGTAGGTTCCGTGCCACCACTGAAGAAGTACATTTGATTCTTATCGGTCACGACCGCAGAGCTTCCATCGGACGCTTGAGTCACACCGCCAAAGGGTGTGCCGGCGAATCCGCGTTGCATCGGGTAGTCGTTCAAGTTTTCCAGGTCGTACCCCAACAGCCGGTCGCGTGTGGTGGTGATCATCACATAGCGTTCCCCGATCGCAGGACGCCCTGTCGGCGCACCGTCTACCTTGCGGTCATACAGTTGCACGCCGGTCTTGCTGTCGAGGATAAAGATGTGCGACCCGGCCGCCACGGCGACTCGTCCCTTGGCGACGGCAGGCGGCGCCACGTAGCCAATTCCGGTCCCGACGGCCGTCGACCACTTCAGCGCGCCGGTTTCCGCGTCCAACGCGATCACATATCCATCGCTGCTTGTCGCAAACAAGGTGATGGAGGGAACTTGTTGCGTTCGGACCGAGGCGTCTGGGCCGAGTTTGCCGGCCAGCTTGTTGGCCTGTTCTCCGACTCGCTCACTTCCCCACGGCTTGCCGAATGTGTCGAGGTCCCGTTCGCTGAGCCGCCGCACGACGCGTCCGTCTTTCACGATCTCATAGACGCTGAACGTATCCTGCCCATCGACGAACAGCTGGGCGCCGGCGAACGTTCCTCCCTGCACGGATATCGGCAGGCTCCTTCGCCAAGCGACCTCCATTCCCAGCCGTGCAACTTCTGTGTCGGAAAGGACGAATGGGCCTGCCGCCTTCGCGACCTTGGGGGTCGCGAATCCTTCAAACGCCAAGCTCAATAGGAGCACGCACGCACCGGCTTTTGACGGCATGATTCGACCTGTCGCAACGATGGAAACGGTCCGGCAAAGTCGGCGGGCCGGCCACCCCTCAGTGTATTTGCCGAGAAGCCGGTTGGCGAACCGAAATGCCCCGTTTCAGGCTTCGATTGCCATCCAGACGACCGAGCATCGTGGCCGGACGCGGTCCAAACTGCGCCCGTCCACTGATCGGCCCGCCGCTGGCCAGCCCTGGACCCGAGCGCTGGAAGAAACCGGGAGCAACGATTGTCGCTAATGCCCGGGCTGGTGGCGGCCCCCTGTAAATCCGAGCCGGCAGTCCCTGGCCGGCCGAGCACGGTCAGCCGCGGAATCTGCCGCCAACCCCCGTGCGATCACGGACAAGACGCGCCGACCGCGGAGCCAACCGTCAGTTGACGAGCCCCTTGGTGACCGTCATGAACACGTCTTCCAGACTTGGGTCACGGTCATTGAATCCCTTGAGCCGAACTCCCGCGGCGATCAACTGATCGAGCAAAGCGGCGAGGCCCTCGTCATCCGTCTCCAGTTCAGCGAGCGCCTTACCCCGATCAACCTCCAGCCCCCGGAGCGCGGGATGCGAGCGGATGATCGAAAGGCCTTGGTCGATCCCCTCAACGAACTGAATCTCGACATGTCGATTGCGTCGAATCTGGCGATAGATCAGCTCGATCGGTCCATTCATCAACAGTTGGCCGCGCTCGATGATCCCGATCGACGTGCAACAATCAGCCAACTCCGTCAGGATGTGGCTGCTGATGAGGATCGTCTTTCCCATCCGTCGCAGTTCTTTCAGGAGCGCTTTGACTTCGATCCGTGCACGCGGATCAAGCCCACTGGTGGGTTCATCGAGGATCAGCACAGGGGGATCATGCAGCAGCGTTTTGGCCAGGCACAGGCGCTGTTTCATGCCGCGGGAAAGGCCGTTCACATAGTCATCTCGCTTGTGAGCCAGATCCAATAGCTCCAGGACTTCCGCGATGATCCGTTTGCGATGTTCCCGACGGATTCCGTAGGCTACGGAGAAGAAGTCGAGGAACTCCCAGACCTTCATCCCGTCGTACACGCCGAAACTGTCAGGCATGTAACCGATGGCCCGCCGCACTTCCAGCGGTTCTCGGGAAACGCTGTGGCCGGCAACCTGGCCATCCCCGCGCGTCGACCGCAACAGAGTCGCCAGAAAACGAATGGTCGTGCTCTTGCCAGCTCCGTTCGGGCCGATGAACCCGTACATCTCCCCTGCCGGGATCTTTAAGTCCAGGGACCCTACAGCGGTGAACTCACCGTAGTCTTTGCCAAAACCTTGGAGTTCGATCATGCATGATCACCGTGCAACGGAAGGCCTCGCTCGGTCTTTCTGCTGGTCTGCATGTTGACCTTCCCCCATGAAGATCATTCTGACGGTGCCGGGCAGTTCACCGATGCAGCTGGCAAGATTGCCATCGATCACGACGCCTCGCTGTCAGTCTCTTGATCCTCGTCGCCTTCAAACATTTCAAACCCCTCCAGGTCCGGACGCCGCGCCGGACGGCGTTCGATCAGCTGAGGATCTTTTGCCAAAGGCGGCAGCGGGCCGAGTTTCAAGTGGGCGATCACAAAGGTTTGCCCCGCCTGCTGCGCGGCCGCGGGCGAGACCGTCAGGCCTGGCAACCGATCGCAAGCAGCCAGGCAGCGGTATTCACCAGTCCGGATCGGTGTGCATTGGGCCGCCATTCTCCAGATCAAGTCGAGATCCATTTCTTCCGTGCCCCCATAAGGCAACTCCTGCAGCGGGCGAAACGACAGGGGCACGATCGATCCCGGATTTACCGAGCCGACCACCGCGACCTCCAACGAACCGCCGCGGGTGGCTCGCCGCAAGACAATCGTGTCCCGCAGCGCCAGATTGGATTGGTTGGCCAGCCGCCCGTCTTCAGTCAGCATCAGGGCGCCGCCCACCGGGAACATTTGCTCGATCCGAACCATCTCGGTCTGGTTGCTCGGTACCAGCATGTTGCTCAGACGCACTCCGCCCCGCGTGAACAACTCGAGGACCGCCGGCGAAGCTTCATTCGACCGGCGGCGCATCGGTGCGGCCAGCGTATCTTCCCCTTCCAGATCGAACACGTAGCTTGATGAGAGCGAGTTGTATAGCGACACAAATCGAGTCAAATGACTTCGCGGGTACCCGCCATAAAGTTCCAGGACCGACACTTCATTTTGGCTGCGAGCGAAGCCAATATCGAGTTGCGCTTGCCGGATGACAGCGCCGGCGCCAACCAGCGCGATCACGGGCACGGCCAGCCATGCCCATTCCAGTCGGCGCAACAGACGGAAAACGATGTAGTTCAGCGGGACCAGAACCGCCAGATAGACCAACAACGTTCGCAAGACAAATTTCAATTCGGGGATTTCGATCCCTGAGGCCCCTTGCAGGGCTCGGCGCGCGGCGCGAGCCACCTGGGCATCGTCGAACCAACCGCCCATTCCGGCGCCAGGCGACGGTTGAAACCCCGACACATCCCAGTCCGCATGCTGGGGGTCGGGGCGCCATGTTTGACTGGACTCCGACTGCTCCGACTGCAGCGCCTGCAATGACTGAACCAATGAATTGCCGAGCAGCGCCGTGGCACCGCGTTCGCTTTGGAATCCCGCATCACGGGCAAACACACGCAGGCCAGTTGCAAGCAGCGGTGATTGGTTCCCGCCGATCTGCGGATGAGTAAACGTCCATTCCCCCGATTCGTAGAAGTATCTAGGAGGATGTCCCAACAACGCGTTATGGATGAAGTTGCCGCCACTGGTCCACTTCTTGAACCAGCCCTCCGTGAAGTCAAAGCAGGTGAAAACGATTTGTCCGCGACCCACACGGCGTCGCCAAACCAGCGACTGACTGTCGATTACTGACTCGGCTTCCGGATGGGGCGATCCCTCAATCCCCAAGAACGATGGGCGTTCCCCAAGCACTCGCGTTGCAAGCAGCTGTGGGTCGGCCATGGTGGAATCGACATTCCAAGCCGTGATCAATTGCTCCAACTGGTTTCGCGGCAATTCCACCGATCGCCGTTCAGAGAGCGGCAGCAGTTGTTCGACGGACGCAGGCAACCGATTGCTGGCTGCGGGACCGTTGACGATCAGCGTCCCACCCCAATGAAGCCAGTCCAACATCGCCTGCAAAGGCGCTGATTCGACTCGTTCGGCGGGACAGTCATCCCAGACCACAATCGCGGTCGTGGTCCAACTGGCGAATTGAGTGGGCAAACCCGAGCGATCCTCCGCCCCGGGGAAGATGATGCGATAAAGCGATTGGAATTCGGTACCGTCGGCCTGCGGTCTGGGAATCTGAGCCCAGTCCATGAACTCGAGAAATGCGTAGCTGGCCGAGCGGGATCGTTGGACGTTTTGGTGATCGACCAGGACGACAAACAGATATTCGAACGGTTCGAGCGTGCTCAGGGAGTCCCGCGCTGCGAGATCGTTTTTGCCGTTGGTGGATCGAAAATCGAAGTCCACAGACTTGAAGCGAGCGGCAATATTCGAGTTCGTGATCGACTGCTCCGGGATTTCCACTGCGGGCAGCAGAAAGCGGGTCGCAAACCGGCGGGTTTGCTTTTCTGGCAAGGCAATCCCCCGCGAGGTCCGCGGGGAATTCGCAATCACCGAGCGGGCGCTGATCGTCCCCCGCGCTTCCTCGATGTTGGTGGTCAACTGCATATCGCCTTCGGACCAGTGGCCCGGTTTGGCAAAGTTGACCCGCTTGGACTGATCGTCGGGCAGCGGTGTAAACGAATCGAAGTTCAGCGGCCGATCTAGAATCGCCTGTCCGTTCTCCGCCGTTGAATCCTTGCGGCGGCAGCCATCACAACCGCTGACCGTGATCAGGAAAAGCAACCCAAGCAGGGCCCAGCCTTCGCCAGACCTCCAAAGCTTGGGCAAAAAGTGTTGCACGCCGTAACACCTTCCCCGCAGGCTCGGCCCGCCTTCACTTCCCGCAGGCCAAGCCCGACGATGGCTCAAACGCTTCGTGAACTGAAGTCTCTACCAGCCCATCACCATGTTCGATTCAATGACCTTTCGCGCATTCTCCAAATCGGCGCCCGTCTCATGCATGTAGAGTCGAATCGCATGCACCTTGTCGCCAGAACTCTTCGACAGGCAATCCCGCGCAACGTTGCAGGGATCGAGTTCGCGTCCGGTCAATCCCAAGACGCCCTTTGAAATCACCCAGGTGTCACGTGGTCGCTTCGTGAGTCGCAGCACCTTATCGCTCGGGTAATGGTCCTGGACCACCGCCCGCGCCGTCGCTTCATCAGCTGCCCACGTGATGATGATATGGGCATCGGTTTCAACCTCGTACAACGGCATGACCGGTCTCCCCACGAAATGCATTCTTGGTCGGCCGAAGCGACGTCGAACCTCCAGGGGTTCGTGACGGGCGAGCGCCCGACCCATGCTCGCCAAGGTGCATCTTAACCTTCCGGTTCACTCCTGCAACGCGGCAGCTCTCATCTGCCGCGTCAGACGATTCGTGGGTCCAAGACGAATCCCTAACGGCGTAAAAGTTTGCCGGTCCGGTGATCGGCCCGCCCCATGGCGCTGAAATGCCCCTGGAACCTGCCCGGGCGTTCCCGGGCGGCTGCGGCAATCGGAAGCGCAGCCCAGATGGCAAGCCGCCTGGAGGCGAAACTTTTTTTCCGTCAAACCTCTGCGGCGTCCAGATCGAACGTGGCCGCGCCGCTGCTTGCGCGGGATGACGCGTGGGACCCACCGCAACCCGTTCATAAACCGTAGACTGCAACTTGATGCAGATTTCCCCGCAGCAGCCCGAGTTTGACCGACGGATCACAGCCTCTCCTATCGGACTCGATATCGTGCCCGAATCGGCTTCCACAGATCAGTCTTCCAGCCTATCGGCGAAGCGTGTGGATGTGATCAGCGGGAGCCGGTTGCACTTCGGATTGCTGTGGGGAACGCATGGCAGCGTCGGTGGCGCGGGCGTGATGATCGAACGGCCCGCCGTTTGGATTCGTCTCAGCCCCAGCCCACGCTTCGAAGTTCGCGGACCGGCCGCCGACCGGGCGGTAGAGACCGCGAACCGGTATTTCGCCGCCTACTCTGCAATGCGGGGTAGCGGCCCAGGCCTGCCTCGACTGACGATCCATATTTTGCGGATGCCACCATCCCATGCGGGGTTCGGATCGGGCACGCAGCTGGCATTGAGCATCGCGTGCGGCCTGGACCGCTATTTCCAAGTCTCGCATGAACCGCTGGAACTCGCCGCTTCGATCGCTGGCAGAGGCAAGCGTTCGGCGGTCGGTACGCACGGATTTTTTCGCGGTGGGCTGATCACTGAGCTCGGTCGACCCACGCAGGATTCACTACAGCCCGTGGGAATTCTGTCGCATCATCGCACTCTCCCGCCTGCGTGGCGGTGGCTCGTGATGCAGTTTCCCGAAGTCACAGTCGGCGTATCAGGCGCCGCGGAACAGCAGCGGTTTGAGGCCCTGCACCGCATCGGTCCCCCAGCCATCGATCGCTGGCATCGGATGCTTCAGCTCGAGATGGTGCCCGCCGTCGATCGGGCGGATGTGGACGACTTCGGCGAAGCGATCTACCAGTTCAATCGAGCCGTCGGGGAGCACTTCGCATCGGTTCAAGGAGGGCTCTACGGATCCCATCGAGCGGCCGCGTGCGTGGATCGCTTGCGAGCCTGGGGAGTCCGCGGCGTGGGGCAAAGTTCGTGGGGGCCCACGCTCTTTGCCCTATGCGAATCGCCTGAGGCATCTGCCGATTTGCAGGCTCGCATCCGGGCCGAAGCAAAGCGGTTTGGCAGTTGCTTTGAAAGGGTCGAGCTTTCCAGCACAGCGACCCGCAATCGTCCGGCGACACTTGCTTCCCGTTCGTTCGACTGATCCGTTCGTTCGACTGATCCGTTCGTTCGACTGATCCGTTCGTTCGACTGATCCGTTCGTTCGACTGATCCGTTCGTTCGATCGGCTCACGCGGCAGCTCACCGGGCTCGCTTCCCGCGGTGTTGGGACGATCTCGAGCCGCTGATCAGACGGTCGCCAGGACTTCCGCCAGGTGCCACTGCCGCGGATCCGCAGCATCGCGGATCACACGACGATAGAGGGTATCGCGCTCCACGGGCTCACAACCCGCCTCGCGAATCAGATGGCATAACTGATCCACGGTCAGTTCCTGGGGCGTCGTAGCGCCCGCATCGTGATAGATCAGTTCATGGCGGACCGTTCCATCGATGTCGTCCGCTCCATAGGCCAACGCGGTCTGTGCGGTGCCAATGCCCAGCATGATCCAGTAGGCCTTGATGTGCGGGATGTTGTCCAGCATCAAGCGGCTGATCGCCATCGTCCGGAGATCCATCACGGACGACGGTTTCTTGATGTCCGAAAGTTTCGTGTTCTCGGGATGAAAGGCCAAAGGAATGAAGGTTTGAAATCCTCCCGTTAGATCTTGAAGCTCGCGGAGCCGCAGCAGGTGATCGATCCGGTGATAGGCAGTTTCGACGTGCCCATAAAGCATCGTGCAATTCGTTCTCAGTCCCAGCTCGTGCGCCGTCCGGTGAATCTCGATCCACTTGTGACCATTTGCCTTGTGTTCGCACAGTTGGTCGCGGACTTCGGGATGAAAGATCTCTGCTCCCCCACCCGGTAAGCTGCCCATGCCGGCGTCGCGGAGGTCGTTGAGAACCCATGCGACGGACTTCTTCGTCAAAAACTCAAACCAGTTGATTTCGACCGCGGTCCAGCCTTTCAGGTGCAAGCGAGGAAATTGATCGTGAAGCATCGACAGGATGCCGCGATACCACTCGTAGGGCTGCTTGTGATGGAGACCGCCAACAATATGCATCTCCGTGCAGCCAGCCTCGGTCGCTTCCTGACCTCGTTCGAGGATCTGCTGCGGGCTCATCAAATATCCGCGCGGGTCCTTCAAGTCGGCGCGAAAAGCGCAGAACCGGCAGCGATAGACGCAGACGTTCGTCGGATTGAGATGTGTGTTGATGTTGTAATAGGCCAGATTGCCGTGCCGACGCGTCCGCACGAAATGTGCTAACTGCCCAATCTCCTGCAAAGGGACATCGGGTTGGAACAAGAACAAGCCGTCATCAAATGAGAGACGCCCCCCCTGCTCCACCGTGTCGCGGATTGAACGCAGACGATCGTGGACTTGCGGCGCAATCATCGGGCAATCAATACTCGAAAGAGGTGGAAACTCGGATCACGGACACCCGCTGCGGACCTGCCAAGCATGGGCCGACCAGAACGAACCTAGTTGGTACCGTAGAAGACCGTGGGCCGACAACTGGTGAACTACGTCAGGCAATCGACGATTCCGGCCGAACAGAGGCCCAGGCTGATCGCCGCATTGACCTGAAAGAAAGCCTGTCCAACGCGGCTCAGATCGACCGGGCTCACCAGCCAGTGTTCGTACGCCAACAGGCCTGTGACGGCCAGCCAAGCCAGCCCATACAGCCATCCCAGACCGAGTTGCGGATGGGTCAGCGGCAAGATGGCCAAAAGTCCCGCCGCGGCAAAATGGAGACGTTCGGCCAGCCGGAGCCCCGCGTCGATCCCCCAACGGGAAGGCAGGCTGTGGAGGCCGGTCTGGCGGTCGAACTCTGCATCCTGGCATGCATAGATGATGTCGAACCCGGCCACCCATAGGGTGACTGCGGCGCCCAAAACGATTGCTGGCCAAAGGTCGGCCGGGTTCGCGATCACTTCCAAACCACGGATCGCGATCCAGGCGCACAGCGGCGCCAAACCCAACGCGAATCCCAGCCACAAGTGCGCCGCGGCTGTGAATCGTTTCGCGTAGCTGTATCCCAGCAAGACGGCCAGCACCGGCGCGGCGGCCACGATGGGCAGCCAGTTGGGCCAGAACATCACGGCACCCACCGAGAAACAAAGTGAAGCGCCGATCACCAGTCCCCACACTTCGCGGCGCGAGATCAGTCCCTGGGGAAGGTGCCGCTGGCGGGTTCGTGGATTCATCCGGTCAAACCGCTCGTCCACCAACCGATTGAACGCCATCGCAGCGGTTCGCGCGGCCACCATGCAGAGCAAGATTGCGCCTAACGGTCGGATGCTGAACGAGGGCGACGTCCCATCGCGGAGCGGAACATGCCAGGCGAGGACGGCTGCAAACAAGGCAAACGGTAGCGCGAATACCGTATGACTGAACCGCACCAACTCCAGAGCATGGCGGATGCGGAGCTTCCAGCCGGGTCCAGCCGCTGTCTGGCTCATCGCGGCTTCCGTCCTTCGTAGTACGTGGCGATCCCTCCCGTCAGCGGCTGATGATGGACGTCCACGAGACCGACTTGCGTCATCAAGCGGCAAAGGTCGGGTCCGCTGGGAAACTCACGCACCGATGCGGGAAGGTAATGGTAAGCCGATCGATCATTCCGCGCCAGTTGTTGTCCAACTCGGGGAAGCACGCTGCGAAAATACCATTGGTACAACGAGCGCAATCCGGGCCAGTGTGGCTGCGAAAACTCCAGCACGACGACATGGCCATCCGGTCGGCAGACACGAGCCATTTCGGCCAGACCGCGGTTCGTATCGGCGACGTTTCGCAATCCAAACGCGACCGTGACCGCCTGGAAAGTGTCATCGGCAAAGGGCAAAGCCTGCGCGTCGGCTTCGATGAACTGGATCGTCCTTCGACCACGCCGGGCCTTTTGATCGGCTATCGAGAGCATCGGGCGGCAGAAATCCGCACCGATAACCGCCGCACGCCCCGCCAGCCGCCGATCAATCGCAAGAGCCAAATCGCCCGTGCCCGTGCATACATCCAGCACGGGCCATCCGTCACTCAGCTTCAGGCGGTCCACAGTACGCCGCCGCCAGTAGCGATCGACCTGCATCGAAAGGAGGTGATTCAGCAGGTCATACCGCGGGGCAATCTGACCGAACATCTCGCGGACCCGGCTCCCCGATTTGTCGACAGCCGGCGGAACCGCGGAACGCGCGTCCGACTTCCGTTCTTCGGCGGAGTGGCTTGATGATTCAGAGACGGCCATGAAGATTTTCGTTGCGTCAGGTATGAAGCGGCGTGCACTCAATCCCAAGTCGGTCAGCCTGCCTCGTTTTCTTCCCCGCAGTC
>Ga0114939_10001574_pt1 | contig 17900 bp, 14 predicted proteins | sample AshMeaCrysSpring_FD_87196 | JGI IMG/M metagenome (GOLD analysis project Ga0114939, IMG submission 87196) | Groundwater microbial communities from Big Spring, Nevada to study Microbial Dark Matter (Phase II) - Ash Meadows Crystal Spring | ecosystem: Environmental > Aquatic > Deep subsurface >...
CCCAGGCTCGCAGGCGGTGTCGAAGCCGGCGCCGATGGCCTGCGTCGCGTAATGGCGCGCAAGCCCATCGCTGGCGAACGCATGCCCGCTGCCGCGGAATACGTTGCGCGGGATCTGGTCGAGCAGGATCAGCAGCGCCAATGCGCCTTCGGCATCGCCCATCCAGTGCCCGAAGTCGCGGCGCGCCGCGGCGTGGTGCGCATCGAGGAACCGTTCGCGGCATTCGGCGTCGAACGCATCGGCGCCACGGAACCACTGCTCGATGCCGGCGTCGCGCCAGAAACCGACGACATCGGCGGGCGTGGTCATTCGTCGAACCTCAGGTGCCGCACCGACTTGCCATGGCGGCGGATCAGGCGCAGCGCCTCGATGCCGACCCTGATGTGGTTCTGCACGTATTCGGCCGAGACCTTGGCATCGCTGGCCTCGGTCTTCACGCCTTCCGGGATCATCGGCTGGTCGCTGACCAGCAGCAGCGCACCGCACGGGATGCGGTTGGCGAAGCCGGCGGCGAACACGGTGGCGGTCTCCATGTCGATCGCCATGCAGCGCATCGCCCGCAACTTTTCCTTGAACGCCTCGTCGTGTTCCCAGACCCGGCGGTTGGTGGTGTAGACGGTGCCGGTCCAGTAGTCCAGCTCCATGTCGCGGATGCTGGTGGAGATCACCCGCTGCAACGCGAACGCGGGCAGCGCGGGCACCTGTGGCGGCAGGTAGTCGTTGCTGGTGCCTTCGCCGCGGATGGCCGCGATCGGCAGCACCAGGTCGCCGAGCTGGTTCTTTTTCTTCAGGCCGCCGCACTTGCCCAGGAACAGCACCGCCTTGGGCATGACCGCGGACAGCAGGTCCATCATGGTCGCCGCGTTGGGGCTGCCCATGCCGAAGTTGATCATGGTGATGCCATCCGCGGTGGCGCTGGGCATCGGCCGGTCCAGGCCGACCACCGGGGCGCCGGTCATCTCCGAGAAATGGCCGAGGTAGCCGCCGAAGTTGGTCAGCAGGATGTGCTCGCCGAAGCCGTCCAGCGGCACCCCGGTGTAGCGCGGCAGCCAGTTGTCGACGATCTCGTGCTTGTCCTTCATGCCTGCTCCACGTGTTCGCTAGCGCTGCAGTTTCCCACGGCCCATGACCTCGGTCATGTGGCGCGGCGCCGCGGCGCGGGTTACGGTTCGTCATCGCACGCCATGTGCCGGGGAAACCAGAATGTCGAAACCGTTGACCGCCGCGCTTGCGGCGGCGCTCACTGGCGGTGTGCTGCTGGCGGGTTGCGCCAGTGCGCCGTCGAAGCCCGCCACCACCGACGCCAAGCCCGATGCAGGCTTCGCCGCCGATCCGTACCCGAGCACCTACCGGCGGGTGATGTCGCCGCCGGTGCTGCTGCAGGGCGCCACCGTGCTCACCGGGACCGGCGCCCGCCTGGACGGCGCCGACGTGCTGCTGCGCGACGGCAAGGTCGCCGCGGTCGGCACCGGCCCCGACGTCCCCGCGGACGCAGTGCGGGTGGACGCCACCGGCAAGTGGATCACGCCGGGCATCATCGACATCCACTCGCACCTGGGCGTGTATCCCAGCCCCGGCATGAGCGCGCACAGCGACGGCAACGAAGCGACCGCGCCGGTGACCTCGCAGGTCTGGGCGGAACACTCGATCTGGCCGCAGGATCCCGGCTTCCACGCCGCGCTGGCCGGTGGCGTGACCTCCCTGCAGATCCTGCCGGGCAGCGCCAACCTGATCGGCGGCCGCGGGGTGACGGTGAAGAACATCTCCGCGATCACCTACCAGGGCATGAAATTCCCGGGCGCGCCGTGGGGCCTGAAGATGGCCTGCGGCGAGAACCCGAAGCGCGTGTATGGGCAGAAGGGCGGCCCCTCGACGCGGATGGGCAACATCGCCGGCTACCGCGCGGCCTTCGCCGATGCCGCCGAATACATGAGGAAGCGCACCGAGGCAGCCGGCAAACCGGAAGGGCCCGGCAAGCGCGACCTCAAGCTGGACACCCTGGCCGGCGCGATCAACGGCGACATCCGGGTCAACATCCACTGCTACCGCGCCGACGAGATGGCGATCATGCTCGACCTGGCGAAGGAATTCGGCTTCAAGATCAGCGCCTTCCACCACGGCGTGGAGGCCTACAAGCTGGCCGACCGGCTGGCTGCGGAAGGCGTGTGCGGCGCGCTGTGGGCCGACTGGTGGGGCTTCAAGATGGAAAGCTTCGACGGCATCCAGGAGAACATCGCCCTGGTCGACCGTGCGCCGGGCGGCTGCGCGATCGTGCATTCGGATTCGGATGAAGGCATCCAGCGCCTCAACCAGGAGGCGGCGAAGGTGATGGCGAATGCGCAGCGCGTCGGCATCAGCATCGCGCCGGAACACGCGATCCGCTGGATCACCCAGAACCCGGCCAAGGCGATGGGCATCCTCGACCAGACCGGCACCCTGGAGGCCGGCAAGATGGCCGACGTGGTGCTGTGGAGCGGGAACCCGTTCAGCAGCTATGCGCAGGCCGAGCAGGTGTACGTGGATGGCGCGCGCCTTTACGACCGGCGCGATCCATCCCGGCAGCCCAGGTCGGATTTCATGCTGGGACAGGACCTGGTGCGCGGGGGCGTGCAATGAGGCGCCTGGCCCTGGTCGCGGCGCTGCTCGCCGCAAGCGGCATCGCCTCCGCGCAGGACGTGCTGATCCGCAATGCCACCGTGCACACCGCCGGTGCGCGCGGCACCCTGCAGGCAACCGACGTGCTGGTCCGCAACGGCCGCATCGCCGGCATCGGCAGCGGCCTGCAGGCCGGCGGCGCGGCCGTGGTGGAGGCGCAGGGACGCCCGCTGACGCCCAGCCTGTTCGGTGGCGTCACCGATATCGGCGTGGAGGAAGTCTCGGGCGAATCGGCGACCGTCGATGCCACCCTGGCGCTGGGCGCGAATGCCGCCGACATGCAGGTGCGCCCGGAATTCGACGTGACCCTCGCCTACAACCCGGAATCGGTGCTGGTGCCGGTGGCGCGGGTGGAGGGCATCGGATGGACCCTGCTGTCGGCGGGCACGCGTGCCGGCGGTTCCTTCATCGGCGGCCAGGGCGGCACGGTCCGCTTGGACGGCAGCCTGGACCCGATCGGCCCGCGCGTGCTGTTCGTGAGCCTGGGCGGCGATGCCGCGTCGCTCAGCGGCAGTTCGCGCGCGGCGCAGTGGATGCTGCTCGACCAGCTGGTCGACGAGGTGCGCGGGCGTATCCCGCAGGACTCGCGGTTCGCCCTGCTCACGCCCGCCGGACGCGCTGCACTGTCGAAGTACATCGGCGGTGGCGGGCGGGTGGTGGTGCGCATCCAGCGCGCCGCCGACATCGTCCGCCTGCTGCGCTGGTCGAAGCAGCGTGGGGTCAACATCGCCCTGCTCGGCGCGGCCGAAGCCTGGAAGGTCGCGCCGCAGCTCGCGGCCGCGAAGGTGCCGGTGTTCGTCAACGCGCTGGCCAACCTGCCGGCGGATTTCGACGAGCTCGGCGCCACCCTGGAGAACGCCGCGCGGCTGCATGCGGCGGGCGTGCGCGTGTCCTTCGCGCAGGCGGGCGATGCCTCGCACAACGCGCGCAAGATCCGCCAGCTGGCGGGCAACGCGGTGGCCAACGGCCTGCCGTGGGACGCCGCGCTGGCCGGGCTGACCTCGGTGCCGGCCAGCGCCCTCGGCGTCGGCAACGAGCTCGGCACGATTACCGTGGGCCAGCGCGCGGACCTGGTGCTGTGGAGCGGCGATCCGCTCGATGTCGCCCACGTCGCCCAGCAGGTCTGGCTGGATGGCCGCGCGATCCCGATGCGTTCGCGCCAGACCGAGTTGCGCGACCGCTACCTGCGCAGCCCGGCACCTGCCGACGCGGGCGGCCTGCCGCGCGCCTATCCAGGCGACACGCGCTGACGTTCGTTCAATCCGGCCCCCGCCGCGCGGCGTACGCTGGCGGCGGGGCATGGGGTCCAGGGGGACGCGACATGATGTTCGAAGGCATCAACTGGCTGGCGGTCCTGGTGGCGGCGGTGTCCGCCTTCCTGCTTGGCGGCCTCTGGTACGGACCGCTGTTCAAGGACGCGTGGTGCCGCGAGAACGGCATCGATCCCGGCGCGCCGCCGAAGGGCCACCCGGACAAGGTGTTCGGCACCGCCTTCGTCGCCGCACTGGTCGCGGCCGCCGCGTTCGCGATCATCCTGCGCCCGGAGCCGCCGCTGTTCATCGCCCTGCATGCGGGCTTCCTCACCGGCCTGGCCTACGTGGCGATGAGCTTCGGCATCAACTACGCCTTCGCCGGCCGCAGCTTCAGGTTGTGGCTGATCGACGGCGGCTATCACACCCTGCAGTTCACCCTGTACGGACTGATCCTGGGGATGTGGCACTGACCGCCGGCGCATCGCAGGCAGGGCAGGTTGCTGGCGCACGGTGAGCGGAAACCCCAACCCGGTCGCACTTCCCGCAACGACTATGCCGCTTTGCCACATGCAACCGCGCCGGAGTTGCGGTACGTTCGGCTGACTTAACCGGGGGGTCGGGGGACGATATGCGCATAGGCATCGTGGTGGATTCGGCATGCGACGTGCCGAGCGATTTCATCGAACGGGAGAACATCACCATCCTGCCGGTGACCGTACAGATCGGGAACGCGGTCCTGGCGGACATGCGCAACGAGGAAGCGACGCTCAACTTCCTCACCGGCGACACCGCGGCGCAGGCCTACAACGCCGAGACCACGCCGTACACCGTGCAACAGGTGCATGACCTGTTCCTGGGCCGGCTGGTGCTGGATTACGACTACGTGTTCTGCATCTGCACCACGCGCTCGCGCAGCGGCATCTTCGACAACGCGCAGCAGGCCAGCTTCACCATCCTCAACGACTACAAGCCGGTGCGCGCGGCGGCGGGCAATGCCACCCCGTTCTCGCTGCGGGTGATCGACAGCCAGAACGTGTTCGCGGCGGTGGGCGTCATGGCGGTGGAAGCCGCGCGCCTGCGCGCGGCAGGCGAAGGCGCGCCGAAGATCCGCTCGCGGCTGGAGCACCTCGCGCTCTACACGCAGGGCTACATGGTGCCGCCGGACCTGCACTACTTCCGCAAGCGGATCAACAAGCGCGGCGACAAGAGCGTGAGTTTCCTGAGCGCGGCGCTGGGCACCGCGCTCGACATCAAGCCCATCCTGTACTGCAACCGCGGCGACACCGGGCCGGTCGGCAAGGTCAAGGGCTTCAACACGGCGGCCGAGAAGCTGTTCGACTTCGCCGGCAGCCGGGTGCGCGCCGGCCTGATGACGCCGACGATGTGCCTGAGCTTCGGCGGTGAGCTCGAGGGCATGCGCGCGCTGCAGGGCTACCAGCGCCTGCGCGACACCTGCGCGGAGTACAACGTCGAGGTGTTCGAAAGCGTGATGAGCCTGTCCGGCATGGTCAACGTGGGCCAGGGTGCGCTGGTCGTCGGCTTCGCCGCCGAGCCGGCCAAGTTCGAGGCGTGACCACGCCGCGCTAACACCTGCCGCTTAGGCTATGCGCTTCGCCACGACGACGGAGCGCACATGCCGACGCGCTACTACATCAGCCTCCCCGATCCCGCGCGAGCGCGCGGGCACGATCCAGCACTCGCCTTCCGTGCCCAGGGTGCCGAGGGGCTGGCCGCCGAACTGCAGGAGGCGCTTCGCACCGATTCGCTGTTCCAGCGCTGGCGCGCCGGCCAGGACGAACCCGACGAGGTCGATCCGGGACTGGGCGCGGCCGATGCCCAGGCCACCGTCAACGGGCGCCAGGACGATCTGCACATCGACCTGGTGGTGACCACCTCGCTTGCTTCTTCAGTATTGCGCCAGCGGCTGGGCCTGCTGGCCGGCAAGGGCTGGCAGCTGCGCGATGTCACTGCGGCCTGAAGCACGCTGGCGGCGGGCCCGCGCGACCGGCGCAACCACCGCCGGCATGCCCGCGAGGGCGCCTACGCGTCCATCGCCCTCGCATGATGGGCGATGTGCTCGCCGATGAAACTGGCCATGAAGTAGTAGCTGTGGTCGTGGCCGGGCTGCATGCGCAGGACCAGCGGATGGCCCGCTGCAGCGCAGGCGGCCTGCAGCAACTCGGGCTGCAGTTGCGCGTGCAGGAACTCATCGGCGTCGCCCTGGTCGACCAGCAGCGGCAGCCGTTCGGGTGCGGACGCCACCAGCGCGGTCGCGTCGTATGCCTGCCACGCCTGCCGATCCTCGCCCAGGTAGGCGGCGAACGCCTTCTGGCCCCACGGCACCCGTGACGGCGCGACGATCGGCGAGAACGCGGACACGCTGCGATAGCGCCCGGGGTTGCGCAACGCGATGACCAGCGCGCCATGTCCGCCCATCGAATGCCCGCTGATCGCGCGCGCATCGGTGACCGGGAAATTCGCTTCGATGAGCGCAGGCAACTCGTCGACCACGTAATCGTGCATCCGGTAGTGCGCTGCCCACGGCGCCTGGGTGGCGTTGACGTAAAAGCCGGCGCCCTTGCCGAGTTCGTAGCCGTCCGCATCCGCCACGTCGTCGCCGCGCGGGCTGGTGTCGGGGCAGACGATCGCGATGCCGTGCTCGGCCGCATACCGCTGCGCGCCGGCCTTGGTGATGAAGTTCTGCTCGGTGCAGGTCAGGCCCGACAGCCAGTACAAGACCGGCACCGGGCCGTCCGCGGCCTGCGGCGGCAGGTAGGTCGCGAACCGCATCGTGCAGCCGAGCGTGGCCGATGCATGCTCGTACACATCCTGCCAGCCGCCGAAGCAGGCGCGGTGTTCGACACGTTGCATCAGAAGTGCACCACGCTGCGGATCGACTTGCCTTCGTGCATCAGCTCGAAGGCGTCGTTGATGTCGTCCAGCCCCATCGTGTGGGTCACGAACGGGGCGAGCTCGATGTCGCCGCGCATCGCGTCCTCCACCATGCCCGGCAACTGGCTGCGGCCCTTCACCCCGCCGAAGGCGGTGCCCATCCACTTGCGCCCGGTCACCAGCTGGAACGGGCGCGTGCTGATTTCCTGCCCCGCGCCGGCCACGCCGATGATCACCGACTGCCCCCAGCCACGATGCGCGCATTCCAGCGCCGCGCGCATCACGTTGACATTGCCGATGCACTCGAAGCTGTGGTCCACGCCCCAGCCGGTCATTTCGACCACCACCTGCTGGATCGGCTTGTCGTGGTCCTTCGGGTTGATGCAGTCGGTGGCACCGAACTGTTTCGCCATCTCGAACTTGGACGGATTGGTGTCGATCGCGATGATCCGCCCGGCCTTGGCCTGGCGCGCGCCCTGGATCACTGCCAGGCCGATCCCGCCGAGCCCGAACACCGCCACCGAATCGCCCGCCAGCACCTTCGCCGTGTTGTGGACCGCGCCGATGCCGGTGGTCACGCCGCAACCGAGCAGGCAGACGTGCTCCGGGTTGGCATCAGGGTTCACCTTGGCCAGCGAGACCTCGGCGACCACGGTGTATTCGCTGAAGGTCGAGCAGCCCATGTAGTGGTACAGCGGCCGGCCTTCGTAGGAGAAGCGCGAGGTGCCGTCCGGCATCACGCCCTTGCCCTGCGTCGCGCGCACCGAGGTGCACAGGTTGGTCTTGCCGGACTTGCAGAACAGGCACTCGCCGCATTCGGCGGTGTACAGCGGGATCACGTGGTCGCCGGGCTTCACCGAGGTCACGCCCTCGCCGACTTCGACCACGATGCCCGCGCCCTCGTGGCCCAGCACCACCGGGAACAGGCCTTCCGGATCGTCGCCACTGAGGGTGAAGGCATCGGTATGGCAGACGCCGGTGTGGGTGATCCGCACCAGCACTTCGCCGGCGCGCGGCGGTTCGACGTCGATCTCGACGATCTTCAGCGGTTCGCCTGCGGCGAAGGCGACGGCGGCGCGTGATTTCATGAGGGGCCCCAGGGTCGATGCAGGCCCGCATGATAATCCGCTGGCCGGGCTCACCCGGTGTTCTGGATGCCCGCCGCGATGCCGTTGACGGTGGCGGTGAGCGCGCGCAACAGGCCTGCGTCCTCGCGGTTGCCGGCGCGCCAGCGCTGCAGCAGGTCGACCTGCAGCAGGCTGATCGGGTCCACGTAGGGATTGCGCAGGCGGATCGACAGCCGTAGCCGGTAGTCGTCCGCCAGCAATTCGTCGCGCTGCTTGATCGCCAGGATCGCCTCGCGGGTGCGCTCGAACTCGTCGGCGATGGCGGAGAAGAACGCCCCATGCAGGTCGCCGGACATCCGCGAGTAACGCTCGAAGATGTCGATGTCCGATTTCGCCATCAGCATCTCGACATCGTCGATCATCGCCGCGAAGAACGGCCAGTCGCGGGCCATGTCCGCCATCGTGTCGAGGCCATGCGCCTCGATGCCGTGGCGCAATGCGGTGCCCACGCCATACCACCCGGTCAGCCCGGAGCGGTTCTGCGACCAAGCGAACACCCACGGGATCGCGCGCAGCGCCTGCGGCGGGGTTGGACCAGCATCCCCGGCGGTACCGCCCTCGCGCCGACGCGACGGCCGCGAGCCGATCCGCAGTTGCTCGATCACGTCGATCGGGGTGGCGGCGCGGAAATACGCGGGGAAATCGGCGCGCTCATGCACCAGCGCCCGGTAGTGCGCGCGCGACACGCCGGCGAGTTCCGCACCGATCGCGCGCCAGCCCTCCTCGCGCGGCTCCGGCGGGCGCGGGCGCAGGCTGGCGCGCAGGACCGCGCCGGTCATCTGCTCCAGGTTGCGCAAGGCCAGCGCGCGGATCCCGTACTTGCGATGGATCACCTCGCCCTGCTCGGTGACGCGCATGCGCCCATCCACCGAGCCGCGCGGCGCGGCGATGATCGCGCGCTCGGTCTTGCCACCACCACGGCTCACCGAGCCGCCGCGCCCGTGGAAGAACACGATGCCGATGCCGGCTTCGCGCGCCAGCTCCAGCAGTTCCACCTGCGCGCGCTGCAGCGCCCAGCGCGAGGCCAGCAGGCCACCGTCCTTGGCGCTGTCGCTGTAGCCCAGCATCACCGTCTGCCGCATGCCACGGCTGGCGAGATGCGTGCGATACACCGGATCCGCGAACAGCGCGCGCATCACCCCGGGCGCCGCCTGCAGGTCGTCCACGGTCTCGAACAGCGGGGCGACGTCCAGCGGCACCGCATCGGCTTCCACGCAGCCGGCGATGCGTGCCAGCGCCAGCACCGCCAGCGCGTCGGCGGCGCTGCGGCTCATGCTGATGATGTACGGGCCGAACGCGTGTTCGCCCAGCGTGCGGCGCAACGCATGCACGCTGCGGAACACCTCCAGCATGCCCTGCGCGGGCGTGGCGTCGACCGCCGCCGGCGCGGCCCCGGCAATCAGTGCGTGCAGCCGCTCGAGGCGCGCATCCAGCGGCAATCCCGCCCAGTCGATCCCGCCCTCGAGCACGGCGAGCGCCTCGTCATGCGCCGCGGAATCCTGGCGCAGGTCCAGTGCGGCCATGTGGAAGCCAAAGGTCTTCGCCCGCCACAACACACGCTGCAGGGCGAAGCGCCCGGCATGCTCGCCGCGATGCGCGGCCAGGCTGGCGTCGATCAGTTCAAGGTCGTCGATGAAGGCGGCCGCATCGGGATAGCCGCCCGCGCTGCCGGCCCCGGTCGCCTGCAGGCGCGCGCGCATCGCCCACAGCAACTGCCGGTAAGGCATGTCGGCCAGCCGCGGGCGCGAGCGCACCGCGCCTTCCGGGAACAGCGCGCGATGGGCGGCGGCGCGGATCTCGATGGCGGCATCGAAGCCGATCCGCTCGCGGCTCTGGGTCAGGCTGTCGCCGAGCGCGCGCAGGTCGGCCAGGTAACAGGACAGCGCGAGTGCGCGTTGCGCCGCCAATGCGTCGCCCACGGTGCCGGCACCGACGTTCGGATTGCCGTCCATGTCGCCGCCGACCCAGGTCCCGAAGCGCAGCAGCGGCGGCAACGCGATGCGCGTGCCGTACACCGCCTCCACGGCATCGGCGAGCACTTCGTAGAACACCGGCACCACCCGGTACAGCACGGAGGACAGGTAGAAGCCGATGTGCTCGACCTCGTCCGCCACGGTGGGCTTGTGGGCAGGCGCTTCGCTGGTTTGCCAGGCGGTGGTCAGCGATTGCCGGATGCGCGCGGCATCGGCGCCGCGTTCGGGCGGGGTGCGGGTGCGGTCGATGTCGGCGACCAGGCGCTCGACCACCGTGCGTTCCTTCAGCAGCAGGGCGCGGCGGATCGCCTCGGTGGGATGCGCGGTGAACACCGGTTCGATGCGCATGCCCTGCAGCAAGGCCTGCAGCTCCGCCAGTTCGACGCCGGCCTCGCGCAGGTCGCCCAGCACCGCCTGCAGGCTGCCCGGCTGCGGCTGGTCGCCCTGTCGCTGGTAGTCGCGGCGGCGACGGATGCGATGCACCCGCTCGGCCAGGTTGGTCGCCCCGAAATATGCCGCGAATGCGCGCACCAGCGCCTCCGCATCGGCCAGCGGGACATCCGCCAACCGCGCCGCCAGTGCATCCACCGGCTCGCCCTGCTCGCGCCGCGCGATGGCGATGCGCCGCACCTGCTCCACCTGCTGCAGGAACGCCGGCGATACCTGTTCGGCCAGCATCTCGCCGACCATCGCGCCCAGCCGGCGGACGTCGTCGCGCAGCAGCGCATCGGTCCCGGCGAATTCGAGCTGCTCGCGCAGCGGGCTGGCACTCGGTGTCATCGCTGCAGGCTAGCGGGTTTCATGCGGCAGTGCAGCAATGGTTTCCGCTGTGACTTTCGCCGCCGCGGGCTGGCCGCTGCGGCGCGCCCGGAGCGTTGGCAACAACATCCGACGCGCCACCGCCAGCAGGAGCACGCACCCATGCCGAGGATCCTCGCGCCCGCCCTTGCCTGCCTGCTGGTCGCCTGCGGCGCTCCCGCACCGAAGCCCGCATCCGTGGCTTCTTCGTCGCTACCTCCGCTGTTCGATGACGTCGGCGAACTCCATCGCGACATCGGCAGCAAGGTGCCGGGCACGCAGCGCTACTTCGACCAGGGCATGCGCATGGCCTATGGCTTCAACCACGAGGCCGCCGGCCGCGCCTTCGCGGAAGCCGCGCGGCTCGATCCTGCGTGCGCAATCTGCGTCTGGGGCCAGGCGCTGGTGCTGGGGCCCAACATCAACCTGCCGATGGATCCGGCCACGGCGAAGGACGCCACCACACTGGCACGGCGCGCGATGCAATTGGCAGTGCATGCCAAGCCCGCCGATCGCGCGTTGATCGAGGCCCTGTCGGTTCGCTACAGCGATCCGGCACCTGCAGACCGCAAGCCGCTGGATATCGCCTATGCCAACGCCTTGGGCGAGGCGGCCGCGCGGTTCCCCGGCGACGACGACATCGCCACCCTGCATGCCGAAGCGCTGATGGACCTGACGCCATGGTCGTACTGGACCGCCGAAGGCCAGCAGACCGAATACACGCCACGCATCCTCGACGCGCTCGAGCGCGTGCTCGCGCGCAACCCGCGCCACATCGGCGCGATGCATTACTACATCCATGCCACCGAGGCCTCCAACACGCCCGAGCGCGCGCTCCCGTATGCCGACGCACTCGCCGCGCTCGCCCCCGGCTCCGGCCACCTGGTGCACATGCCGGCGCATACCTACATTCGCGTCGGGCGCTACCACGATGCCACCCTCACCAACTTCGCCGCCACCACCGCGGACAAGGCATTCCTGAGTGTTTGCCGCGGCAGCAACGGCGTGTATCCGTTGGGCTACGTGCCGCACAACTGGCATTTCGCAGCGATGACCGCCGGCCTGACCGGCTCGCGCACGCTTGCGAAGCAGGCGGCCGAACAGACCGCGGCGCGCGCCGATCGCGCGATGATGGGCGCGCCACCGATGGAATTCATGCAGCTGTTCGTGGTCTCGCCGCTGCTGACCCGGGTCCGCTTCGGTGACTGGGAGGGCATCCTGACCGAGGATCCGCCCGCGTCCGAGCCGCCGTTCCCGGCTGCGATCCGCCACTTCGCACGCGGCATGGCGCATGCCCGCACCGGCAAGCTGCAGGACGCGGCGCGACATGCCGATGCCTTGCACACGATCGCGCGGGATCCGGCAACCGCGAAGGTCAACTTCGGCATGAACACCGCCGATGTCGTGCTGCGGGTGGCCGATTCGCTGTTGCGCGGCGAATTGCTGCGCACACGGGGGCGCACGCCCGAAGCGCTGGTCGCCTTGCGCGAAGCCGCGGCCGCCGAAGACCTGATCCACTACAACGAACCGTCGGATTGGCCGCTGCCGGTGCGCTGGTACCTCGGCGCGGCGCTGCTGGAAGCGGGCGATGCACGCGGGGCGGTCGAGGCGTACCGGCAGGACCTGAAGACCTATCCGGGCAACGGCTGGTCGCTGGCCGGACTGGCCCGGGCACAGCGCGCGCTTGGCGACAACGCTGGTGCCGCCGACAGCGAGCGCCGCCAGGCCGCGGCCTGGCAATGGGCGGATGCGCCGCTGACCGCGTCGCGCTACTGACTCAGTACGCGAACTCGCGAAACACCGGATCCACGCTGCCGTGCCACTCGCCGTGGAACAGCGCGAGCTTGCGCTCGGCCGGGGTCTCGCCGGCCTCGGCGATTTCCATCAGCGGCTCGAGGAAGCCGGATTCGTCGACGCCGCAGCTGTCCGCGCGCGCGCGGCGGCGCAGGCCGGCGTGCGAAATCTTCAAGGCTTCGATCGCAATGTCGCGCAGCGTTCCATCACGGAACGGCGCCTTCAGCGCCAGCTCCGGCACGTTGTCGCGCAATGCGTTGCGCTCGGCCATCGAGAAATCCTTGACCAGGTCCCATGCAGCATCGAGCGCGGTGTCGTCGTACAACAAGCCGACCCAGAACGCCGGCAGCGCGCACAGGCGATTCCATGGACCGCCGTCGGCACCGCGCATTTCCAGGAACTTCTTCAGCCGCACTTCCGGGAAGGCGGTGGTCATGTGGTCGTTCCAGTCGCGGATGGTCGGCAGCGTGCCGGGCAGCACGTCCAGTTCGCCGCGCATGAACCTGCGGAACGATTTGCCGCTGGCATCGATGTATTCGCCGTCGCGATAGGAGAAGTACATGGGTACATCGAGCAGGTAATCGACGTAGCGCTCGTAACCGAACCCATCCTCGAACACGAAGTCGAGCATGCCGGTGCGGTCGCGGTCGGTGTCGGTCCAGATGTGCGAGCGATAGCTCAGGTAGCCGTTCGGCTTGCCGTCGGTGAACGGCGAATCCGCGAACAGCGCGGTGGCGACCGGTTGCAGCGCCAGCGACACCCGGAACTTCTTCACCATGTCCGCCTCAGAGGCGTAATCCAGGTTGACCTGCACCGTGCAGGTGCGGGTCATCATGTCCAGGCCCAGCGTGCCGACCTTCGGCATGTAGGCGCGCATGATCTTGTAGCGGCCCTTGGGCATCCACGGCATCTCGTCGCGCCGCCACTTCGGCTGGAAGCCCATGCCGAGGAAGCCAAGCTGCAGCTCGTCGGCAACCTCGCGCACTTCGCGCAGGTGCCCGCCGACTTCCCGGCAGGTGTCGTGGATGGTTTCGACCGGCGCGCCGGACAGTTCCAGTTGCCCGGCCGGCTCCAGCGTCACCGACGCCAGACCCTTGGTCAGCGCGATGACATGGCCATGTTCCTCGTAAGGCGCCCAACCGAACCGGGTCAGCCCCTTCAGCAATGCCTCGATACCGCGCTCGCCCCCGAAGGTCGGCGGCCGCAGGTCGTCCAGCCGGAAGCCGAACTTCTCGTGCTCGGTGCCGATCCGCCAGGCCTCGATCGGCTTTTCGCCGGACGCCATGACCTCGACCAGTTGTCGATGGTCGGTGATCGGGGTATCGCTGGCGTTGCTGGGTCCGGACATGGAGGGGATCCGCGGGGAATGCGCCAGCATAGCCCGCCGCGCGCGGCCACGGCAGCGAGCCGGCCAGTCCTCAGTGTTCCGGTTGCATACGTATTCCCCGGCCGTTGGATTGTCCCGCAGGCAGCGCGCGCGTAGCCTCGGATCGCACCCAAGACGGCCACCTCCCGATGCGCCTCCTGCTCGCCTGCTGCCTGTGGTTATCCGCGTTCGTGCCGCTCGCGCACGCGGCCCGGATCGAGCGCATCGAACCCGCCAACTGGTGGGTCGGGATGCAGCACAACCGGGTCGAGCTGCTGGTCCACGGCACGGGGATCGGTGCATCGGCGCCACGCCTGTCCCACACCGGCGTTTCCATCGTCGACGTGCAGGGGACCGACAACCCGAACTACCTGTTCGTCACCGTCGAGATCGCCGGCGATGCGAAGCCCGGCAGTGTTGATATCGAGTTCGTCGAAGCCGGCAAGGTGGTCGCGGCACACGCCTGGCGGCTCCACGCGCGCGAACCCGGCTCCGCGCAACGCCGCGGGTTTGACGCGCGCGACGCCATCTACCTCATCACCCCGGATCGCTTCGCCAATGGCGATCCGTCCAACGACAGCGTGGCCGGCATGACCGAGACGGCCAATCGCGCGAATCCGAACGGCCGCCACGGCGGCGACATCGCCGGCATCCGCCAGCACCTGGACTACATCGCCGGCATGGGCTTCACCCAGCTGTGGCCGACGCCGATGCTGGAGAACAACCAGCCCGCGTACTCCTACCACGGCTATGCGATCACCGATCTGTACCGCACCGACCCGCGGATGGGCAGCAACGAGGAGTTCCGTGCGCTGTCGCGCGAGGCGAAGGCGAAGGGCGTCGGCATCGTCATGGATGTGGTGCTCAACCACATCGGCTCGAAGCACTGGTGGATGCGCGACCTGCCGGCACGAGACTGGATCAACAACGGTGCGAAGTTCGCGCCGACCAACCATCGCCGCACCACCATCCAGGATCCGCATGCGGCACCGGCGGACCGCGCAGCGTTCACCGATGGCTGGTTCGTGGATGCGATGCCCGACCTCAACCAGCGCAACCCGCGCCTGGCGCGCTACCTGATCCAGAACACCCTGTGGTGGATCGAATACGCGGGCCTGTCCGGCATCCGCGAGGACACCTTCGGCTACGCCGATGCCAGCTTCCTCAGCGCCTGGGGCAAGGCCGTGCTGGACGAGTACCCGAACTTCACGATGGTCGGCGAGGAATGGAGCATCAACCCCGCGGTGGTCGCGCACTGGCAGCGCGGCAAGCACAACCGCAGCGGCCACGTGCCCTGCATGCCCAGCATGATGGACTTCCCGGCGCACATCGCACTGCGCACCGCACTGACGCAACCCGAAGGCTGGGAGACCGGCTGGATCGGCCTGTACGAGATGCTGGCGAACGATTTCCTGTATCCGGATCCGGATGCACTGGTGGTGTTCGCCGAAAACCACGACACCCCGCGCCTGCTGGCACAGGTCGATGGCGACCTGGCCACCTGGCAACTTGGCATGGCCTGGCTGGCGACCGTGCGCGGCACACCGCAGTTCTACTACGGCTCGGAAGTGCTGCTGCGCGGTCCGAAGGAGCGCAACGACGGCCTGCTGCGCGCGGACATGCCCGGCGGCTGGGCCGGCGATGCCGCGGATGCCTTCACCGGCAAAGGCTTGAGTGCCGCGCAACGCGAGGCGCAGGACTACACCCGCGCGCTCTTCACTTGGCGCAAGCGCACCCCGCTGTTGCACACCGGCAAGCTGGTGCACTTCGCGCCGCAGGATGGCGTGTACGTGTACGTCCGCCACAACGCCGGCAAGGCGGTGCTGGTGGCGCTCAACAAGAACGAAACGGCGACATCGCTGGCGCTGGAACGCTTCGATGCCTTCCTGCATGGGCGCGGCGCGCGGGAGGCGCTGACCGGCAAACCGGTGGCCCTGGGCAAGACTCTTGAACTGCCGGGAACATCAGCGACGTTGCTCGAAATCGAGTAGCCACTTCGCGCCGCCGAGACCGCCGGGCGAATCGCTGCGCGGCTCGAAATGCCGCTACGCGATTCGCCCGGCGGTCTCGGCGGCACTGCGAGGACGTGGGACCTAGATCTCCAGCCAGCCCGCCACGACCGAACGCAGTTCATCCACGCCCTGCTTGGTCTCGCCGGAGAAGCCCTGCACGCTGACGCTGTCGCCGTAGGTGGCGGACAGGTCCTTGCGCACCGCCTGCACGGTGTTCATCGCCGCCCCGCGCGAGAGCTTGTCGGCCTTGGTCAGCAGGGCGTGCGCGGGCAGGCCGCGGCGCATCGCGTAGCCGATCATCGAGCGGTCGTAGTCCTTCAGCGGATGGCGGATGTCCATCACCACCACCAGCCCGGCCAGCGCCATCCGGCTGCCGAAATAGCCGTCCAGGAACGCCTGCCAGTGCGCCTGCAGGTCCTGCGGTACCTTGGCGTAGCCGTAGCCCGGCAGGTCGACCAGGTACTTGCCCTCGTGCGGCGGCAGACCGAAATACACCAGCTGCTGGGTGCGGCCGGGGGTCTTGGAGACCCGCGCCAACGCATTGCGCCCGCACAGCGCGTTCAACGCCGAGGACTTGCCGGCATTGGAACGGCCCGCGAAGGCCACCTCGCGGCCACCGTCCGGCGGCAACTGGCGGTGGGTGTGCGCGGCCAGCAGGTAGTCGGCGCGATTGAAGGGGTTGGGGACGGCCATGGCCATAGAATGACACGTCGCCGCCAGCGGCCGGCCGCAGTGGCACCCTCGCATCCGGCGGCGCAGGTTTGACCACCTAGTGCGGGCCGACCATAATTCGCCGGTTAAGCGGCTTTGCGGCCGCCCCTTCCAGTTGTGGAGTTCCGCATGCGTCTTGCCCGTCTTGGTCTCGTCGGCGCTGCCTGCCTTGCGCTGGCAGCGGTTGCCTACGCCCAGAGCACCCCGGTCGCGGTACCGGACAATGCGCCGGTGCAAGCCGCCCCGCTCGACGACAAGCCCGCGACCTGGGGCGACGCCACCGCCGGCCAGGCCAAGGCCGGCGCCTGCGCGGCCTGCCACGGCCTCGACGGCAATGCCATGCAGCAGAACGCGCCGCGCATCGCCGGCATGCCGGAGCGCTACATCGCCGCCCAGCTCGCGCAGTTCAAGCACGGTGAGCGCACCAGCGGCCTGGCCGCGCTGATGGCCCCGTTCGCCGCCCCGCTCAGCAACCAGGACATGCGCGACCTCGGCGCGTGGTACGCCACCCAGAAGGCGGGTGCCGGCGTCGCCGACGACACCGCCATCGCCGCTGGCCCCAACCAGGGCCTGAAGTTCTACCAGGTCGGCGAGAAGCTGTACCGCGCCGGCGACAGCGCACGCGGCATCCCGGCCTGCCTGGCCTGCCATGGCCCCTCCGGTGCCGGCAATCCCGGCCCGGCCTATCCCGCCGTCAGCGGCCAGCAGTCCGCCTACGTGGCGCGCCGCCTGGAGGAGTACCGCACCGGGACCACCGCCGCCAAGGACGCCACGCAGTTCAACCTGATGGCGCGCGTGGCCAAGCAGCTCACCGACGAGGAAATCCAGTCGCTGGGGAGCTACGTGCAGGGCCTGCACACCCGCACCGCCGGAACTTCCAAGCCCGCAGCGGGTCGCTGAGCTGGCGCACGCTTCATCGGGCATTGAGGCGGACGCTCGCATGCTCGTCCGCCGCCACCCATGCCAAGAGGCCTGATCCGATGCGCGCAACCCTGCTGTCCCCGCTCCTGTCAGCCTGCCTGCTGCTGGTATCCGCGCTCGCGCCGGCGCATGCGCAGCGCGCCGCGCTGGCGGGCCTGACCGAAGGCGTGGACTACGCACTGATCGAAGGCGGCAAACCCTATCGCGCGGTGCCCGGCAAGCTCGAGGTGGCCGAAGTCTTCGCCTACTGGTGCTCGCATTGCGCGACCTTCGCGCCGATGCTGGAGGCGTGGAAGCGCACCCTGCCGAAACACGTGCAGCTGGTGTACGTCCCCAGTGCGCTCGACAAGACGGATGCCTACGCGCGCTTCCATTTCGCGGCGGAAGCCGCCAAGGCC
>Ga0114939_10001575_pt1 | contig 17885 bp, 17 predicted proteins | sample AshMeaCrysSpring_FD_87196 | JGI IMG/M metagenome (GOLD analysis project Ga0114939, IMG submission 87196) | Groundwater microbial communities from Big Spring, Nevada to study Microbial Dark Matter (Phase II) - Ash Meadows Crystal Spring | ecosystem: Environmental > Aquatic > Deep subsurface >...
AGACGAGGTCCGTCCCTGGAATGAGCTTGGCGAAGCCGGCAGGCTCCCGCGAGAGGGACGAGATCAAGCTACCGGCCGCCCCGTAGACTTCGACCAGGTTCGGCAGATAGACGCCGAAGCGCGCGGCCGCCGGATCCAGCGTGAGCGGGCCATAGGCGCAGACCTGCGCATCGTGCCAACCCCGTGCCTTGCCCCACTGGATGGCGACCATGTGATCGGTGAAATGGCGGCCGAAGCCGAGTTCGCCAGCCAGGATCGCCTCGCGCTGCGCGATGCTGCGGGCATGGTCGGAAAGCGCGACCGTATAGGCCAGCGGCGCGGAAGCAGGGGCGTTCATGCAGGCATCCTTGGAAACGGAGCATGCGCATTATGCCGCGCAAGCCGCTGGCGGGGTCGCGCTGGCCTCAGCCGAAGGTGAGCGTGGCGACCACGCCGCGCGATTCGCCCGGGCGCACCTGCACGTCCCAGCCGTACAGCGCGCAGAGGCGGCGCACGATCGACAGGCCGATGCCGCCGCCCTGCGAATGACCGGCGTGGGTGCCGCGATAGCCGCGCTCGAAGAGCTTTGCGGCGTCCTCCGCGCTGAGCCCGGGCCCGGAATCGACCACGTCCACCGCGTTGTCGTTCAGGCGCACGATCACCGCGCCGCTCTGGGTGTACTTCACCGCATTGCCGATCAGGTTGCCCAGCGCCACCGACACCGCCGACTCAGGCGCGTCCACCACCAGCCGGGGCGCGCCTTCCAGCTGCAGCTCCAGCGGCTTGCCGCCAAGCGTCGCGCGATGGCTGTCCAGCAACTGCTGCGCGACCTTCGCGACGTCGCAGGCGCCGACCGCGCGCTCGTTGCGCGAGAGCAGCAGCAAGGCGCTGATCAGGTCGGTGCATTGCTGCTCGGCGCGCTGGATGCGCTGCAGGCGGGCGCGCGTGCGCTCGTCCACGTCGGGCCTGGACAGCAGCAGTTCGACCGCGCCACGGATCACCGCGAGCGGGGTGCGCAGTTCGTGGCTGACGTCGGCGTTGAACTCGCGGTCGCGCTGCACGACGTCGGTCAGGCGTTCCGAATAGTCGTCGAGCGCCCTCGCCAGCTCGCCCACCTCGTCGCGGGCGAAGTGTGGCGCCAGCGCCTCGGGATCGGAACTGTTGCCGCTGCGGCGCAGCCGGCGCGCGAGCTCCGATACCGGCGCCATCACCCGCGAGGCCGACCACCAGCCCAGCAACAGCGAAAACAGGGTAAACACCGGCACCACCACGTATAGCGCGTGCTCGAATTTCTCGGTGCGGCGCACGCTTTCCTGCATGTCGTAGGCGAGGAAGAACCAGGTGTCCGGCGTCTTGCGAACCGCCAGCTTGTAGGCGAATGGCGTGCCGTCCTCGTTGCGGCCGGTGATGGGGTGGATGCCGTCGCCCAGGCTGTACCAATCCGGCTGGTCTTCCTTCAGCGACTCGAATTTCTCCCGCGACACCACCCGCCCGCGCATCTGCTGCACCGGCAGGCCGATCTCGCGGCCGCCGCTGGCGTTGTAGCGCTCCGCATAGGCATTGATGTTGCGGTCCATCAGGTCGGTGATCATGTCCTCCTCGACCCGGCCGCGCACCCAGTTGGTCGCGAACGCGAGCAACAGGGTCAGGCTCAGGCCCAGCAGGGCGAACGACAGGATGATGCGGGTGCGCAGGCGCCGGCGCGCACGAGGTGCGCGGCGACTGGCGCGGCGCGGCCCATGCGAGGGGTCAGCCTTCGGCATCGGGCGGCGCGATCCGGTAGCCGATGCCATGGCGGGTCTGGATCATCGGGATGGCGAAGGGCTTGTCCACCATCGCGCGCAGGCCATGGATGTGCACGCGCAGCGAATCCGAATCCGGCAGCTCTTCGCCCCAGACCCGGGTCTCCAGGTCCTGCCGGGTGACCACGGCGGGCGAGGCTTCCATCAGCGCCTGCAGGATCTTCAGTGCGGTGGGGTTGAGTTGCAGCAGGTTGCCTTCGCGCCGCACCTCCAGCGTGTCCAGGTTGAACTCAAGCTCACCGACATTGAGGATGCGCGCCTGCGGGCCGCGACCGCGGCGCGCCAGTGCATTCAGGCGCACGTCCACTTCCTGCAGCGCGAACGGCTTGATCAGGTAATCGTCGGCGCCGGAGTCGAAGCCGGCCAGCTTGTTCTCCAGCGAATCGCGCGCGGTCAGCATCAGCACCGGAGTCTGCTTGCGGCCCTCACTGCGCAACCTGCGGCAGACCTCCAGCCCATCCATCCCCGGCAGGTTGAGGTCGAGCACGATGGCGTCGAAGTCATGGACCACCGCCAGGTGCAGGCCGGTGACGCCATCGGCGGCGAAGTCCACGGTGTGGCCGCGATCCTCGAGGTAGTCGCCCAGGTTGGCGGCGATGTCGGCGTTGTCTTCGATGACCAGGATGCGCATGCATGTCTTCCTTGTGGCGATGGCCGCGGCGCGGGCTGTGACCGGCGGCGGTGCCCGTGGTTCCCGGATTCTGGCATAGCGCGGACCGCATGGGCCGCAGCGCGCATCCCCATGAACGAAGGCCCAGGCGCGAAACGCCTGGGCCAAGCAAGACTGCCAATGATCACTGTTGCCCTTCGCGGCCACGCCCCGGGAGAGGGAAGCGGGATCGCTGGAGCAAGGTGCGCGCGGCGGGATCAAGAATCCGTCAAATCCGCGTTGCGAGGATGTCTTCGCGCAGGTGCGCCGGTGGCTGCCACGTGCTCGATGATGGCGCCGGCGACATCCACCCCGGTCGCCTGTTCGATCCCCTCCAGCCCCGGCGACGAGTTCACCTCCAGCACCAGCGGGCCGCGCTTGCTGCGGATCAGGTCCACGCCGGCCACGCCAAGGCCCAGTACCCGGGCCGCGCGCACCGCGGTTTCGGTCTCGGCCTTGCTCGCGCGGACCGCCTTGGCCGTGCCGCCGCGATGCAGGTTGGAGCGGAAGTCGCCCTTCGGCGCCTGCCGGCGCATGGCCGCCACGACCCGGTCGCCGACCACGAAGCAGCGCAGGTCGGCGCCCTTTGCCTCGGCGATGAACTCCTGCACCAGGAAATGCGCGTACAGGCCGCGCAGGGTCTCGATGACCCCGCGCGAGGCCGACAGCTTCTCGGTCAGCATCACGCCCGCGCCCTGGGTGCCCTCGTTGAGCTTGATCACGTGCGGGGGCGGGCCGAGCATGGACAGCAGGTCGCCGGTGTCGTCGGGGTTGTCGCCGAACACGGTCACCGGCAGGCCGATGCCCTGCGCGGCCAGCAACTGGTGGCAACGCAGCTTGTCGCGCGCGCGCGCGATCGCCGCCGCGCTGTTCGGGGTGTAGCTGCCCATCAGCTCGAACTGGCGCAGGACCGCGCACCCGTAGCGGGTGACCGAGGCGCCGATGCGCGGCACCACGGCGTGGTAGCCGGCGATATGCGCGCCCTTGTAGTGCATCTCGAAGCCTTCGGTACTGATCCGCATGTAGCAACGCAGCGGATCCAGCACCCGCAGGCTGTGCCCACGCTCACGCGCGGCCTCGACCAGGCGGCGGGTCGAGTACAGCTTGCCGTTGCGCGACAGGATCGCCAGTTTCATGGATTGCGTCTCAGATGCGTCAATCGGGGTGCGGCGTGCCAGGAGGCCGGCGCGGGCGCCGGCGGCGATGCAGGAACGAGCCTGCCGGATCGACCATGAACGTATCGGCCAATGCGGTGCGACCCAACAACAGCGGGAAGCGCATGCCGCAACGATCCGCCAGGTTCATTTCAATTTCGCGTTCGATCCCGGCCAGCCGCAGCGTCGTGTGCACGAACACGCGCAGGGTCCGGTGCCCACCCGAATCGGTGACCATCCGCTCGTCGGCGATGGCGGCCGCAGCCTCCACCTCATCGGCATGCGCACGTGGCAGCAGCGCGAACCCCACCCACGGCATCCCGCCATCGACGAAGCGCCAGTGCCGTTCCACGTGCAGTGCGGAGCTGCGGGCGCCGGTGTCCACCTTCGCCCGCAGGCGTGGCAGGCCAAGCGCCGGCAATGCGGCCCATTCGCGCCAACCGACCCGGATCGCGGTCATCCCTGCTCCTTGCCGCCAAAAGCGAAACGGCGGCATCCCTTCGGATCACCGCCGCCTGCCTGCTTCATCCAACCGGTTCTGGAGCGGGTGATGGGAATCGAACCCACGCTAGCAGCTTGGGAAGCTGCAGTTCTACCATTGAACTACACCCGCGTTCTGGAACTGCACTGCGCGGCAAGTCTATGCCGCCCGCAACAGGCGATCAACGTGCGCCCGCCGGGCGGTCGCGCCTTCCCCCGGTCAGAAGCGGCCGCTGATGGTGATGTACGAGCTGTAGTCGTTGCCGCCCTTCTGCCCCACCGAAATGCTGGTACCGCTGATCACATCCAGACCAAACAGCTGGCTGCGCGCACCGAATGTAAGGGTCCCGTACGTTTCGTCGAATTCAAGGCCCGGCACCGCATACGGCAACGAGCCCGGGATCGACTGGGCCTGGCCGAAGGCATGCTCCGGCGCGTCCTCGAACTCGCGGTCGAAGGTGATCTTGGCGAACGGCGTCAGGTGCTCGGAGAGCGCGAAGCTGCCCTGCCAGCCGACGCTGCCGATCAGCGAATCAAATTCCTGCTCGGGGAAAGCCAGCGACGTCGAGAGCGTCGGTTCGCTCTCGCCATACCCGTCCACCGTGATGCTCTGCGAGAGCAGCGAGGCCACCGGACCATGCGTGAACGCGCCATGGCTGAAGTTCCAGCCAATGCTGCCGCCCAAGGCCAGGTTATCGCCACCCGGGGAACCCGTGTGGACGCGGATCGCGGGTCCGAGGTTGACCTGCCGCTCGACGTCGAAGTCGAGGTTGGTCCAGCTCAACTGCGCATTCGTCCACAGGCTTCCGCTCTCCCAGCCGACGAAACCGCCGATGCTGGTGTCGGTCTGCTTGAAGTTGCCGCGACGCTCGCCGAAGTCGATGTCCTGGCGACCGTAACCGGCGAAGCCGCCGTAATAAAGGTTGCCGCTGCGCCAGCCGACCCCGAAGGATGCAGTCGGGCCCGTGCCATCGAAGTGGAACGGCGCACCGTAGCGGACCTGGTCGCTGCGCACATCGCCCCACCAGCGCATGCCGTCCCGCTCATCCTGCGCGAACGCATCGATCGAACCCTCGACCATCAATGCACGGCCGCGGCCGATGGTCGCCGCCGTGTAAGGCAGGACCGCGAGCTGGCGCGGCCCCTCGATCACGGAAATCGCGAAGTCCGCAAGCGCCCTGTGCGCGGCAGAGGTCGGGTGGACGCCATCGGCGAACAGGTAGCTGGCGCCACCCGGAACGGTTGACTGCGGGCTGCAGAAGAGCGAGGAGCCACCGGCCGGTGGCGGCTGCGTCACGCACGCCTTGCCGGTGACGTTGCTGATGCCATACACGCTCGGGTTGGCCACCACTTCCTGCAGGAAGTGGAAGGTGTCCATCGGGATGACGCGCAGGCCAGCCGAGGACAATCCGCTGAATAGTGCGTTGTTGTAGGTGCTCGCGAGCGCCGTACCCTGCGCCATGCCCACCGCACCCCCGGCCCGTGCGTCCGGCGTGAGGCCCAGGTCCGGCAGCGTCGGGACGAGGATGTATTGCGCGCCGGCCTGGGTCAATGCACCGACCAGGTTGACGTGCGACGTCACCGCCGCGCCGATGATGGCCTGCGCCTGGCCCGGGTTCGCCTGCACCGCGAACATGTCGTTGGCGCCGCCCCACACCGTGTACAGGGCCCCCGGATCGACGGTATTACCGGAACTCAGGTAGCGCGCGTACTGGCTGGCCAGCGAAGGCGTGTAGCCCAGCCCGCCCAACGAATCCACGCCGACCCGCGCGCCACCGACCGCCCAGTTGTTGCCGCCGGCAAGCGTCGGGTTGGCGGTGTTGTTGCCGGTCCAGGCCACCTGCGCGTTGCTGCCGTAGAAGTCCGCGAGGTACTGCGACCACACGTAGTTCGGGTTGTTGGTGAACTGGCCGATGATCGCGCCGTTCGGGCCCACCAGTTGGATCAGCACCGGCCGGAAGTAGCCGCCATCGGTCAGGCTGTCACCGAAGAACACGGTCTTGGTGAACGGCGAGTCGGAGGCCTGCACGGCGGTCGGCAGGGTGGCCAGCGCGAGCGCGGCGGCCAGCAGGGAATGGCGGAAGGTGGCTTTCATGGGGATTCCTCGGGGGTGCGCGGACAATACGACGGCGAATGGCGTCGATGGTTTCACGAAATCGTAACGGCAACAAGTTGCGCCGCCGCACGCTGCCAGGGTGGCGAAACAGGCGAGAATGCCGGGATGACCGATCCGATCCGCCTGCATTTGAACGGCGAGCCCCGCCAGCTCGCGCCCGGGACCACCATCGCCGGCCTGCTCGAGGCCGCAGGCCTGGCCCCGCGCCGGGTCGCGGTCGAGGTGAACGGCGCGATCATCCCGCGCGGCCGGCACCCGGACCATGTGCTGGTCGATGGTGACAAGGTCGAGATCGTGCACGCACTCGGGGGCGGCTGAGGCCGATGTCATCGGCGATAATCCACGGATGACCGCCCAAACCACGCACGCTCCGCTCATCATCGCCGGCAAGTCTTATGCCTCGCGCCTGCTCACCGGCACCGGCAAGTTCAGGGACCTCGACGAAACCCGCCGCGCCACCGAGGCCGCCGGTGCGCAGATCGTCACCGTCGCCATTCGCCGGACGAACATCGGCCAGGACCCCGGCGAGCCGAACCTGCTCGACGTGCTGCCACCGGACCGTTACACCATCCTGCCCAACACCGCCGGCTGCCACACCGCCGACGACGCGGTGCGCACCTGCCGGCTGGCGCGCGAACTGCTGGATGGCCACGCGCTCGTGAAACTTGAGGTACTCGGCGACCAGAAGACCCTGTATCCCGATGTCGTCGCCACCCTGGCCGCCGCGGAAACGCTGGTGAAGGACGGCTTCGAGGTGATGGTCTACACCAGCGACGACCCGATCCTGAGCAAGCGGCTGGAGGAGATCGGCTGCGTGGCGGTGATGCCGCTGGCGGCGCCGATCGGCTCCGGCCTGGGTGTGCAGAACAAGTACAACCTGATCGAGATCATCGAGAACGCGAAGGTGCCGATCATCGTCGATGCCGGCGTTGGCACCGCCTCGGACGCGGCGATCGCGATGGAGCTGGGCTGCGACGGCGTGCTGATGAATACCGCCATCGCCGGCGCCAGGGATCCGGTGCTGATGGCCAGCGCGATGCGCAAGGCGGTCGAGGCCGGCCGCGAAGCCTTCCTGGCCGGGCGCATCCCGCGCAAGCGCTACGCATCGGCCTCGTCGCCGGTGGATGGCCTGATCGACTGATGACCGATCCCTTCGCCAGCGACGGACGCAAGACGCCACCCAAGCCCTTCACCGTCACCGACGGCCAGCGCAAGGTCCGCAGCTTCGTGCTGCGCCAGGGCCGCTTCACCGGGGCGCAACAGCGCGCGTTCGACGAATTGTGGCCGCGCTTCGGCCTCGACTACGCGGGCCAGCCGCGCGATTTCGACGCGGCGTTCGGCCGCAAGGCGCCGCGCATCCTCGAGATCGGCTTCGGCAACGGCGAGGCCTTGCGCCATTCCGCGCAGCGCGACCCCGACCGCGACCACATCGGCATCGAAGTGCATGCACCCGGCGTCGGCCGCCTGCTCAATGCGCTGGCCGGGGACGATGCGCGCAACGCGAAGCTGTACCACCACGATGCGGTGGAAGTGCTGGAGCACGAAATCGCCGACGGTTCGCTGGACGAGATCCGCATCTACTTCCCCGACCCCTGGCACAAGAAGCGCCACCACAAGCGGCGGCTGGTGAACCCGGAGTTCACCGCGCTGCTGGTCCGCAAGCTGGCCCCGGATGGCCGCTTGCACCTCGCCACCGATTGGCAGGACTATGCCGAGCAGATGTGGGACGTGCTGGATGCGACGCCCGGCATCGCCAATCGCGCGGGCATGCGCGGCGCGGTGCCGCGGCCGGACTGGCGACCGCAGACGCACTTCGAGACCCGCGGCCAGAAGCTTGGCCATGGCGTCTGGGACCTCCTGTACGACCGCTGCTGATCATTCACGACTGAAGCCCGAAGGAATGCACGGCGCGACATGGACACCACGCTGACGCTGACCACCGACATGGAGCTCGTGCTCGGGCTGGTGGTCTTCACGATGGTGATGTTCCTGTTCGAGCGCATCCGCGCCGACGTCGTCGCGCTGGTGGTGCTGGTGGTGCTGGGCCTGACCGGGCTGGTCCCGCGCGAAGACCTGTTCGGCGGCTTCGCCGGCAACGCGGTGATGAGCATCATCGCCACCATGATCCTGGGCGCGGGCCTGGACCGCACCGGCGCGCTGAACCGGCTGGCCGGCTGGTTGCTGCGGCGCGCGCACGGCGTGGAGTCGCGGCTGCTGCTGCTGACCACCGCCACTGCCGGCCTGACCAGTTCGATCATGCAGAACCCGTCGGTGATGTCGCTGTTCCTGCCGGTGGCCTCGCGGCTGTCCTCGCGCACCGGCCTGACCCTGTCGCGGATGCTGCTGCCGCTGGCGGCGGCGATCGTGATGGGCGGCGGGCTGACCATGGTCGGCAACTCGCCGCTGATCCTGCTCAACGACCTGCTGGTCGCGGCCAATGCGAACATGCCGTCCGGCGCGGCGACGCTGGAGCCACTCAACATGTTCGCGCCGATGCCGATCGGCCTGGCCTTGCTCGCCGCCTCGCTGGCCTACTTCCACTTCTTCGGCAGCAAGCTGCTGCGCGAGGACGAGGACGCGGCGGTCACCCCGGCGCGCACCCAGAGCTACTTCGCCCGCGCCTACGGCATCGACGGCGATGTGTACGAACTCACGGTCACCGCCGACAGCCCGCTGGTCGGCATGAGCGTGGGCGATACCGAGGCCCTGCACGGCGCGCCACTGCTGCTGGCTCTGCGCAGCGGCGAGGAATCGCGGTTGTCGCCGCCGGCCGACGCGCGGATCTGGGTGGGCAGCGTGCTCGGCATGATGGGCCCGAAGGAGCAGGTCGCCGACTTCGCGCAGAACCACTTCCTGCGCCTGTCGGCGCGCCTGCGCGCCTTTGGCGACCTGTTCAACCCCAGCCGCGCCGGGATCTCCGAGGCGGTGGTGCCGCCGACCTCCGCCTTCATCGGCAAGACCCAGGCCCAGCTGCAGTTGCGCAAGCGGCTCGGCGTCAGCCTGCTGGCGATCAACCGCGACAAGCACGTGCTGCGCGACGACGTGCGCAGCACGCCGATCCGCGCCGGCGACATGCTGGTCCTGCACAGCATCTGGACCGACCTGGCGCAGGCGGCCAAGGGCAAGGACCTGGTGGTGGTCACCGACTACCCGAAGGACGAGCAGCGCCCGCACAAGTTCAAGCTGGCGATGGCGATCTTCGCCGGCTCCATGCTGCTGGCGCTGAGCTCGAAGATCCCGGTACCGATCGCGCTGATGACCGGCGTCGCCGGCATGCTGGTCGCCGGGGTGATCAACATCGACGAAGCGTATGCGGCGATCAGCTGGAAGACCGTGTTCCTGATGGCCTGCCTGATCCCGCTGGGCTGGGCGATGGACTCCAGCGGCGCCGCGGCATGGCTGGCCGGGCACACCCTGGAGCAGTTGCCGGAAGGCTTCCCGCTGTGGCTGCTGCAGATCCTGATCGGCCTGCTGACCACCGCCTTCTCGCTGGCGGTCAGCCACGTCGGCGCGACCATCCTGATGGTCCCGATCGCGATCAACATCGCGCTGGCCGCCGGCGGCGACCCGACCGCATTCGCGCTGATCGTGGCGCTGTCGGCGTCCAACAACCTGATGACCGCGTCCAATCCGGTGATGTCGATGATCACCGGCCCCGCCAATTACACCAGCCGCGACCTGTGGCGGATCGGCGGACCGATGTCGCTGGTCTACCTGGCGATCATCGTGGTCGTGATCAACCTGCTGTACTGAGCAACGCCGGCGTGCCTGCGGCGCGAGCCCTGCCCCTACGGCGACGCGAGGAACACCCCGCCGTCGCGCAACTCCAGCGCGACCGCGCGCAGCGCCTCGCCCTGGCACGGCCCCCCCACGCATTCGCCGCGCCGCAATTCGAAGCTGGCGCCATGCACCGCGCACACCAGCAGGCCGTCCTTGCCGCGCAGGAACTTGCCGGGCGCCCAGTCGAGGCGTCGGCCCGCGTGCGGGCACACGTTCAGCCAGGCGCGCACCACGCCCTGTTCGTCCCGGTGCAGGATCAGCGACTCCGCGTCGCCGGCCACCACCACTTCCACCTCGCGCAGGTCGCCAGGCGCGATGCTGTCCAACGGCAGCAGCAGCGCCGCGGCAGGGTGTTGCCCGTCTCGGTTTAACGAACTGCTCACAACTCGGATTCGCACTGCCCGGATACTTGTCGCAATTGTGTCATGGCGCATGCACGCGTCGGGAATCCACGCACGATGTCCGAATTCCGCAACCGGTTCCGCTTCAACCGCCAGGCTTTCGACCGCTTCTCCACCCCGCGCCGCCCGCGTCACCCGCTGCTGCGCATCGTGCTGGGGCTGGTCGGCGTCGGCCTGCTGCTCGCGCTGCTGTTCGTCAGCGTGTTCGTCGGCATCGCCATGCTCGCCGCGGGCATGCTGCTCCGCCTGTGGAAGCAGCGCGGCAAGCCGATTGCACGCGCCGCCCGTGCCAACAGCATCGACGGCGATTTCCGCGTCGTCGGCAAGGCCCAACTGCCCCTCGCCCGCTGAATGGGCGACCTCGTCGCCGCCGTACAGATACCGCGGATCGCGGTGATCGATCGCGCCGGCAAATCGTTGGGCGAATTTCCGGTTCGCCGCATCTACTGCGTGGGCCGGAACTTCGCCGACCATGCACGCGAGATGGGCGCGGCCGCGCCCGCATCGCAGGCAGACCGCGGGCAACCGGTGTTCTTCTGCAAGCCGGCCGATGCGATCGTCGTCGATGGCGTGGTGCCCTACCCGCCCGGGACGCACGACCTGCACCACGAGGTGGAGCTGGTGGTGGCGCTCGGCCACGACGCACCTCCCGGCGCACTGCACCCCGAATCCGCGCTGAAGCTGGTGTTCGGCTATGGCATCGGCCTGGACCTGACCCGGCGCGACCTGCAAGCCGCGGCCAAGGCCAAGGGCCTGCCCTGGGACACGGGCAAGGCCTTCGACCATTCCGCGCCGGTGAGTGCGCTGCTGCCTGCCGCCGGGATCACCGATCTCGCCGGGCTCTCGCTCACCCTCGAGGTCAACGGCGAACGTCGCCAGCACGGCGAACTGCGCGACCTGGTATGGGATGTCGCCGACATCCTCCACGAGCTCTCGAAACTCTATGGGCTGCGCGCCGGCGACCTGGTCTTCATGGGCACGCCGGCAGGCGTCGGGCCACTCGTCCCCGGCGATCGCTATCGCGCCAGCTTGGGCAACCTCCTGCACCTGGACGGCCACATCGCGCCGTCCGCGGTGTAGGCTCCCCGCACGACGCATCCACGGCTTGGGAGGACACCAATGGGCATGGCCAGCGAGTTCAGGGAATTCATCGCCAAGGGCAACGTGGCCGACCTCGCGGTCGGCGTGGTCATCGGCGCCGCGTTCGGCAAGATCGTCACCACCCTGGTGGACAAGGTGATCATGCCACCGATCGGCCTGCTCATCGGCGGCGTCGACTTCGCCAAGCTCGGCATCACGCTCAAGGAGGCGGGCGTGGATGCCGCCGGCACGGAGGTGCCCGCCGTGGTGCTGGCCTACGGCGAATTCATCAATGCGCTGATCCAGTTCGTGATCATCGCCTTCGCGATCTTCCTGGTGGTCAAGGCGATCAACCGCCTGCGCAAGCCGGTGGAAGCTGCGCCGGCCGGGCCGAGCGAAGACGTGCTCCTGCTGCGCGAGATCCGCGATTCGCTGAAGCGCTGACGCCTGACCTTGCGCACATGCACCGGAGCCGCGGCCTGCTAGGCTGCGGCTTCGCCGTTTCCGGCACCCGGAGTCCGCAAGATGCGCCACACCGCCCTCGCCTTCGCCCTGGCCCTGCTGCTCTCGCTGCCGTTGCAGGCACGGCAACCCACCCGCATCGACGATGGCTCGATGGCGCAAGCCGCGCAGTTGCGCGAGGTTGCGCAGAAGGACGACACCGGCTGGAAGGTGGTTGAATCGCTGACCACCGAAGTCGGCCCGCGGCTTGCCGGCAGCGAGGGCGACGCGCGCGCGGTGGAATGGGCGAAGGCGAAGTTCAAGGCGCTCGGCTACGAAAAGGTGCGGATCGAGCCGGTGACCTTCCCGAAATGGGAACGCCACAGCGAGTCGGCGCGCATCGTCGGCGCGCATGCGCAGCGCCTGCATGTCACCGCACTGGGCGGCAGCCCCGGCGGCAGGGTCGAGGCCGAGGTGGTGCGCTTCGAATCGCTGGAGGCGCTGCAGAAGGCCGCGCCCGGCTCGCTGGCCGGCAAGATCGCCTTCATCGATTACCGGATGACGCGCGCACGCGACGGCAGCGGCTACGGTCCAGGCTCGCGGGTGCGCAGCGGCGGGCCCTCGGCAGCGATCCGGGCGGGTGCCGTGGCCTACGTGATGCGTTCGGCCGGCACCGACTCGCACCGCAACCCGCATACCGGCATCACCCGCTTCGATGAAGGCCTCAAACCGATTCCCTCTGCGGCCCTGTCGTTGCCCGATGCCGACCAGCTTGCACGGCTGCTGGCTCGGGGCCCGGTGAAGATCGCGCTCGACCTGGACTGCGGCTGGAACGGCGAGTACACCTCGCACAACGTGATCGGCGAGATCAGCGGGCGGTCGAAGTCCGATGAAGTCGTCGTGATTGGCGGCCACCTGGATTCGTGGGACCTCGGCACCGGCGCGATCGACGATGGCGCGGGCGTCGCGATCACGATGGCCGCCGGCCACCTGATCGGCCGCCTGCCCACGGCGCAGCGGCCGGCGCGCACCATCCGCGTGGTCGCGTTCGCCAATGAGGAACAGGGGCTGTACGGTGGCATCGCCTATGCGCGGAAGCACATGGCCGACTTGCACAAGCACCAGTTTGGCGCGGAGAGCGACTTCGGCGCCGGGCGCATTTACGCGTTTTCCGCGAAGACGCCGGATTTCGCGAAGGATGCGGTCGCCCGCATCGCGCAGGCGCTGGCGCCGCTGGGCATCGAACATCGCGTCGATGGCGAAGGCTGCGGGCCGGACCTGTCGCCGTTCAACGAGGCCGGGATGGCCTGCGCGGGGCTGGCGCAGGACGGCACCGACTACTTCGACCTGCACCACACGCCGGACGACACCCTGGACAAGATCGACCCCCAGGCGCTGGCGCAGAACGTGGCGGCATATACGGTGTTCGCCTACCTCGCCGCGGATGCGGTGGGCGATTTCGGCAGCGCGCCGAAGGTGTCCGAATCGCGGAAGTGATCGCTCGGACTGCCCCGCCCAAGCCGCTCGCCAATCGAAACGCCTAGATTGCGCTGACCCACTTCGACAGCAGCACCGCCGTCGCCGATGCCACGTTGAGGCTTTCCACCGCGCCGCTGCCGGGGATCGAAACGCGCAGGTCGCACATGGCGGCAAGGTCCGGCGACATGCCCTCGCCTTCCGCGCCCAGCACATACACCAGGCGTTGCGGCAACGCCGCCTTGAACAGGTCGGTGCCGCCGCGCACCACCGTGGCCGCCAGCTTGAAGCCGGCGCCATGCAGCTGGGCGATGCTGTTGTCCTCGCGACCCAGGCGCACGAACGGCACCGCCTCTGCGCCGCCTTCGGCGACCCGCGCGGCCGCACCGGACAGCGCCAGGGTGGAATGCTTCGGCAGCAGCACCGCGGCCACGCCGAAATGCGCGGCGCTGCGCAGGATCGCGCCCAGGTTGTGCGGGTTGCCCACGCCATCCAGCCACAGCACGCATTGCGGACCGGCGGGCAGGCTGCGCAACCATGCGGTCAGCAATTGCGGTTCCTCGCGCAGCACCTCGGCGACCACGCCTTCATGGTGCGCGCTCGCCGCCAGCTTCTGCAGGTCGCCGTCCTCGACCACGCGATAGCCCACGCGATTGGCCACGCACCACTTCAGCAATGGCTGCAACTGCGGGATGCGCGCCTCGGCCAGGTACAGCTTGCGGATCGCCTGCGGGCGCTTGGCGAACACCGCCCTCAGCGCATTCAAGCCGTACAGGCGCAACTCCACATCGCGGCGTTCGCGCGCGGGCTCAGGTTGCGCGCGTTCCGTGCGCGGCCCCGGCGGCGCGGCGGCGGGACCGCGCGGACGCGGCTTCCAGGGGGCACCGGAATCATGCATGGCCGCCGGCCTCGGGAGTCGTGGCGTCCAGAGTATCCAGCTGGTGGGCCAATTCCTCCGGCGAACGCGTGTACGTCGCCAGGAGCGAATAGAACGCCGGAACCACGAACAGCGACAGCAGGGTGGAAAACGCCACGCCGAAGATCACCACGATGCCGATGGTGGCGCGGCTGGCCGAGCCCGGGCCGCCGAACACCACCAGCGGGATCGCGCCCATGACGGTGGCGATCGACGTCATCAGGATCGGGCGCAGGCGCACGCCGGCCGCTTCGACGATCGCCTCGTGCACGTTGCGCCCTTCATCGCGCAACTGGTTGGCGAATTCCACGATCAGGATGCCGTTCTTCGCCGCCAGGCCCACCAGCATGACGATGCCGATCTGCGAGAACAGGTTGACCGTGCCGCCGGTGATCCACAGGCCCAGCAATGCGCCCAGCACGCCCAGCGGCACCGTGAGCATGATCACCAGCGGGTGCAGGAAGCTCTCGAACTGCGCCGCCAGCGCGAGGTAGACGATCAGCAGCGCCAGCGCGAAGGTGACGAGGACGGCGCTGCCGGATTCCTGCAGCTCGCGCGACTCGCCCTTCCAGCTGATCTGCGCGTGGTCCGGCAGGCTTTCCTGCGCGGTCTGCTGCGCCCAGGCCACCGCTTCGCCCAGCGGATAGCCTTCGGCCAGGCGCGCGCTGAGGGTGATCGAGCGCAGGCGGTTGAAGCGGTTGAAGGTGCCGGGCTCGGCGATTTCCTTCAACGTCACCAGGCTCGACAGCGGCACCAGCGACCCGTCCTTGGCGCGCACCTGCAGCGCGCCCAGGTCTGCGGTGGAGGCGCGCCCGCTCCGCTCCGCCTGCAGCACCACGTCGTATTCCTCGCCATTGTCGACGAAGGTGGTGGCGCGGCGCCCGCCCATCATGGTTTCCAGCGCGGTGCCGACGGCCACGGCGGAGACTCCGAGGTCCGCGGCGCGCTGCTTGTCCACGATCACCCGCATCTGCGGGCGGGTTTCCTTGTAGTCCGAGTCCGGGCCGATGACGCCGGGGTTCTCCGCCATCTTCGCCAGCATGATGTCCCGCCACTGCGCGATCTCGGCATAGTCCGGACCGCCCAGCACCAGCTGGAATGGCTGGCCGCGGGTGCGCACCAGGCCGCCGCCGACCTGGGTGCGCACGCGCACGCCGGTCATGCCGGAGAACTTCTTCTCCAGCGCCGCGGCAACCTCGGCGGTGCTCTGCTCGCGCTGGTCCCAGGGTTGCAGGAAGATCATCGCGCGGCCGGTGTGCATGTCCTCGCTGGCGCCGAAGCTGCCGGGCACGCGCGGATTGGCGCGCTGGATCGGCTTGCCCTCGCCCACTTAGCCGGCCAGGATCGCCTCCACCTGCTGCATCTGCTTGACCGTGTAGTCGAAGCCCGCGCCTTCCGGTCCTTCCATCACCATCTGGAAGGAGCCGCGGTCTTCGGCCGGAGCCAGTTCGCTGGGCAACAGCTTGAACAGCACCACAAGCGCCACCAACGCCGCCAGCATCAGTCCGCCGAACAGCCAGGTGCGATGCACGTGGCGATCCAGCACGCGCTGGTAACCGGCGGCCATGCGCGAGAAGCGCGCGTTGATCCAGGCGCTGACCCGGTTCTCCTTCACTGCATGCGGACCGGTGTGCGGGCGCAGCAACTTGGAGGCCATCATCGGCGTGAGCGTCAGCGCGACGAAGGCGGAGATTGCCACCGCCGCCGCCAGCGCCACCGACAATTCGCGGAACAGGCGTCCGGTGTTGCCCTGCAGGAAGCCGACCGGCAGGAACACCGCCACCAGCACCACGGTGGTGGCGATCACCGCGAACGCCACCTGCGCGGTACCGCGCTTGGCCGCGACCAGCGCAGGTTCGCCCAGGTCCACGCGGCGCTGGATGTTCTCCACCACCACGATCGCATCGTCCACCACCAGGCCGATGCAGAGCACCAGGGCAAGCAGGGTCAGCAGGTTGATCGAGAACCCAAACGCATGCAGCGCGATGAACGAGGCGATCACGCAGACCGGCACGGTCACCGCCGGGATCAGCGCGGCGCGCGCGCTGCCGAGGAAGAGCCAGATCACCACCAGCACCAGCACGATCGCCTCGACCAGGGTTTCGTACACCCGGTCCACCGATGCGGAGATGAAGGTGGTGCTGTCGAATGCGGTGTAGATCTCGGTGCCCGCCGGCAAGGTGCCCTTGATGCGCTCGGCCTCGGCCCTGGCTTCCTTGGCCACGTCCAGGCTGTTGGCGGTGGAATTCTTGACGATGCCGATGCCCAGCGCCGGCTCGCCATTGCTCTGGTAGTACGCGCGGCGTTCGGCCGATTCCAGCGCGACCCGGGCGACGTCACCCAGCCGCACCACGTAGCCGTCCGCGCCCTTGGCGACCGGCATCGCGGCGAAGGCTTCGGCGGTGGTGTAGTCGCGGGCCACGCGCAAGGTGAAATCGCGGTCGGTGGATTCGATGCGGCCGGCACCGAGCTCGACGTTCTCCGCGCGCAATGCGCTTTCCACGTCGCCGGCGGTGAGGCCGCGCGCGGCCAGCTTGTCGCCATCCAGCCAGATCCGCATCGCGTAGCGCTGGCTGCCGCCGAGGCGCACCTGCGCCACCCCTTCGAGGCTGGAAAAGCGGTCGACCAGGTAGCGCTGCGCGTAGTCCGCCAGCTGCAGCAGGTCCATGGCCCCGGAGCGCACGTTGAGCCAGATGATCGGATCGGAATCGCTCTCAACCTTGCTGATCTCCGGCGGATCCGCCCCGTCAGGCATGCGGTCGGCGACGCGGCTCACCGCGTTGCGCACGTCGTTGGCCGCGGCCTCGATGTCGCGGGTGGCGTAGAACTCGATGCTGATCCGCGAGGCACCGTTCTGGCTGCTGGATTCGATGGTGTTGATGCCCTCGATGCCGGCCAGCGCATCTTCAAGGGTCTGGGTGATGCGGGTTTCGACCACGCTGGCCGAGGCGCCGGGATAGTCCACCTGCACCGAGACGACGGGCGGGTCGATCGCCGGCAATTCGCGCAGGGTCAGGCGCGTGAACGACATCACGCCCAGCACGATCAGCAGCAGGCTCATCACCACGGCCAGCACTGGCCGCTTGATCGAAAGGTCGGAGAGCGTCATCCCTTACTTCGCCGCCGAAGGCGCGGGTGCGCCGCCACCGTCGGCCACCCTGGCGCCCGCCTGCAGCTTGCCGACGCCCTCGGTGACGATGCGATCCCCCGCGGCCACGCCGTCCTTCAGCATGACCTTGCCGGGCACGCGGCCACCGACCACCACCGGCACCTTCTCCACCGTGGCGTCGGCCTTCACCCGCCAGACGAAGGTTTCGCTGCCGACCTGCAGCACCGCGATCTCCGGCACCACCAGCGCCTGCCGGGTGCCGCGCGCGAGGGTCACGTCCACCAGCATGCCGGGCTTCAGCGCGCCATCCGGATTCGGGAAATCGCCACGCACGGTGGCCGCGCGCGACACCGGATCCAGCCGCGCCGACACCGCCGATACCGTGCCATCGAAGGTGCGGTCGCCATAGGTGGACACGTGGCCCGCCAGCGCCTGGCCCGGCCCGATACCACCCAGCTGGGTCTCCGGCACCGGGAAATCCACGTGCACGCGCGCAATGTCA
>Ga0114939_10001577_pt1 | contig 17850 bp, 13 predicted proteins | sample AshMeaCrysSpring_FD_87196 | JGI IMG/M metagenome (GOLD analysis project Ga0114939, IMG submission 87196) | Groundwater microbial communities from Big Spring, Nevada to study Microbial Dark Matter (Phase II) - Ash Meadows Crystal Spring | ecosystem: Environmental > Aquatic > Deep subsurface >...
CAAGAGCGTCATCCGCGCATCGAGAACGAGAGGTAGGAGGCATGGCAACCCTGTTCATCCTCAACGACCCCCCGTACGGCACCGAGCTGGTCTACAACGGCCTGCGGCTGGCCGGCAACATGCTGCGCATGGACGAGGGGCATGACCTGACGGTGTTCCTCATGGGGGACGCGGCCAGCGCGGCCAAGTCCGGGCAGATCACCCCGAACGGCTATTACAACGTCAACAAGATGCTGGGCAACGTCATCCGCCGCGGTGGCAAGGTCCTGGTCTGTGGCACGTGCATGGACGCCCGAGGGCTGACCCAGGACGACCTGATCGAGGGCGCGACGCGCTCCACCCTCGACGAGCTCACGCAGGTCACTCTGGTCGCGGACAAGATCCTGACGTTCTGATCGACGTCCCGGGGGACATGCGCACTGTGCACGACCCCGCGCGGTGGTTCGGACCGTGCGAGGCGAAGTCCGAACGAGACGTGAGGTGTCGGCGGCGATGACGCAGAACCTGATCTACCTGGACCACAACGCGACCACCCCGATCGCTGCGGAGGTTGCCGAGGCGATGTGGCCGTACCTGACCACCCGATTCGGCAACCCGTCGAGCGACCACGCGTTCGGTCGGGCCGCGAAGGCCGCGGTCGACACCGCCCGCGAACAGGTGGCTGCTCTGATCGGCTCGCACCCGGAGGAGATCGTGTTCACCTCCGGTGGTACCGAGTCCAACAACCTGGCGATCCGCGGGGTCGCGGCAACGGTGGCCGGGGAGCGCCGGCACGTGGTCACCACAGCGGTCGAGCACCCGGCCACCGCGCAACCGACGCGACTGCTCACCGAGGCGGGCTGGCGCGTCACCACTCTGGGTGTGGACGGTGGCGGCCGGGTCGACCCGGCCGCCGGTGTGGGGGACACCCCGGTCGGGTTGGGCACGTTCATCCTGGCCCAGAACGAGGTGGGCACGCTGCAGCCGGTCGCCGAGCTCGCCGAGGTGCTGCACGCGCGAGGCGCGGTGGTGCACACCGACGCCGCGCAAGCCATAGGCAAGATCCCCGTGGCTGTCGAGGACCTCGGGGTTGACCTGCTGTCCATCGCCGGGCACAAGTGCTACGCCCCCAAGGGCGTCGGTGCGCTCTACGTCCGGCGCGGCACCTCGATCTCGCCGGTCCTGGTCGGGGCCGGCCAGGAGCATGGGGTCCGGCCCGGCACGGAGAACGTGGCTGGCATCGTGGGCCTGGGGGTCGCGTGCGCCCTGGCGTCCGCCGATCTGGGAACGGAGCCCGAACGGATCCGTGGCCTGCGGGACTACCTATGGGAGCTGCTGAGCTCCCGGATCCCGTGCGCGGTCCGACTGGGAGACCGCGATCACGCCCTGCCCAACACCCTGAGCGTCTCGATCCCCGGGCGACGTGGGCTCGATGTGCTGGCCGACTGCCCGAGCCTGGCCGCGTCGACCGGCTCGGCTTGCCACACGGGGAGGGTCGACCCCTCGGCCGTCCTGGTCGCGATGGGAGTCCCCGATGACGTCGCGGCCGGGGCGATCCGGCTCTCCCTGGGCAGGCACACCACGACCGAGCAGATCCTCACCGCGGCCTTCGCCCTGGCCGGGGCTGCACAGAAGTAGCCACGCGGGGTCCGTGCAGCGAGCAGGGAGTTCCACACCGTGCGCTGCCACGAAGCGCTCGGCTGGAACCGCCCCCGAGGTCCCGGCGCATCGCCGGGCCGGGGTCAGTGTCCGGTGTGTGCCGGCAGCGGAACGCCAGACATGGACAACGCGTGCGCAGCGAGCGCGGCGAGCACGGCCGCCTCGACGAGTGCCAGCGCCCATGGGGTGAGGCGCTGGTCGCGGATGCGTCCGCTGCGTTCGGCGAACAGGTAAGCCGTGCCGGCGGCGAGGACGAGCAGCCCGCCCGAGGCCATGACGGCCAGCATGACCGGCCACGACGCCTGCACGCACTGCCAGCCCGTTCGGATGCCCTCCTCGACGCAGTCGCGATCTGCACGCCAGCCGGTCAGGACCAGTGGCCGAGTGGCCGAGCAGCGCCGCAGGTGCCGCCGATGTGCGGCCGACCCGGCGAACAGGACGACGACCGCGCCGAGCACGACGACCAGCGGAACCGGCCCGGTGATCGGAAGCACCGCATCGAGGGCGAGCATCATGGCGGCGCCCACGACGGTCCACAGCCCCAGGTAGCCCGCGAGGTAGGCCAGCACGGCCCGGTAGCGGCGGCGCCACAGGCTCGACCCGGCAAGGTCGTGCACGTTGGCGAGGACGAGGGGCCCCATCATGGCGGCCGCCATCAGTGCTGCGTGAGCGAGCACAGCCACGCCGGAGGCATGCACGCTGCGCAGGAGGAGCGCCGGCTCCGTCGCCGCCGGCACGCTCACGGCGAGCCACCCGCTCGCCGCCACCACCATCGCGACCCACTCGGGGTGATGCCAGTGCACCCGTGTGAGCGGGTGCGGCGCAAGGGTCATTGCCGTGGCCTCACGCGTAGAAGACGCTGACGCGGCCGACCTTCACGTCGCCCTGCTGGACCCGGCCGCGGGCGTCGGGGATCGGGACGAACGTGACGTCGACCTTCGCGGGATCCCACTGGCCGGAGGTCGCCAGGGCACGCGCGACCCGGGTGATGTCCAGCGTCGTGGTCTGTCCCGACCCGCTGTGGGTGTCGTCGCGGCGGGATGTCTCGATGACACCGAACATCGGCAGGACTCCGGCGCGCCGGTCCGGGAAGTCGGCCGGCCGTCCACCGGGCGGGACGTTGAGGAACACCACCACCCCGCTGGTGTGCACCCGAGTACCGGTGACGTTCTCGAGCCGCAGGAAGACCTGGACGTCCTTCGGCAGACCGCGGCTCTCCTCGAGCAGCTCCCTGGCGGGACCCGAGGGTCGCCCCAGACGCACCCGCGCCGTGGAGACCGCGGCACCGAGGGCGACCTCTCCCTCCGACGTGCCCACGAGCTCGGGCGGTCGACCCTCGCCCTCGTCCTCGACCCGCTCACTCTCGTCGCCCACCGCCTCGGCCTCGGGCGTCGGCGTGACGGGCATGTCCGAGTACCGGTAGCCGAGTGGTGGCTGCCTCGGGTCGAGCACCTGCCGGGTGCGTAGCGTCGTCGTCGTGGACCCTGCGCCGAACGTCCACTGCGCGTCGAGCCACGCGCGGGAGCTGGGGTTGCGCCGCCTCGCCCGGCTGCGCCGCCACGCCTCCCAGAGCCGGTCGATGTTGGCGTGGTGAAGCCAGAAGATCGGATCCTGGGCCGCAGTCTCGAAGAGGCTCATCAGGCCGGGCGGGCTGTCGCCGCCCACCGCCACGTGCACCAGACCGTGGGGGATGCGCTCGAGCACGCCCATCTGCGACGCGGGCCCGCCGCGGTGCGAGCCGACCGGCGCTCTGGTCCCGCCGAAGCCGCCGGTCGGTCCCGAGGATGGCGTGAACGCGTTCTCCGCGAACGCGTCGGTCAGATCGACGATCGTCGAGCTCAGCCTGCCGGTGGTGTTCATGTCCGGCCCGCGGGCGCTCTCGAAGAGCGGGTTGGTGCCCCCGTCGGGCCACGAGGTCGACCGGAACGCGGGCGGCAGACTGGTCACGTCCGGGCGAGAGGTGTCGCTGTAGTCCCAGAACGGCAGTGCCCAGTCCGCCGGGCCGCCCAGCCGGGCGATCTCGTCGCGCACGATGCGCTCGAAGTGGTGCAGGTAGACCCGGTGCCACGGCATGAAGTGCCAGCTGTTGTGCTCGCACTGGCGCCACCTCGCTCCGCTCGGCCATGCCGAGGGCGGCATGCTCGTGCCGTGCGTCTCGGCCAGGTGGCGCCACGACCGCGGGTCGGCGAACGAGGGTGGGACGTTGCGCGCCTTGAGCGCACCGACCGCGCGCGCGTACCAGAGGATCGTCGGGTGCCAGGGGTTGGCAGCGCTGAGCGTCCACACGTCCTCCCGGACGCGGATCGCCGGCGCCGGGACGGGCGGGGGCGTGGGTGTCGGCGTCGGCGTCGGCAGGGGCACGTCCAGTGCGAGAAGCTCGGGCCAGGTCTTCTCACCGATCTTGGCGTCCCGCAGCAGTCCGCGGCACGCCTGGAACATCAGGGTGGCGATTTCGGTGCCCTCCCCGAAGATGCAGTCCACGCCGAGCGGGTCCTGGCCGATCGCGAGGAGCTTGGGCCGCATCGCGACGACGAACTGCCTCGTCCCGGTCGTCTGGTCGGTGCACTGCTCCGTCCCGGCCTTCTGCTGAGCGAGGAAGACGTTGAGGAGGGTCTGTGCCTTGCCCACCCACGGGTTGCGGGACCTGTCGGTCCGCGACGTCCGGTAGATCAGCGGCGGGGTGCCCGCGACCGGCCCGCCGCAGCCCGGGACCTCCGACTCGCCCTCGGCCCCCGGGCTGCGGGCGGAGTCCGTCCACGCGCCGGCGAGGGTGTCGATGAACCCCTGCACCGGGGTCTCGAACGGCGACGCGGGCCGAGGCTCACCGGCCCGGGCGCGCGCCGCGGGCGCGTCGCCGTCCAGTGACTCGGCCGACCACGGCTGCTCGTCCTGCTGCCAGGCGAGGCGCTCGGCCCCGGACGCGAACGGGCCGGAGTCGAACCACTCTGCCTGGCCGTGGCCCTCAGGCTCGGCCCACGGCGTCTCCAGCTCCGACATCGGGCGCCTCCCTCACCGCGTGGTCGAGCCGGCGGAACCGCTCGACACGACAGCGATGGGCACGACTCGCTGCTTGAGATCGCGGCCGGACGCGGCAGCCCACTCCGTGATGACCCGGCGGACCTCGGCTCCGAGCGGTCGTTGCCCCGGCGGCAGCGGAGGGGTCCCCCCCGGTGGTGTCGTCTGGTATAGCAGCCACGCTTGGCCGCTGCTGGTCACCCAGCCCGCCTCCAGCGCGCGCAGCAGCAACGACAGCTCCGTGGACATCGCGAAGAAAGAGTTGGCTCGCGAGTGCGGCGCGAGCCGCACGCGCTCGCCGATGACACGCAGCCGGTCCGCCGAGCTCGTCGCCTCCGCCCGCAGGTCCCGCACGACCGACGTGTTCGAGCTGACCGTGAGCTCGACCCATCCCATCGCCGTGGCCGCGGCGAGTTCCTCACGGCCCAGGACGGCGTTGATGCGCCGCGACCGGAGCATGAACCCGAGCTGTTCGGACAGGCGGTAGATGCGGTCGTCGTCGGTCTGGTTGCCGGCGATGAGGTTCCGGATGTTCTCGATGGCCTTCCACAGCTCATGCAGCAGCTCCTCGAACACCTTGACGAAGCCGCGGTTGGACGCCTCCGCCTTGTCGAACGGGAAGGGTGCGTTGGCGTCGGTGCCGTGCGCGAGGTCCATCCCGAAGAGCCGGAAGTACGCGTTGCGCCGGACGGCCTCGGCGTCCCGGCGGACCTGGCTCGTCGACAACCATGCCGGGAACGGGTTCGGCGCCTCCAGCAGCAGTGCCTCGGTGGCGTCGAGCCACCGCTGGGTCGGCACGGACGGCACGCCGAGGCCTTCACCGCTGCGGAACGCGCGCACCACGCGAGCGAGGATCTGCGGTGCCCTCGTGCTCTCGATGGCGTAGGAGTACATGAGGTGGTCCCAGGGTGGGACAGCCGTGATCGGTACCGGCAGCGGCCCGGCCGGCGGCAGGAGCCACTCGCCGGTCGCGAAGGCGTTGGTGTCGATGAGCCGTCGTCGCGCCGGTCCGGCCGGCACCGCGCCGGACGGCTGGGCCCACAGGTTGGCCTCGTCCCACGCCTGCTCCATCCGCAGCACCAGGTCGAGCGGGTCGGCGGTGAGGACGGCGCCCTGCGCGCCGGCGACGTCGCCTCCGTTGACGGCCGCGATCTGCTGAACCAGCTGCGGGATCATGGCGCACCCACCCCTCCGCGTCTCGGGACGTAGTCGACGGGCACCGGCTCGCCGATGAAGCCGACGGGGCCGTCCCAATCGGTGACCAGGCTCGTGAAGTTCAGCTCCCGTCGGTCGCCACCGAGGGCGGCGCGAATCCGCCCGAGCGCCTGCGCGACGCCCCGCTCCAGCGGAAGCGCGGTCGTGGGCGGGGCGAAGTGGCGCACCGGCGCGAGCACCTCGGCGATCTCGGCGAGGCCACCGGCGATCCCGTCCAGCCCGCTGAGGCTGTTCATCGCACTCCACAGCCGCTCGGACTGCACCTGGGAGCCCTCGCTCAGCTCGTGGATCGACTGCTGCACCCTCGTGACGGACTCGGCGAGGCTGCCCAGCTGCTGCTCCACGCCTCCCATCCGTTGGTCCAGGTCGGTCACGGTCGGTCTGTTGGTGGCCACGCCTCTCTCCTCTCCTGGGTCAGGCTGCCCGTGGCACGCCGGTGAACCACGACTGCGCGCGATCGGCCCACTCGCCCGCACGCCCGGGGTTCTCCGCCTCGCGCAGGCCGGCGAGAGCCACGATCCGGATGCCCTCGGCCTGCCGCCAGTGCGGCGAGGTCCACAGCGCGGGCCCCGCCGAGCGTTCCAGGCCGTCGAGGGCACGCGGCGAGACCTGCTGCGGATCGACGACCGCCGTGACGGGGCGCCCGCCGAGGCCGGGAACAGGCGAGGACAGGCAGGTCCGAGCCAGGCGGTCGATACGCTCGTGCGAGCGGCGCAGCAGCGGCGCGACCGACTCCTCGGCCCGACTCAGGGGGTTCGCCTGCACCAGGGCCGCCTCGAGCCGGTCCCACGGCCCGGACCCGAAGGCCTCCCGGCACATGGCGACCCCGAGGAGCACGCGCAGGTAGCCGACGGGGTGGGGGTCGCCGAGCGGCCATCGCAGGATCGTGCGCGAGTCCGCCACGACATCGTGCAGAGCGGCCACCGACGCGTAGCCGGTGAGGGCGAAGGCGTAGACGTCGGCCGAGATCTCGCTGCTCCACGGTTGCCACATCGCCTGGAGCGCGGGGTCGTCGCCGAGGTCGCGGCCGAGCGCCTCGCGCAGCGAGTCGTTCCAGCCGGTGAGGTGGGCAACCTGATGGCCGGTCTCGTGGAACAGCGACGTCGGCCGGAACAGGTTGTGCCGAACGATCTTGATGGCGGCGACGGGGTTGACCGTCCCCGGTGCCCACAGCCTGATCCCGACCCGGATGATGCTGGCCCCGAGGCCCTCACCGATGTAGGTGAGAACCGGCGGCACGACCAAGCCGGCAGGTTCCAGCGACACCGCGATGCTCCGGTGGGCCAGCCGGTCCAGGGTCGCCATCGTCGAGGCGAGCCGGAGGCTGGTGCGCGAGTTGACGGCCTGCCCGAAGAAGTCCAGGGTCGTCTCGACCTGGAGGTACCGTCGCCGGAACGCCTCGACTGCCGCCTGCGCGCTGGGCAGCCCGGTCGGCTGGGTGCGGGCCACTCGAACCGAGGTCTCGGCCGCCTGCCCGACTCGGATCAGCTCGTCGACGGTACGAGCCATCTGGGTGCGCACCGGCAGCCCCACCGCCCGCTCGACCGACTCCCACGCCGCCCGAGAGGCGAAGGACTCCGCGTCCAGGCATGCCCGAGCGGACTCCAGCCAGTGCTGGACCTGTCGCTCGAGGTCGTCCACCAGCGCGGTGGTCACGGTCGGCCCCGCCCTGGCCGGACGCCCACGGTCGCGCTCCCAGCGTTGCGACCCGAGCCGCGGTCGCCGAGTCCGGTCACCCGGATGTGCACGGTGACGCCGCACTGCGCGTCCTGCGCGGCACGGACGAACTCCTGGCCACCGGTGCGGGCCCAGGCGGACAAGGCGGTGGCTGCGGCGGCCCGGATGCGGCGGCGCAGCCGAGCCCGCTGCCGGGGGGCGACCCGGTCGCTGCGGCGACGGCCGCCGCGACTGCGTCGCCGGCCGCGAGCACCGCGCTCCCACTCGGCCTCCCAGAAGTTGTCGGCCTCCGCTTCCCACTCCGACTGGTCGCCGTTCCCGTCCGCGGACGTGCGCGAGGCAGCCGAGGAGTCAGGCGGCGGCCTGGACGCGTCGGGGATCTGCACGGCCCCGTCGCTGCGTCCGACGGAACGGTTCGCGGCGCGCAGTGCGTCGAGGAGTCCTTTGAGCAGGGCGGGGTTCGCGGGATCGGAGCCGACCGCGGCGGCCAGCCGCTGCGCATCCGGCTCGGAGAAGTAGAGCGCGATCCTCGCCTCCCCGCGGCGCAGGTCGATCCGCATGCGGCGATCGCTCGGCTTGCCGGGTTCGCAGGCGGGGCCTTCCCTGGTGGGTGCCGGCGCGGGGGCCGGCCGCTGCCCGACCGGCACGAGTGCGAAGAACCGCTGTCCGACCGAGATTCGGTGCCTTGACTGGAGGAACCGGGACGGGACGTCGACGCCGAGCTGCGGCTCGCGCAGCAGCGCCGTGGCGTTGGCGCGGGTCAGCGGATGGAGCTGCCCGTAGGCCCCGTGCGTCCCGCTGGGACCGAGGATTCCCTCGAGTCGCGCCAGGGTCGGCAAGGTCGTCCCGGCGGAGGCCTCGAAGATCCGAACCCGGAAGCGTCCGGGCAGGGTGAGGCCCTGGGCCCGCAGGGCCGCATCCAGGGTCGTCCCACCGAAGCTGCGAACCGCTCCCGCCTGTGCCGGGGACAGGTCGATCTCCGGGGTCCGGGAGAACACCTTGTAGGCGTGCGGGGTACGCGCGTGGCGGACGACGAACGTCCCGCCGAGCGACGGGGCCAGCCGAAGGTCCGGCCGGACCAACGGAGCGGGGAAGTTGGCCGCGACGGACTGCTCGAACGCCTCGGCGACGGCGACCTGCAGCAGCCCCTCGTCCTCGAGCATGTGGTCCGGCTGCTCGGCGACACGCCGGACGGTGTCCTCGACCGTCGCGGCCAGCAGCCCCGGCACGACGTCGGCCTCCAGCTCACCGGTGTCGTCGCGCTCGAGGCCGACGATCCGGAGCCCGACATCGACGACGGCACGCGCGAGCGGCGTGGCGGCCTGAGGGCCGACCCACTTGCCGATGAGCTGGGCAAGGTACGTGGCCAGGAAGTTGACCACCCGCGACCGGCCGATGAGCCGCAGACCGAGGCGCAACGCGGGCAGGATCGCCGGGACGAACTGCTCCATGGCGGGCGCGAGGTCCTCCCCGTCCCCGGCCGAGCGCACCCGGTCCATGAAGCGCGCCCGCGCCGCGGCGAGCTGCTCCAGTTCGGTCCCCATTGCGACGTCCAGCTCACTGTCGAGGCCGAACGCCTCGGTCTCCTCCAGCGCCTCGGGCGACAGCATGGCTTCGGCGAGCGCGGCGTCGAAGGACTCGGCGAGCGTCTCCGGGTCGAGGACACCGACCGGCGCGCCGGCGAAGCCGTCCGCGAGTGTCTCCTCCTCCGCCTCGTCTTCGAGGGCCTCGAACGACTCGACCTCGGTTTCGCCGATGCCGAGGCGCCGGGCAAGGTGTCTGGCGGGTTGCTGCAGCGGCGCCGGCAGGCGTCCGATGGCCATGGCCAGGACGCGTCTGAGCAGCGGTCGGATGAGGCCCTTGAGCTTCTTGAGGATCGCGCCCAGCCCGGGGATCGCGCTGACGATCTTGCCGGCAACCTTCTTCGCCGTGTCGACGGCCTTCTTGACGACGCTCTTGGCCTTCTTGATGAGGGTGCCGAGGAACTGCTCGGCAGCCGGTGTGAGCGTGGTACCGCCGGCGTCGAAGCGGTCGAGGAGCGTCTCCAGCTCGGCCTCGGACACGGTCTGCGGGTCGACCAGGCGCACATGGTCGGTGAAGCGCTGGATGCAGCGCTCCGCCTCCCCCGCCACACCGTTGAGGTGGGCCTCGGCGAGCCGCTCGCGCTGGGCCCCGAAGGCGTCGGGCGTCTCCCCGTGCAGCCGCACAGCGGAGGCTTGGGCCGTCTCCGCGGCGAGTTCGGCGAGCGCCTCCTCGAAGCCCTCGTCGTGCAGCTCGTCCAGGGTCTCGAAGAAGAGCTCGGTCTCTTCGTCGGCACGCTCGAATCCCGCGCCGGTCGCCGCAGCGAAGGGGGAGGTGGACTCCGTCCAGGGAAGCAGGCCGATCGCCTCCGGAGGGCTCTCGGACAGCGGCCCGCTGTCGGCGAACGGCGTCTCCGGCGCAGCCAGGATGACGGGCGCCTGCTGGGTGTCCGGCATGGATCCCTCCCAGGTATGCGGGACGGTGCGGTGTGCGGGACGGTGCGCAGCCCATCATCCGCAGAGCCCGTTACTCGGTCGTCCCAACCGACGGCTCGGTGGCGGCGTCGAGCCGTGCCTGCCGGCAGATCCGCTGTGGTGCCACGGCGTGACCGCCCGCGTCCCCCGCTCGTCCCGGTCGCAGCCTCGCAGCATCCAGCCGGCGTCCCCGCGACGTCCCGGCCCACGCGCCAGTCCGTTGCACGCCCTCGAACAGGTCGCCATACTGCAGGACGTCCCCACCGGTGATGCCGACACCGTCCTGTCCGCGGTGGAAGAAGGGGAAGCCCGTGAATCGCGTGCGCCGACGAGTCTGCGTTCTCGGGAGGCTGTCGCTGGCTCCCGAGGATCCGCTCGCCGCCTCCGCGCGCCGAGCGATCGCCTACCTCGCCGTCAAGGGTCCCGTCGCACAGCGCTCACTCATGGGCGTGGATCTGTGGCCCGCCGTCGAGGACACCCGCGCGCGGGCCAACCTTCGTCGCGCCATCTGGCAGACTCCGAGCGGCTGGGTCAGTGCGTCGTCGTGGGAAGTCCGTCTGGAGGCCGAGGTCGACCTGGCGGAGGCACACCGAGTCGCCGACCGCGCGCTCGAGGGCGCCCCGCTCGACGCGAGCGAGATCGACCTGCTGACGCGAGACCTGTTGCCGGGCTGGTACGACGAGTGGCTGCTCGACGCGCAAGATGCCCACCACCTCGTTCGGGTCCAGGCGCTGGAGTCTGCGTGCGGCACCGCAACCCGGCTTCGGCAGTACGGCCTGGCCACCCGAGCCGGGCTGGCCGCCGTCGCGGCCGAGCCACTGCGCCAGTCGGCGGTGTGCGCCCTGATCAAGGCACACCTCGAGGAGGGCAACACCTACGAGGCGCTCCGCCGCTACGAGCACCACCGCTCCCTCGTGCGTCACGAGCTGGGCGTCGAGCCCGCAGCCGAGATGACAGAACTCATCGGGGACGTCACCCGCGCTGTCGTCGGCGCGGGTTCGGCGCCTGCCGGTCGGTGGCCACCGACCGGCGGGCGCCCCAGAGGCGTCCCGTCCTGAGCCGGCGCAGAGTCGACTCGCTCACGACGCGGAAGGAGGATCTGCCTACAGCGGCATGACCTGCACCTGGTGCACGCCGGGGTCTGCCAGGGCGCGCATCTGCTCGATGAAGGCTGCGGCTCCGGACCGGTCTGCTCCGACGGGATCGTTGTGGAGGACGGTGCGGCGGATCTGGTCGAAGGGGCGGTTCTCCTGTGCCCACGCGCTGAGGGTTGGCGGCAACCGTCGTGTGGACGAACGCTACGACGGCGGTGGCGACCTTGTCCGGGATGCGCTGCAGGCTTCGTCGGGAGGGTCAGGACCAACCGAACCGGTGGTAGCTCACCGACGGCTCGTCAGCTCGAGTGCCTCGCGGATGTCGGCGAGCAATCTGTCGTTGCGGAGGACGTCGAGGACCCCTCCGAGGGATTCGACGTCGTCGAAGGCCTGACGTTGGGCGAGCGCCGCGCCAGCCGGCTGTCACGACGACGATCCCGCAGGCGCGTCGAGCGCGCGACCAAACTCTGGCTGGGCGGAGAAGGCTGCTCGTCGCGAGGCCCTCCGCAGCGCGCGCAGCATCGGCCCACCGGCCAGCACGACGAGCGCGGCGATGCCGACGGCGCGCACGAGGTCGAAGCCGAGCGAGGTGAGCAGGCTGAAGACCAGGAAGCGCTGCAGGTTCTCCAGGACGGGATCGCCGGCGACGAAGGCGATGTCTGAGTCCAGTCCGGTGGCGAACGGCCAGAACCACATGTTCAGCAGGAACCCGTAGAGCACCGACGTGATCGTGCCGTAGAGGGCCAGCAACGTGATCTCACGCCGGCCGTCGGCTCGCGGGAGCAGCCCAGCGCCCAGACCGATCCACGCCGCGCCGAGCATCTGGAACGGCAGCCACGGCCCTACCCCGCCGGTGACGAGGGCCGATCCCAGCATGGCCAGCAGCCCGAGGACGAACCCGAACCCGGGCCCGAAGACCCGCCCGCCGATGATCATGACGATGAACATGGGCTGGAAGCCGGTGACGCCGCCGCCGAGGGGCCGCAGCGCAGCGCCGACCGCGGCCAGCACCCCGAGCATGGCCAGTGCCTTGGCGTCGATGCCACCCCGGGCGATCTCGGCGAGCAGCACGAGCACCACCATGAGCAGGGTGATAGCGAACAGCAGCGGGGCGTCCTGCTCGTGACCGATCGCTGCATCCGCGTCGACCACGAACGGCCAGCCGAATCCGATCAGCCCGATCACCGACGCGAGCAGCAGCACGAGCGTCGTGCCCGGGCTCAGTCGCATCGGACGGTCGGCGGGTCGTCGGCCCCGGCGGGACCATGGGGCGACCTGCTGCTCGATCCGGGGCTTCGTCGCACTCATGGCGCTGGCTCCAGGGCGACGGCCACCTCGTCCACGGTGAGCAGGGGCAGCGGCGCGAGCACCTTGGCCACCTGGGGCGCGAACACGGGGGAGGCCACCACGGACTCGCGTGCTGGCCCGTCGGTGACCACCTCCCCGTCGGCGAGGATGACCACCCGGGTGGCGACCTCGGCAGCCAGCTCCACGTCGTGCGTCGCCAGCACGGTGGCGATCCCGCCGGCAGCGCGAGCCCTCAGCAGCGCGACCAGCGCCCGTTTGGTGTCGTAGTCCAGCCCGCGGGTGGGCTCGTCCAGGAGCAGCAGCGCCGGACTGCCGGCGAGCACCACCGCGAGGGCGACGGTGAGTCGCTGGCCCTCCGACAGGTCCCCCGGGTGGGCCGAGAGGTCGAGGCCCGGGCTGAGCTCGTCGAGCAGGCTTGCTGCTGTCCCCGCCGGGACGCCGGCGTCCCGGTCGGCATCGGCGAGTTCTCTGCCGACCGACTCGGTCCACAGCAGGTCACGCGGGCTCTGGGGCACGAGTCCCACGGTGCGGACGCGCCGCTGGCCACGCAGGCCTTCGGGCTCGCGGCCATCCACCTGGGCGCTGCCGGCGGCGGGCCGATCCAACCCGGCCAGGACCCGGAGCAACGTGGACTTGCCCGCGCCGTTACGGCCCATGAGCGCCACCACTTCCCCGGCTGCCACGTCCAGGGATACCTGCCGCAGTGCCACAACGCCGGGGTGGCGCACCGTGGCGCGGTCCAGTGAAGCGACCGTCGTGGTGAACGGCCCGTGGGCCGACTCTGCCGTCGCCACGCCGTCGAGTCGGGTGCGCACCGGGGAGGCCATGCGACGGGCATCTCGCACGCTGAGTGGCGGCGGGTCCCACCCGACGAGCCGAGCGAGTGCGACGACCGGAGGGACGACGGGCGAGATCGACATGGCTGCGGGCGGCTGGTGGACGTGGGCGGTCGAGTGCTCGACCAGGATCACCCGGTCGGCGAACTGGACGGCGCGCTCCAGCCGGTGCTCCGACATGAGTACGGTCATGCCCAGGTCGTGCACGAGCCGCTGGAGAGCGGCGAGCACTTCCTCGGCTGCCTGCGGATCCAGCGCCGATGTGGGCTCGTCCAGCACCAGAGTCGAGGGGTGCGCGGTGAGCACCGACCCGATCGCGACGCGCTGCTGCTGCCCGGCCGAGAGCGTTCGCAGGGGGCGGTCTCGCAGGTCTGCTAGGCCGAGAAGATCGAGCGTCTCCTCCACCCGCCGACGCATGACCGGCGCGGGCACGGCCAGCGACTCCATGGCGTAGGCGAGCTCGTCCTCGACGATGTCGGCGACGAACCCGGCTGCTGGGTCCTGGTCGACGAAGCCGACGACGTCGGCCAGGTCGCGCGGCGCGTGCGTCTGGGTGTCGCGGCCGTCGACGACGACCCGACCGTCCAGCCGGCCGCCGGTGAAGTGCGGCACGAGGCCGTTCACGCAACGCAGCAGGGTCGATTTCCCCGACCCGGTCGGGCCGACCACCAGGGCAAGCTCGCCCTCGGCGATGTCCAGGGTGACCTCACGCAGGGCAGGTTCAGGCGCGTCGGCGTAGGTGACGCTGACGTCGACGAAGCGGATCACCGCGCCACCGCCACGGGTGTGGACGTGCGTGCCCGACGTGCCTGGACGGGGCCGGGCAGTGGTGGTGAGGCCACCACGGCGAGCAGCCCCACCAGCGCACCCGCCGCCGGCAGCAGCGGCAGGGCAGGCCACTGGGGCGGGCTTGTCGGTCCCTGCAGGTCGACCCCGGCGGCTGAGGCTGCGAGCATCGCGCCCGCGCACACCAGCCCGGTGGCCAGCACCGCCCACTCCGGCGCCGACCACGGGTCGGGCCGGTACACGGTACGGCCGATCCGCCGGCCCGCGACCAGGCTCGACCCGACTGCCAGCGCACCGCCTGCTACCGCCATCGGCCAGCCGAGCAGCGGTACGCCGGCAACTCCGGGGGTGCCGCCGTCGAGGACTCCGTACAGGCCCAGCGCCACCCCGCAGAGTCCAGCGGCCACGGCGGCGGTGGTGATCCAACGCGTCCGCCGGGCCACTGCGGTCGTGCGTCCGTACCCTCGCGAGTCCATGGCCGCGGCCAACTTGACCGCTCGGTCCAACGCGCCGGCCAGCACCGGCAAGGCCATCTCGGCCGCCGCGCGCGGTGCCGAGGACTGCCGACCACGCAACAGCCGGGCTTCGCGCACCCGCACGGTGTCGGCGACCAGCATTGGCAGCACGGTGAGCGTGACCACCACGGCGACACCGATCTCGTACAGCGCAGCCGGGACGACGCGCAGCAACCGGGTCGGCAGCACCAATGCGTTCGCGGCGCCGATGCAGCCCAGCATCACCGTCAGACGGAGCCCCTCGTACACCGCGGCGAGCAGGGTGTCGCCCGTCACCGGCCCTCCGATGCGTAGCCCCGCGAGCCAGTCGGGCAAGGCCACCTGTGGCGTGACGAACAGCACCGGGCCTGCCCCCGGACCGGCCAAGAAAGCAGACAGCACGACACGGAAACCGATCACGACGACACCGACCATCACGAACAGCGCAAAGGCCCGCGACCATGGCCCCGGCACACGGCGCTCGCTCACCACCACCGCGACGACACCGAGCAGCAGAAGCAACAGCAGCGGGTTCGTCGTCCGGCTGGCCGCAAGTGCCATGCACCCGGCCCACAGCCACCACGCCGCGGGATGCAGCAGCCTCGGCAGAGGGCGTCGCGGACTCAGGTCCACCAGGCGCCTCTCTCTCCGACCCGGCAACCGGGCCGGACGAGGCAAGGCCTGCTGAGGCAATCGTCCCGCGCGGCTCCCGTTCCGTTGTCCACGACAGAACTGCTGGAGCCCGCTGGCTTCAGGTGGTCCGGCTCGCCGCGGTCTCAGTCCGCGGCCTACGGTTGCGGGCACAGCGTCGGCGTCCGACCGACTTCCCCCGAAGCCAACGAGGTGCCCGCACGCTACCAACTCGGTTCCCCGCTCGCTGCGGCCGTTGGCTCACGTCCTGACGGACGGCGTCTCACGGGACCGCCTGGAGCAGATGTCGAGCCTCGACGAGGCTGGGTCCGTACCAGGTGAGCAGCCGTCCGGACACCAGTGTGCAGCGGCTGCCAGGGAGGGCCTCCGGGCCGTCCGCGGCGCTGAACCGGTAGGGCTCGTCGGGCAGCAGGACGACGTCCGGATGGCGCGCTGTGATGTCGCGAGGGCTCGTGTGCGGGTAGCGGGAGGGGGAGTCGGCGAAGACGTTGCAGGCACCCAGCCGACGTAGCAGGTCCCCGGCGAAGGTGTCCGAGCCGATCACCATCCACGGGTCACGCCAGATCGGCACCGCAACCCGCAGGCGCGCAGCCGGCACCGGTCCACGCCAGGCCTGGCGGGCCCGCTCCAGCCACGAAGGATTCGTCGTCAGGCGACAGCCATGACGCAACAGCTTCTCCAGCGAGTCCAGCGCCTGCGGGACGGTGCGGGGGTCTGTCACCCAGACGGGAAGCCCGAGCCTGGTGAGGCGCTCCACGTCGATGCGTCGGTTCTCCTCCTTGTTGGCCACCACGAGATCGGGAGCAAGGGAAGCGATGTGCCGTACGTCGGGGTTCTTCGTTCCCCGTACACGTGCCAGTCGAGGGCGGCAGGCTGGGTGCACCAGTCAGTTGCCCCGACCAGCAGGCCGGGAGCCGAGGCCGCGATGGTCTCGGTGAGCGACGGCACCAGTGACACCACCCGGCGGACCACCGCAGGGACGGGGACGACCCGACCTAGGTCGTCCACGGCCTCGAACGACCGGTCGGCGTCCCCGGCGTGCCAGGGACGAGATTGCCCGGAAGCGTCGGGGTCAGCGTTCGCCGGCGGAGCTCCCACGTCTGCGGACGGTACGGGGTGCGGCAACGAGGTGGGAGAGCGCTGGCCCGTCGCAGCGGTGGCTGCTTGCTGAGCCGAGGCTCGCACTTTGGGACTTATGACCCAGCCATGGGGACGGCGCCGCCGTGCTAGCGTTCGGGCACCTCGCTGGCGACCAGGGGGAAGTCGGTCGGACGCCGACGCTGTGCCCGCAACCGTAGGCCGCGCACCGGAGAAGATCCCGGTGCCCATCACGCGGCAAGCCGGATCGCCCTTCGTCGGCGGGCTCCACACAAGTTCCGTCGTGGACAGCGGAACGGAGCCGCGCCTGGGGGTGGCGGGCCTGATGCGGCCCGTGTCGTCCCTCCTGCCGGACCCGTCGCCGAGTCCGAAGGAGGTTCCAGGGTGACACGCCCCCGCATTCTTGTCGCACTCCTCGCTGCTCTGAGCCTGCTCCTGGTCGGGCCGGGCAGCGTTGGGGTGGCGACCGCCTACACCGTCACCGACGACCCGGCCAAGATCGGGTCGTACGGTGAACCGAACGCGTTCGCCGCGGTGACCAACCAGAGCATCGCGCTCATGGCGCAGGTCAACGGCGGGGTCACGCCCGCCCCGGAAGCGGTCGAGTGGTTGCTGAACCAGCAGTGCGACGACGGAAGCTTCCAGTCCTTCCGGGACGACCTCGCCGCGGCGTGCGTGAGTCCGGACACCAACAGCACCGCCTACGCGGCCATGGCATTGGTGGCCGTCGGCGAGGATGGCGCGGCCCAGGACGCGGCAGGCTGGCTGCTCAGCGTGCAGGAGCCCGACGGTGGCTGGAAGTTCACCCCAGGCTCGGCGTTCCCCGCCGACTCAGACCCGAACTCGACGGGCCTGGTGATATCGGCGCTGCTGGCCACGGGGACGGCGTTGCCGGCGGGGGCGCAGGACGCTTTGCTCATCTTCTGGCTGGGGTGCAACGCCTCCGTGCCGGACGAATCCAACCGGGGGGCCTGGTCCGGTCCGTTCGTGAGCACGCCCGGCGAGGCCGATGCCCTGGGGACAACGCAGGCGGTTCCCGCTGCTCTGGGCACCTTCTACCCGATCGGCCCCGACGTCAACCAGGGCAGCTTCGTGCCGACTCTGACCTGCCCACCGGCGCCCGCACCCGCTGCCGGGTCGCAGTCGCTGGAACCCGAGCCAGCGACGGAGCCGCGGGGGGCTACACCTGTAGAGGAGACCACCTCGCTCGACGAGGTGACGGCTGCCGAAGAAGCCCAGCCGACCGGCGCAGCTACGCCCACCGACGAGGTAACGCCGACCGAGGACAGCACGACAACCGACGAAGCCCCGACGGCGGACGAGACCCCGGCGGACGAGACCCCGGCGGACGAGACCCCGGCGGACGAGCAGGGCGAGACATCCCTGTCCTCGGCGGTCGACAGAGTGGGCACGGGTGGGCTGGTGCTGATCGCGACGATTCCCTCCCAGATCGTCGCGGCCCTGTCGTCGGTCGGACTGCTGGCGCAGAGCGTCCCGACCAACCCGACGCCGGGCGAGGCGGGCGCGGCATGGCTCGCCGGTC
>Ga0114939_10001578_pt1 | contig 17849 bp, 12 predicted proteins | sample AshMeaCrysSpring_FD_87196 | JGI IMG/M metagenome (GOLD analysis project Ga0114939, IMG submission 87196) | Groundwater microbial communities from Big Spring, Nevada to study Microbial Dark Matter (Phase II) - Ash Meadows Crystal Spring | ecosystem: Environmental > Aquatic > Deep subsurface >...
ACATGGACGCGCTGAAGAAGTCGCCCGAGGCGGTGGCGGTCATGGCGCTCTTCAACATCTTCGGCCGCGTCCCGAAGGCCGTGGAGGACCTCGCGGTCGACCTCTTCGGCCGCCGGGCGAGCCTCGTGCTCACCAACGTGGCGGGGCCGCGGCAGCCGCTCTACCTCGCCGGGGTGCCGATCGATCGCGTGATGTTCTGGGTGCCGCACCCGGGCAGGCAGCTCGGGATGGGCGTCAGCATCCTGAGCTACGACGGGATGGTCACCCTCGCCGTCATCGCCGACGCGCACCTCGTACCCGATCCCGAGGCGATCACCACGCGGTTCAACGCCGAGTTCGACGACCTGCTGGTCCGCGCGCGGAAGGAGGCGGCCGCCGCCGCCGCACGGGCCCGGCGGCGCGCACGGCGGCCCGCCACGCGCACACCCCGCCGGCGGCGCGTCGCGACGGAGCAGCAGTGACGCGACACGGGTGGTTCCTCCGGAGTTGGGCCCCGAATCTGCTGGCGGAAGCCTCCGGCCAGTGCGATCATGCAGTGCCGTCCGGTGACCCGTCGGAGACCACTCATGAAGCCCACCGCGGACCTGTGTGACGAACTCGGTGACGAGGTGCGCGTGCTCGAGCCAGGGCTGCGCAGCTACGGTGGCGTGACGAGCTTCGCCGGACCCGTGACGACGCTGCGCGTGTTCGAAGACAACGCGCTCGTGCGCGCCACGCTCGAGACACCCGGGGCCGGCCGCGTGCTGGTCGTCGATGGGGCCGGCTCGGTACGGTCGGCCCTCGTCGGAGGGCTGCTCGGTCAGCTCGCCGAGCAGAACGGCTGGGCCGGCCTCGTCCTCTGGGGTGCCGTGCGCGATGCCGCTGAACTGGCCACGTGTCGGATCGGCATCTGGGCCCGGGCCACGAGCCCACGCAAGAGCGCGAGAGCCGGCACGGGGGCGCGTGACGTGCCGGTGGGCTTCGGCGGCGTCACCATCACGCCCGGCGAGTGGATGGCCGCCGACGCCGACGGCATCATCGTCTCCAGTCGTCGGCTTGCCTAGCCTGGATTCACCACCAGCACCTTCGACTTCGTGATGCCGTTGGCGGTGGCCTTCAGGGTCGGCTTCGTCACCACCGGCACGGGCGTCGTCGTCACGCCGAAGGTCACTGCCTTCGTGCCGTAGGGCACCTCGAGCGCGGGATGATGCCCGTCGCGGCGGCGACCTTGCGGACGCGCGCGTTGTTGCGGTCGGAGATGAAGAGGTTCCCGGCCGTGTCGAGCGCGATACCCCACGGATACGAGAGCTTGGCGCTCGTCGCGGGGCCGCCGTCTCCACAGAATCCCTGGATGCCGCTGCCGGCAACCGTGGTGATGGTTTGTGCTGCGACAGGTGCGCCGGCAAGAACGCCCAGCACGGGCAACCACGCGGTTCAACGCATGGCGGACCTCCCGGGTCCGGGGGCCGATGCGTCAGGATACTGCCCGGGTTCGGCCGGCGCCAGTGACGCCCGCGCGGCGTGTGTGTCGCCGTGAGCGGGGTGTGCGCCGGGCCCGTCAGAACTGTACGCTCAGCACGAGCGATGCCGACCGGCCGGGCGCCAAGACGCCCCGTGGGTCCGGACTCGCGTAGTACGTCTCGTCCAGCAGGTTCCGCACGAGCAGCCGCAGTTCGAGCGGCGCCGCCAGCCGGTAGCCTCCCGACAGGTCCACCAGCGTGTAGCCCGGGACGGCGCGCTCGGTCGGGCCCGGTTCGTCGTCGTCGGCGTAGAACGCCGAGCGCACCTGCGCGAAGGCCCGCGTGCCGAACATCTTTCGGAGCTGCACCGACAGGGTCGGCGGTGAGATGTCGTCGAGGTCCGAGTCGTCGTCGAGCGCACGGCCGGCGGCGATCTGCTGCGCAAGCTCGAGCGAGACGCTCCACGGCAGGTCGGCCTGCGCCTCGACCTCGAACCCGCGCAGCCGCGCACGCCCGCGATTCCTGAAGTAGAAGAAATCGGGCTCGGTCTGGTAGCGCTCGATGAGATCGTCGATCCGGTAGTCGTAGAAGAACGCGGCCACGCGGATGCGGGGCGCCGTGTAGCGCAGGGCGACATCGTACTGCAGGCTGGTCTCGGGCTCGAGGTCGGGGTTGCCCGTGATGAACCCGCGACCCGTGGGCCCGCGGTAGTAGCGATCGGAGAGCGTCGGGTCGCGGAAGCCGCGCGCCACCTGCCCGGTCAGGCTCACGCCGCCGAAGCTGCCCGCCGTCAGCGCCAAGTAGCCGGACCCCGCGCCGTTGGAGGTGGACCGGTCACCGAAGTAGCCGCCCGTGTTCTCGGTGGTGACGAGGTCGGCCCGCACGCCGCCGGCCAGCGTGAGCCAGGTGACAAGCGCCGCGTCGAGGCTCGCGTAGGCGCCCGAGTCGAGGCGGTGCGCCTGCTCGACCGAAACGTTCTCGGTGGCCGCCGCGACGTCGCCCGACAGCGTGTAGAGCTCCCTGATGTCCAGCGCGTGCAGGTCGAACCGGCCGTTGAGGTCGAAGCCGAACTCGAGGCGCGCGCGCCCGGCGAGGCGCTCCGCAAACGCGCGCACCCCCCAGTCGTTGGCAGACACCTCGGCTCGCTCGATACTGCGCGGCGTGGTGGCAGTGGCGAACCGGTCTTGGTCGGTCACCTGCGCGTACGACCCGATGAAGCCCGACACGGCCATGCGCTGGAACCCGCGCACGGGCGGCAACTCGTACCCGGCCGTGAAGCGGTGGGAGTCCTCGCTGGGGTAGTAGAAGCGGACGGTCTGCGAGTTGTTCCGGGGGCGTCCGATGTCCCGGCCGAAGTCGCTCTGCCACCCGGCCGTGAGGCTGCCCGGCCCCACTTGGTGCTCTCCCTTCACGAGGAACCCGGAGTCGCGGTACCCGGAGTTGAACACCGTGCCCTCGGGGCTCTCCCAGTCGTCGGCGTCGCGCGCGTGCACGCCGAAGAACACGCCGCCTCGATCGAACCCCTTCGACACCTGCCCTGCGGCGCGCCACTCCGGGGCGCCGGCGCTGGCGCTGCCGTTGAAGCGGACGGCCCACGGCGATTCCCGGGCCACGCGCGCTGTGCGGACCGAGATCACGCCGCCGAACGCGTCGGACCCATAGGCCGCCGACCCGGGTCCACGGGACACGTCGATGCTCTCCACCATCGACGGGTCGAGGTAGGTGGCGCTCGGGCCCACTCGGCGCTCTGAGGTGACGCGGGCACCGTCGATGAGAATCACCGTGCGGCCACGAGCCAGGCCCCGCACCGCTGGCACGCCCGACTGTCCTTCCGAGACCTGGCTGACGCCGGCCACGTTCTCGAGCGCCTGCACCAGGTTCGTGGGCAACCGCACGCCGATCTCGCTGCTGCTCAGCGTGGTCGTGCCCGCGGCAGGCGTCGATTCGATGCCGGGCGCCGACCCCGAGACGGTGACGATCTCGTTGAGGACAGGCGAGGCGACGACCGTGAGTTCGACCGCGGGATCGAAGGTCTCGACGATCACCGGGCTCATGTAGGTGCCGCCGCGGGCAACGACCAGGACCTCGAACGGGGGCGAGGGATCCGGCTTCCACTCGAAGCGCCCCTCCGCGTCGGTGATCGCCTCGCCAGGGCGTCCCAGCACGTAGACCTCGGCCTGGGCGACCGGCTGGCCCTGAAGATCGACGACCCGACCGCGGAACGCCACGGCGCTCCACGGCTGGGCGACGACGATGATCAGACCGAAGAGGATGGCACGCACAGGCATCAGGCGGTCCAGTGTCCGGGAGCGGCCCCGTCCTCGGTGAGCACCGCGTCGAGCGTCTCGACGAGGCGATCGGCGTCGCGTTCGCCGAACACCATCGGCGGCTTGATCTTGAGGACGTTGTGGGACGGGCCGTCGGTGCTCACGAGCACGCCGCGGTCGCGCATGCGGTTGGCCACGTAGGCGGCCTCGGCGGTGGCCGGCTCCCGGGAGACACGGTCGCGCACGAGCTCGACCCCTACGAACAGGCCGGGGCCCCGCACGTCGCCGACGAGTTCGCGCCGCTCCGCCACGGCGCGCAGCCCGGTGGTGAGGTGCGCGCCCACGACCTGCGCGCGCTCCTGCAGGTGTTCCTGCTCCACGACGTCGAGCACGGCGAGCCCGATCGCGCACGACACGGGGTTGCCGCCGAACGTGTTGAAGTACTCCATCCCGTTGGCAAACGACCGCGCGATCGGCTCCGTCGTGACCACGGCCGCGAGCGGGTGCCCGTTGCCAATGGGCTTCCCCATCGTGACGATGTCGGGAACGACGCCCTGCGTCTGGAAGGCCCAGAAATGGCTGCCCGGCCGGCCGAAGCCGACCTGCACCTCGTCGGCGATGCACACGCCGCCTGCCTCGTGCACGTGGCGGTAGGCCGCGGCCAGATAGCCCGGCGGCAGCACCACCTGTCCGCCGCAGCTCAGGATCGACTCGCAGATGAAGCCCGCGAGGCCGGGTCCCTGCCGCGCCGCGGCATCGGCCGCGCCGCGCAGGTGGGCGGCGTACTTCACGCCCGCGTCCGGGTCGCCACGACGGTACGCGCCCCGGTAGTCGTCGGGAATCGGGACCACGTGGATCCACGGGGCGGCTCCGGCGCCGCCGGGGCCGTCGAATTTGTACGAGCTGATCTCGATGAGGCTCGTCGTGTGCCCGTGGTAGCCCACCTGCACGACGGCCATGTCCGTCCGCCCGGTGTGCGCTCGCGCCAGCCGCAGGGCCAACTCGTTGGCCTCGCTGCCGGAATTGACGAAGAAGCACACGCGCAGCGGGTCGGGAAGCCTCGCCGTCAGGCGCTCGGCGTAGCGGAGGATCAGCTCGTGCAGGTAGCGCGTGTTCGTGTTGAGCACGGCCATCTGGCGCTGCCCCGCCGCGACGACGCGGGGATGGCAGTGGCCCACGTGCGGCACGTTGTTCACCGCGTCGAGATAGCGGCGCCCCTCGGCATCGAAGAGGTACTGGCCCTCGCCGCGCACGATTGCGAGTGGACGCCGGTACGACACGCTCAGGTTGGACGGGAGCAGGTCGCGGCGGGCGGCGAGCAGGTCGGCGGCGGCCGGCGGCCGCGGCGCGGTGGTCTCGGCAGGAAGCCCCGCCACGAGATTCGGATCTGGGGACAGGCTCAGCCAGATTGCGCGGTCGCGCACGAGGCCCACACCGGGGAAGTCGCCGGACATGCCCAACAGGTCGGTGATGACCTGGAAGTGCAGGTGCGGTGGCCAGCCGCCGTTGCGTGGCGGCGTCCCGATGGTGCCGATCCGGTCTCCCCGGCGAAGGTGGGCGCCGGGCAAGAGGTCGAGCGCATCTGGCGCCAGGTGGCCGTACAGGCTATGGAACCGGAGGTGTGGGTCCGCGCGGTGCTCGAGGATGACCGTGGGTCCGTAGTCGAGTGAACGCGCGTTGTCGGCCACGCTGTGCACGACGCCGTCGAGCGGCGCCAGGACCGGTGTGCCGGGCGGGGCGAAGAGGTCAAGCCCCAGGTGGATGGTCCGGGCCTCAGGGCCGTCGTTCCCCTGCACCTCGAAGAGGTGACTGCCGTAGAGCGCGCGCGCCTCGTCGTAGCGACCGACGCCAACCGCCGCGCCGGCCTCCGCCATCCGGTCAAACAGCGTGCGCGTGAAGGCTCGGAGGTCCGACGCGGGCCGCGGGCCCAGGTCCGTGCTGCCCACGCCGAGGTCGAAGACCACGGCGGCGGCGCGGCGCGGGTCGGGATCGAGCAAGGGCCCGAAGGCGGCGCGCTCGCGCGCCAGCCAGGCCGCGAGCCGCACGCCGTCGGCACACGGTGGGAACCCGCAGGCGTGCCGGTACGCCGCGCGCGCGAAGCGCGGGTGCACACGGTCGAGCCGCTCGAGCGCGTCCCACGCCGGCTGCTCGCTGATCGTCAGGTACTCGTTGCCCGGTGACGACCGGCGCTGCCACGCGACGTTGATCACGCTCACCGCGAGGCGGGTCCTGACAAGCGTGTCGAGGAGATCGATCTCGTCCTCGGTCAGCGGGAGCACGGCGTGGAACCCTGCCACGACATGGGCGGCGGCCTCGACGGGGTCAGGCTTGCCGAGCAGTGCGTAGGCCGCCGCGATCGCCAGGTCGGCCACGAGCGTCGAGTGAACGAGGTCGCCAAAGTCGATCAGCCCAACGACGCGCTGGTCGAACGGCCCGGGGCCGTCCACGAGGACGTTGTGGTCGTTGCCGTCGTTGTAGATGACGCTGGCGCGCAAGCCTGTGAGGGACGGGCGCACCTGTGCGTCGAACGCGTCGAGGATGCGCGCGACGATCGTCCGGCGGGGGCCGTCGGGCACCGCGCCGAGGTACTCGCGCGCCCAGTTCGCCCGCGCCAGGTCCCACTTCAGCGTGCGGATCGCCGCCGCGTGCTCGAAGTCGAGCAGCGCACGGTCCACCTCCGCTACCGCGGCGCCAAGGCTCTGGAGCAGCGCCGGCGTGTGCGGCGACACCTGCGCGAGCACGCGCCCTGGGATCCACGACAGCAGCCGCACGAGGTGCGTGGCGCCGTCAAGGCCGGTGGTGGCCGCCACGGACTCACCCGAGAGCGTCGGGTGCACCATCGGCACGCGGACGCGCAGGGCGCGGGCGGCGAGGTGCGCGAGCGCCGCGTTCTGGAGGTCGATCACCGCCGGGTCGTCGGTTGCGTTCGCGATCTTCAGCACGACGCGGTCGCCGCCCGCGCCTGTGATCACGTAGTTGCGATCGCGTTCGCTTGGCAGCGCCGACGCGGTGCCGGGCACGCCGAACAGGCGGGCCGCCAGATCGACGGCCTGCTCGGCTGACACGTCGGGCGTCTCGAAGGTGACCTTCATGGACCCTCTACGCTGACACGTCAGCGCAGGCGGGGGCAAGAGACAACCAGAAACGGTGACAGTTTCCTTTTTGGGCCGTCTGCGGCGGACCGGGAAAATGGAAAGTGTCACCGTATGTTGGAAGGTCTCACCTTAATGTGCGGTTGGCGGTGCGGGCTACCGTCCCGACTCGCGCGTGATGAAGGCGTCGACCGTGTCCTCGAGCACGGGGAGCGGCACGGAGCCCTGCGCCAGCACGGCGTCGTGGAACCGCCGCACGTCGAAGCGGCCCCCGAGCGCGGCTTCGGCACGTCGCCGCAGTTCGCGGATCTTCAGTTCACCGATCTTGTAGGCCAGCGCCTGGCCGGGCCACGAGATGTAGCGATCCACCTCTGTCGTGCACTCGTGGAGCGACAGCGCCGTGCGCTCGGCGAGGTAGTCGATCGCCTGCTGGCGCGTCCAGCCCTTGCTGTGCAGGCCCGTGTCGACGACGAGCCGCGCGGCGCGCCACATCGCGTAGGTGAGGCGGCCGAAGTCGCTGTAAGGATCGGTGTAGAAGCCGGCTTCGAGGCCCAGCCACTCGGCGTACAGGCCCCAGCCCTCGCCGAAGGCGCTGATGTACGTGTAGCGCCGGAACGGGGGCACGCCCTCCAGCTCCTCGGCCAGCGCACCTTGCAGGTGGTGGCCCGGCACCGCCTCATGGAGCGTCAGCGCCTCGAGGTTGTAGAGGGGCCGCGTGTCGAGCGCGTAGGTGTTCACCCAGTAGTAGCCGGGCTCGGTGCCCTGGCGTGGGTTGCCGTTGTAGCGGCCGGCGGTGTACTTGGGCGCCAGATAGTCGGGTACCGGCGCCACGCCGTACGGCTGTCGCGGAAGGCGCCCGAACAGGCTCGGCAGCTTCGCGTCCATCCGCTTGGCGATCCAGGCCGCCTCCTTGAGCAGTTGCTCCGGCGTGGTCGGGTAGAACCGCGGGTCGGTCCGCAGAAACTGCAGGAACCCCGCGAAGTCGCCGGTGAACCCGGTCCTGGCGATCACCGCCTCCATTTCGGCCCGGATCGCCGCCACCTCGCGCAGCCCGATCTCGTGCACCGCCTCGGGCGACAGGTCGAGTGTCGTGAACTTGCGGACCAGGAACTGGTAGTACGCCGCGCCGGCGGGGTGATCGCGCGCCGCGAGCGTCGCGCGCGCGCCTGGCAGGTACTCGCCGGTCATGAAGGTGAGGAAGCGCCGATAGGCCGGGACGACGGCCTGCATGACGGCTGCCCGACCGGCCTCGCGCAGCCGCGCCTGGCTCTCGGCGTCAACGGCGGGCGGGAACGTCGCAAACGGGCTCCAGAGTGGGCTCTTGTCGGCGGCCGCCGCGATCAGGATCTCGATGCCGCGCTCGACGCCCGAGAGCGCCGGCCGCGGCACCGTGATGCCGCGCGAAAGCCCCTCGCGCATCAGCGCGATGCGCTGATCGACGTAGGTGGGAAACGCCTGCAGTCGGGCAAGGTAGTTGTCGTAGTCGGTCACCGAGGCGAAGCGCAGCGACTGCGGCAGCAGCGCGAACCCGGTGTGGAATCCCGAGTCGGCGTTGATCGGCATCAGGTGCTCGCCGAAGCGGAACGACGCGAGGTCCTCGAGCAGATCCCGGCGAAACACCTCGGCGCTCGCGCGCGCGGTGCCGGCCAACCCCGACCGATCGATGCCCTCCAGTTCGTCGAGGAAGCGCTGTGTCTCAACGGCGCGGCGGGCGTGCGCGGCGAGCGACACGTCGGGGAGCCGGTCGTCGTAGGCGTGCTCGCCCACCTGCGAGGCGAAGGTGGGCCACTCCTGCAGGCGCCACTGCCAGGCGCGTTCGTAGAGGGCGTCGAGGCGCGCCTCGACCGCCGCAGACGGGCTGCGGCCATCGGCGGCCGCCGGGAGGCCGGTGGGCTGGGCGCGTGCCGGGACGGCCGCACCGAGCAGCAGGAGCTACAGGGCGAGGCGACGGAGGTCGTGGCCAGGTGGCATCGGACAACCCTGCCACGACGCCGTGTTTGGGGCAACAGCCCCGTGCGGCCTCGGCGAGCGGCTCGAGGCCACCGGCCGGCGTCAACCGCTCGAGACGTCGTCGCCGGCAGCAGCCAGCCGCGTGTTCCGGTTGAGCGAGTGACGGTCACCGCGCCGTGCGGCCCGTCAGCGCCAGGACGGAGAGGCCGGGGATGCCGTCGAAGTCCTTCAAGGAGGATGACGGGGAGGGCGTCGGCTCGTTCAGGATCTCCAACGCCTGGGCAGATTGCCCCAGGGCGAACATCGCGGCCGACCGGTGGTGGGGCTAGATCGGACGCTTGAACACGAGGATGTGCTGCCAGGGCAACACGTCGATGACGCGGTCGAAGCGGTATCCCTCGGCCTCGAGCTCGGCCCGTGCCTCGGCCACGCTCATCTTGTGTTCCTCGCGGATCGGCACCCACCGGCTCTCCTTGCGGAACTCGATGAGCACGAGCCGCCCTTCGGGCTCGAGCGTGAGGGCCAGTTTCCGCAGCATCTCCTGCGGGCGCGAGAGCTCATGGTACACGTCCACCATCAGCACGAGGTCCAGTGCCGCGGCCGGAAGCCGCGGGTTGTCCTCGGTCCCGAGCACGAGTTCCACGTTGTCGATGCGCGCGCGCCGCAGGCGCTCGGCCAGCAGGCTGAGCATCTCGGGCTGGATGTCGGTGGCGTAGACCTTGCCGGTCCGACCCACGCGGTCGGCGAGGCGCACGGTGTAGTACCCGGATCCGGCGCCCACGTCGGCCACCACGTCGCCGGGCTTCAGCTCCAGCGCGGCGATGGCGCGGCTCGTCGCCTCCTGGGCCTCGCGCTCCGGGCGCTCGAGCCAGGCTGCTCCCTCGTGGCCCATGACCGGGGCGATACGACGCCCGGTCACCGGGTGCACGCCCTGCGACAGGGCCACGCTCTCGGCCGCGATCAGCGCGAGGGCCAGCGCAACGAGCAGGAAGCGGCGTTTGGGGGGCGGCGATGAGGAGTGCACATCCTCTTCGACGCCCCGCCGGCGGCCGGTGATCCCTGGGCGCCGCCGGCAGGGCCCGACAGCGACGTCGTGGCGCTCCACGCCGCCGCAGGCGCACCCCGTGATCCATCTCCTCGGGAGCGCTGGGCCGCGCCGGGCGTCCTACCGCCGGCCGCCCACCGTCGCGCGCAGGTGACGCAGGCGGGCGTCGAGTTCCTCGGGCGTCATCGAGGCATACTTCGCCGGCAGCAGGCGCCGGCTCGACGCCTCGAACACGGCGAGCAACTCCATGTACTCGAGCAGGTCCGCGTCGCGGCTCGGGAAGTAGTCGGCCGCCGCGCGCTCGAGGTGCACCGCGGTCACCTCCGCCTCGCCCCCGCCCTCCCGCGCCGCATCGTCGTTGGCCATGAGCAGCACGGCCTCGACGTCCGCGTTGCTGTAGCCCACGAGCTTGCTCGAAAACGTCTCGCGCAGATCGGCCAGCCGCACGCGGCACGTCAGCTTGTTCTTGCGGACGAGCGCCGCGGCCACCTGCTCGACTTCCTCGGGCGTCTGCGAATAGAGAAACGGAATCTTGCGATCGAGCCGACCCGCGCGCTTCAGGTCCAGGTCGAGCTTGTCGGGACGGTTCGTCATCACGATGAAGAGGATCCGCCCGCGGTTCGACGTGTCGGACATGAACTCCTTGATCCGCGCGATCACGCGCGAGGAGGTGCCGCCGTCGCCCTCGCCGTCGGTATTGCCGAAGGCGCGATCGCCCTCGTCGATGATCACCACCACCTGGCCGATGGCCTTGATCACCGTGAGGATCTTCTCGAGGTTGCCCTCCGTCGCCCCAACCCACTTCGACCGGAAGTTCTTCAGCTTGATGGTGGGCAGCCCGCACTCCTTCGCGAAGGCCTCGGCCACGAACGTCTTGCCGGTGCCCATCGGTCCCGTGAAGAGCAGGCCCATCGGCACGCGGTTGGTGCGCCCCTCGCGGATGTTGTCGGCGATGACGAGCAGGTCCTTCTTGACCTCCTCCATCCCGCCCACCACGTCGAAGCCGTGCGCCGGCTCGATGAACTCCACGAGGCCGAAGCACTCGCGCTCGAGGATCTCGCGCTTCCGCCGGGCGATCAGCCGATCGACCTCGCGCCGGGCCAGCTCGGTGGGATCCGCCGGCGGCGGGGCTTCTGCGGCCCCTGGCGCGAGGAGGCGACGCACCTCGTCGCGGCTCAGCCCCGCGGTGAGCACGGCCAGCTTGTGCGCGCGCTCCGCCGCGTCAGGCCCGCCGCCGAGCAGGCCGGTCACGAACGCCTCGCGGGCCGCGGCGTCGTCCTCGGCCGGCGGGGGCGGTGCGAGGATCGACGCGATCTGGAGCGCCTTGAGGCCGGCGGTCGTCTCCGCGTAGCGCTCCACGTCCTTGTCCCCGAGGCGCGGGTCCGCCAGGCGCACCACGTCGCGCCGTGTCGCGAGGTCGGGCATCGGCACGGCGATCGTGGCCACCTTCGGGTTCGAGACCAGCTTGGGCGCAAGGTCGGTCAGGTTCTCGGCGATCAGCACGACGACGTTGTCGCCGCGCTCGATCTCGGGCAGGAACGACCAGCGGTGGAGCGTGACGATGGCGGCGCGGTCGGCGTCGGCCTGGAAGGCGGGGTCACCCGTGGGGGCGAGCGTCTCGGCGTACTCGAGGACGACGGCCGCGCGGGTGGACTGGATGAGCAGCCGCTCGAGGGCGGCGAGCGCCCGGTCCTTCTGCGTGGCGAGCAGCAGATCGTCGAGGCCCGTCACCGCGGGTGCGCGCTTCGGCAGCCGGACGCCGGTGGCCACGTTGTAGACCGCGATCGTCTCGCGCGTCTCCGGCAAGAGGACGTCGCAGAGGAACTCGGTGAGCGTGCGCAGTGTGCGGCCGTCGACGACGGCGTCGAAGACGTTGCCGTGCAGCACGAATATCGAGGCCTCGCCGCGCACGTATCGGCGGCGCAGGTCCTCGGCCCAGGACGGGAGCAGTCGCGTCGGGGGTGTCGCGGTCATACGGTGCTGTCGATGCCCATCTGCCCGAGGATGCGGTCGGTGTCCACCGCAGTCTGGCGGATCGACTCCACGCCGTCGAGCAGCTCGTCGAGCTGGCCCGTCAGTTCTTGCGGCGACTGCATGGTGACCACCTGGTCGCCGATGAGCTGGAAGGAGTTCTCGATGAGGTCGAGCTGCCCGCGGGCGACGGTGAGGTACTGCTTGATTTCCTTGAGCTTGTCGAGGCGCTTGAGCACGATCGCCAGGTTCTTGCGGGCCACCTGCGCGTTGGGGTCGTCGGGGCCGCCAGCGCGCGCGTTCACCTCGAACCGTGTGCGATCCCGCTCGAGCGCGGCCAGGTCCACCGACTTCAGGTACTGGTCGTAGCGCGTGCAGTTCACCGACAGATCGATGAACGCGTCGACGAGGCGATCGGTCTTCATGAGCTCCGCGCGGAGCAACTCGGAGGTGAACGTCGGGTTGCCGCTGGCCAAGTGCCGGATCTGGTGCTGCCGCCCGATGAGCAGGTTCACGCGGTCGCGTTCGCGATCGGGCAGGAGGGCGAGCCGCTCCGCCCGTTCCTGCGCGAGGAGGGCCTCGCGGACCTTCTCGAACTTGGGGTCCCAGAGCAGGTGCCGCAGGCGCCTGGAGTCTGGCGCGTGGAGCAGCCACAGTGCCTCGAGACCGACGGCGGCCACGGCGAGGAAGGGGTTCATCGTCAGCGCGGCCGCGCCGAGCGCCCCGAGGAACAGCGACAGGTTGTAGGGGTTCTTGAACGCCAGGCCGAGGTATGGCCGCTTCTCGGTGATGGCCGAGACGGCCGATGCCTTCAGCGCGTCGCCCAGCGCGGGGCCCAGCGCGGGCGGCTGGCTCGGACGCTCCCTGGCGGAGGGCTGCCGCTCGGGCGTGCGCGAGGGACCGGGGCTGGCCGACACGGGGACATTCTATCCGCCTTGCGGCCGGCGCCCAGCGTCGAGCGCCCGTATCGGGAGGGCCGCCGGCAGCCGACGGCCGCCTGCGGCTCTGAACAGGCCGCGACTCCATTGACCAGGACGGTCGGGGGGCCCCCGACCTAGGGCGCTCGGTGCTCGGCGCTCGGTGCCCGGCGGATCTTCCGCATCTGCAGTTGGCGCCCGTCGTCGGCGAACTGCACTTCGTCCATGAGCTGGTTGATGAGGAAGATGCCGCGCCCGCTGGACTTGAACACGTTGGTGTCGGCGAGCGGGTCGGGGACGGCGGTTGGATTGAACCCTGGCCCGGGGTCGCGCACCACGATGGTCAGCTCACCGGCGGCGCTACAGGCCACGCAGCACTGCACCTGTTTGCTGGGGTCGTTGGCGCACCCGTGGCGCACGGCGTTGGCGAGCGCCTCCTGCAGGGCGAGTTCGACCGCCTGCTCTTCGGCTTCGGGCCACGCGCGCTCGCGCAGCACTCGCAGCACGCCCTGCGTGACGGTCGTGATCGCATCGGGGCGGGCCGGCACGACCATGTCGAGCTGGCAGGTGTTGCACAAGGGCAGCAGCGCGGAGAGGTGCTGCACGTGGTCGAGGGCGCTGCGCAGTTCCCCCACCAGCCGCACCTGGGCGGCCTCGGCCGCATCGCGCTCCCGCAGGGCGCTGGCCAGCTCGTCGAGGTTGCGGCGCAGTTCGAGTTGCGCCACCGCCTGCCGGCGCAACGCCTCGAGGGCGGCCTGCTGGTCGGGCGTGAGGGTGCGCGGCACCTGGTCGATCACGCACAGCGTCCCGAGGGCGTAGCCGTCGCCGGTGACGAGCGGCGCTCCCGCGTAGAAGCGGACCCCGGGGGCCCCGGTGACGAACGGGTTGCCGCGGAACCGTTCGTCACCGCGGGCGTCGGACACCACGAAGAGGTCAGGCTGCCGGATGGCGTGGTGGCAGAAGGCGACGCTCCTGGAGGTCTCCTGGACATCCAGCCCGACGCGCGACTTGATCCACTGCCGATCGGTGTCGATGAGCGTGATGAGCGCGATCGGCGCCTGGCAGACGTGCGAGGCGAGCTGGGTCAGGTCGTCGAAGGCCTGCTCGGGATCGGTGTCGAGGATGCGGTAACGTCGGAGCGCGGCCAGGCGGCCTTCCTCGTCGTGGAGCATGCGTTCCCCCCGGATGTCCTATCATGGCACCATTCCGGTGGAAACAGCCGACGCGGTCATGACCAAGAAGAAGATCTGCGATCACATCCTCGAGGCCATCGGCGACACCCCGATGGTGCGTCTCTCCCGCCTCACCCGCCGGGTGACCCCCGCCGACGTGCTGGCCAAGGTCGAGACGTTCAACCCCGGCAATTCGATCAAGGACCGCATGGCGGTCCGGATGATCGAGGACGCCGAGCGGGCGGGCCTGCTCCGGCCCGGTGGGACCATCGTTGAAGGCACCTCCGGCAACACGGGGATGGGCCTGGCGATCGCCGCCGCGATCAAGGGGTACAAGTGCATCTTCACCACGACCGACAAGCAGTCGAAGGAGAAGGTGGACGCGCTCAAGGCGTTCGGGGCCGAGGTGATCGTGTGCCCCACCAACGTCGATCCGGAGGACCCCCGGTCCTACTATTCGGTGTCGAGCCGGTTGGCCGCCGAGGTCCCCAACGCCTGGAAGGCCAACCAGTACGACAACCTGTCGAACAGCGCCGCCCACTACGAGCAGACCGGCCCGGAGATCTGGGACCAGACCGACGGCCGGGTCACCCACCTGGTCGTGGGCGTCGGCACCGGCGGCACGATCTCCGGCGCGGGCCGCTACCTCAAGGAGCGCAACCCGCGCGTGTGCGTCTGGGGCATCGACACCTACGGCTCGGTGTTCAAGAAGTACAAGGAGACGGGGATCTTCGACAAGAACGAGATCTACCCCTACGTCACCGAGGGCATCGGCGAGGACTTCCTTCCGGCCAATGTCGACTTCTCCGTCATCGATCACTTCGAGAAGGTGACCGACCGTGACGCCGCGGTGATGACGCGGCGCATTGCGCGCGAGGAGGGGATCTTCGCCGGCAACTCGGCCGGGGCCGCGCTGGCCGGGCTCTTCCAGCTCGCCGACCGGCTCACGGCCGACGACGTGGTAGTGGTGATCTTCCACGACCACGGGTCGCGGTACCTGGGCAAGATGTACAACGACGACTGGATGCGCGAGAAGGGGTTCCTCGAGCGCAAGGGCATGACGGCCCGCGACCTCATCGCCTCCGACCAGCGCGGAGAACTCGTGACCCTCTCGTGCGGCGTGCCGGTGTCGGAGGCGATCCGCCTCATGCGCGAGCGCGAGTTCTCGCAGATCCCCATCTCGCTCGACGGCCGCATCGTCGGTTCCCTGAGCGAGTCGCACGTCTTCGACGCGCTCGTGCGCGACCCCGACGTGAAGGACGAGCCGATTGACGCCATCATGCAGCCGGCCTTCCCCTTCGTGGACGTGTCCACGCCCCTGGAACTGCTGGCGACGATGATCACGGTGGAGAGCCCGGCGGTGCTGGTCCGCGACTTCAAGACGGAGAAGACGCACATCATCACGCGGTCGGACGTGATTCGGGCGCTGGCGTAGGGGCAGCCCGGCGCTCGGCGCTGGGCGCTCGGCGTTGGGCTGGCAGCGCGCCGGCGCGCGTCTCAGGCCGGCGCGTACAGGAGATCCAGCAGCCGCTGCTCCACCTCCCGGAACTCGTTGGTGGACTGCAGCGCCGTGGAGCGGTCGGCGAAGAACGGCACGTCCACCCGGTGGAGGATGCGCGCCGGCCGGGCCGACAGGACGTAGACGGTGTCGGCCAAGTACACGGCCTCGGTGATGTCGTGGGTGACGAAGAGGATCGTGTTGTCCTCGGCGCGCGAGACGTCGAGCAGCAGCCCCTGCATCCCCCAGCGCGTCTGCGGGTCGAGCGCACCGAAGGGCTCGTCCATCAGCAGGATGCGCAGCCGGTTGATGAGCGTGCGTGCGATCGCCACACGCTGCTTCATCCCGCCCGAGAGCTGCTTCGGATAGTGGTCGGCGAACTCCGCGAGGCCCACTTCCTTCAGGTACTTGTCGGAGAGCGCGCGGCGCTGGGCCCGCCCCACGCCCTGCAGCCGCAAACCGTACTCCACGTTCTCGCGCACGGTGAGCCAGCCAAACGACGTGTAGGCCTGGAACACCATGCCCCGGTCGCGGCCCACGCCGTCGACGGGCTTCCCGTCGACGAAGATCTCGCCCTCGGTGGGGGCCAGCAGCGCGGCCACCGCCTTGAGGATGGTGGACTTGCCGCTCCCCGAGGGCCCGAGGAACACGACGACCTCACCGGCGCCCGGCTTGTCGGCGATGTCGAAGGAGACGTCGCGCACGGCCTCGGTCTTGCGGCCGGCGCCGTCCACGTAGGTCACCGACAGGTGCGACACGCGCAGGCGCGGCGTGCCCGCCACCGGCACGTACTGGTAACTCGGCGCCGCCGCCGCCGCCGGCGTGCCGGCCCGGACGGCGACGGCCACGGTGCCCGACTCGGCGCGCGAGGGAACGGGGGGGCGGTCGCTCACGCGCTCTTCTCCCGCCAGCGGAACAGCACCGCCGACACCGATCGGATGAGAAAGTCGGTCAGCAGCCCGATCCCGCCGATCACGAGCAGGCCCGCGAAGCTCCACGACGCCTTCTGGTGCGTGCGTGCGAGTTCCACCATGTAACCGAGCCCGTGCTCCGGGTTCACGGCTTCGGCGAGGATCACGTAGGTCCACGAGATGGCGTTCATCACGCGGAAGGAATCGAAGATCTCCGGCAACGCAGCCGGCACGAGCACGGTGCGGATCGCCTGCCACCTCGAGGCTCCGAGCGTGAGCGCCGTCTGCACCAACTCCTCCGGCACGGCCCGGATGGCCGTGACGACGACGGGCAGCAGGTACACGAACACGCCGAGGAAGAGGAAGGCGATCTTCTGCTTCTCGTAGATCCCGAACCACAGGATGAGCAGCGGGATGAACGCCGAAATCGGCATGTAGCGCAGCGGCGCCATGATGGACTCGAAGAGCCGGTTGATCGGCTCGAATGCGCCCATCAGCACGCCGAGCGGCAGCGCGAGGGCGGCGGCGAGGAGGAACGCCAGCAGGATGCGGCGTGTCGAGGTGAGGATGGCGCCCCACAGGTCGTGGTCGATGAACAGCTGCAGCGTGCCTCGGACGACTTCCGTCGGTGAGGGCAGGAAGTCGGGTGGCGCAAGCCCCCCGTACGTGAGCACGGCCCAGCCCCCGAGCACGAGGACGGGGAGCACGAAGCCCAGGGCCAGGCCCGTGGCCCTGGGCAGCGTGCCGCGGAGTTCGAACGCGTCGGCGCGACGGGTGGCCATCGTGACGCTACTGGGCCAGCACCACCTTGATGTCGGTGCGGCGGTTGAGCTGCCGGCCGGCCTCGGTGGTGTTGGGTGCCACGGGATTGGCGGATCCGCGGCCGATCGTCTGGAACCGCGTCGCCTGGATGCCGGTGAAGTTCTGCAGGATGTAGTTCTTCACGGCCAGGGCGCGCCGCTCCGACAGGGTCATGTTGGCCGTCGGGGACCCGGTCGAGTCGGTGTTGCCCTCGACGCGCAGGTACGTGCCGCCAAACGACGTCATCGTCTCGCCGAGCGAGTCGAGCACGAAGTAGGAGCCCGGCATGATCTGGTCGGAGCCCGGCGTGAAGTGGATCTGAATTTCCTTGTTGATGATTGCGCGGTCCTTCGCAGAGGGCGCGCGGGCCGCGATGGGCGCCTCCTCGACGCGCTGGCCCGGGAACTTCGGGGCGAGGGCGCGGAGGAAGCGCGTGTCGGCCCAGTTCTTCGCCTCGACGGGCCGCGTCACGAGGCCCTTCTTGCGCCAGATGACGAAGGCGGTGTCGAACAGCGTCTCGTAGTGCGCCTTGCCGCCGGCGATCCCGTAGAACTGCGCGTTGTCGGCGAAGGGGGTCAGCTTGAGGCCCGACAGCATCCCCGACACCGTCTCGGCGTCGAGCTTGAGCGCCCGGCCAACGAGCGCGTAGCTGCTCGCCGGGTCGGCCTTCATCATCTCGATGCCCTGGAACCACCCATCCACGAAGTCGCGCACGGTCTCCGGTGCGCGGTCGATCAGGTCCTGCCGCGCCACGAGCGTGTCGGCGATGATGTTGCTCGCCGCCGT